>Ga0210382_10000329_pt1 | contig 17727 bp, 37 predicted proteins | sample PLMedo_FD_155452 | JGI IMG/M metagenome (GOLD analysis project Ga0210382, IMG submission 155452) | Groundwater sediment microbial communities from an aquifer in East River, Colorado, USA - PLM0_60_coex redo | ecosystem: Environmental > Terrestrial > Soil > Riparian zone | place: USA: East... | reverse complement strand
CGAAACTCGTCCATGTAACGCTGCTCCCACAGACGAAGTTCAGCGCGCGGGCAAAACATCAGCGGCGAAAACACAAACGCCGCCTCTCCGTGCTTATCCCAAGACGCCTGGAGATGCGGGTTATCGTGCTGCCCCCTGCGTAACTGCCAGCGGTGCGCCTGCCAACGGTGCGTGAGGTTGACTGACGCCCCTATGTACCGCTTGCTATTTACAGCGTTCACAATTTCGTAAACGCCGGAAATCACGCAAGATACTCGAACGAGGTAACGCCACTGGCGATTTTTACGAGACTAACTTCCGGCGCTAGCGGGTCGGCCGACTCGACAGAAAACATCGCCTTGCCGTCACTGGCCGAGACAGCGATAATATCGTCAGTTCGTAGCGCTTTCGCTGCGTCCGTTGTGCTAAAATACGGATATCCACCAGCGCCAATAGTGACGAGACTATCACTCGTAGAATATGCGTATGCCCGCCGGCCATCGCCAAGCACGCGCTTGAGCACAAGATTCGCCGAATTGAACGCCACAGTTATTCTTTGATTTCGTACGTGTACTGTTTGTTCTGCACGTTCGCAGTAGTTCCGATGGTCACAGCGAACGTGCCCATCTCGCGCACCACCTTGAAACCGTCGGCGGTGTACGGCGGGGATTCCTGCGCCACGGTGTCGGTCACGCTGATGGCCGCATCGTCGGTGTCCAGCGTTACCGTGCCGGCGGCAACGGTCTTCACCGTCGTGCCGTTCGCCATGCCTTCGTACCATTCGTACGTAGTGCGGTCGGTCAAGTTGACCCACTTCACGTAGGTCGGCTTGAAGCCAACGATGAGCACCAGCGCGCCCGGCGTGCCGGCGTCGTCGAAATGACGGCCGATAGCGCGGTTCAGCGCGACGTTGCTTTGAGTCTGAGTTGCGGTGATGGTCATGTCAGTTCCTTTGGGGTGTTTCAGCGGCCGGCGGTTTTACCCACCGGCCTCCGATATTACGCAGTGGCCGCGACTTCGAGGCGGTAGCCCCAAAGATCGTTGAGGATGACCGCGGTCTGAGTCGTTTTCCAGCCCACCGTACCGCGTTGACCCAACGGGTCACCGGCAACCGGCTTCGGGTTGACGACCATCAGGGAGACGGCTGCCTTGCCCTTCAGCGGCACGATGCCGTAGAAGTCTTTGGCGAAGTAGATCACCGGGTAAACGTCGGCCACACCGGCCGTGTTCACCATGGTTGTCGAGGCCGCGCCGCCACCCAGGAAGGGCGTGAACAGCGTCGAGCGCATGTAGCGCACGTCTTCGACCGCGCCGATTTCATTCGGCCAGGAGGTTTGGCCCGAGCCGTACTGCTTGGTCGGGATGAACCCCTGCATATTGCGGATGTCGTTCTCCACGTCCGAGTGCGCGATAGCGATGAACGCCGCTTCGATTGGCTCGGTGCGGAAGTTGCCGTTCGACGACACGATGGACGTGATGTGCTTGCCCCGCTGGCGCTTCAGCGCGCGCGTGGCTTTGCGCTGCGCGGCCAGGGAGATCGGGGTGTTGACGGACGTACGAGCCAGGCCGTTGGCGAAGCCGACGTTGCTGCCGGCCTTGACGACGTTCCAGCGGATCGTCTCGATGGTTTCCGTCCACTGTTGCATGCACAGCGCGCTGTACTCTTTGAGCAGCGGGTCTTCGTGCGTGTCCATGATGAAGTCGGAGAACGGAATGAAGTCACCGTACTGAACGAGGGTGGCTGTCACGTCCGTGATCGTCGGCTTCGTGCCGGTCGGCGTCACGCCCTCAACGAGGGGGGTCGTGGCGAGCGGCAGCATTTCATACCGTCTCCACTTGGCGACTTTGGTCTTGTTGTCGGGGATGACGAAGGTCGCGCCGAGTCTTTCGAGGATCATGTCCTCGTGACCGCGGACCAGCAGCGGGAAGACGGCATACGCCGCGGTACGCGGGGTGATGTCGCCGTAGACTTGAACTTGTGTCATGTCAATTCCTTGTTAAGGTGGGGGTGCTGTGCTTCTCTCTTTGCTTCCTTGCCGTAGCCAGCCCACCTATGGAGCCAAGCAACAACCGCTTGCTGCTGATTCTATTGCTTAAAAGTCGCCCAGGTTGATCCAGGTCAGGGTGATCGTGCCCGTCAACGTCTGCGTCGCGTCGGCGTCAACGTCTGTCGTCGTCGCGTATGCGGTGTTGACATACACCGGGACCGGCGTTGTGTGCCCGTCGAACTGCGCCGGCGCGGCCAGAACGGACTGCACCGCTGTGCCGGCCACGTTGATGGTCGCCGATGACGTGAACGCTGTCGTCGGCCCCATGTCCACCATGGTGCTCGTGAGCGCCACGTTGGAAGCCGCTGCTGAGCCGAGGCCCAGGGCGCCTGTCGAACTGGCGTTCAATGTAGCACCGGGCGCCACCGAACTGGTAGTCTTCTGCGCGAGGTTCGTGATCGCGCCGAGCACCTGGATGCGGCCCTCGGGGAACGTGTAGACCTTCGTGCTTTGGTACTCTGTGCCGTTGATGACGGCTTGTGCCACTTCGTTCAACGTCAGAACCGTTTTGTGAACTCCACCGCCCGCGCTCGACTCGACGGCGGTAACTCCCACGCCGCTCGCCACGCCGACATCACCGGCGCTAAGGCCGAGGAATTTCAGGAAGAGGTCTTTCACGGCCAGGTCTACGTTCGCTGCTTGAACGTCCAAAAGGTTGAGCGACATGAGATTATCCTTGGCCTTGTAGGTTGAATGGGGTCATACAACTAGTATACCCCATCTTTTTAGCCCGTGTCTACTTCTCTACTTCTGTGCCGCAACTTGCTCTGCCCAGGCCGCCTCGAAATCGTTGGGGTCCGGAGTGCCCTTGGTGGGGGCAGCGGCGCTGCGACGCGTCGTTACTGGCGCGAGGTTCGCTGCATCTGTCGGAGCCGGCTTGGGCGCAGGCGCTGCCGCCGGGGCCGGTGCCGATGCCGCCACCGTGATACCAGCCGACTTCTTGTAGTCAGCGACGAGCGCGGACACATCGGCCGTGGTGCCCTGATCATAGACCTGCTGCAGCGCCGGCTGCAGATACGTCGGTTGCGTCTTGATCCAGGCGGGTACGGCGGTGATCACCGCGTCGTAGTCCGGGTGCGCCGTGTGCAGCGCGGCAAAGTGCCGCTCAGCCGACTCGTGCACCGTCGTGGCTTCCACCGACGCTAGTCTCGGGTCCATGTGGCCGATGACGGCCTTGACGGCCTCATGCACGCGCGAGTTAATGTCGCGGTCCACCGACTTCAAGCGGGCCTCGACCGCAGCGTACTCGTTCGGGAAATCCTTGGCGAACTGCGCCAGGGCGGCTTTCTCGGCGTCGGTCGGCGCGTACGGCTTGATCGTTTCCTCGAACGCCTCGCGGGCCGCCTTAGCTTCGGGCGTTTCCGGAGCTGGCGCTGGCGCGGGTGCCGGGGCCGCAGCGGCGGGGGCCGGTGCGGATGCCGGCGCCGCAGCGGCGGGGGCCGGTGCGGGTGTTGCAACGGGTGCAGCCGCAGGTGCCGGGGCCGCCACTACGGGCGCTACAACGGGGGCAGGCCCTGCCGCCGGGTCAGGCACGACCGGAACCGCAGCCGCCGGGGCAGGCGCAGCCACAACGGGTGCTGGTTCTGCCTCCTTTTCGGCCGCCGCTGCCACTTCGGCGAAGGCGGTGTCAAAGTCGTCCACTACTACAGCGGCAGGAGCCGCGGGTGCCGCAGGCGCGGCGGGTACAACAACAGGTGCTTCGGTCATGATACGTGACTCCTCTCATTTTTGATGGCTGGTCCGTGCTCAATCAGCTTGATCAAGCGCATCACCAGTTTCGATTCGCCCTGCAACGCGGACAGTTCATCGCCCACGATGTTGGGCCAGTTGGTATTGATCTCGTCGCGGCGCATGTACAGCCAGTCGCGCAGCGCTCCTAGTCCGGCCTCGTGGCGGCTCGCATGCACCGCCACTTCCGTGTTGTATCTCTCCTCCTTGGAAATCACCTGGCTGCCCCCCTCGGTTTGTTAGCGGCGATCAACGCCGCGCCGGCTTTAACATGCTCGGCCACGACGCGCGACTGTTCGGCACTCGCTTTCTGTCCGGCCTCCAGGCCCTTGATGATCGTCTCGAACACGTCCACTCCGATGGAGGAGTCGGCAGCCCGCGCCAGCGCCGCGTTCTTGAACGCGGTGGACAGCGCCTCTTCGACCTGCGCCCGCACCAACTCGGCCTGATCCTGGACTTGCTGCTCCTGCGCCTTCTGCACGCGGTCGATGTTCTGATTGGCCGTGTCTTCGTCTTCCATCAACTCGTCCAGAGGGAGATCGTTCACCTTCATGCGCGCCTTCAGCATGGCGCGGGTCTTCAGGTGGGGCATCTCGTCCGGCGTGATGCTGGCCCGGAACTCGTTCAGGTTGGTGGACAGCACTTCCTTGGCGATCAGGCTCGTGGACCCGCGCGCGATGATGTTGTGGTCGCCGTCGCGGGACGGGTTCGGGTCGTACTTCTGGTTCCACGCGACGAGCGCGGAGATGGCCGAGATCGTGAACGAGTCGTAGTTCCGCACGGTGTCGCGGATCGGGAGCGCGGCCGCGCCCAGGAACATACTGGCGTTCTTGGACGTGCGCAGCGCCTCACTGCCGCCGCCGGAGACATCGCCCACTGACGGCGCGGGCAGGCCGGATTCCTTCTCGGCGAACCCCATGAACATGCCGATCAGCGCCTGCAGTTCTGTCAGGTGGCTATCGACGTTGATGTTACGCACGGCGGGGAGGCTGGCCGCTTGGCCCTCGCCTTCCCGGTACCATGTCTTGTGCTTCTTGATCACGGTGTCCTGCCCCGGCGTGAGCAGATCCATGTTCACTTCCACCATTGGGCCGATGACGCTCATGTTGTCGAGCGCCGCGCGGGCCGTCTCGCAGATGGACAACTGCGAGTCACGGAGCACGTCGCACTGGCCGTTGCCAAGGATCGAAAGGTCATCGTCCTCGAAGATGAAATAGTGGTGATGCTTGATCGTGCTGCCGAACGGGGCCAGCTTCAGCTTGATCACGCAGTTGTCCAGCATCCAGGCGTTCGCGTGGAACGTGCTGCCCACCTTGTCGTCGGCGATGTCAATGCCGGCGGCCTTCAGATCGTGCCCGCTCACCGCGCCCCAATACGACAGGGCCTCGAACTTGCGCGACTCTCTCGTGGCGACGGGGGCGGTAGCCGACTTCGGCTCGCCCTTGATGACGCTCTCCCACCACTGCGCCTTGTAGTTGCCGGTGGGGTGGTCGCGGAGATACTTCATCACGCGCTCGGACAAGAAGTCCGGCCGCTGCGCCAACGCCTCGACTTCGGAGCGCATCATGATGTGGCGGTCGAACGTGCCATCCTGCTTGTTCACGGAGGTGGCCGTCAGGTCCACGTAGTGATCCCACGGTGAGAGGTACTCGAACAGCGGCTTGAACTTGTCGAACGTCACCGCTTCGTACTTCCCGGTGTACGGGTTCTGCTGCCACTTGCGCGCCTGCACCTTCTCGTGCAGCGGGCCGACCGCGATGCCGCAGTTGTAAGTCACCGCGGCCTTCACAACCTTGCGAGCGAGCGTGACGAACTCCATCTCTTCGAGATCGTCCTGAACCTTGATCTCCATGCGTTCGGCTTTGCCGGAGGCGAACTCGGTGATGGCCTTCTCAATCTCCACATCGTCCAGGCGCACCTGCGCCGGATCGCCGCCCTGTGCCTTCATCGCCACGAGGGCGTCGAGCACCTGCTGTAACTGATCCTGCGACAGGTCGGGCAGCGGCGACGGCTTGATGCCGTAGTTCTTCTCGGTGGCCGGCCACAGCATCTGCATCAGGCGAGCAATCGTGCCGCGGACCATCCACTGCGTCACGCCAGGGTACGCCTTCGAGCGGTCGGACGGGATGTTGGCCAGGATCTCCGGGTCGTAAATCTTGCGGACCTGCCGCAGGTTGCGGAGCCAGCGCTCCTCGATCATCTTGCGGTCGGTGACGTAAACGCCCCAGTTGCGGAAGAGGGTCGTGCCGAGTTCGTCGAGTTTCGCTTCGTCGATGACTGGGGGTTGTGTGTCGAGCGTCATAGCTATACTCCGGTTGGCATGTCCGGCCAATGCCGGTTGCCCTTGCTGATGTTCTTTGTTGCAGGAATGGCCTCTAAATTATACTCCACATGGAGGCCACTGACAATTTTGCTACGCAGCGGCACGATATGATCGACGTGGTACTTAACGCCCGTTTCTTTCGTTAGCCTAGCCGCCAGTTGGTACACTTTAGCTATGCGCTCGGGATTGGCCCAGGCGGGGGTGGCATGAAGCACGCTAGCCACTCTGCGCGCCGTCTTGGCATTTGCTACGCCTCGATGCGTGCGTGTCCACTTAGATTCTGCTCGCCGGCCTGAAATTCTGCTCGTAACAGGGTTTTCTCTGCGCCAGCGCGCATGATATTCCGCGCCTTTTGCCGCGTTTTCTGCCCGCCATTTGCGCAGGTACGCCGCCACTTTATTTTTGTTGCGGGCCGCCCATTCCCTGCCTTTTATGTCCTGGCACGATTTGCAGCAGCCGGATACGCCTTGCGCACCACCGGCCTTACGATAAAAGTCGTACAGTGTTTTTTCTGCGCCGCATTGGTTACAAGTTTTCATGTGCGCGGGGTGTTATAGGGGCTGGGTTGCGGGGGCTGCTGCGGCTGTAGATTGCGCTCTTTCAGTTCTGCTTTTCTTCGCCCGCCACGTTCGTAGTACATGTCCGCGTAAGAATTTGCATCGCCAATATGAGACGCGTCGTTCTTCTCGACTTCAGTGGACGGCCTCCCATCTTTGAATTTTTTGAATCTGAAGTGGCCGCTGAGCGCCGCGATCAGTTCAATGCAGCACGGATCAATCTGATACGCTGGCATGCCTCTATCCACCAGCATGGAAAGAAAGTGATCCGTCGCTCCCTGACGATGTACAGGACTGTTGCTCCAAGCTAGTTTAACTTTACCTAGGCCCTTGCGCTTGTAGCGACGAAAAATGTCAGCACACGATGTCTCATCGGCCTGCGAGCCAGTATCACCCGTCGGGTCGCCGGTCACCATGATGTCCTGGCACTCATTATACTTGTTGCGCAGAAGCGGCAGCAGCCGCGTCTCAATGGCGCGCTCAATCCCCATGCCCTCTGTTGTGATTGAGTCGAACGTCAGCACGCGACCAAATGCATCCTGCTGCTTTAGCACCATAGCGGGTGTGAGGCCGAAGTCTGCGGCGATCAGCAATAGGTTTTCCTTGCTCGGCACTAGCGCACCCTTGGCGATATGCATCGCGCGGTTGAACATTGGGTGAACTGGCTTGCCGCCCCTTGACTGGCCATATTCACATAAAACGTAGGTGCGAATATAGTCTTCCGTCTTGTTCGTGATCAGCGCTCGGTAGTAGCCGCCCGGCAGGTTGGCCAGGTTCTCGGCGAGCGGGTTGTCTATAAACGTGCCGTCCACGTTGCGGATCATCGCGGCGGGCTGGACGAACTTCTCCCACCCGTTCGGCTTCGGCGTCTTGCCATCCTCCGGGTCGAGTCCCTCCAGCATGTTGTGCCAGTACGAACCCTCGTCTGGCATGTTCGAGTCGCCCCACATCCCGATCCACGTCGGGCCGCCGTCCACCATCCGCGGGTGTCGCCCGAGACGACCGTCGATGCCCTCCACGATCTCGCGGCGGATGTCGCGGAACTCGTTCAGATACGCTCCCGTCAATTCGAGCGACAGCAGGTTCGATACGTCCTTCTCGTCGTCGAGCGCGCGGAAGATTACCTCGCAGTCCATCTCGTCTTTCTTGATGTGGTACGTCTTCGTCAGACCGTGATACTCTCCGAGCGAGCCGTTGGGAAACCACGAGAACCACGTCTTCATCGTCGTGTCGCGCAACTGCGGCATGGTGTTCCGCACGACCGCGATCCGCGATTTACGTCGGCCATCGAGCGGCGAGCCGCGCTGTTGGGCGGCCCGGCGCGGGATCTCCAACTGCGATCCCACCGACTTGCCCGAGCCGAACGGCCCGAGTATCCAGCGGTAGCGCGCGTTGCTCTGCATGTAGCGCGACACGGTTGGCGACAGATTGACGGATAGTTCCATCAGCCCTGACCTTCTCCGGGGGCTGTTCCCCAGGAGGTATGGATGTTCGGCCCGCACGGGCACTGCGCCACGAACGGCGCGTTGCCGCGGCCACACTTCGGGCACTGCCAGCCCATGTGGGGGGCGAAGGGGTACAGCGGCGTGGTGGGGTAGCAGTTGTTGCAGCCGCCGTAGTAGTTGCACATAGCGCAGGTCATCACGGCCTCAGTAGCGCGCTGCGCGCTTCGTCGAGTGTAGCCATGTTGCCATATAATTCCCCCGATAGACGTTTCGCCACAGCTTCGAGATATGGCCCGCGCTGCTCAAGCCGGCACCACTTGGAGTAGACCAGCCACTCGGCCCGATGCGCCACGCGCTCCTCCTCGAAGCGGAAGTCGGCGTCGGCGAGATAGTTGTCCCACCAGTCTTCGACGCCCAACTCTAACTGGCGCTCGCCGTGCACGGCCTCGTGCGCGAGCAGTTCGCGCGGGATGTCCACGCCACAGGGGTTGTAAATCTTGTCGCCGTAGGAGAACAGCACCGGCTTGCCCTTGATGTTGAACGCTGCGTCGCAGCGGTCGTACACGGGCGGCTTCTCCACGACGACGATCTGTTTCATGTCCTCAGTCCGAAGTATACGCTCTCGCAGCCGAGCAGGAAGTTGTGGCGTTCCACGCTGCCCATGGGGTACGGGCAGAACGTGAACCCCTGCGGGTGCGCGCGGTCAGTCATGTGCGTGCCCAGGAGCGCACGGTCGATGCCCTCTTGCACGATGGCCGGCACGTCGAGCATGATGATGTCACTCACGCGTCCACCGCCATCGTCGCAGCAGCGAAGCACAGGCCAGCGAGATCGCTAGGCTTGATCGTGCCGCCATGGCAGTCCATGATGATGTCTTTCTCGCCGTCCAGGATCAGCACGACGTACTTCGCCTTGGGGTCAACCTTCTCCCACAGGGCGATAGTCTCGCGCGCCTCGTCCCACTTGGACTTGACGGTCGGCGTTCGAGTGGCGCGGTACAGGCCAGATGAAGGCGGGGTGTCGTAGAAACTGTCGCTCACTTTTTCCTCACCGCGCCGTAGCCCTTCTTGCCCCCACCGCCGCCCGCGCGCCGCTGCGTGCTGAGCGCTATGGCGATGGCCTGCTTCTGCGGCCGGCCCGATGCCATCTCGCGCTTGATGTTCTCGCCGACGGCCGCTTTGGATTTAGATTTGATCAGTGGCATGGTACTACTCCTTGATTTGTATGCACTCGAAGTGTTGCCGCTCCATGATGCCCATGAAACCGGATACTGCCGCGGCCTCGCAGATCGCCTGCGTGGGGAACGGGATGAACCGGAACACGTCTTCCGTTTGCTCAACTACGTTGGAGAAAATACTCACAGTCGTGACCAGTACCAGCACCCAACTCATGACCCCACCGTCCTGCGGCACTCGAAGTGCTGCCCCGGCGTGATGTCCCACCTGTGCTGGAGTGCCGCAGCCTCGCAGTCTTCCTGCGAGCCGTACTGCCCGTAGTCTTTCACGAGCGGGTCGGAGCAACTCATGAGTGTCACGATGACCAGCGTCCACGGCATAATCATGCAGACTCCTTCGGCGCGTCGTGCGCCAGGTCGAGCAGGTGCGGCTGCTTGAGGAACGCCTCCAGCGCCGCGCGCCCCACGCTCGCGTCGAAGTCGGCGGTGATCACGGCCTCGTGCGTCAGCTTCACCTTGCGGCTGGCCGCGCGCTCGTAGCGGCGCACGCTGCCCGCCTGCGTGTCGATGGCGAGGAGAGCGATCACTTCGACCCCTCGGTTATCACTACGCGCGAGCCTGGGTACACGTAGAACTCGCCCTCGCTGGTATGCCCTGCCTCCACGATCTCGGTCTTGTGGACGACGCGATTGTCCTCGCTCGTCACTTCCACCTTGACCGGCAGCGGCCCATAGTTGATCACTTGAATATGGGTCGTCATGGCCTACTCCCCGTCGTCCGTGCTGTGGCCTATACATGCGGCTACGATAGCCACGCCAGCCACGAACAGCAGCACGGCTGCCGCGATGATGATGTAGTCGAGGATCATTGCTCGTTCTCCAGTGTGAGTGTCTCTCGGCCGGCGATGATCTTCTCCGGTGCCTGTCCAGCGAACGTCAGGTTCAAGGTGAACCCTGCGCCCACCTGCTGCGTATCCTTCGGGCTGGGTTCATGACCGGCGACCTTCGCCGACCACTTGATCAGGTCCGCGCGCACCGCCGCGCTCTGCAGCGGGTCGGTAGCGATGTCGAACGCGGTGGGCAGCAACTCCTCGGCGATGGCCTTGGCCTTCTGCCGGAAGCTGAGCCCGTTCTCACGGATCTCCACGCCGATGCGGCCGAGCAGCGTGGTGAACGCGGGCGACTCCATCAGCTCCGCAGCCCCCGCGGCGTCGTACCCGTAGCGCGCGAACACGTCCTCGGTCGAGTCCATCTTGAGCGCCAACTCACACGCCAGGCGCTCGTGGTTCGTGCGGTAGAGCGCCGGGATCTCCGTCAGGCGTTCCTTCTGCCGCTGATCTGCGTAGTTGATCGGCGACTCTTCGCCGGTCTTCTCGGGCAGGTGCTCGGTCACAGCGATATCCTCGGGGTGGTGTCTTCCACGTACTGGGAGTGGTAGTCGTAGCCCATCTGCTCGGGCGCCGGCAGCTTCGTGACCACCACGTTGAAGCGTGGCGCCGGCCTCCACACCGTCAACCGCTCCGGCAGGTCCGGGTGCGACACGTAGAGCACCAGCTCGTCGCGCATGTCGTCCCACTCTGCGCCCGAGACGGTCGTGCCCTCGGGCAGGTGCAGCTCCTTCACGAGGTAGCGCGGGTTGACCCGCACTGCGGCACGCGCGTCAGGCTGGCTCATCGCGGCTCCGCGTTGAAGAACAGATGCTCAACTGCTACGAACCCCAGGTGGGGATGTGCCGCGATCCACGCATCGCATTCCGACTTGGTATCGAACCAGCGCGCCCTCCAAGGATCGCGCGTGATCGGATGCGTGGTCGCGTACACCACCTGCCCCCCCAACTCGGGCCAGTCCCGGTTCGCGTAGGCCCCGCCGCTGCCGGGCAACTCCGGTAGCCAGTGGGTCACGCTGTCCCCCTCGATTGAGTCCATACCTCTAGCGTCGCACGTTTGGATCGGCCTGTCAAGTAAGTGAGGTAATTGACAGAAAGGGGTGATGGCCGCAAGAGTCTGGTGCTTATGGGCGCAAGATTATACTGTCGGGTGTCAAGCGGTTTACAGATTCGGTTTTTGGCCCTGTGGCACACGGGGTGGGGAGACTTCGCGGCGGGGGTCGAAACCGTCCCCCCATTCGACCTCCCGACGTGCGACTTGCCCGACAAGCATGCTTGCCTGTGTCGGGTCGCCTGACGTGACGCGTGCCGCGTTGAGCGTTCGGCGTGACGCGTGCCGCGTTGAGCGTTCGGCGTGACGCGTGCCACGTCGAGCGTTCGGCGTGACGCGTGCCGCGTTGAGCATGAGGCGTGACGCGTGCCACGTTGAGCGTCCGGCGGGAGGCGTGGCACAGTGAGGCAGGCAGGCTGCCTCACGTGTGACGTGGGGCATCTCACGATGTGAAACGCATGCTAGCTATGAGGCGCACTATGATGCAAGGTTCAAACGTCAAGCACTTGGCGCTGCAAGCCATTGATTAGATTGACTAGACCAGAGGTAGACCAATGAAAATGCGAAATGGTCTAGCGTCAGGTGTCTGATATCCATAGAGAAAAGTCGTCAGGAAGACCAGGTAGACTAGATAGACTAATAAAAAAGTTGAGCGGCGATTTATCTCGCCCTTACACTTAATTGGTTAAAATTAGGCGCTGGGGGCGTTTAGTGTTTAAGTGTAAGGGCAATAAAAGGGCGCGGGCTCTCTGGGCGACTAGTCTTCCTGGTCTAGTTGTTTATAATCAATGCATTAAAGCGTGTTTTCTGGTCTAGCTCATTGGTCTAGTGGTCTAGTTATACTGCCCGACGCTCGACGTTTAGCGTTAAATCCGCGTTATAACCCGATTTTAACTACTCCACGTGCTATGCTTAAGGGTATCTACACTTAATCTCTTGGGGGGTCACCATGAAGTGTTTACTCTGTCCGATAGAAGTATACGAGTTCCGTGAACCTAACTTATGCGATACGCATCTGAAAGAGGATATCAGGCGCAGGCGCAATGTGCACGGGAAGCGCTGCCCGTCATGCTACGCGCATAAGCCGGTGATCGAGTATGACCGCAACGCTCGGCAATGGGATGGCCTGCAGAGCTACTGCCGCGCCTGCAATGGCCTGAGGCGCACGCTCGACCTCTCGACGTGGCACACCGTACGCGACGCGCTGCGCAAGGCCAACGCTGACAAGGTCTGACGCCCGACGTGCGATAGTACCTGTACAGCAGGGAACCATCGGGTAGGATAGCGGCCTGAGTCAGTAGCACGGGCAGCGCATCACCGGGTAACGGTGCGCAGTATCCAAGGAGCGGGCAGCATGATCGTCTACACCAAACAGACCTTTCCCGACGGACACGTGTGGTATACCAGTTCCATGCTGGTGAAAGCCACGCCCGAGAGGCAGGTAGCCTACATTCAACGGCAGGCCGACAAGCGCGGCATCCAGTGCCACTACGAGTTAATCACTGAGGCGCAGTATCGCGCCAAGGGACAATCATGACCGCGAAAATCTACTACTTCCACGGCGCGACTGGCGCGATCAATCCGCACCGGGCCGGGCATGCGCCTGGCTCGACGTTTGACCGCTTGATGGCCGACAGCGCGCCGACTGAGTACCTGGCGCAGATCGACGCGCTGGCGGACACTATCAACATGCGCGCCATCGTGGCGCGCGACGTGCCGGGGGACGGTGTGCAGGCATGGTCGAAGGGCGCGCTGTACCCTGCCATCATTGCGGTGGTCGAGCACTACAGCGACCTACCCGCGGCCGAGTACACGAGCTATGAGTTAACTTTCCAAGGGCACAGCGAGGAGTACGCTACCTGGGAGGATGCCGAGATGGTAGCGCGGGCGCTGATCAGCCGGCCCGACGTGGCAGCTCAGTGGGGGATTCAATCATGAGCCACCGCAACGACGAGCACGGCGGCATTTTCCTCGATAGTGAGGAGTGCCACATTGTCGAGGGCGCGCTACGCGCTGCCGCAGCGCTCTACAGCGAGCATGCGGTAGCCTGCACGGCGGCCGGCCAGTCGCGCTTAGCTGAGCAGTTTGAGCGTCAGCGGGACGACGCGCTACGGCTCGCTGAGCAGATCGAGAATGTGTCATGAAAAAGCTTATTTTTCCTGCCGTCCTAGCGCAAGGGACATAACATGCTCCTAGATATTCTCTGGATTTTTAGCCTCGGCGTTGTTATTGGTCTTTGCATTCCCTATTTTGACCCTATGGCCAACCAGATTGTTTTCGGCGGCCTTCACGCTCTTTATTTATTGAGGAAAAGGCAATCATGAAGCCCGGTAAGCATGGATTCTACCCGCTGGCAGTCGCACTTCTTTTTGCTTCGACCGCTGCGCTAGCCCAAACGGCGGAGCAGTACGCAAGCGCAGTAGCACGGGCTGACGCCGACAGGCTGGAACTTCGGCGTATTGAGTCCGTGAATGCTCGGCCCAGTGAACGCGCTACAGCTATGCGCCTTTACGAATTGGAATTGCAAAGGCAGAATCCGAACGTGCGCTTTTCCGCACCAGCGGCAGCGCCCGCACCAGCAGCGCAGCCGCAGAGCCGCCCCGTGTTCATAACCTGCAACAGTCAGTACGGCTACACTTTCTGCAGCGGCAGATCATGAACCTAACCAAGGAACAGCTACAGCAGCATACCGCAGCGCGCAAGGCGCTAGAAGCTTGCGGAGTGTTCGGCGCCGTGGTCGAAGCATGCAAGCCGGCCGAAGTCATGCCGCAAACGCAGGGGGCAGTCATGAGCGACGAGCGCGTCTATTTCAAAATCACCATGCCCGACGGCGCCGTGTGGTACGCTTCGGGCATGCTGCACAAACCCGGTGCGCTGCATAGCTCGCCCGAGCTAGCGTTGGCGCGCGTGCGCTGCGCGCAAGCCAAGCGTAACCCTGGCGTGCGCTACGAGCTAGCTAGCGTCGAGGATTATAACGCGTACAAGGCGGGCATCCTGCCCGCGCACGTACTGATGGAGCAGGCGCGCATCACCGCGCGACTGGCTGACATGGAGCGCGCCGACGTGGAGCACGCGCGCGACTATCTACCGCTGGATGACACGGGGGCAGCGTCATGAGAAAATTTCAGGTCGAGATTGTGAATCAACAGGGTGAACGCTGGACGCGCACACTCAGCGCGGGCGATATCCTCGCTGCAGATCTGCGCGACTTCGTGCGCAGCGATGCGCAGGGGGCAGGGGGCATAGCCTCCGACGTGCTAGCCTACATGCGCCACAACGCGACGCGGGGGCGGTCATGATGTATCTGGAGCGCGCTGCGCTGGTCGCGGTCATAGTGGTACTGGCTGCCGGCCTGTTGGCGCGGGCAGTCTATTGGCTGGTGATCGCGCTACTTTTCGGGAGAGTGTAATGTTCAATTTCAATCAGACTACGCTGACGCCAGCACAGGGACGCGTGCTCTACCATCAAGAAAGGCTATTTCGTAGCACAGGCGGCAGCGGGCTACTCGCGCATCAAAAGTATCTGCGGCTGTGCACGGCGGCCGGCCTGGGGTCCGACGTAGGCTCATACGGTCGCTTGCAGTGCATCCGTGCGTTGCAGTTGATCGAGCGCGCGGCAAGGGACGTACACCTGCACCTGTTCCGTGACATCTCTACTCAATGGGGGTCATTGTGAAAACCGTTCTATGCATTGGCTTGAACGTCGGCAACGCTGAGCCCGCGCTGCAACTGAATCGTACGCTGCACTATCTGAAAAACGCGGGCATCGTGCACGCGCTGCAAATCGGCGCGGGCGCATGGGGCGATTGTGGCGAGCGCATGCTGCAGGTTAGCATCACGCGCGACCTATCTATCTTTCCTACCGCTGCCGGTCTAGCGGCGCACCTAGCGGCCGTGCTCAGGCAGGATTGCGTATCTATCCTTGAGGGTACGCGCTGGTATCTCGTGGACGCGCACGGCGTGCAGTCGGCCGGCGGTACTATCAACGATTTTCCGCTACTGCCGGACGTGGACCCTACTGAATTGCCCGAAGTTGTGCGGGCAGCGCAGCATGGAGGCAGCCATGACTAACGCTCAGCGGGCAGCCCGCGACGCGCGCGACGCGCGCGACGTGAAGCGCTACGCAGCCAATATACTGGCGATGTACCTGGACGCGGATGACGCGACGCGCGCGGCTGGCGCGGTATGGTACGCGCTGGAGCGGGAGCGCTGCTCGGACCACGGGAAGCGCTACGGCCTCACCCTCGACGCGGTAGCAGGCGCAGCTAGCGCCATATCACCGGGGCTGCGCTGGGAGCATGCGCTGAGCTACGTCAACGCGCTGCAATTCAATCCGCGCGCGGCCGTGCCCACGTATAACAAGCTGTTTGTCCGGCGCGCTGTGGCAATCCTCAAGGGCGCACGGCCCGAGGACGTGCTCGGGGGCCTCAAGGTGCGCGCGTTCTACGGGCTGCTATCCGGGCATGACCTGGACGCAGTAGTGATTGACGGGCACGCCTGGAACATAGCGCGCGGTGAATTTGAAGTTTTCCGCAAACGCCCCGATTATAAACCCTCGGCGGGCATGGAAGTAACCAAAAAGCGCTACCGGCTGGCGACGCTGGCCTACAGGGAGATTGCAGACCTGATGGGCGAACCGGCGCACAGCGTGCAGGCTGCCACGTGGATACACTGGCGCAATATCACAACGCGCAAGGCCCGCGCGGCGGTGGCTGCAGCATAGAATCCTAACCCGTGCGCCCGAGGGGGGCGCATCACTTAGGGTTTTAGAGTACGGGCAGCGCGCGACCGCTACCGCGCGCAGTATGGGAGCATGATCTAATGGCTGCATCGCACAAGGACCGCGTGGAATTTATCACGCTTTTCAGGGACGAGTATCCCGAGCGCTCGCGCGAGGATTGCATCAAGGCGGCGGGGAAGTTGTTGCGGCTGGCTGCTACGCATGGCCGGCTGGCCGTGGACGAGTGTAACGGCCCGGCGTGGACCCCGGCCCGGACCGCCGATGAGAGCCTATGGCGGTGGACGTGGGATACTTGGCTGGCCCGCCGGACGCGCGACACCGAACAAAAGATTACGCGGCTGTGCGCGGAGTGGGGGCTGCCGGTGTTGCTCGGCGGTGATCCGCGCGGGTATACTGTCAAAGTGAAATTTTCCAGCGGGTTATACAACACGCTCGGCGGCAAGAGCGAGGGATACGGGGTACCACAATGATGAAGCTACGCAGGGACAAGACACCGGGCGCGCATGCTGTGAGCGTGCTGTGCGGCGGCGAGAATCATTACGAGACTGATCCGCGAGTCTTTGGCCGTACTCGCATGTTCACGCTCGCTGATGGGTCGCTCGACCCAAAGGGGCCGGCCTTCCAGGCGTACTACTGCCCGCACTGCACCGCCAAGTTGTTGGCGGACGGCGCGGCCGTGATCGAGGGGGAGTATCGCTCGGAGCACGGCGGGAGCACAAAATTTTTTCCGGCTGAGGGGTCAGCATGAGAGGGCTACTTCTCGCGGCGTTTTTCACCGCCCTATGCTCTATAGGCTACGTCACACTGGGGCAGGTGCTCCTGCTGTACTGCGGGTCGCCCACCATCACTACACCGTACGAGTGGGGGCGGCCATGAGGCGCGCTTTCTATGCGGTGCGGCTCGACCGCACGGGCAAGGAACCGCTAGGCAGCGGCGGCAAAATGATCATGCGCGACCTGAAAACCGAGCGCGGCGCCCGCCAGCGCGTGCTCGCCCGCAAGTGGGGGACGTGGCGGCTGTATTCCTTCATCGATTTTTACGACGATGGCCAGTCGTGGCGGCTGATCGAGACGATTGCGCTCGGCGCACCGAAGGGGTTATACTTGGACCCGGAAACGGGCGCTACCATGTGGGGGCCACTATGAGACAGTATCGAACGAGCAACGCATCGACCGCCGTAGTTACGGCGCTCGTCCTGTTCACCATGGCCGCGTACTTCGGGCTGTGCATATTCGCAATTTTCTGGAGCTAAACATGAGCTATCAACCTAAGACTGGCGAAGCATGCTTTTGCCGGCGCGGTGTGGAGCGCGACATGATTTATCGCGGCTGGTCCCTGGGCTTCAACCCACGCCGGCCGGTCACCGGCACCTGGAAAGCTACGCGCGACGGCGTGACGCTGTGCGCCGCGAGTCAAACGGCGCTGCAGACCACGGTTGACAATCACATACGTGACCGGGCGGTATGGATAGCAGGGCGCAAAACATGACGCCCAACGAGCGACTCGGCGCCATCATGGCCGCGCCATCGGGCAGCGTGGGCGTGTTCAATATCATGCGCGGCTGTTGGGATGTCCAGGTCGATGCCATAGTCGTGGGCGTGGCGCTCGTGGCGCTGGCTGTGGTGATCTACCTGTGGACGGCCCATAGCTCACGCTAGCGCCGCAGAAACGTACCGTGGGGCTACGGCGGGGCGCTCGTGGGGCACGCGGTGAAAGTGCGAAAAGCGGCTGTGCTATAATCTTCTTTTTGGGGGGAAGTCATGAACCAATTCGTAGTCTATCAAGACATGCGCTGGC
>Ga0210382_10000328_pt1 | contig 17779 bp, 14 predicted proteins | sample PLMedo_FD_155452 | JGI IMG/M metagenome (GOLD analysis project Ga0210382, IMG submission 155452) | Groundwater sediment microbial communities from an aquifer in East River, Colorado, USA - PLM0_60_coex redo | ecosystem: Environmental > Terrestrial > Soil > Riparian zone | place: USA: East... | reverse complement strand
TACGGTCGCCGACTCTGATGCCTGCTTTAATCTTCGGCATTGTTACTGTTGGCTTTCCTTTCTTTATCATGCACCCTTCGTTCGGCCTTGGCCTTGCCGCGTCAAAGGCCCCAAATCCCATGCAGGCGCGGCTGCGCAGTCTTATGAATCATGCCGCGTTTGGGGTTGGCTTGTACGTTTCGGCTCTGGTTATGAGTTCTATTACCGAAGCTCATGCCTAACAACTGGGTCTCTGACGCCGCACGCAATCAATTCAGCGAAGGGGAAGAGGCATGCAAGCAGCAAAAAAGATGCACGCGATCGTACGCCGAAAGTACGGGACGCCCGACGTGCAGATCGCAAGCTAGAAATACGAAACGCCGGAACTGACCGGCCGGGGAGATAGGTAACAAAAACGTCGGGGGACATGGGTTACAGATTTCCAGGTCCTGGTACTACTCTCCGGTGCGCCGCCATCGCACGGCGGCAGCCATCTAACCGACAGCCCGTGCAGTCTCCTCCGGCGAAGCGCCGAAAACGCTCCGCTTGAGCTCGGCGAGACGATCGCGCGCTTCCGCGGCTTTTTCGAACTCGAGATTGCGCGCATGGTCGAGCATCTCCTTTTCCAGGCGCTTGATCTCCCGGGCGAGCTGCTTTTCCGACATCGACTCGTAACGCGCCTGTTCCTGAGCGGCCTTCAACTCCGTCTGCACATCCTGGAAGTCGCGGGCGCCTTCGATCATGTCGCGCACCGACTTGGAAATGCCGATCGGCGTGATGCCGCGCGTCGCGTTGAATTCGACCTGCCTCGCGCGGCGGCGATCGGTCTCCCCGATCGCCCGCTTCATCGAATCGGTGACCCTGTCGGCGTAGAGAATGGCCATCCCGTTCAGATGGCGCGCGGCGCGGCCGATGGTCTGGATGAGCGAGCGCTCCGAACGCAGGAACCCTTCCTTGTCCGCGTCGAGGATCGCCACGAGTGACACTTCGGGCAGGTCCAGGCCTTCGCGCAGCAGGTTGATGCCGACCAGCACGTCGAATTCGCCCAGCCGCAGATCGCGGATGATTTCGACGCGCTCGACCGTTTCCACCTCTGAGTGCAGGTAGCGCACCTTCACGCCGTGCTCGGCGAGGTAGTCGGTCAGCTCCTCGGCCATGCGCTTGGTGAGCGTAGTCACCAGCACCCGCTCCCCGCTCGCCACCCGCAGAGTGATCTCGGAGAGCAGATCGTCCACCTGAGTCGAGGCGGGCCGAACTTCGAGCCGCGGGTCGACCAGGCCCGTCGGTCGCACGACCTGCTCCACGATCTGTCCCGAGGTCTTGCGTTCGTATTCCGCGGGAGTCGCCGAGACGAACACGGTCTGGCGCATGACCTGCTCGAATTCCTCGAACTTGAGCGGACGATTGTCCAGGGCCGAGGGCAGGCGAAAACCGTAGTCGACCAGATTCTCCTTGCGCGAGCGATCGCCTTTGTACATGCCCCCCAGCTGGCCGATGGTGACGTGCGATTCGTCGATGAACATCAGCGCGTTCGGCGGCAGATAGTCGATCAGCGTCGGCGGCGGCTCGCCCTCTTTCCTTCCGGACAGGTGCCGCGAATAGTTCTCGATGCCCTTGCAGAAACCCAGCTCGACAAGCATCTCCAGGTCGAAGCGCGTGCGCTGCTCGATGCGCTGGGCTTCCAGGAGCTTGCCAGTCTTCTGGAAATGCTCGATCCGCCCGGCGAGCTCGATCTTGATCGCGTCGATCGCGCGCAAGGTCGTCGCCCGGGGCGTCACGTAGTGGCTCGACGGATAGACGGTGAAGCGCGGCACGCGCTGGCTTGCGTGCCCGGTCAGCGGGTCGAACAAGGTCAGGCTCTCGACCTCGTCGTCGAGAAGCGCGATGCGCAGCGCCGTCTCGGAATTCTCGGCGGGGAACACGTCGAGGACGTCCCCCCGGACGCGGAAAGTCCCGCGCTTGAATTCGAGCTCGTTTCGTTCGTACTGCATCGCCGCGAGGCGCGCGATCACGTCGCGCTGGGACATCCGCTCCTTTTCGCGCACGTGCAGAATCATGCCGTGGTAGTCGACCGGGTTGCCGATGCCGTAGATGCAGGACACCGTCGCAACGATCACGGTGTCCTTGCGTTCGAGCAGGGACTTCGTCGCCGACAGGCGCATCTGCTCGATGTGCTCGTTGATGCTCGAGTCCTTCTCGATATAGAGGTCCCGCGACGGAACATAGGCTTCGGGCTGGTAATAGTCGTAATAGGAGACGAAGTACTCGATCGCGTTCTCGGGGAAGGACTCGCGCATTTCGGAATAGAGCTGGGCGGCAAGGGTCTTGTTCGGCGCGAGCACGAGCGCTGGCCGCCCGAGGCGCGCGATGACGTTCGCCATGGTGAACGTCTTTCCCGAGCCCGTGACGCCGAGCAGGGTCTGATACGAGAGCCCGTCGCGGATGCCGTCTACGAGCTTGTCGATCGCCTCGGGCTGATCGCCGGCCGGAGGAAACGCCTGGGCCAGACGGAAAGGGCTGTCGGGGAAGGTGAGGATCAAGGGTGGACCGTGCCGCGCAAAGCCGCGGGGATCACACTTGCGGTTTGAGGAGGGCAAGCGCATGGGCCCGCCACATCGGCCATGCGCGACTGTAATCCTGACCGGGGACGGAGGCGCGGACCTCCTGCTCGTCGAGGTAGGTGATCTTGCCGCCGCTCCCTGCAATCGCGATCGCCTGAAGCTGCATTCGCGCGCTCATCTCCAGATAGATGCTGCGCCCCACCGCGCGGGGCAGGCTCTCACCCACGGTTACCGAGCCGTGACCGCGCATCAGGGCCGCCGGGGACTTTCCCAATACCTTGGCGAGCGCCTGCCCCAGATAGGGCGTCTTGACCAGCAAATCGGTGCCCTTCTCGGCATCTCGGATTTCAAAGTTTGGAACTCCCTCTCCCACGAACGCCGCCATGTGGAAAAGCGGCCGCATCGCGACCGTCGTGACGCTGAACGGCACGACCGAGGGGGAATGATTGTGCACGACGGCGTTCACGTCCGGACGCGCCTTGAGGATCTCGCCGTGAATGAAGCGCTCGCGCACCGACTCTCGTCCCCGCGGATCGATCGGATTGCTGTCGAGATCGTACTCCATGATGTCCTCGGGCATCACCAATTCCGGCGCAAGCGAGCGTGCCAGGAAATAGCGCTTGGGATCGCGGTCCGAGCGCACGCTCACGTGTCCGTAGGCATCGATGACGCCGTGCTCGGCCAGGATTCGGTACGCGGCGACCAGATCTTCGATATGGTTCATGTGTTTTCTTGTCGGGTGATCCGTGAAATCCGCTTGAGCTCAATCCGCCTTGATGCCTGCTGCCGCGACCACGCGCGACCAACGCGCCAATTCCTTCTTCACGAGGTCGCCGAAGCGCTCCGGCGTGCCGCCGGCCGGCGCCATGCCCTGTTTTGCGAGCAGTCCGCGGATTTCGCTCTGTTCGAGCAGCGCGTTCATTTCCGCGTTTACTCTGGCGATGAGCGCCTGCGGCGTTCCGGCCGGCGCGAACACGCCATACCAAGTCTCCACCTCGAGGTCGGCGAGGCCCAGCTCTTTGAGCGTGGGCACCTCGGAAAACGCCTGCGACCGCTCCGCGCTCATCACAGCCAGCATGCGGAGCTTCCCGCTCTGGACGTACGGGGCCGCTGTCTGCAACGACACGATCATGGCCTGCACGTGCCCGCCCACGTGATCGGCCAGCGCGCCGCCCGATCCCTTGTACGGAACGTGCACGAGGTCGATACGCGCATCGAGCTTGAGCAGCTCCATCGCGAGATGCTGCGGACCCCCGTTTCCGGGAGAAGAGTAATAGAGCTTGCCCGGCTGGCCGCGCGCAAGCTCGAGGAATTCGCGCATCGACTTGGCCGGCAATCCTTGCGTGACGATCACCGCCATCGTGCTGGTGGCGAGCAATATGACCGGCGCAAAGCTCTTCATGGGGTCGAAGGGGAGCTTTTGATTGATCGCCGGATTGGTGCCGAAAGAGGTTGCGGTGCAAAGCAGCGTATAGCCGTCGGGCGCGGATTTCGCGGCGAAGTCGGTTCCTATGTTGCCCGAAGCGCCCGCGCGGTTGTCGGTAACGACGCCGATTTTCCAGCGCTCGGCAAGCTTCGGGCCGAGAATCCGCGAGAGGATATCGGCGCCCGTGCCCGGGGTATAGGGAACGACGATTTGGATCGTACGGCTCGGCCAGGCGCTCTCCTGCGCGCTCGCGGCGGAAGCGAGCAAGAGCACCGCCAGCGCCTGCGCGAAATGACGCAATGCCCTTTCACGCGCCGGAATCATCGGTGGGTCGACAGTCACAGGATCATTATGCCTAAGAGGCGCAAGTTCCGTCGGCATCTCCCGGGAATAGCAGGGCCGGAGCTACATTTTTCCCGATGCGCCGCGTTGACCGGCGCCCCCGGCGCGAATTAGAATACGCGCCTTCCAATCCTCCGGCCACGCGCTCACCGGAGCCTCGATCCCCGATAGCTCAGCTGGTAGAGCGACGGACTGTTAATCCGCAGGTCCCAGGTTCGAGCCCTGGTCGGGGAGCCATCTTTCCGCATCGGCCAAGGCGTCTTGGGCTCCGCGCGCGCCTGGTTTTCCGTCGAAGTGCGCTGCTCGACCGTGCCGTAGACCGTGAGGCTCGGCCCTATCCCGGGTTCATGCCCGGCCCGGCGGCTTTCCCAGGCGGTAAACCAACTTTTTCACACATTCTGGACAGGCCCCATCGGGAATTCCCTGACCGGAGGCCAGGAAAACCCCCTATTGACCCGAAAACGGCACAAATGACAATGGAATACGACGACTTTCGGCAACCGGGGATTTGGGAGTATAGTCCTCGCAAAGAGTTCTAAAGAACCATGGATTTCTAAAGAACCATGTATGTTTTTTTAACACACCCATGAAAGGAAGGTCATGAACGCACCGGTCGATTTCAAAGCGATAGAGGGGATGTTCAAATACCATTACAAGCAGATCGAGGTCAGGTTCGATCCTGAGCACGCCATAGCGTGGACCTACATGAAGCCCACGGGTGCACCGTGCTTCAACCTTGGCATGCTCGAAGAGCTGCGTGCCCACGACAGCGCAATCGAATCCTGCGGCGGTCGCGTGCTGCACAAGGGACATCTGCAGCAGATTCACTACTACGTTGGCGCATCCAGGATCGAGGGAATATTCAGCCTGGGCGGAAACCTCGCGAGTTTGGTGTCCCTGATCAGGGCGGGCGACCACGACACGCTCGTGCACTATGCCAAGCTCTGTGTCGACACCATGTACCAACGCATCTGCAACTACAACAGCCCGATGACCACCATTTCGCTGGTGCAGGGCGAGGCTCTCGGCGGCGGATTCGAGACCGCCCTGTCCTCGAACGTCATCGTCGCCGAGCGGCGCTCGCGGATGGGCCTGCCCGAAATCCTGTTCAATCTGTTCCCGGGCAACGGCGCTTACAGCCTGCTCGCCAGGCGCGTGGGGATGAAACGTGCGGAAGAGATGATACTTTCCGGCCGCGTCTACACCGCCGAGGAAATGCACGCGGCGGGCGTCGTCGACGTGCTCGCGGAAGACGGGACCGGGGAAGCGATCGTGCAGGACTACATCCGGCGCAACGAGCGGCGCCGCAATGGCATGCAGGCCGTGTTCAGCTGCCGTCAGCATTTCCACCCCGTGGGCTACGAGGAGTTGCTCAACATCGCCAACCTATGGGTGAATGCGGCGCTGCGCCTGGAAGAGAAGGATCTCAAGCTGATGAGCCGCCTGGCACGCTCGCAATCGAAGCTCGTCCCGGGCGGTGCGACGGCGATACCTGAGGCGGCGGTGAGAGTGGAGGAAGAGCAGTACGCGACCGCCTGAGCGCGACTGTGCATTTCCGCCCGAAGTACGGGTGCTCGCGCGCGTGAGCCATGACCTGCCGGGGCCGTGATCCGATCCGTCCCGACCGGTGCGGTAGGACGTGCCCCGGTGGGGCTCATGCGCCGCGAGTCTTGTTCGGAATTCTCGCCTTAGCCTGACGAAGCGATCCTCCCCGTCGGGAACCCGGCGGGCTAGCCGCGAAATGCCTTCAGCAGAAGGCTCGCGTTCGTTCCACCGAATCCGAAGCTATTGGAAAGTATGGTGTGCAGCTCCGTGAACTTCGGAGCCGTTACGATCGGCATTCCCGCGAATTCGGGGTCGAGCTCCTCGATGTTGATCGAGGGCGCTATGAAGTTATGTTCGAGCATGCCTACGCAAAAGATCGTTTCGAGCGCTCCCGCGGCGCCCAAGGGATGACCGGTCATCGATTTTGTCGATGAGAACGGCGGCGGTTTGCCGTCGAACACTTCCTTCATTGCAAGGACTTCAGCGACGTCACCTTTGATGGTCGCCGTGCCGTGCGTATTGACGGCGCCGACTTCACGGGGACTTATCCCTCCGTCCTGGATGGCGCCCCGCATGCACTTGGCCGCGTGCACCCCATTGGGTTCCGGCATGACCATGTCGAAACCATCCGAACTTGTACCGAACCCCACGATCTCGGCGCGCACGCGAGCCCGACGCGCCAGCGCCTGGTCCAAGGCCTCGAGCACGACGATCCCCGCACCGCCGCCGATCACGAACCCGTCGCGGGCGACGTCATACGGGCGCGATGCCTGTTCCGGCCGCTCGTTGAATTTCGAGGCGAGTGCGAAGCGAAGGGCCTGAAAACCGGCGGCGATCAAAGGGTGCACCTCTTCTCCGCCCCCCGCGATGGCGCGGTCCACGATGCCGGAGCGGATGAGCTCGTATGCCGTGCCGATGCTGTGCGAAGAGGTCGAACAGGCAGAGCTGATCGAATAACTGCGTCCGTGGACCTTGAGCAGATTCGCGACCGCCGCGCTCGAGGCGCTGGCCATGCTTTTCAGCACGACGAACGGGCTGACCTTCGCGATCTCTCCGGAATGGACCTGCCGCCCTCCCGTGTAGATGGATTCCACGCTTCCGATTCCCGTCCCGACGATGCACGCCGTTCTGTCGGATTGCACGTCGGCCTCGGAAAGCCCGGAATCGCCGACGGCATCGAGCGCAGCGAGGCAACAGTACTTGGATCCTTCCGAAATCACGGGACGCAGTCTTTTCGGGATGGACGAGCGCTCGAACTTGGCCTCGACGTCCAGGATCGCACCCGCCACCCGGCTCTTCAGGCCCAGGCTTTCCCACTCCGGCATGGCGCGGAGGCCGCTTGCCCCGTTCTGGAGGGCCCTCACCACCTGGCTGTAATCGTGCCCAAGGCACGATACGAGACCGACTCCCGTGATCGCCACGCGTCGAGGAGCCATTAACTCAGACCGCGTCACACGTTCGGATTCTGTCGACTCTTGCCCTCGATCGCCTTGAAAAGATCGCCGATCGTCTGTATGCGGCCAAGTTCCTCATCGTCGATGTCGATCCCCAACTCATCCTCCAGCTCCGAAGCCAGTGTGATCAGAATCAATGAACTGATATCCAAATCCTGTCGAAGCGAGGTCGCTTCGTCGACGTCGGCCGCGGTAAGTTTTGCATCGGATGCCGCCAGTAGACGCTGAATTACTCGGTCATGGAGTGATAAGTCAGCCATGGTGTCTCGCGCTGCCACTTGTTCATGTCACGTCCCTGGCTCAGCGGGCCGCGCTCTGGCTTTTCTTTAGATAGTCGAGGAGCGAAGCGCGCGCCTGCTGAAACTGCTCCCGTATCACCTTCAAGACGCGGGGTCCGCTCGCTTGCAGTTCCGATGTCGTCTGGTTGTTGATTCCCACGCATGTCCGGCACAACTGCTCGGCGCCGAGCGTGACCGCCGAGCCCTTCATGGCGTGCACGAGGTCCCTGAGCGTTTCGTATTGCTCCGCCGCCACGGCGGCGTCCATCTGTCGCAGCAGCGCCTCGCCGTCCTGGATGAATCCGTTGAGGAGTTCCGGCATGAAGCTGTTCTCCGAGCTGATGAGCTCGAGCTCCGAGAGCGCCGCCGGGTTGATCACCGCCTGGGTTCCCTCGGCGTGGTCGCCGGACGCCGCCGGAATGCTCGCGCGCTTCGCAATCAGGCTCGCGATGGTGTCGAGCAGGCGGCGAGCCTCGATCGGTTTGGGCAGGAAAGCGTCGATCCCTGCCTCCTCGCATTCCTTCATCGCCTCCGAGGTCACGTCCGCCGAAAGCATGATGATCGGGACCTGGATCGCCTCCGGGTCCATGAAGCGGTAAGCCCGCGCAGCGTCCAGCCCGCCGAGCTCGGGCATGTTGAGATCCATGATGATCACGTCGAAGCGCTCATTCTCGAGAACATCGAGCGCCTGCTCCCCGTCGTCGACGACCCGGACTCGGTGTCCGGCGCGCTCGAGTATCCCGACGATGACGCGCTGATTGACGGCATTGTCCTCGGCTACCAGGATCTGATAGCGGCGTCGGTTGGCGTCGCGGGTAGCGTAATAATCGCTGAGCGAGATGACGCCTTCCTGGCTCCCCTGGACCACAGTGGCAGAGTGAATGACATTGAACAGGAGCCGCTTCTTGAACGGTATCTCCAGCACCGCCACGAAGCCGCCCGCGAGCGCCTCGGCGCTGCGAATCTGCGATACGCCGGCCGTGCACAGCACCGTGGGAGGCGCCTTCTGGCTGCGGCTGTTGCGGAGCCGTCCCAGATTCCGGCCCGGCTCGATCGCCGTTTCTTCGCGCAGGAGCACCAGGTGGTAGGGATGTCCGAGCGACTGCGCCTCGGCGAGGCGTGCGGCTCCCGCCTCGACGCCCGCCGCGCGTCCGGTGCGTGCCCCCCAGGTGGCGAGGTCCTGCTCGATCGCCTGCAGTTCCACGTCGGAGAAACCGACCAGCATGATCCGGATATCGTTGAGCCGTAACGAAGCTTCGGCTGCCTGCCCCACCATCTGCTTCTTGAAAGGCAGCTCAAACCAGAACGTGCTGCCCTTCCCGGGCGTGCTGTTCAAGCCGATCTGCCCGCCCATCAGCTCCACCAGCTGCTTCGAGATGGTAGTGCCGAGCCCGGTGCCACCGTAGCGGCGCGTGGTCGAGTCGTCGGCCTGGACGAAACTTTCGAAAATGCGTTCCTGAGCCTCCGGCGCGATACCTATCCCCGTGTCCTCGATAGAAAATTTCAGTCGAACCGCATGCTCGCTCTCGCCCAAGCTCGAGACAGTCAAGATCACGCTTCCGGACTGGGTGAACTTGACGCCGTTTCCGATGAGGTTGTAGAGCACCTGGCGCAGATGATAGGGATCGCCGCGCAGCGCGTGCGGCACTTCCGGCATCACGTGGGTCCTGAACAGCAGCCCGCGGATCTCGGCCTGCGGCGCGAGCACCGCTGCCGTGCCGTTGATCAGGCCATGGAGATCGAAATCCGTTTCCTCGATGCTGACCTTGCCGGCTTCGATCTTGGAAATATCCAGCACATCCTCGATCAGCTTGAGCATCGATCGCGAGGCTTCGTGCATCGCCTTCACCATTTCGGCCTGTTCCGTGTTCAAAGGCGTGTCGCGCAGCAGGTCGTTCATCCCGACGATGGCGTTGAGCGGGGTGCGCATCTCGTGGCTGACCGTGGAGAGGAAGCGCCGCTTCGCCTGATTCGCGGCTTCCTCGCGACGCAGCGAATCGAACAGGCGGGTCACGAGCTTGCCTTGGAAGAGCGACAGCAGGATCATGCCCACCATCAGGCCGATGCCGAGCACGCGGTTTTGTATCCAGTAATCGCTGAACGTCAGGACCAGGGCGAAACCCACGACGCTGAGTACCAGCGAGTTGTACAGATAGGGCTTGCCGTAGCGGAAACCGTGGCCGAAGGTGACCACCAGATAAGCGATGTACAACACCGCGCCGTATTCGCCCAGGTAATACATGAACGCGCTGGTCGAGACGACGTCCAGAATTGCGCCGAAAACACGACGCGCAGGCGATGCCGCCGGCGAGAAGTAGATCCACCCGAATACCGTAGCGCACAGCGTGAAGTAGCAGACCATGGCGCCGAACAGCGGCAGATTTGCTTCGTGGCCGCCAAAGGCCCTGGGGAGGAGGTACAGGAACAGTATGACCGCGACCAACAGCCGAACGATCGCCTGCTCGTGTTCGGTGTCCGGGCGCCCCTTAAAGCGGGCACGAACGCCTGCCAGGATCGATGTCAGCGCCATCTGGCCCGGTCCCGGGTCACTGCGCCAGTCGATCGGCAAACTGTTCGCCGATGGAAAGCACTTCTTCTCGGTTCCGCGCCAGGATTGCCACGAGTTGCGGATCAAAATGCCTGCCGGCGTGCTCCTCCATGTAGACGAGCGCTTCCTCCACGGGCCAGGCCGGTTTGTAGGGGCGAACCGAGGTGAGCGCGTCGTAGACGTCCGCGATGGCGACGATTCGCGCTTCAAGCGGAATGTGCTCGCCCCTCAAGCCGGTCGGGTAGCCGCTGCCGTCGTACTTCTCGTGATGGCCGAGCGCGATCACGGCGGCCATTTGCAAATATCCGGAAGCGCTGTCCTTCAGCATGTCGTAGCCGATGCGCGCGTGGGACTGCATGATTCGCAGGTCCTCGCCGTCCAGCCTTCCGGGATTCTGCAGGATCCGGTCGGGTATGCCGATTTTTCCTATATCGTGCATCGGCGCGGCCAGCTCGATAGCATCCTGCTCGGCCGAGGACAGCCCGATGCCCTTGGCGATCAGAGCGGAGTACTTGGCCATGCGCACCAAGTGCATTCCGGTCACTTTGTCGCGCTGCTCGGCGGCCTTCGCCAGCCGAAACAGCGTCTCGACTTCGCGTCGCCGCAATTCGCGCGTGGCCTCGTCGATCTTCTGCTCGAGAATCCGGGTTCGGTTCTTCTTGAGAATTTCATGTCGCCGCAGGCTCAAGAGATTGCGGCAGCGCGCCCCGCATTCGAGCCGGTCGATCGGGCGTATCAGGAAGTCGGTAGCTCCGGCTTCCAGGGCACGGTAGCGGACTTCGCGATCGTTGACCACCGTGATGCACACGATCGGAACGTCCTCGTAGCCGAAAATGCGGCGCAACCGCCGGATGACCTCGATTCCATCCAGGCTCGGCATCTTGTAGTCGGTGAGCACCATGTCCACGGGATGCTTGCGCGCGTATTCGATGCCCTCCAGGGGGTCGGCGAACGTGGCGACCTCCAGACTCGCGTCAAGGCTCCTCATGATCTCGCTCAGGACGATGCGGCCGGTGGACTGGTCGTCGATGACCAGGATCTTGAGGGGCGCGAGCTTGGCTTCGACCGAATCGTGAACTAGCGTAAGCGGTCTAGACGACGTGGTGGTTTTCATTGGAATTCCCCTGCCCCGGCCCGATTGGGAGGCTCTCCTATCCGTCCTCCCAAGTCCAGGCCCAATTACACTATATTTGGCGGGAAATTGCGAGAAATCCCAATTCCTTGCATTCTCGGCCTGGCCCTCCCCCCTTAGGCCGCGCGCTGTTTCGGGGAGAAGAACGCCGATTCCATTTCGCGGCGCACGCGCACCGCCTCGGCCCCTGAGTCGTGGGCGACGTCGGCCCAGCACAGGACCCGGCCGGCCTTGACGGGATTGACGAGCTTCACCTGCTGTGCCAAGCCGAGCGGCAGCGCGCCGGCGCGCAGCGAATCCGCTGCGGGCATGAGCCTGCCCACCACCGTGTACCCGCCTTCGCCGTCGAGAATCTCGCCGGCCTTGAGGTCGCGCTTGGCGCTCGCCACTGCATCGGCGCGAAAACCGGTCGCGCAGCCGGTAGGCTCGCCCCGCAACCCGATCGAGGCCACAGAAATTCCGACCTCGAGCCCGATCAGGTGCCAGCGCTTGTACATGGCCGCATAGCGGCCCGAGGGGTCGGTTCGCACGCCGTATTCCATGAAACAACGCCGGATGTAATCGGACTCGCCCTCGAACACCACCCACACGCCGAAGCGGATGTCGTAAGGAATCGCCTGCCCGTCGCGATCGAGCGAGGACACGACTTCGATCTGCCCCTTGTGGTGCAGCTGCCCTCCTTCGGGCTTCGGCCGCATCACCATCGGCAGGTCTTCTATGGACGCGGGCGGATACGCGAGCCCCTCCGGCGCCGGCGTAAGCCCGGTTGCATTGCACACCGCAGTGGCTTCGATCGCCGGCTTCGAGCCGTCGAGAAAAGAATTGAACATCTTCGGGTTGAGTCCGCCGACGCGCGCCTGCTCCGGCGTGAGGCCGTAATAACCCCAAACGGTTTCTGGCGTGGACTGTGCAAAGTGCGGCAGCCATTTATGGCCGCGCCCGGCCGCGACCACCGGGAATCCAGCCGCGCGCGCCCAATCGACAAGATCGCAGATGATCGCGGGCTGATCACCGTAGGCGAGGCTATACACGACGCCCGCCTCCCTGGCTTTTTTCGCGAGCAAGGGCCCGCACAAGGCGTCCGCCTCGACCGTCACCATTACTACGTGCTTGCCGTTTCGGAAGGCAGCGAGGGCATGCTCGACTGCCGCGATCGGATTCCCGGTGGCTTCGACGACGATCTCCACGGCCGGGTGCGCGACGAGCGCGTGCCAGTCATCCGAGACGTGCGTCCGCCGCTCCTTCAGAGCCGCATCGAGCGACACGGCAGCGTACTGTTCCGCCTTCCAGCCCACGCGCTCGAGGCTGGCGCGCGCATTCGCCGGCGAAAGATCGGCGATACCGGCGAGATGCACACCCGGCGTCCGCGGCACTTGCGCGATATACATGGCGCCGAATTTGCCTGCGCCTATGATGCCGACCCGCAGCGGTTTGCTCTGCGCTTCGCGCTCCTGGAGCTTTGCGTACAGATTCATGCTGCTTTGAGTTCGCCCTGCAGCTCTTCCGGCGGAGTTCCGTCTCTCCACGGAAGCGGCACGTCGTAGTGCGCGAGCAGGCAGTCATCGGGGAGGCACTTCAACGGCGTAAAGTCGCGGTGCGCGATGTACCCCGGACGCTTGAAGCGCCGTATGTGGTTCGACACTGCGCACAGGCTCAAATAGACGCTGACCCGATTCCAGGGAGAGAGGTTCGAAGTGGAGGCGTGCACCAGGCAGGAATGAAACAGAATCATCGAGCCGGGCTGACCTTTTGGAGCCACGATGCCGCCGCGCTCGACGAGTTTCTTGATGGTGTCGTGGTTGATCGTCCAAAGCGGGTAGCTGGTCGTCGAGGTGTCGTGGTCCGCTTCGATCACGCCCAGCTTGTGGCTTCCGGGAATGAGCATCAGCGGCCCGTTGAACTCGTTCACCTCGTCGAGGAAGATCGCGACGTTCATCGCGCGGGTCTCGGGCATCAGGTCGTCGTTCTTCCAGGTGCCGTAGTCCTGGTGCCACTGCCAGACGTCGCCGTCGAAAGCCATCTTGCCGTTGATCTTGAACTGGTGCATGTACAACTCCTCGCCAAAGAGTTGCATGATCGGCTCGACCATGCGCGGATGGCGCGCGAGCTTCGCGAAAGGGGTGCTGTACATATGCGCGGCGAAGTTCGTGCGCACCGCTTCGCTGCCCTTCTCGCGCACGTTCTCCGGCCGGCGCTCGGCGTACAAGCGGGGCACCTCGTCAGTGAGAACCTTGATCTCCTCGCGCCTGAATAGGCTAGGAAAGAACAGGTACCCTTCGCGCTCGAAATGCTGGATTTGTTGCGGGCTGAGCCTCATTGCGAAATCTCCCCGTCAGATTCCGCTAATTATAGACCCGAAACACCCGCCTTCAGCGGCCCCCGACCCCCGGTTCCGAACGCGGCGGAACGACCTGAAAGAAGATCTCGTCCTGCTTGATCAAGCCGAGCTCGTAGCGGGCACGCTCCTCGATCGCTTCGAAGCCCTGCTTCAGGTCGCGCACTTCGGCATCGAGCGCGCCGTTGCGCTGGCGCAACTTGGCGTTCGCTTCCTTCTGCTCCTGCACCTGCTGGTCGAGGCTCAATACCCGGAGCCATCCGCCCTTCCCCAGCCACAAGGGATACTGCAGCAAGAGGATGAACGCGGCGAGAGTAACGGCAAGTATTTTCATCTCAGCTGATAGAAGGCTTCCCGCCCCGGGTAGCGGACAGCATCGCCGAGATCTTCCTCGATACGCAACAGCTGATTGTATTTCGCGACCCGATCCGAGCGCGACAACGACCCGGTCTTGATCTGCAGCGCGTTCATGCCGACGGCGATGTCGGATATCGTCGTGTCCTCGGTCTCCCCCGACCGGTGCGAAATCACCGCGGTGTAACCCGAGCGCTTTGCGAGCTCGATCGCCGCGAAAGTCTCGGTGAGCGTCCCGATCTGGTTCACCTTGATGAGGATCGAGTTGGCGATGCCGAGCTGGATTCCCTCGCGCAGGATCTTGGTGTTGGTGACGAAAACGTCGTCACCAACCAGCTGCACCTTCTTGCCGAGCCTCTCGGTCAGTGCCCTCCAGCCGTCCCAGTCCGACTCGGCCATCCCGTCCTCGATGCTGATGATCGGGTATTTATCGGCCCATCTTGCGAGAAATTCCCCGAACTCCGCGGAGCCGAGCTTTTGCCTTTTCGAGTCGAGAACGTATTTACCGTCTTGGTAGAACTCGGAGCTGGCGCAATCGAGCGCGAGTGCGACGTTCGTGCCCGCGTGATATCCCGCGCGTTCGATCGCCTCGAGCACCAGCTGCAATCCAGCCTCGTTGCTCGGCAGGTTCGGCGCGAACCCGCCCTCGTCCCCGACCGTCGTCGACAAGCGCTTGCTCTCGAGGAGGCTCTTCAGGGCATGGAAGACCTCCGCGCCGCAGCGCAGGGCCTCGCGGAAGCTAGCCGCGCCGACCGGCACGATCATGAATTCCTGGATGTCGAGATTGTTGCTCGCGTGAGCCCCGCCGTTGATGACGTTCATCATCGGCACCGGCATCTGCATTCCGCCCGAGCCGCCGAAATACCGGTAAAGGGGCAGCCCCGATTCTTCGGCCGCCGCTTTTGCCACCGCCATGGACACCGCGAGAATGGCATTCGCGCCGAGGCGCGACTTGTTGTCGGTGCCGTCCAGCTCGATCAGGGTCTTGTCGATGAAGCTCTGCTCCTGCGCGTCCAGGCCCATGATCGCCTCGGAGATCTCGGTGTTGATGTGCTCGACCGCCTTCAGCACGCCCTTGCCCCCGTAGCGCCCCTTGTCCTGGTCGCGGAGTTCCAGCGCCTCGCGGGTGCCGGTGGAGGCTCCCGAGGGCACGGCGGCGCGACCCATGACTCCGGACTCGATCAGCACATCGGCCTCCACGGTCGGATTGCCCCGTGAGTCGAGAATTTCCCTTGCGACCACGTCGACGATCGAGCTCATTTATCCGCCCTTATTCTGCGTTTTCAGTCTGTGCTCCGCAAAGCGCCCGCGCTTCACCAGCGCGTCGAGCTCTTTCAAGGTCGCCAGCAACTCCTTCATCCGGTCCAGGGGCCAGGCGTTGGGACCGTCCGAGAGCGCTTTGTCCGGGTCCGGATGGGTCTCCATGAACACCCCGGCGATGCCGCTCGCCACCGCGGCGCGCGCCAGCACTGGCACGAACTCGCGCTGTCCTCCGGAGGAGGTCCCCTGGCCGCCCGGGAGCTGCACCGAATGCGTGGCGTCGAACACCACCGGGCAGCCGGTCTCGCGCATGATCGCCAGCGAGCGCATGTCCGAAACCAGGTTGTTGTAGCCGAACGAGGCGCCGCGCTCGCACACGAGGATGTTGTCCTTTCCGCTCGCCTCGCGCGCCTTCTCCACCACGTTCTTCATTTCGGCAGGCGACAGGAACTGACCCTTCTTGATGTTGACCGGCCTTCCCGCTGCGGCGACGACGCGTATGAAATCGGTCTGGCGGCAGAGAAACGCCGGGGTCTGCAGCACGTCGACGGCAGCCGCGACTTCCGCGACGTCTTCCTTGTCGTGGACATCGGTCAGCACCGGCACGCCGACCTTCTTCTTCACCTCTGCGAGGATCTCCAACCCCTTGTCCATTCCGAGGCCTCGGTACGACTTTCCCGAGCTGCGGTTGGCTTTGTCGTAGGACGACTTGTAGATGAACGGCACATCGAGCTGTTTGCAGATTTCCTTCAGCGTGGACGCAGTATCGAGCGCCATCTGGCGCGATTCGACCACGCACGGACCGGCAATCAGGAACAAGGGCTTGTCGAGGCCGGCCTCAAATCCGCAAAGCTTCATGCTCTCAAGCCGCGATCGCGGTCTTGGTCTTGCTGGCCTGGTACTGCAGAGCGGCCTCGACGAACGCCGTAAAGAGAGAATGGCCGCCGCGGGGCGTCGACGTGAATTCAGGATGGAACTGGCAGCCGATGAACCAGGGGTGCGATGGCAGCTCGATCATCTCGCACAGCTGCTCGCGCTGGGTGAGGCCGGAAACGCGCAAGCCCCTGTCCTTCAATCGCTGCACGTACTGGTTGTTGACTTCGTAGCGATGGCGGTGGCGTTCGTTGATCACGTCCGCACCGTAGACCTTGCGTGCGAGGCTCCCGGGCTCGAGCGCGGCGCCCTGAGCCCCCAGGCGCATCGTGCCGCCGAGATCGGACTTTTCGTCGCGCCGCTCGACGCGGCCGTCGCGGTCCTGCCACTCGGTCACGAGCGCGATCACCGGGTGCGGCGTGTCGCGGTCGAATTCCGTGCTGTTCGCACCCGCGAGGCCGACGACGTTTCGCGCGAACTCGATCACCGCGAGCTGCATGCCCAGGCAAATGCCCAGATACGGGACCTTGTTTTCGCGCGCGTACTGGATCGCCTTCATCATGCCTTCCACGCCGCGCTTGCCGAAACCGCCGGGAACGAGTATCGCGTCCACGCCTTTCAGGAGCGCACCGATGCCGTCCTTCTCGATCGTCTCCGAATCCACGTAACGGATGTTGACCCTGCTGCGCGCGTGGATCCCGGCGTGGACGAGCGCCTCGTTCAGCGACTTGTAGGAATCGGTAAGGTCGACGTACTTGCCGACCATCGCGATGGTGATCTCGTGCTGGGGATGCTCGAGCGCCTCGACCAGCTTTTTCCATACCTTGAGCTCGGCCGGCTTGGCGATGATGCCGAGCTTGTGGCATACGATTTCGTCCAGCATTTGCTGGTGCAGCATCCAGGGAATCCTGTAGATCGAGTCCGCGTCCCAGACGGAGATGACGGCATTGGCTTGAACGTTCGTAAACAACGCGATCTTTTTCTTTTCGTCCTCGGGGATGGGTCGGTCGGAGCGGCACAAGAGCGCATCGGGCTGAATGCCGATCCCGCGCAGTTCCTTCACCGAGTGCTGCGTGGGCTTGGTCTTGATCTCGCCCGCGCTCTTGATGAAAGGCACGAGCGTCAAATGGACGTAGCAGGTGTTGTGCGCTCCGAGTTCCAGGCCCATCTGCCGCACCGCTTCGAGGAATGGCAGCGACTCGATGTCCCCGACCGTGCCGCCGATCTCGACGATCGCCACTTCCGCTTCGCCTGCGCCGCGCGCAATGAACGCCTTGATCTCGTCGGTGACATGCGGGATCACCTGCACCGTGCGGCCGAGGTAGTCGCCGCGGCGCTCTTTTCTTATCACCGAATCGTAGATCTGGCCGGTGGTGAAGTTGTTGTTGCGGTGCATCCGGGCCGACTGGAAACGCTCGTAGTGGCCCAGATCGAGGTCGGTTTCGGCGCCGTCCTCGGTGACGAACACCTCCCCGTGCTGGAAGGGGCTCATCGTGCCGGGATCGACGTTGATGTACGGGTCGAGCTTGAGGAGAGTGACTTTGATGCCGCGCGATTCGAGGATCGCGGCGAGGGAGGCGGCGGCTATCCCCTTCCCCAGAGAGGAAACCACGCCGCCCGACACGAACACATACTTGGCCATCTAAAACCCGGGGGATGGGATGGAGAATGGTACATGAAAACACCTTCCCG
>Ga0210382_10000327_pt1 | contig 17826 bp, 15 predicted proteins | sample PLMedo_FD_155452 | JGI IMG/M metagenome (GOLD analysis project Ga0210382, IMG submission 155452) | Groundwater sediment microbial communities from an aquifer in East River, Colorado, USA - PLM0_60_coex redo | ecosystem: Environmental > Terrestrial > Soil > Riparian zone | place: USA: East... | reverse complement strand
GAGGCGCGCCACCTCGACCCGGTGCCGCTCCGTTTCGACCTGTTGCTCCTGCGCGATCTTGTTGTTGATCGCCTGGACCACCTGCGCCGGCGGCTGCAGGTCGCGCAGGAAGAAGGCGGTCACGGTGGCGATGCGGAACCGGGGACCGCCCACGCGCGGCTGTGTCACCAGCGCCGAATCCACCAGCGCCTCCATCGTGTTGGCAATCTGCGTGCGCTTCGAGATGTCGTTGATGGAGTATTGCACCATGCCGTCGCGCACGCCCTTCCTGATGGCGTTGCGTACGGCGCTGTGGATCTGGTCTTCATTGCCGATCTCGGTGTAGATGTGCGCCGCCTGCTGCGGGTCGATCTGCCAGCGGAGGCTCACATCCACCGTCATCCCCATCTGCTCGCTCGAGAGGGCCGCGATTTCTTCGATCTGGTCGCCCGAGAAGGGATACTGCTCTTCACGGGTGGAGAAGCGCTCGACCGACGACCACGGGGTCACCACGCGGATTCCGGCTAGGAGCGGGGACTGATCGACCGATCCGAAGGCGTGGCGCACACCGACTTCGCCGGCGTTGATCACGACCAAGGTAGAGCCGAGGACGAGAAGCAGGCCGACCACCGTGGCGCCGACGCTCGCTAGGCGAAGTCCGGGGCGCGCGCCCTCCGCCCGGATCGCCGACGCCCCGAGCCGCAGAAAGACCGCAAATGCGAGCAGCACGAGACCGAAGAGCATCTGGCCCATGGAAACTCCCTGTAGGAGATAGAGATGTTACGTGAAGAGATTCGGTCCAGGTTTCGGCGGGCCCCCCCCCCCCTTGGGGTCGGGGCGGGCGCGGACGTAACCCAGGTCCTCGCTGCGCGCGATCCGCTTCTCGGCGACGAGACCCTCGAGCACCAGCTCGCAAGCTGAGACCATCGCGGCGGGGTCCTTCTTGCCGGCGAGCCCCACCTGGTCCACCAGGTCGAGCAGGCCCGGCACGACGCTGAACCCCTTCAGGAGCGACTCCGACCGTTCGTCGGGGGTGATCTTGAGGGCGCCGCCTTCGTCGAACCAATGGACGATGTCGTCCACGTTGGCGCCGCCCACGCGCGCCTCGAAGGTCTTGCCGGCGGCGCGGCGGATCAGGTCCTTGGCGATCGCTTCCGCACCCTGCAGCTCTCCCTCGTACTCGAGCTCGAGTTTTCCGGTGATCGAAGGCAGGGCGGCGTACACGTCGGACACGCGCGGCACGGCCGCGCGCTCCTTGGTCACGATGGTGCGGCGCTCGGCGTTCGACACCACGCTGTCCAGCACGCTGATCGGCAGGCGCTGGGACACGCCGCTGCGCCGGTCGACGCGTTTGTCCTCCCGCGCCTCGAAGGCGATGCGCTCGATCAACTCCTCGATGAAGTCGGGGACGCGGATCGGGCGGCCGTCGCGCTCGACCCACGCTTCTTGCTTCGTGATCGCTGTGCCGAGCTCCACCGTGAGCGGGTAGTGCGTGACGATCTCGGCGCCGATGCGGTCCTTCAGGGGCGTGATGATCTTGCCGCGCGCCGTGTAGTCCTCGGGATTCGCCGTGAACACCAGCGCCACGTCGAGGTTCAACCGGACCGGGTAGCCTTTGATCTGGACGTCGCCTTCCTGCATGATGTTGAACAACCCCACCTGCACCTTGCCGGCGAGGTCGGGCAGCTCGTTGATCGCGAAAATGGCCCGGTTCGCGCGCGGCAGCAGCCCGAAGTGCATCGTCAGCTCGTCGGAGAGGAGGTGCCCGCCGCGCGCCGCCTTGATCGGATCCACGTCGCCGATGATGTCGGCGATCGTCACGTCGGGCGTCGCGAGCTTCTCGATAAAGCGTGCGTCGCGCGGCAGCCAGGCGACGGGCGTGTCGTCACCGTGCTCGGCGATCAACTCGCGCCCGTACTTGGAAATTGGCTCGAACGGGTCGTCGTTCACCTCGCTGCCGGCAAGGATCGGGATCTCCTCGTCCAATAGGCTCACGAGCTGGCGGAGGATGCGGCTCTTCGCCTGGCCACGCAGGCCGAGCAGGATGAAGTTGTGGCGGGCGAGCAGCGCGTTCACGAGCTGCGGGATGACGGTCTCCTCGTACCCCACGATGCCCGGGAACAGCGGCGTGCCGTTCTCCAGCAGGCAGATGAGGTTCTCCCGCATTTCGTCCTTGACCGTGCGGTTGCGGCGGGCGGGGCTCGCCCACTCCGTGCGTTGCAGCTCGCCCAGCGTGGTTGGCATCGTCATGGATTGACGCTAACCAAAGAGGCGAAGCGCCGCCACGCCCCACGCGGAGAGATCGACCGCGGCCTTGCCGTCCCCCGTCACGGGCGCGGCGTCGCCGTTCATCTCGACGAGGTTCGTACGGCGCGCCTCGCGGAACGTGTACGCGGCGGGCCACACGCCGATCGATCGTGCCTGACCGGTGACGTCCAACAGTTTCACGATGGCACCCTCGCCGTCGTCGGCGGGCTTCGCGCCCACGACGAGCACGCCCTTGTCAGCGACGAACAGCGCGCGGTCCTTGCTGATGAGTGGCCCCGGCGCGCGGGTCTCATACGCCGGGCTCACGTACAGCGGATCGCACGCCGCCCAGCCGCGGCGAACAGGTTCCGCCGCATCGCCCCCCCCCGGTGCGAGCAACGAAACACGGAAGCGGCAGCCGAACTGTCCTCCCTGCCGGGCGGCGTAGTTCGTATGCCAGTAGTTGTTCATGGTGTACGCGAACAGCGTCCCGTCGGGAACGATCGTCCGGCGCCAGGCACCGCGATTGATGTCGTTCAGGGTGAAGAGCGGCGTGTCGGGGCCACTCCAGAGAACGCCCGCATCGCCTCCCTCATGGAGCCACACCCAATGCGCGTGGCAGTACCAGTCACGGCAGCTCCCCGGTTGCTGGTCGCGGTCGACCGTCATTCGGCCGAGCGGTACCTCGACCTCGACGGTGGGATTCGTGAACGCGAAGGGGAAGGCGACATAGAGCGCTTCCTTCGCGAGCGTTGATTCCTTGAGGAGTCGGTTCTCGATGTCCACCCACGGGAGATCGTCGTAGAGCGTGACGGTCGACACGATCGACGGGAATCCGTCTAGCGCTCGCTCCGCGACGAGCCGCACGCCGATCCCCGGGAGGCGCTCGCGCCGGGCGCGGACGAGACGTGCCTGGGCCAGAGCAAGTTGGGGCGGAGTTTTCAGGTCGTTCCGGTCGCCGGTGGTCCAGAGTGCGCTGCGCTCGCCGCCTTTGACGTACACGAGCTGATTCAGCCCCGACCACTCCGACGGCTTCACGCGCTCCTTGCCGTCGGGACCCGTGAGCGAGCGAATGGCGCCGGTCGCCCCATCGAGCGCCACCGTGAATCCCCCCGCTTTCGCATCGAGACTTTCGCCGTCCGCGGTCGGGGGACGGGCCTCGCGGTCCGTCTCGGTCAGTGCCAGGTAGCCGAGTGGTGGAACGTCCCGCACGACTACGAGGGCGTCGCCACCTTCCACATCGACAGAGGGAAGCTCCTGGGCGCCGAAGGTGAACGTCTTGCCGGCACCTGCGGGCACCCGCGCGACGTCGGTGCGCTCCCACGTGCCGGCATTGAAGACGATGCGCCCGCGCCCGGCCTTCGTGGCAGCGCCCAGGCGCAGCAGGCCATCGGTCAGGATTTGTCGCGCGGCGGCCGCCCCGCTCTCCACGAAACGCCGCTTGTAGGCCCACTGCGCCACGGTCTGGCGCGTGTCGGGAGCGGAGACGCTGACGTCGGCGCCCCAGGTGTGCTCTCCGAAGAGCAGCAGATCGCGCCACATCGTGTAGCGCTCTTCCGCCCGGCGTCGCAGACGCGCCGGGGTCTCATCGTCGCGCGGCTCCAACCGGGTCTCCCACAGCGCCACGATTTCCGCGGCGCGCGCCGCGAGCTGAGCGGAGCGGAACGCCGCCAGCTCGGCGGCCGTCGAGGCCGCGCCGTCCTCCCAGTAGAGGCCGGTGTCGCCCCGCCTGACGGGAATGCGTGGTCCGTGGCGGCGCTCCAGCTCGCGGAAGAAGTCCTCCGCCCGCCCCGGCACGATGCGGGGAAAGGCGTAGCGGCGGTTGAAGTCCTCCATGTTGGCGACGAGCTGTTCTTTCATCGGGGCGTTGTCCTGCCAGTCGGCTCCGTAGAGGAGCGCTACGTCGTAGGGCCAGTCGCGCGACAGGAACACCGGGTGGCCGAGCAGCCAGTCGGAGAGGCGCCGCCCCATTTCCGCGGCGCCCGAGTCGAACCCGAAGCGAGTCGCGTCGCCGTAGTGGTAGGCGCGCCAATGGAGGACGCGGCTGCCGTCGGGCCCCTCCCAGTAGTAGACCTGCGGGTAGGTCGTCGAGCCGTCGGGCGGTGGGAGGAGCGGGAGCGCACGCTCGGGGTTCGCGCCGCTCGCCAGGTACTTCACGCCGCTCGCCGCGAGCACCATCGGGAAGGTCAGGGCTTGGCCGGGGACGTCGGTGATCTGCGCGGCCGCGTAGGTCAGCCCCCGCGCGCGCGCGAGCCGGCCCGCCGGCCACACCACGCGTGCGAGCGTGTCATGGTCCAGGAGTCCGGTCAGCATGTTCGCGAACAACGATTGGAACCCGATCTTGCCGCCCTGCAGCGCCTGTACCAGGGCATCGCCGGCCTCGGGCGGTCGATTCTCGAGGTATGAGAGGACCTGCAACGCGCATTCCGCCGTAAACCGGAAGTCGGGATGGGTGGCAAGGCGGGCGAGAGCGGCGTCGAGATTCTTGCGATGCACCTCGAGCGCGTTCTCTTGCAGATCGGTGTAGCCGACGTCGGTGTGGATCGACGCCAGCCAGTACAACGTCCACCGCTTCGGGGGCGTCAGCCGGACGCGCTGCCGCGCGGCGCGATCCTTCCCGACCTCGACATCCACCTGGAAGTCGGCGGGTCCGGAGAGCGGGACCCACACTTCGCCGGTGAGCGTCAGTCCGGCGCCCCCCCCCAGGGGGAGGAGTCCTGCGGTGCCGACCAGCGCGCCGCGGCGGTCGGTCACGCGGGCGCGCGCGGCGGGGGCGCCGAGGCCGGCGACGGTGATGCGGACCAGGTTCTTGCGGCCGTCGGGTTGCTGGTAGAGCGCGGTGGGGCGGACCTCGACCGCGGGCGGCGGAGGCTCGTTGCCGCGCCCCCGCCACAGCGGCAGCGACGCGAGCCAACCTACGAAGGTGCGGCGGTCGAATGACGGCATAGCTGGCGAGAAAGATACCCGGCCTTGACTCGACTGGTCCGTCTTATAGGTTCCCCCACGTTTTCCGGGGACCCGAACTCTCAACAGGAGTGAGCATGAAGCGTCTCGTATTCGCCCTGGCGCTCGTCGCCCTGGGCACGACCGGCTGCAAGAAGGCCGATCAGTCCGGCCAGGCGGCAGCCGACACGTCGGCGATGATGGCCGACTCGACGAAGATGGCCGGTGACTCGACCCACATGATGGCGCCCGACACCACCAAGCACTAAGCGGCGCCGGCGAACCGATGTGACGAAGCCCGGGCAAGTCGCCCGGGCCTTTCGTTTTTCTAGAAGGCGGCCACAGATCGACGGACCGCCGTTCGCGTATCGAACGGCGGCGTCCAGCCCAGCTCCCGATGCACCCGCGCATCGGTGTACGGGTTCTCGCCCGTGATGAACCCGACGGCCGCTGCTCCCAGCCCCGCATAGCCCACGGGGTCGCGCAATCGCAGCCAGCGGGCCCACAGCCCGGCGCCTACGCGCGCCACGAAGACAGGGACGGGAATTCGGCGGACCCGCACCCCCAGCCCCTCGGCGAATGCCTCCATGAACTCTCGCTCGGTCAGGGCCGGAGGAGCATCGGCGGTGATGTTGTACGCGCGGAAGCCGGGGATGCGTTTCCCCAGCGCGGCGACGATCGCCGCCGCCACGTTGCCCACATACACGCACGACAGATGATTCGTCCCCGGCCCGATCCGCGGCATGATCCCGGTCCGCAGGACCTTGATCACGCGCGCGGTGAACAGCTTGTCGCGCTCGCCATAGATGACATTGGGCCGGATCGCCGCGGCGGAGAGTTCGCTGTCACGCACCACTGCCTCAGCCATACGCTTCGTGCGCGCGTAGAAATCGTGCTCGGGGATCGCCCCAAAGGGAAAGTCTTCGTCGACAGCGCCCGCACCCGCCGCGAAGGCGGCGCTCCGTCCGAAGACGGCGACCGAAGACACGTGCACCAACCGCGCGCCCGTAGCCCGTGCCGTTTCGACGGCGAGGCCCGTCCCCCCCACGTTGACGCGCTCGAACTCCGCGAAGGGCAGTCGCTGCGCGACGCGTGCCGCTGCGTGCACGATCCCACTGATGCCGCCTCCCATTCGGCGCCATGCATCAGGGTCCGATACATCACCGTTGAAGGTCCGTACATCCTCACCAGCTGCGCGCAGAGCCTCGATCACGTGACTCCCGACGAGACCTCGCCCCCCGGTGACGAGGACCGTCATGCCGGCCCGACGGCCGGTATGTCGAAGGGGAGCGCGACGACGCGTGCCTCGCGGCCGGCGGCGCGGACCACGGCACCGATCGCCACTTCGCGGCGGATGACCGCGAGTCCGATCCAGCGGTCCGCGCCGGCGACCCAGGCGATACTCGTGACGCGGCCGACCTCACGCTCGTCCTCGGTCACGGCGCTCCAGCCTTCCGCGGGAGGGGCCGGCGTGTCGACTTCGAACAGCAACCCGCGCAGATGGCGATTGGGGTGGCCGCGGAAGTGCAGCCGGCTGACGGTCTCCTGCCCGGTATAACACCCCTTCGTGTACGACACGCCGCCGATCTCGTCGTAGCCGATCTCCTGGGGAATCGTCTTTTCGTCCACCTCCGAGGCGAGGCGCGGCCACCCGGCCAGAATCCGCGCCAGCTCGAGCGCGGCGGCGTCCGTGACGGCGGCGCCACCCCGCACCAGGCGATCGAGCAACACCTCCTGGTGTTCGGCGGCGGCCGTGATCTGGAAGGTGAATGGCGCGAGCTCGGTGGCGCGAGCGATTTCGAGCGGCACGTCGCCCTCCCCCAGCGTCGCCTCGACGGCGTGGCCGGCGTGCGGCGGGACCGGCAGCCCGGCCGCGCCGAGGATGGCGACGGCGTGCGCCCCGGCCACGCGTAGGACCGCGCAGTCGGCGGTCCGATCGACGGTGCGCGCGAGGCGCGGTGGCACGGAGCGATGCAGAAGCGCCGCGGCGCGTTCTTGGCCCTCGCGGGGCACGGTGAAGCGGACCCGCGCGCCGAGGCGACCGGCCCAGCCGTCGACGACGATCATCCCCTTGGGCGTCAGCAACGCGCCGTACACGAAGGCACCGTCCCCGGGTTGCTCGATGTCACTCGTGAGCAGTCCCTGGAACGACGCGACCGCGCCCGGGCCGGTGAGATCGAGCACCGCCACGTCGGCGGGCGCGACGATCGCGCCGGCCCGCAACCGGTCCACCACCTCGGCAGGCACGTCTCCGGGGTTCACCCGGGTGACGACGGGCGCGGGCGCGGTGGGGAACGTGTCGCTCAACCCAGGGTCTCCTCGAGCCAGGCGGCGACAGCCGGCCAACACGAGTCCCGCGCCTGCGGCGCGAGGACGAGGCCGCGATGCGAGAGCCCCGCCGCGACGGTGAGGCTCTTGCGCTCCGACCCGACCTGTTCGACCACGTGCTGGCACGCGGCAGCGGGCGCAAAGATGCGGTCGGAGCCGCCGACGACGGCGAGGTACGGCGTACGGACCGCGGTGAGCGCGGCGAAATAGTCGAAGCTGTCGGTCCCGACCCAACTCCCTTGCGCGTTCCACCGCATCCACTCGGCGAGAATGCCCGCGGCCTCGTCCTCGGAGCCGAATCCCAGAGCACGGGCGGGAAAGCGGCCCAACAAACGCGACAGCCCGATCGTCGCCCGAGCGAGAGACCAGCGGACAGGGCCGAGCCGCCGCGGGCCCGGCGTCCCCAGGGTGACGATGGCGGCCAGGGGTGCGGCAGCGGCGACGCGCGCCATCCAGCAGAGTCCCGCGGCCCCGCCGGCGGAATGACCAATCCAGGTCAGCGGCGCGCCGTCGGTCTCCTCGTGCACCCGGGCGACGAACGCCGGCGCGTCGCGCAGCGCCCAATCTTCGAACGTCCACGCCAGGGGCCGCGGCTCGCGGGCGCTTTCCCCGTGGTGACGGAGGTCGGCCAGCCAGACGTCGAAGCCCTGCGCGCCGAGGAAATGCGCCAAGCCCCCCCCAGGGCCGTGCAGGAAGGCGCGGTGGTTCGTGAAGGCCCCGTGCACGAGCAGGACCGCGGGCCGGCCGTCGCGGAAGGCGCGGAGCCGGTGCAGGGCGAGATCGACGCCGTCGTTCGCGGGCAGGTGGCGTGTGCTCATTCGTAGCGCCCCGCGGCCCGATACGAGGCATCGAGCAGCTCCACGGGATGGCGCACCCGCGCGCGGACCCCGCGGGCGGCGAGCCCCGCGCCGAGCTGCATCGCGCACCCCGGATTGCCCGTCGCGACCACCTGGGGTGCGACCTCGCCCAGCGCGTCGAGTTTCGTTTGCAGCACCGTGCGCGACATCTCCGGCTCGACCAAGGTGAACAGCCCCGCGCTGCCGCAACAGTCGTTCGCGCCGGCGACCGTGACAAGTCGGAGCAACGGTATCGCGGCAAAGAGGCGCAGCGGTGGCTCGGCGACCCGTTGCGCGTGGAGCAGGTGGCAGGGCGGATCGTAGGCGACGTGCAGATCGAGCGGCCCGCCGGGGACGGGCCCGCCGTTGGCGGCCAGGAGTTCTGTCACGTCTTTGACCCTGGCACCGAACCCACACTCCTTCATGAAGGCCCCACACCCGGCGCTGTTCACGACGATCGGCTCCTCGCCGTCACCGAACGCGAGGGCGTTGGTGCGGGCCAGCGCCCGCGCGGCGTCGCCCAGCCCAGCGTGCGCGTGCAGGGCACCGCAGCAGACCTGTCCCGCGACCTCGCGCACGTCGTAGCCGTTGACTTGCAGGGTCCGGATGGTCGCGCCGTGCACGTGCCGGAACAGACCCTCCATTACACAACCACGGAAAAGAAGGACGGCAGAGGACGGCAACGGACGGCCACGGTCCGTTGCCGTCCGTTGCCGTCTGTTGCCGCCCTCGGGTTTCGTCGCCGCCAGCATCCCCATCGCGAACCTGATCCGTCCCCATCCAGCGAACAGTCGCGGGATTCCCGTCGCTCTGAACAGGCGGGCGAACAGGTAGACCACCTCTGACACTCCTGGCGTCGTGAGCGCCCACAGCGCTGCCCGCGCGAGCCACGGGACGCCCCTCCCCCCGTCGGCGAGGCGCTCGCGGGCGGTTTCCAGGGCTTGGCCGTAGCGCACCCCCGATGGACACACAGGTTCGCAGGCGCGACAGCCGAGGCAGCGATCGAGGTGGTAGGCGAGAGCGGTGTCGGTGACCGCCAGGTCGCCGCGCTCGAGCGCGCGCATCAGCTCGATGCGGCCGCGCGGCGAATCGGCTTCGTCTCCGGTGGCGAGGAATGTGGGACAGGCCTGCAGACAGAAACCGCAGTGCACGCATGCGTCGAGCCCGGCGAAGCCTCCTCGTTCTTTCGTCTGGATCATTCGCCGTCGGTCGCGACGACCAGCGCGCCGCCGGGATCGAATGTGCGCCGCAGCCCCGCGACGAGCGGACCGGCTCCCTCGCGGTAGGCGCCGAAGTGGCCCACGGCAGTGCGCACCGGCCAGGGCGCGCGCTCGAGCGTCAGGGGCACCTCGAGGGCAGCCAAGGTGCGTCGCAGCCGCTGCAACCGATCGACAGTGGTGTCGCCAGTCCAGCGGATCGCGCCGGCCGCGGGCGCGGCCGAAATCCACTCGTCGCCCACCTGATGTTGGAGCAGGTCGAGCAGCTCATCGCTTGCCGCCGGCACCCCGCCGATCCGGAACGTCACGGGACGGACCGCGAACCCTTCCGCCAACCGCATCCAGAATCCATGGGCCTCTTCTGCGCGGAGGGCCGTGAAGCGGCCGCCTCCACCGGTGGCGGCGCCGAGACCGAGCTCATCGGAGCCGACGAGCGTGGGCGATCCGACGAGCCGGACCGCCAGCACCCAGCGATCGCGGCGCGCCAGGGCAGGGGAGACGAGCTCCAGCGCGGCGGGAGTGAGTCCGGCGGCGGCGATGTCTTCTGCGATTTGCGTCAGCTCGTCGCGCGAGCCCTCGAGGACGTGCGTCACGTCGGCCCGGGGCAGAGCCCGCAGCCGCAGGTGCACCAACACGATCACGCCGAAGGCGCCGAAGCCGCCCGCTTGCAGTCGCGTGAGATCGTAGCCGGCGACGTTCTTCATGACGCGGCCGCCGCTCTGCACCATCCGTCCATCGCCGGTCACGAACGTGACGCCGAGGAGGTGGTCTTTCACGGGGCCGAATCCCTGGCGCAGCGGCCCTGCGGTGGCCGTCGCCACGATCGAGCCGAGCGTTCGCCCTGCCAGTCCCGGTGGATCGACCGCGAGCCAGGCGCCGCGGTCGGCGAGCTGCTGGCGCAATTGATCGAGCCCGATCCCCGCCTCGGCGGTGGCGGTCAGGTCCTGGGGCTCGACGGCGGGGACGCGGTCGAGCCTGCGCGTGGTCAGAGCCAGATCCGCGGGAGCGTCGCTCGGGAGCCAGGTGCCCGCGCCTTCGACCCGCACGCGCCACCCCTCCTGATGCGCGGTGCCGAGCAGCAGGGCGACGGCATCGGGCGACCCCGGGGCGATGCGGGGGACGCGGTCGGTGCCGGCTTCGAGCACGGCGCCTTCGCCAAGCAGGGCGGTGACCTTCTCCAAGATGGTCATTGCGCGAGCACCGGCTGACCCCGGGCGACAGCCCGGGGCTGGTCCACCCCGGGCTTGCGCCCGGGGTCAGTCCAACCACTCCACTCCCGACAGGCGTGTAGCGGGACAACCTTGCCTGGGTTTACGCGCTGATCCGGATCGAACACCCTCCGCACCGCATGCATCGCCCCCAGAGACTCGGCGTCGAAGATGAGGGGCATGTAGCGCAGCTTGTCGAGGCCGACGCCGTGCTCGCCGGTGATCGTGCCGCCCGCGGCGATACACGCGCCCATGATCTCGGCGCTCGCCTGCTCGACGCGGAGGCGCATCGGTTCGTCGGTCGCGTCGAAGGAAATGTTGGGGTGGAGGTTGCCGTCCCCCGCATGGAAGACGTTGCTGACGACGAGGTCGTGCCGCGCGGCGATCTCGGCGATCGTCTCGAGCACGTCGGGGAGGGCGGAGCGGGGGACGACGGCGTCCTGAACCACCAGGTCGCGCGACAGCCGTCCCATGGCGCCGAACGCTTTCTTGCGGCCCTGCCACAGGCGCTCTCGCTCGCGCTCATCGGCGGCGGTGCGTATGGAGCGCGCGCCCGCCTGCTTCAAGAGAGCCGCCACGGCGTCAGCTTCGGCCGCCACCGCGGCCTCGGCATGCCCGTCCAGCTCGACGAGCAGGACGGCAGCGGCATCGCGCGGGTATCCCGCCGCGTAGACCGAATCCTCGACGGCCCGGACACATGATTGATCCATCATTTCCAATGCGGCAGGAACGATGCCCGCCGCGATGATCGCCGACACGCCTTCACCCGCAGCGCGCAGCGCCATGAAGTCCGCGAGCAGGGTACGGACGGCCCGGGGCATCGGCGTGAGCCGCACGCTGATGCGGGTGGCGACGCCGAAATTGCCCTCGGAGCCGACGAACAGACCGACGAGATCAGGCCCCCACGGCTCGCCGCTGGGGCTGCCCAGCTCGACGGTCTCGCCGGTCGCGAGCACCACCTCCAGCGCCAGAATGTGGTTCGCGGTGACGCCGTACTTGAGGCAATGGGGCCCGCCGGCGTTCTCGGCGACGTTGCCGCCGATCGTGCAGGCGCTCTGGCTCGACGGGTCGGGGGCGTAGTGTAGGCCGTGTGGCCGGGTGGCTGCCGAGAGTCGCGCGTTCACGACGCCCGGCTCGACCACGGCAAGGCGGTTCGCGCGGTCGATCCTCAGGATGCGGTTCAGGCGGGTCAGCACGACCAACACGGCGCCCTCGTCCGCGAGTGCGCCTCCCGAGAGTCCCGTTCCCGCGCCGCGGGGGACGAAGGGGATGCCGAGCGCTGCGAGGAGGCGGATCACGGCGATCACCTCTTCGCGGGTGCCCGGGAGCACCACGACGTCGGGGAGGCGCCGATGCGTCGGCAGGCCGTCCATGGCGTAAGTCGCGCGCTCGGCGAGGGCCACGCGGACGTGCCGCGGTCCCACGATTGAGGTCAAAGCGGCCGTCAGGGTCGGACGGCTCACGGGACCTTCTCGATCTGCGGGTGGGCGCCGCCTTTCCCGTTACTTCGGGCTCGGTGGCGCACCGAGGCGCGGCGCTCCGCGTCGGCGGCGAGAGGTTGCAGCAGAGCCGCGAGGCGGCGTAGGCGGACGGTGGTGCTGCGGATCGCGAGGAGGGCGAGCTTGCTGGGCGCCTCGAGCTCGAGCGACGCGGCGACGCGGAACGACAGCGCCTCGGGGTCCACGGGGAGCTCGGGGGGCTCCTGCTCCAACGCCTCCATCACTCGCAGGAAGTCGCGCCGGACATCCTGGCTGATGCCCTCCGCTTCGGCTGCGTCGACGGGTTCGTCGCTGAACTCCTCGACGCGAGCGATGCGGTAGGGGCGATCGGTCGGCACCCATTCGAGGAGGACGAAGCGCTCCTCGCCGGTCGTCAGGATGTCGGAGCGGCCGTCGGGGAGAGACTGAGTCGTCAGGATATGCGCCACGCAGCCCACGTCGCCGGGAGCCGGGGCCGGATCGGCGGTTTGATCGGGAGCGGCATAGGCGATGCCGAAACGGCGATCGCCCTCCAAGCAATCCGACAGCAGCTGGCGATAGCGAGGCTCGAAGATGTGGAGTGGCTGGCTAGCCCCCGGAAAGAGGACAAGCGGTAGCGGAAAAATGGGGAGTTCCCGAAGCATGGCTAATAGTATAGCGGGGCCAGGAGAAGCTTGTCCTGGCCCCGCTATCTGCTCAACCTGCCTGGCTTTCTACGCTGCTCGCCAGAACCCCTTGAGAGCCCTGCCGTCGGGCGACTCGCGCAGTTTTTCGAATGCCCGTTCGCGAATCTGACGGATGCGCTCGCGGGTCACGCCCATCAGGGCGCCGATCTTTTCGAGCGTCATCGCCTCGCTGCCTTCCTCGAGGCCGTAGTAGAGGTAGAGGATCTTGCGCTCGCGCGGCGTCAGATACTTCTGGAAGATGCGATCGATGAACTCGCGCATCAGCTTGCCGTCGGTGCGCTCCTCGATCTCGCCGCCTTCCTGTCCGGCGAAGCGCTCGCCCAGCGTGGCCGCGTCCTTATCGGAGCGATCGACCGGCGCGTCGAGCGACAGCTCGGCGGCGGTCATGCGGCGCGCCGTGCGCACGTTCTCGACCGTGTCTTCGAGGGCCTGCGCGATCTCGTTGTCGGTCGGCTCCCGGCCCAGCTCTTGAGATAGGTACGTCTCGGTCCGGCTCATGCGGATGAGCTGGGAGTTCTGGTTCAGCGGGATCCGAACGCTGCGTGTCTGCTCGGCGAGGGCCTTGAGCACCGCCTGACGAACCCACCACACAGCGTACGAAATGAACTTCACGCCCTGATCGGGATCGAACTTCTTGACGGCCTTGAGGAGGCCTTCGTTGCCGATGGCCACCAATTCGGAGAGGTCTAGACCGTGACCCTGATATTTTTTGACGTAGGAGATGACGAAGCGAAGATTGGCGGTCACGAGGCGTTCGGCGGCTTTTTCGTCCCCGCGCTGCACTCGGCGTGCGAGTCTGCGTTCTTCGGCGGGGTCTTTGATCAGCGGGAGTTTTTGGATGTCTTGCAGGTACTGGTCGAATGCGCCTGAGGGGGTAGTGCGAAAGAATGCCTTCGCCTTGCCGCCGTTCGACCGAGCCATGCGCGCAACTCCCGGGTGGGCAACCGAGTTGTGTAGGGGACAGCGAACCATCCGCCGCCATTTAGGCCGACATCCAACCGCGCCAATATAGGATTCACTGCCAGATGGTGCAAATTGTGGCAGTTTTCCACATCACAAATTGTTAGCTGAGTAGAGATTCCAGCGTTTGTCCACTATCCACATGATATGTGGAAATTGTTTGCTACGGCGGAACCGTTGCAGCGATGTGGAGAGGTGGAAGGATTGTGGGAAGTTGTTGAGAGGATTGTGGTTAGTAATTGACGTCCGAGGGGCCCAAAGCGGGCGTAGCCACACCCTCCACTGGCTACGCCCCCTCGCATTAGCGCACTACTACGACCGCTGTATCGGCGAGCGCCTCGTGCCGCGCCATGAGCCTCGCCCGACCGGGCCCGACGGCAACGAAGATGATAAACGACGTTCCGATCACCGTCCCTCTCAAGACCGTGCTCGTATCGCTCACGTCCCACCTGATTGACGCTGGCCATATCTCTCGCCCCGCGGAGTCCCGCACCGCCGCGGTGAGCAGAACGGAGTCGCCCACGGCGCGCTCCTGACTCGCCGGCGAGATGGTGATACTGACGGCCGGTCCCGGCGGGGGCGGGGGCGGGGTCGTATCGCGCGGGATCGTGTCGCGCGGGATGGTGTCGCGCGGGATGGTATCGCGCGGGATGGAGCTCGTGTACCCCACTACAACGAACTACGTCTGGGGATTCTGACGGCCGCGGGAGCGACGTCATGAAGCAGGCGTAATCGCGCTTTCCCGCACCGCCCTGCAATGCAGCGATGATGGTCATGCCGCGGATCGCCGCCATCTTCGCGGGTGTCGCACCCTTGCCTCCCGCGCGCCGAGGTCTCCATACATATGGGCATGGCTGCCCCGACGTACTACACGGCCGACATGGTTCGGCAGATGCCGGACGACGGCAACAAGTACGAAGTGGTGCACGGGGAGTTGCTCGTGACGCCGGCGCCCCGCCTATGGCACCAGGTGCTCGCGCAGCGCTTCAGCGCCGCGCTGGGCGAGTACCTGGAACACGAGCCTGTCGGCCACGTCTTCGCGACGCGGTCCGATATCTCATGGGGCTTGGAAGACGTCCTGGTAGAGCCGGACGTGTTGGTCGCTCCGCTCGATCACGTGAGAACGCTCGACTGGGCGGAGATTCGGCATCTCCTGCTCGCCGTTGAGATCTTGAGCCCGTCGTCGGTCCGGTACGATCGTTTTACGAAACGGCGACTGTATCAGGAGCACGGCGTGCCGCTCTACTGGATCGTGGACGGCGACGCTCACTCGGTGGAATTGTGGCGACCCGAGGATCGGTTTCCGCAGATCGAGCGGGAGCGGCTGGTGTGGCATCCGGTGGGCGCCGCAACGCCATTCAACTTGGAGTTGGAGGAGCTCTTCAAACCGATCTGAATGCGAAGGGCCGAGTCAGGCCAGCGCCTCCCGGATCTTCTCCTCCTCCACCGCCACCGTCCACCCCTGCTTCGCATCCCCCTGCATCGCCCCAATCTCCTTGGGCAGCGCGAACCGAATCTCCCCCGCGCGTGCTTTCTTGTCGCCGCGCATCACCTTGATGAGATCATCCACGCTCGCCCCATGCGGACGCTCGAGCGGCAACCGGAAACGCTCGAGCAAACGCGTGATCCGCTCCGCGGTGCCCTTCGCCGCGATGCCCACCGCCTCGGCGAGCCGCGCTTCGTAAGCCATTCCGATCGCCACCGCCTCCCCGTGCAGCGCTTCATACTTCGCCACCGCCTCGACCGCGTGGCCGATCGTATGCCCGAAGTTCAGGATCGCCCGGCGGCCCGACTCGCGCTCGTCTTCCGCTACGACCGCCGCCTTGATCTCGACTGAGCGCTGGACCACGCGCTCCAAGGCAGGGCCATGTTTGCTTAAGATCGCGGCGTAGTCGCGCTCGAGAAACGTGAAATACTCTTCGTCGGCGATTACGCCGTGTTTCACCGCCTCGACCAGTCCCGCCGAGAGCTGCACCGGCGGCAGGGACGCCAGGAGATGCAGGTCTGCCGCGACGAGTCGCGGCTGATGAAAGGCGCCCAGTAGGTTCTTTCCCGCCGGGACGTCCACCCCCGTTTTTCCGCCGATCGACGAGTCGATCATCGCCAACAGGGAGGTGGGGAGTTGGACGTGGGGTACGCCCCGGAGGTAGGTCGCGGCGACAAACCCGGCGACGTCTCCTACCACGCCCCCGCCGAGGGCGATCACGGCGCAGTCTCTCCCGAAATGCGCAGCCAACATGCGGTCCGACAGCGACGCCCATGTCTCGCGGGTCTTGTTCCACTCGCCCGCCGGGAACGCGAACAGTTCGGCCTGGAGCTTGGCGTCGTGCAACGTGGCGACCACTCTCTCCCCGTAGAGCTTCGCCACGTGACTATCGGTGATCACCGCGTACGCCGCCGCGGGGCAATGCCGCTTGAGCAGCGCCGGCAGCTCCGCCAATAGCCCAGAGCCGATAGCGATGTCATATGAAGCGTCGCGCTGCTCGCGCAGCGGGACGCGGATCGTCACCACGTGACGTCGGGACGGCGGGCCTGCGCGTTCGCCGCCCGCGCCAGCACGAACAGCAAATCGGAGAGCCGGTTCAGGTATTGCACGATCGCGGGGCTGATCTCCTGCCCGCGCGCCAGCGTCACGACCGCCCGCTCGGCACGCCGGCAGACGGTGCGCGCCAGGTGGAACGCCGCGGCCTTGGGGGTGCCGCCTGGGAGGATGAAGTTCTCGAGCGGCGCGAGCCTCGCCTCGTGGCCGTCGATCATGTGTTCGAGCATGCCGATCTGCGGTTCGCCGATGCGGGGGCCGGCGAGCGCCTTGTCGACCCGGGCGGGATCGGGAGAGGCCAGCTCCGCTCCGACCGTGAAGAGGTCGCGCTGGATCGTCTGGAGAAAGGCGGCGTCCAAGTCCTCGGGCTCGAGCGACGCCGCGAACCCGACGGCCGCGTTCAGCTCGTCCACCTCGCCGTACGCGACGACCCGTGGGTCGTCCTTGGGCACCCGGCCGCCGCCGAAGAGCCCGGTTTCGCCTTCATCGCCCGTCTTGGTGTAGATTCGCGCCATGAGCGAAGTGAAAGATATCACCATTATCGGCGCCGGCCCGACCGGTCTCTTCGCGGCGTTCTACGCGGGGATGCGGGGCGCCTCACACCGTCTGATCGACAACCTAGACCAGGTCGGCGGCCAGCTCACGGCGCTCTATCCCGAGAAGTACGTCTTCGACGTCGCCGGCTTCCCCAAGATCCTCGCCAAGGACCTGGTGAAAGGGATGGCGGAGCAGGGTCTCCAATGGAAAGCCCCCGTCCACCTCGGCCAAAAAGTCATCGGCCTGCGCCTGGGCAAAGACCAGGACAACGGCAAGCCGACCTTCACGGTGGTCACCGATGCCGACGAGTTCGTGGGACGCACCCTGCTTATCGCCGGCGGTATCGGAGCCTTCACGCCCCGTAAGCTTCCCTTGAAGGATGCCGACCAGTGGCTTGGCAAAGGGCTCTACGATCGCGTCCTGAACCCCAAGGAATTCTCAGGCAAGCGGGTCCTCATCGTGGGGGGGGGCGACTCGGCCTTTGATTGGGCCGTGAACTTGCAGGGCGTTGCGAAGTCCATCGTGATGATCCACCGCCGCGACGGCTTCCGTGCCCATCAGGCCACCGTGAACCAGGTCCACGCCCTCCACGCCGCCGGGAAAATGGAGCTGCGCACCTTCTGGGAGCTGAAGGCCATCGACGGTGGCAAGCGCATCGAAAACGTCACCATCCACAACAACAAGACCAAGGAAGAAGCGACCCTCGAGATGGATTGCGTGATCCCGCAGCTCGGCTTCGTTTCGTCGCTCGGGGCGATCGCCGAGTGGGGGCTCGACATCGAGAAGGGCGAGATCAAGGTGTCGCAGATGATGGAGACGAACATCGCGGGCATCTTCGCCGCCGGGGATATCACGACGTATCCGGGGA
>Ga0210382_10000326_pt1 | contig 17832 bp, 15 predicted proteins | sample PLMedo_FD_155452 | JGI IMG/M metagenome (GOLD analysis project Ga0210382, IMG submission 155452) | Groundwater sediment microbial communities from an aquifer in East River, Colorado, USA - PLM0_60_coex redo | ecosystem: Environmental > Terrestrial > Soil > Riparian zone | place: USA: East... | reverse complement strand
GTCCACCGCATCGTTGAAACGGAACATCGCGCGATTGAACGGCTCGAGAGGGTCCGCTGGATTGCCCCCCGAAGTAGCGCAGCCCGCCAGCGTTCCGGCGAGGAGCAGCGCCGCGCACAGCCTCTTGACCCTTGCCACGCGCTCGGCTTTCAATCCTTGCTTACTTTTTGCCGTCCCCTTCGGCAGCTTTATTGTACAGGAACTGACCGATGAGATTTTCGAGCACCACCGCGGACTGCGTGAGTTTTAACGTGTCACCGTTTTTCAGGTTGGCCGAATCGCCGCCGGGTGAAAGACCGATGTACTGCTCGCCGAGCAGGCCCGAAGTCAGAATCTTGGCCGAGCTGTCTTTCGGAAACTGGTAGCGGCTGTCGATGTTCATAGAGACCACCGCCTCGAAGCTCTCGTTGTCGAAGCGGATGTCGCTGACCCGGCCGACGACGACACCCGCGCTTTTCACCGGTGCGCGGACCTTCAGGCCGCCGATGTTTTCGAACTTGGCGTTGACCTGATACGAATCCGCTGCCGAAAAAGAAGCGAGGTTCGCCACCTTCATCGACAGGAACAGCAGCGCGCCGATGCCGATCACCGCAAAAATCCCCACCCACAAGTCCAGCTCTTTGCGCGTCATCATGTCTTAGTGTCCTCTGAACATCAGTGCCGTCAGCACGAAATCGAGCGCCAGGATCGCGAGCGACGAAGTGACCACCGTGCGCGTGGTGGCACCCGACACGCCTTCGGCAGTCGGCGGCGCGTCGTAGCCTTCGTAGACCGCGATCCACGTCACTGCGATGCCGAAAACCAGGCTCTTGATAACGCCGTTCAAAACGTCTTCGCGAAAATCCACCGCCGCTTGCATCTGCGACCAGAACGAGCCCTCGTCGACGCCGATCAGCCGCACGCCGACGAGGTAGCCGCCGAACACCCCCATCGCGGAAAAGAGCGCCGCGAGCAGGGGCATGGAGATCACCCCGGCCCAAAAGCGGGGCGCGACCACGCGGGCGATGGGGTCGACTGCCATCATCTCCATTGCGGAGAGCTGCTCGGTCGCCTTCATCAGTCCGATCTCCGCAGTGATCGCGCTCCCCGCGCGGCTGGCAAAGAGCAGTCCCGCGACGACGGGGCCGAGCTCGCGAACCAGAGAAAGGCTGACGAGCACCCCGAGCGCCTCGGAGGAGCCATACCGCACCAGCGTGTCGTAACCCTGCAGACCCAGGACCATCCCGACGAACAGCCCCGACACGAGAATAATGATGAGCGACAGCACACCGGTGAAATAAATTTCGCGAATCGTAAGATGGAAGCGCCGAAAGCTCGGCCCCGACTCCTTGAGCGTGAACCACAGGAAGCGGCACGCGAACCCGAGACGCCAGATCCAGTTGTCTACGATGCGCGCGCCGAGCGCGCGCACGAGCTCTGCGAGGCGCCCTGTCATTGCGCGAACAGGTCCTGCCGATAGTCCGGCGCCGGATAATGGAACGGGACCGGCCCATCGGGTTCGCCGTAGACGAACTGGCGAAGCGACGAAAGTCCCGCCGCACGCACCTGATCGGGAGTGCCTTGAAATTCGACCTTTCCCGCGGACATGTAGTAGACGTAGTCGACCAGTTCGAGCGCCTCGGCCACGTCGTGGGTTACGACGATCGAAGTCGCACCGAGCGAGTCGTTGAGCCGCCGGATCAACTGGCCGATGACGCCGAGTGAAATCGGGTCGAGCCCCGTGAAGGGTTCGTCGTACATCATGAGCATCGGGTCGAGCGCAATCGAGCGCGCGAGCGCCACGCGCCGCGCCATGCCGCCCGAGAGTTCCGAAGGCATGAGATCGGCGGCGCCTCGCAGGCCCACCGCCTGCAGCTTCATGAGCGCGAGGTCGCGAATGATCGATTCGGGCAGGTTCGTGTGTTCGCGCATCTGGAACGCCACGTTGTCGAACGAGGACATGTCGGTAAACAGGGCGCCGAACTGGAACAGCATGCCCATCTTGCGCCGCAGCTCAAAGAGCGCGTCATGGCCGAGCTTGTTCACGACGCGGTCGGCGACGCGAATTTCGCCCTGGTTGGGGAAAAGCGCTCCGCCAATCAGACGTAGAAGCGTCGTCTTCCCGCACCCGGACAAACCCATGATGGCGACCACCTTGCCCTTGGGAACGACGAGGTTGATGTTCTTAAGAACCTCTCGCTGATCGTAGCTGAACGTGACGTTTTGAACTTCGACCAGATTGCTTGTCGCCACGGTGTCCTGCCCGGAATACGCGAAGGGCGAATTCTAGCACTAGAGAAGTGCGCGGCAACCATTTGGATCGCATCCCATCGCCCGTGTGCGGCGTTCGTAGATCCACCGTGAAAGGGCGCCGCCTTTGCGCTATCATCGACGCCTCCCCACGAAGGGCTGCCTTATGCCCGAGCCGTTGGTTCGATTCCTCGGAGTGAGCAAGAGCTTTGGCCGCGCGGAAGTGCTGCGCGGGATCGATCTCGATGTTCACTCGGGCGAGTGCGTGGCCCTGGCCGGCTTGAACGGCGCCGGCAAGACCACCTTGATCAAGTGCCTGCTCGACTTCTGCGACCTCGATTCGGGCGCGATCGAGATCCACCGCACCGCGCATCGCCGCCCGCAGGCCCGCGCCCGCCTTGCGTTCCTGCCCGAACGGTTTACCGCCCCTTATTTTCTCACCGGTCGCGAATTCATAGCGATGATGCTGCAACTGTTCGGATGCCGATACGAGGAGGAGCGCGTTTGTGCGATGTTCGCTGCGCTCGACCTGGACGTCGCTGCCCTCGACAAGCCGGTCCGCGCCTATTCGAAGGGTATGACCCAGAAGCTGGGGCTTGCCGCCTGCTTTCTTTCGCAACGCGATCTGTACGTTCTCGACGAACCGATGAGCGGCCTCGATCCCAAGGCGCGCGCCCGCGCCAAGGACCTGCTCCTGAACCTCAAGTCGGAAGGGCGAACCCTGCTTTTCACCTCGCATTCGCTCGCCGACGTCGAGGAGGTTTGCGACCGCGTCACTGTTCTGCACGGGGGAACGATTGCCTACGCCGGCGCGCCTCGCGGATTGTGCGAGCTCCACGGGGAATCGTCACTGGAGCGCGCCTTCCTTAAATGCATCGAAGCTCATGCCTGAAGCCCCCCACCCCAGCCTGCTGATCGTCGACGACGATCCGCTCATCACAGAGACCCTGTCCTACGCCCTCGGAAAGGATTTCGAGGTCATGGTGAGCGATTCGCGCCAGCACGCCGTGAGTCTGCTGCGGCAACTCGACGAGGCGCCGCAGCTCGCGCTGGTCGATCTCGGGCTGCCCCCCATGCCCCACCGGCCTGACGAGGGCTTCCAGCTGATCAGCGACCTGCTCGCGCATTCTCCGGCCATGAAGATCCTGGTTCTATCGGGCCAGAACGACGCTGCCAACGCGAGGCACGCGCGCACGCTCGGTGCCGCCGAGTTCGTCGCCAAGCCCTGCGATCCGGAGAATCTCAAAAAGATCCTGCTGCACGCCCTGCAGTTTCGGGCGGCTGAAATCTCGGGGGAAGGGATCGCCGAGGCCGATCCTTTGGTCGGCAAGAGTCCCGCACTGCAAAAGCTGAAAAGCCAAATCAGCCAATACGCCGACTCGCCCTTCCCGGCGCTCATCGAGGGCGAATCGGGAACCGGCAAGGAAGTGGTGGCGAACCTGCTGCATCGCCTTTCGTGGAGGCGCGTGAAGCCATGGTTTGCGCTCAACTGCGCGGCGATCGCGCCGACCCTGGTCGAGCCTACGCTGTTCGGCTACACCAAGGGCGCATTCACCGGCGCGACGCAAAACAAATCGGGCTATTTCGAAGACGCGAGCGACGGAACGCTGTTTCTCGATGAGATCGGCGAGCTGCCGCTGGAGCTGCAAGCCAAGCTTCTGCGCGTCCTCGAGAACGGCGAGTTCCAGCGCGTCGGCGAGACGCAGCAGCGTTTCTCCCGTTCCCGGGTGATTGCCGCCACCAATCGCGACCTGCGCCAGGAAATCAGGAAAGGGAATTTCCGCGCCGACCTGTATCACCGGCTGTCGGTGTTCACGATCGAGGTACCGTCGCTGCGCGAGATGGACGAGGACCGCACGCTACTGCTCGAACACTACCGTAAATTCTACGCGGGGCAGGCGAAGCTCCCGCCGTTCGCGCTGGACGATGCGGCGCAAAAGGCCTGGCGCGACTATCACTTTCCCGGCAACGTGCGTGAGCTGCGCAACGTCGTGATCCGCCTGACCACCAAGTACGCTGGCCAGAAGCTGTCCCTCGCGGAACTCGAGCCCGAGTTCGATCTGGAAGCGCAGGCAGACAGGGGACCCGGATTGCCATCGGATCCGGGGACGCTCATCGAGCAGGCACAACGCCATCTGCAGCGCGAGCGCAGCTTCAATCTCGACGAGATGCTTAAGGCCTGGGAACAGGGCTACATCGAGGCGGCGATGAAGCTCACGCGAGGCAACGTCAGTCAAGCGGCCAAAATGCTCGGTATCAACCGCACGACGTTGTACTCCCGCATGGAATCGGCGCAAAAGCAGCAATAGAGCTAGCGGCCCGCTCCGGGAGGGGATTCGATGTATCTAGACCATTTCGGGCTGAAAGAGCCGCCCTTTCGCATCACCCCCGACACCGATTTCTTCTTTCAGGGCGCCAACCGCGGGGCGACGCTCGAAGCCCTGCTCTACGCCATTACCCATGACGAGGGCATCGTCAAGGTCTCCGGCGAGGTCGGCAGCGGCAAGACGATGCTGTGCCGTGTACTGATGGAGCGGCTGCCTGCGACGGTCGAAACCATCTATCTCGCCAATCCGTCGCTGTCGCGCGACGAAATCCTTCTTGCAATCGGCGACGAGCTCAAGCTCGAACTGGAAAAAGGACAAACGACGCGCATTCTTCGGGCACTGCAGGAGCATCTCATCCGGCTCTTCGGCGAGGGCCGCCGGGTGGTAGTGCTGATCGACGAAGCGCACGCGATGCCCGACGAAACACTCGAGGAGATCCGGCTGCTGTCGAATCTCGAATCGAACCGTCACAAGCTGCTGCAGATCGTGCTCTTCGGGCAGCCGGAATTCGACGAGCACCTCGACGCGGCCGGCATGCGGCAGCTGAGGGAGCGCATCACTCACAGCTTTCGCCTGGAGCCCCTGGTGCGCAGCGACATCGAGAACTACATTGACTTTCGCATGCGCGCCGCCGGCTACCGCGGTCCCCAGATTTTCAATCGGAGAGCAATCAAGGTCATTTCGAGCGCGTCCCAAGGACTGACGCGCCGGGTCAATATCCTGTCGGACAAGGCCCTGCTCGCGGCCTTCGCATCCGGCACCCATGCGGTCACCCAGGCTGAGGCAAAAAGGGCCGTGCGCGACACCGAGTTTCATCGAACGCGGACCGGCATACAACAGATTCGGATCGGCGCGGCTGCGCTCGCCGCGGGCGTTGTGCTCGGATGGGGAACACACATGGTCCTTTCGGCCGGTCGATCAGCCATCGCGCCCGCCCCCCCACCAGCCGCGGCGAGCACGGCAGCTGAACCCCCCGCTCGGCCCGCGAAAGCGGCGATGCCCATTGTTTCGGGCTTGTCTCTGTCCGCGAACGCGGACGCGTCGGCATTCAAACGAAGCGTGGAAACCCTGACACTCGCGCAGCCGCTGCCTCCCGAGCGGGGGAAACTCGCCCGAGGACGCTTTACCGCAACCCAGGAGTGGCTCCAGAGTGCGCCTGGAGATCACTACGCGATCCAGTTGGCCATTGTCAATTCGAAAGAACTAGGGCAGCTGGAAGACTTCTTGCTTCGAGCATCGAAGGTGCTGCCGGTTGGCGAGCTTTTCGTCTACAGCGTGAAGATCGACGGCCGGCAACACTACCGTGTCGCTTACGGGTCGTATGCGAGCCCGGCCGAAGCCCTGGATGCGATAAAGGGGCTGCCGCCGCTTTTGTCCGCGTACCGTCCGTATTATCGGAGCGTGGAGAGAATGCGCAGCCAGAATCGCCAGTAGCCGCGGCGGGAAATACGCGGCGTCGTAGCTCTTTTGGTTTGTTAAATCATTCTTTTGGTTTGTTAAATCAGTTTGTTACGTGGTACTGTTATACTGGTCCGGGAAATTCTACCCGGGCAGCAAGTTAGAGCGGGAATCGGAGGCGACCTTGCGACGCATTTTGCTGGCGTGTTCTGTGCTCGTGGTGGGCGCGTGCGCCCACGCGCCGATTCAGCAGTCGGAGACGCACCTTCGCGCCGGGGAGCCGGCGCCTTCCGGGACCGTGCCTGCTCCCATACAAATCTCCACGATCCTGCCCAAGCCCAAGCCTACGCAGCGACCCGAGACTTACAGCGTGGTGGTGAATGGAGTCAAGGTTCAGGAACTGCTGTTCGCTCTCGCCCGCGACGCCAAGCTGAACATAGACGTTCACCCGGGAATCACCGGGACGGTCACACTCAATGCGATCGACCAGACTTTGCCGCAGCTTCTGTCGCGTATTTCCAAGCAGGTCGACATGCGCTGGGAACTGGACGGCCCGAACTTGGTCGTCATGCCGGACTCCCCGTATCTGCACACTTACCGGATCGATTACGTCAACATGGAGCGCACCTCCACGGGGACTGTCGGCGTCTCCTCGCAAATCGGGACCGGCGGCGGGACTGCCGGCGCCGGAGGGGCTGGAGCCGCAGGTGGGGGCGGCGGCAACACCTCAAGCACCACGGTGCGCAATACTTCCGACAACAAGTTCTGGGCCACGCTGGAAAAGAACGTCAAAGACATCCTGCACGAGACCGACAAGATTCTGCCGACTGGCGGCCCCTCGTTCCAACCCCGAGCGGCCCCTCCGGGCGCTGCGGGCGCGTCGAGCGTTGTCCCCGAGACGACCACGCCCAACATCAGCTTCCGCGAGGCGGCGGCGGTTATCGTCAACGCCGAGGCGAGCCTCGTCATCGTCCGCGCGACCTCGCGGCAGCACGAAAAGATCCAGGAATTTCTCGATCTGGTGCTGGCCAACGCAAAACGCCAGGTGCTGATCGAAGCGACGATCGCCGAAGTGCTGCTGAACAACCAGTATCAGCAGGGGATCGATTGGTCTGTCTTGCGCGTCCGGGGCTTGACTTCGGTGCTGTTGACCCAGACGGGAACGGCAGCTGGGCTTCCCAGCACACCGGGGTTTCCCAACATTTTCACGGTTAACGCCAACAGGGGGACCAATATTTCCGGTGTCCTCCAGTTGCTCGAGTCCTTCGGGAACGTCCGCGTGCTCTCGAGCCCGAAGATCTCAGTGCTCAACAACCAGACCGCTCTGCTTCGGGTCGTCGACAATATCGTTTACTTTAACGTTCAGGTGACTGTGGCCCCTGGAAATATCAATGCAGTCTCGACAACGGCCACCAACACAACCCCGGTCACTGTGCCGGTGGGGTTCGTGATGAACGTGACCCCCCAGATCAGCGACAACGACACCATTCTGTTGAACGTTAAACCGACCACTACGCGACTGGTGAAATTCGTCCCGGATCCGAATCCGATCTTTGCGGTGACGGACCCGGTTACGGGGACGAAACCGCCTCAGAACCTGATCCCGCAGCTGCGCATGCGGGAAATGGAATCGCTGATCAAGGTCAACAGCGGCCAGATCGCCGTGCTGGGAGGATTGATCGAGGATTCGGTCAACGACATCGAGGACACGATTCCGATCATCAACTCCATTCCATTCATCGGCTCGCTGTTCAGCTCGCGCAACCGCAACAACACCAAGACCGAGCTCGTCGTTTTTCTGCGCCCCATCGTGGTAAAGGATCCGAGCATCGACGGTGACTTCCGCTCGTTTCGAACGATGCTTCCAGGCGAAGACTTCATTTCGCGCCCCAACCCCGGCAAGGCGGGGTTGCCCGAGTTCTCAAGATGAGCCTGCTCCTCGAAGCGCTGAAAAAAGCCGAGCTCGCCAAACAGGTCGCCAAGGCGCAGGCGCCCTCTCCGGAGCCCAAGCCCGCGCCGCCCGAACCGACCGAGCCCGTGATGACCCGGGAGAGGCTGCCTGATATCACGCAGCCGCTGGAGATCCTCAGCGACGATTTGCCTTCCTCGGAAACGAAGGCCGCGGAGCCGGCAGCGGCAAGGCCCGAATTTTCGCTGCAGGAACAGGAAACGTTCGAGCCTGCGGCGCAGCCGATCCTTTCGACGAACGAATTCGCACGTACTGCTGAGCGCGCTCAAGCTCGACAGCTTTTTCAGGTGAAGGAGATGGACTACAACCCGCGTCAGCCGTTTTATCTCGCCCTGGGCGCGCTCGTCCTGGTCGGATTGGGCTACGGAGGCTATGTATGGTGGCAAACGCGGCCGAAATACAGTGTCCCCACGGTGGAAATGCAAGCCCGCCCGGTCGCGACTCCCGCTCAGTCCGCAACTGCGTCCGCCCCCGTGGCAGAACCTTCCCAACCCGCCGCAGCGCCTCCTCCGCCCGTGCAAGCGCCGCAGGCCGCCGTGCCTGCGCCAGCGCGCACCGCAGTTCCGGGAATCCCTCCGATACAGCCGGTGCGTCCGAGGCCCCAACAGGCCTCGGGAGCGTTTGCCTCGGGGTCTTCGGCGCTGCGGCCCGAATCCTCCTCGGTTCCGACCGGATCCGTTTCGCCGCGGGCAGGCGAGGGGCTCGCGCCGATCGCGATCAATGCCCCCACGCTGAGCATCGATCCGCTGGTCGAACAGGCCTATCAGGCGTTCCTGAGGAACGACCTCGCTGCCGCCCGCGACGGCTACCAGCGGGCGCTCCTGCGCGAGCCGACCAACCGCGACGCGCTGCTCGGCCTCGCGGCCATCGACGTGCGCAGCGGCCAACTCAACTCGGCCGAAGCGCGCTATCTCAGGCTGCTCGAGATCGACCCGCGCGACAGCCACGCAATGGCGAGCCTCATCTCGCTGCGCGGCCAGCTTGACCCGGTGGCTTCGGAGAGCCGTTTGAAAAGCCTCATCGCAAACCAGCCGGAGGCCGCGCTTCTGCACTTCTCGCTCGGCAACCAGTACGCGCAGCAGTCGCGCTGGGCCGAAGCCCAGGCGGCGTACTTCAAGGCCCACTCGGTCGATCCGGAAAATGCCGACTACGCCTTCAATCTCGCCGTCAGTCTCGATCAGCTGCACCAGGGAAAGCTGGCGCTTGAGTTTTACCAGCGGGCGCTTGCCCTGACCGACAAGCGCGCGCCGAGCTTCAACCCCGCACACGCGCGGCTGCGCGTGCAGGAGCTGAGCGAATAGCCCTCTCGATGAATTCCCCGCGCCTCAGCGCCCAAGCGGTCTCCCCGCAAGCCAAGCGCCATATCGGGCAGATTTTGATTTCGCAGGGGATCCTCACCGAGGATCAGCTCCGGATCGCGCTGCTGGAGCAGCTCAAGACCCATCAACCGGTCGGAAAGCTCCTCGTGAATCTGGGCTTCGTGTCCGAGGCGACGCTGCGCGATGCCCTGTCCGAAAAGCTCGGCCTGCAGAGCGTGGACCTCACGCAGATCGTCGTCGACTCGATGGCGCTGAAGCTCGTGCCCCGCGAATTCTCCAAACGACACACCGTCTTCCCGGTCGCGCTCGACCGCGAGGCACGCAAGCTCATCATCGCCATCGCCGACACGAACAACATCGTGGCGCTGGACCAGGTGCGGGCGCAGCTGCGCGGGGAGTTTGCGTTGGAGTCCCGGCTCGCCGGCGAGGGCGAAATCGGCCGGGCTATCGACCAGTACTACGGCCACGATTTTTCGATCGACGGCATCCTGCACGAGATCGAGACCGGCGAGATCGATTACCAGAGCCTGCAGGCATCCGGCGACGCTTATTCGCAACCGGTAGTGCGCCTCATTTCGGCGCTTCTCGCGGACGCCGTCGAGCGAGGCGCCTCCGACATTCACTTCGAGCCGGAGCAGAGTTTCCTGCGCATCCGCTATCGCATCGACGGGGTGCTGCGCCAGATAAGGTCCCTCCACAAGACATACTGGCCGGCCATGGCGGTGCGCATCAAGGTGATGTCGAAGATGAACATCGCCGAAACACGCGCCCCGCAGGACGGGCGCATCTCGCTGATGCTCACGGGCCGCCCGGTCGATTTCCGCGTCTCGTCGCAAGCGACCACGCACGGCGAGAACATCGTGCTGCGCATTCTCGACCGGCAGAAAGGGATCGTTCCGCTCGACGGCCTGGGCCTCGAAGCGGGCCAGCTTCAGCTTCTCAAGAAGATGATCGCGCGGCCCGAAGGCATCATCCTGGTCACCGGCCCCACCGGCAGCGGCAAGACGACGACGCTCTATTCGGTGCTCAACCACATCAACAACGACGGCCTCAACATCATGACGCTGGAGGATCCGGTCGAATATCCCATGACCCTGATCCGGCAGACCTCGATCAACGAGGCGGCCAAGATGGATTTCGGCAACGGCATCCGCTCGCTCATGCGGCAGGACCCCGATGTGATCCTGGTCGGCGAGATTCGCGACGAGGACACGGCGACCATGGCGTTCCGCGCGGCGATGACGGGCCACCAGGTCTATTCGACCCTGCACACCAATTCGGCGGCCGGCGCGATCCCCCGACTCCTCGACATCGGCATCGTCCCGGACGTTCTCGCCGGCAACATCATCGGGATCGTCGCGCAGCGCCTGGTCCGCAGATTGTGCAAGCACTGCAAGCAGGCTCACCAGGCGAGCGCCGGCGAGTGCAGCATGGTGGGAGCGCGGGCCGATCGCCCGCCGACGCTGTACCGGGCCGTCGGCTGCGACCAATGCGAATATCAGGGCTATCGGGGTCGCATGGCCATCATCGAGATCCTGAAGATGGACGGCGAGCTCGACGAGTTGATCGCGCACCGCGCCACCGGCCGGGAATTGCAGAAGTCGGCCTTGGCGAGGGGCTTTCGCACGCTGGTCGATGATGGCGTTCGCCGGGTCCTCGACGGCTCGACCGCGCTCGACGAGCTGATGCGCGTGGTCGACCTCACCGACCGGATGTAAGGCACGGCCGGCGCACGGCACCGGCAACGGATCAAACATGGCACTCTTTGCCTACAAGGCCATAGATACCCGGGGAAAGACGATGCTCGGCCAGATCGAAGCGATCAACCTGGTCGACCTCGAGCTGCGCTTGAAGCGCATGGGCCTTGACTTGGTGCGGGGTGGACCGACCCGTCACGGCGGCAGCCTGCTTCGCTCGGGCGAAATCAAACGCGCGGAGCTCATCAACTTCTGCTTCCACATGGAGCAGCTCATCGGAGCCGGGGTGCCGCTCGTCGAGTCGCTGATCGACCTGCGCGACAGCATCGAAAATGCCCGATTTCGCGAAGTAATGTCGGGAGTCATCGAGAGCATCCAGGGCGGGCTGCGGCTGTCGCAGAGCCTCGCCCAGTATCCGCAAATCTTCAACCCGGTTTTTACGAGCCTGATCCGCGCCGGTGAGGACACGGGAAAGCTCCCCGAGGTGCTGAAAAGCCTCGTCGAGAACCTGAAATGGGAAGACGAGCTGGCGGAGCACATGAAGAAGCTCGTCCTCTATCCCGCGTTCGTCGGTTCGATCGTGATAATGGTGACTTTCTTCCTGATGATCTACCTCGTGCCGCAGATGGTCGCCTTCATCAGGAACATGGGGCAGCAGGTTCCTCTGCAAACGCGCATTCTGATCGAGGTCTCGGCGTTTTTCGTAGGCTACTGGTGGGCTCTCCTGGCCGCCCCCGCAATCGTGTTCGTCGGCGTCAAGCTGGCGGCTCGGGCCAACCCCTCGGTGCGTTACCAGCTCGATCGCTTCAAGCTCGCTCTCCCGGTGGCGGGCGAGATCCTGCGCAAGATCATCCTGTCGCGCTTCGCCAGCATTTTCGCTCTCATGTACTCCTCGGGGATCACCATCCTGGATGCGATCCGCAGCTCGGAGGAAATCACAGGTAATCTGGTCATCCAGGAAGGCCTGAAGCTCGCGGGACAGCAGATCGGCGAAGGCAAGAACGTCACCGCGGCGTTCCAGGAGGTGGGACTTTTCCCGCCGCTCGTAGTGAGAATGCTCCGGGTGGGCGAGTCGACCGGCGCGCTCGACAAGGCGCTGCTCAACGTATCCTATTTCTACAACCGCGAAGTGCGCGAATCGATCGGCAAGATTCAGGTGATCATCGAGCCGGCCCTGACGGTGGTCCTCGGCGTCATTCTCGGCTGGGTGATGCTCTCCGTTCTCGGGCCGATTTACGACGTCATCAGCAAGATCAAGGTATAGAGGCCGTGCCGAGCAAACGTCTCTGTTACTTCACTTCCCAGCGAGTCACCGCCTATCTATGGGAAAAAGGCGAGCTGCGCAAGGAAGGCATTTTCGACATGAACGAGAAAGGCGTCGCCGAATTCTCCACATACGCGGCAGGCGCACCGGGAAGCCTTTTCTACGTGCTCGCCGACGTGGTCGAGGAAGACTTCTTCCAGGAAAACGTCCCATACGTGCGCGGGGTAGATCGGCGCTCGCTGCTTGCGCGCAAGCTCGCCCAGCGGTACCGCGACGCGTCGCTCGCCCTCTCGCTCTCCCTCGGGTCGGAGACCCACGCGGGCCGGCGCGAGGAACGGATTCTTTACATGTCGTTTACCAACACGCATCAATTCCACCCCTGGCTCGAGGCCTTGCGCTCGAACGATGCCCGCGTGGTTGGGGTATTCTCAGTGGCGCTCGTCGCGGCCCAGACGGGGAAGCGTCTCGGTTTCAAGGGCGGGCGATACCTGATGGTGAGCCGGCAGCAGGCCGGATTGCGGCAGAGCTATATCGAGAACGGCCGAATCCGCTTCTCGCGCCTCGGCCGCGTGGACTTCTCCGATCCCCGGGCGATCGCTCAGGATTGCGCCGCCGAGTCGCTGCGGATCCAGCAGTATCTCGTCAACACCCGCATCCTGCCGCGCGAGGCGCCTGCGCTCGACGTGCTGGTGCTCGCGCCGAGCGAGCACAAAGCGCTCTACGACGCGGCGTGCGTCAATTCCGCCCGGCTGCAGTTCCATGTTCACGACCTCGACAAGGTAGCCAGCAGCCTGGGTTTCAAATCAGCGCCAGCCGAGACGCTTGCCGAAGGCCTGTTTCTGCACGTGCTCGCCGCTTACTCTTCCGGCGAACAGTATGCCGACGACCGCCTGCGGCGCTTCTATCATCTGTGGCGCGCGCGTGTGGCCCTTCTTGCCACCGGAGCAGCGGCGTTCGGTTTTTGCCTCCTCTTTTCGGCGGTGAGACTTCTTGACATCCATCAGGTCAACGAGCAAGCCCAGAATGATCGCATGCAGGAAGCCCGCGCGTCCGAGGAATACGCTCGACTGCAGACGCGTTTCCCCAAGACGCCGATCTCCAGCGAAAACCTCAAAGCCATCGTCAAGAACTACCGAGCGCTCCTGCGGCACAGCTCTTCGCCCGGGAGGATGTTCGTCGAGATCAGCGAAGCGGTAACGGCCCTGCCCCAGATTGAAATCGACAAGATCGCTTGGGAGTTCGGCACCGGAGCGAAATCGGCGGCCGGCCGCGAGGCGTCCAAGGCGCCTTCCGCCTCGCCGGCAGCGCAGGCACAGGCCGCGGGCACCGAGTTTCAGACCCAAACCGCCGAGATTTCGGGCAGGCTCGTCGTGCAGCAGGCCTCGGACTTCCGCGCCGTGACCGCACTGGTGAACCAATTCACTGAAGCCCTGCGCAGGCGCCCCGGCACCGAAGTGACGCGCACGCAATTGCCGTTCGACATCAACGCGGAAAAAAGCCTCGCCGGCGATATCGGGGCCGCGAGGAGAGAGGAAGTGCCGCAGTTCTCGGTGGTAGTAGTCAAGCGGCGCGGCACATGAACGTCGCCCGCGACGACCTCAAGCGCCTGCGCATGCCGCTCGCCGTGGCGATCACGCTGCTTGTGTTGGGTGCAGCCAGCCTGATCGCCAGCGGCTATTACCTGGTCGAGGCGAGAACGGCACAGGACGCGACCAGGCTGAGCCGCGTGGCGGCCCAGGAGCGGGTCTTGAGAGTCGCGGAGGAAGAGCGCGAGATCCGTGATGACCTGGTGTACTACGAGCAGATGCGCCAGCGCGGCATCGTGGGCGAGCAGAGCCGGCTCGACTGGATCGAATCGATAGCTCGGATCAAGAACGATCGGAAGCTTTTCGAGATCAGGTACAACTTCGATGCTCAAAGGGCGCTCGACTACCCCGGGCTGGTCGCAACCGGCGCCGCCGATTTCGTGGTAAGCCGGTTGAAGCTCGACATGCTGCTGCTGCATGAGGGGGACCTTTTGAATTTCCTGGCGGACCTGCAGGCAGGCATCAAGGCGCACGTGTCCGTGCGAAATTGCACCGTGACTCGGATTGAGCGCGGGCCGGCGCCGGGCGCCACGACGGTGCAACCCCGCCTGCGAGCCGAGTGCCAGGTCGACCTGGTCTCGGTAAGAGGGATCAAGCCCGCTTGAGCCACAGCATGCAACCCAAATCCGCGACCGGAAAGAAGCGCGTCGGAATTGCAGGGCGGCTTTTTTTCGTAGGATTCCTGCTCGGACTCGCGGGCCCCGCCGCGGCCCAGGAAATTCTCGGGCGCCTTTTCTTTACGGAGCAGCAGCGCCAGGACCTCGACCGCCGCCGCCAGGCCAACATCCGGGAGACCGCCGTGGTCGTCGAGAGCTTCGTCACTGTCAACGGCCAGGTGTCGCGCTCTTCGGGCAGGAGCACCACCTGGATCAACGGGGTTCCACAGGACAACGCGAGGAAACCGCGCGATCCGGCCAGGGTGACCTTGCCCGGCGGCGAGGGCGCGCCTTCGGTCAGCCTCAAGATCGGGCAGACGCTCGACAAGGTCCGCGGCGAGATCAGAGATCCCGTCGCAGGCGGCAGAATCGCGACTCCTTCCGGAGAAAGCGAGCGCAAGCCGTGAGGCTCCGCGTGCGCCGTGGAGAGTCAGCGCGGGTCCAGCGCGGCTTTGCGTTGATCGCGCTCCTGTCCCTGGCAGCTTTGATCAGCGCCTTCCTGATCGCAAGCGCCCTCAACTTCACCAGCGCCGGGATCTCCAACGAGCGCGAGGATCGCAGCATGAGCGCGCTGAGGCAAGCCAAGGTGGCGCTGATCGCCTATGCGGCGTCGGAGCAGTGGCAGCTGTACAAGCTTGAGGTCACCACGCAACCCGGCGCCTTGCCCTGCCCCGACATATTGCACGATGGCACCGAGAACGAGGAAGGCGATTCCGATTGCGTTCTTCCTCTTACTTCGAGCCTTATCGGGCGCCTACCGTTCAAGACGCTCGGCATCAACGACCTTCGTGATGCGAGCGGCGAGCAATTGTGGTATGCACTGTCAGCGAATTTTCGTAAGGCGTCAGGGACGACTGTCATCAACAGCGACACACAGCCCTGCGATACGCCGGCTTGCAACCCTCACTTGACCGTCAGCGGAACGGCACCTGCAAGCAACGTCGTCGCGGTCCTGTTTGCGCCGGGTGAAGCGATTCTGGGACAGACCCGTTCGTCCAACCCAACGGACCCTGCACACAACAATCCTGCCAACTATCTTGAAAACTTCAGTTTGAACGTCGATGGTATACATTTCACGTTCACGACCGCTCAGCCCTCCGACACGTTCAACGACAGAGTGCTTGTCATCACGCAGGCCGAGCTGATGGCGGCGGTCGAACCGGTGGTTGCCGCGCGGATCGAGCGCGAGGTGAAGCCTCTTCTGGCGGAGTACTTCAGCAAGTGGGGCGCCTACCCATTTGCAGCGCCGTTTGCTCCTGACCCGGGTGATAACAGTAATGCGCCCTCCGCCCCTCCTCACACGCGGACACAGTCCGCCTATCTAGGCCTATCCGGCCAGGCGAGCGGCCTGCTCCCCGTGACGAACACTGCGACTTTCACTTGGCAGAATCCTACCGTTACGCAGATCCCACCGGGGGATGGAACGCCCATCGTCACCTCCGCGCCCTGCTCGATTAGTTCGCTTACCGTCACCTGCACGGTCAACTACCAGACCGGCGGCGGCGATCGCCCAGACATTAAGCTTGAGGTATTCCTAACAAACACGGGTCTGGCGTTTGCCGATAAACCCTCGCCCGTCCCTGCCCCTGAAAATCTAGCGATGCTCGACGGGAACGGGGATACGGCGAGTAACCAAGGCTCGCCGTACGGCCAATGGAGCAAACTCGGTTCGCCGCCGCGCGTGCCAACAATGACGTTCGTGGCGCAGAGCTCCGGGGCTGTCCTCACCTATACCGGACGGTTGCAAAATGCGGCCAACATGAATCACCAGGCGACGATCACCGTCCCGCTCCCTCCTCCGGGCTATCTGCTTCGCTTGACCAACCCGAGTTCAACGAGCCCGAATATCGCCTGGTTCCTTTCGAACCAGTGGTACCGCCAAACCTACTATGCGATCTCGCCCGGCTTTGCTCCCGGCGGCGTGCCTCCCGGAGCCACCTGCATTCCGGCCCCCGGCACGCCCTCCTGTTGCAATCCGCTCCCCACGGTCGCCCCCACACCGTCCTGTCTGACCGTTAATAACCTCCGTCCTGTCGCATCCGCGAGCTGCACGCCGGGGAATCCTAGCGCCGACCCGTGCTCGACCGTCAACAAACAGGCCCTTCTCATACTCGCCGGCCGCGCCTTGAACGGCGTTCTGCGGCCTACGGGAAACGTTGCCGATTACCTGGAGAACGCAAACCTCACCGCAGCAAACGCCACCACGCCGTTCGTCTACGAGCATCGGGCCGGAGTCCCCACCGCGATCAATGACCGGGTCGTGGTCGTTTCACCCTGAACCCGGCGCGATGAGCAGAGGCAAGGGTTTCTCGCTCGTCGAGCTTGCAGTGTCCTTGGCGATCATCGCCCTGCTGCTCGCCGGCGCTTTGATTCCGCTTTCCGCCCAGATCGACGTGCGGAACGGGGCCGATACCCAGCGCAGCATGGAGTCGATCAGGGATGCCATCATGGGATTCGCCCAAGCGAACGGGCGGCTTCCGTGTCCGGCGAATGGCGCGACGCCCGCAGGGACGGTTGACACGACGACCTGGCCCACGTCGATTACCGCTGGCGCCGAGCAGTGGAACCCCACCCTCAATGTCTGCTACATAGCGTTTGGCGTTGTGCCATGGACAACGCTGGGGGTGGCAGAGACAGACGCTTGGGGACGGCGGTTTACCTACCGCGTATCCCCGGTATTTGCCGACGGCTTCGCCGCTTCAACTTGGTCCACGGTCATCGGGACCAGCCCGGCGAGCGCGGGCAACCAGAGCCCAGCGTGCGCCCCAACGCCAACACCGGCGTCTCCGACGACGTTCGCACTCTGCACACTCGGCGACATTGCGGTCTGGACGCGAGGCGCGGCGACTACTACAGCGGCGCCCTTGGGGACAGCCTTGCCCGCGGTAATCATTTCGCACGGGAAGAACGGCTTTGGTGCCTGGCAGACGACCGGAATCCGGCTTTCCCCGGTGCCGGCCGGCAACGACGAAGCCGCGAACGTCAACGGCAATATTACTGCGATACCTTCTGGGAGTTATTCGAGCTCGACCTTCTATAGCCGCACTCGGGCGCCTGCGGCAGCGGGCTGCGTCGACCCGGCGCCCGGAGCGACAAACGCGGCGCCTCCCTGCGAATTCGACGACATCGTGCTGATGATTTCCTCCAGCGCGCTGATCGCGCGCATGGTCGCGGCCGGCCGCCTGCCCTGATCCACTAGTGAGCCGCGGCGAAGCCGCCGCGGGATCGATCACTGCCCGCGCGCGCCGCGGCGCACTTCGCCCCGCAGGCTGAAGCACACCCGGCCCTGATCGTTTTCGCGCAGCTGCAGCGAGAACCCGGAAATCTCGGCGAGCCGGCTGGTCTGGTACAGGCCGATGCCGAATCCGGCTTCAGAAGGCACCGGGC
>Ga0210382_10000325_pt1 | contig 17834 bp, 10 predicted proteins | sample PLMedo_FD_155452 | JGI IMG/M metagenome (GOLD analysis project Ga0210382, IMG submission 155452) | Groundwater sediment microbial communities from an aquifer in East River, Colorado, USA - PLM0_60_coex redo | ecosystem: Environmental > Terrestrial > Soil > Riparian zone | place: USA: East... | reverse complement strand
TGATACGCATGCCGTCCGCCGGGCCGTGCAGCTCGGCGCCGCGCCGCACCAGGCTGATCGCCGCACCACCGGTGCCCCCATCGGTGCTCGCGAAGTAATAGGCATCGCGCAGCACGAGGGTCCCACTCTCGCCGGAGTCATCGAGATGGCCGAAATACGCCTGCCCATTGAGGAAGAGGACCGCGGACAGTCGCTCCTGACCGAACAGCGGGAGCGAGCGCAGGTCGACGTTCGCCGAGACGAACACGCCGAGGAGGAGCGGCAGTGCGATCCACGGCAGCGACCACCGGAGCCAGCGGCCCGCGATGCGGACTCGATCGCGCTCCGGGTCGTACAGGCTCATCGACGATCCCGTTGCATGAACTGCGCGATCGCAGACGAGTCGGAGAGGTCTTCAACAAAGAGGATCGCCGATTTGGGAACGAGCATGCGCGAACCCGGCTCGTAGAGCAGGAGTGCACGCCGTACGAGACGCGTATCCGGCGCCGCGTTCGGGTCGGTGCCCTGACTCTGCTCGAGGTAATAGACATCCTCGATCTTCGCGTACGCGCCGATCCGGTCGTAGTAGCGGCCGAAGTACTGCTGCCCGTTTGTGAGGAAGACCGCCTGGTATTGCGTGTGACCGATCGAGGGGACCGTGAAGTCCCACCATTGGGTGAAGAACAGCGCCCCGACGAATAACGTGAGCGCGATCGCGAGGTTGCGTAGACCCCGCCGGTTCTCGAAAAGCCAACGGATTCCGCGGCGGTAAGCGAGGCGCAGCCGGTTCAGCGGGTCGGACTCGGACTCGCGCTGGGTCGTGCGGTCGCGGTCGGCGCGACCGTCGCCGGAGGCGCAGTCGCGGTGGGCACCTGGCCCGACTTGAACTTCTTGATGAGCGTCACGATGTCGCCGTCGTCGCGCAGGTTTTCGATGAAGAGGATCTGATCCTTCGGAATGATCATCGGCTCTTTCGGACCTTGCGCCTCAGTGCCGCGCTTGATGAGCTGCGTGCCTGTCTGGTCCGAAGCCGAGAGATAGAAGACATCGGACAACAGGAACCATTCGTCGCCCTGCGATTGGAGCTTTCCGAAGTAGGTCGCGCCGTTCGATAGGAAGACCGCCTGGTACGCGCTGTGGTCGATGACCTCCGCGGCGCTAGGCACGAATAGGCTCGCGATCCCGGAACGAAAAAGCTGCGTCCTAACGATGAGCACGAGGACGATGAGGACAATGAGCACGAGGAGCATCCCGAAGATGCGGCGAAGCGCGCTGATGGGGATGACGACCGCGTCCTTCAACGGGCGCTCACCTTACTCGGTACCAATCGCCGTGACGATGCAGTCCGGTTACTTGAACTCGGTGACGCGGATGATCCCGTTGCCGCCCACGCCGCCGGCTTGAGCCGTGCCGGTGGTCGACAGGGCGCCTGACCCACCGGAACCGCCGAGGGAGCCGATGTTCCCTACCCCCGGAAGGGAGCTGTTGGGTGCGTTGGTGCCACCCGCCAGTACGCTGCTGCCGCCCTGGCCCGCAACGCCGATCGTGCCCGACTGGCGGTACCCGTAGCCGCCAGGGTTCCCCTCGGCCTTGTGTGTGCCGATCTCGGTGTTATCGCCGCCGCCGCCGCCGCCCCACGCGTTGATGGTGGTCGACGTGCCCTGTGCGGCTCCGCCGCCACCGGTGCCACCGTTCGCGAGGCAGATGTTGGGGCCCGTGTCGAACGTCGTGACCCCGCCGTTGCCGCCTGCGCCCGCTGCCGCCGCCCCGGCCGTGCCACCAGCGCCGACCGCGACGGTGTAGGTCTTGATCACGCTCGTGTACACCGCAGCGTACCCACCGCCACCGCCGCCGCCGGCCGCGCCGACCTGGCCAGAGGTGCTCGCAGCGCCGCCGCCACCGCCGCCACCGCCGACGCACTCGACGAAGAGCCCGAGCGTCCCGGCGCTCGGCGTGTAGGACGTGGTGCCGTTGAGGATGTAGACCACGTTCGACGCGGTCCCGCTCGCGGCGGCCCAGGCGGGCACGCCGCCAACCATAGTGAGGACGTTTCCGTTCGCGCCGGACGAGTTCGCGACCGAACCCAGAACGCCGGCGGCGGTGTTCGTGACGAGACCCGCGTTGCTGAGGCCGCTGAAGGTGATCGTGCCCGAGGACGTGAGGCCAGTCAGGCTCGACAGAGTGCCGTTGATGGTGCTGTTGCCGGCGACAGTAATGCCGCCTGACGTCGTGCTGATGTTCCCGGTCGCTGTGATCGAACCGGTGACATCGAAGCCGTTCGCCGCGACGCTCACCCGTCCCGTACCTTTCGGCGCGAGCTGGATGCCGACGTTCGCGTCCGACCCGAGCGCGCTGATCTTCACCGGCAGGCCCGTCGTCGAGCCCTGGACCACGATCTGGTTGTTCGCGGCCGCTGTCGATCCGAACTGGCCCGTCCCTTCAGAAGTCACGTTGCCGGTGCCCGCCGCGACCGTCAGCTTCGGGGTTCCGACGACGCCCACTGTGAAGTTGCCAGTGGAGTTCAAGGTACCGGCCACGACCGTGTTACCCGTCGCGCCCGCGACGGTGAACTTGCCGCTGTTCACGTTGATGTCGCCCGACGCGGCCGCGACGGTGAGCTTGGTCGTCGCGACCGAGAAGTCGCCAGCGACAGTCACGTTGCCGAGGAGGGCCTGCGTGGTGCCCGACCGACCGATGCTCATGCCGGAGGAGTTGCCGCCGATGTTGAGCGCGTTCGCGCCGGCCGCGCCGCCGGTGTCGATCGTGAAGGTCCCGTTTGGCCCGGTGATCGTGCCGCCATTGACGACCAGGTTGCCCGCGAGCGTGAGTTTGCCGGTCTGATCGACACTGAATTTCGATCCGGTGTTCGCCTGAAGGTCGATGAGGTTGCCGCTGTACCCGGCGGCCGCGGTGTTGACGTAGATCGGGGTGCCGGCCGTCCCGACGGTGACCGAAACCGCCTTGCCCGCAGCCGCGAGGCTCGTCGTCGACACGTTCACGGCGGTGCCGGTCGTCAGACCGTTGCCCTGAACGTTGAGCACGTTACCGGCGAGTTGGTTGCTTGAGAGGTTCGCGAGGTTGCCGGTCGACGATGCCGCGCCCGATGCGGAGACGTTGAAGACGTTTCCGGTGAAGGACTGCGCGCGGACGTTGACCGCGCCGATCGTGTACCCCGCGACCGAGTCCGTCTGGCCCGAGTAGAGGGTGCCGAGCGAGACGTCGATCGCCTTACCTGTGGTTAGGTTCTTCGCGCTGATCCCGAGGATCGTGCCTGCGGTCGTGCTGTCCGCGGTCAGCGCGACGAGGGTACCGTTGAAGTTGCCGCTGTTAGAGAACGTCGTCGCGCCGGCGTACGAGTTCGCGGCGCCGCCGTAGAAGAACCCGCGCGTCGGGTCGGCCGCGTTCTGCGTGTTCCCGGTCGTGAGGCCCGCGCCGGTCGTCACGTTCAGCGCCTGGCCGCTCGTGACACTCGTTGCGTTGATCGCCGCGGCGGTCGTGGTGGTCGCGCCGCTGTTCTGGGTGATCGACCCCGTGAAGGTCGTGTTGCCGCTCAGAGTCTTGTTGCCGGCGATCGTTTCGTTGCCGGTCATGTGCACGAATCCAGCACCGTCGATCGTGAGCGTGCCGGACACGTTCGTCACCGTGAAGCCGTTCGCGAAGTTCAGGATCGTGCCCGTGCCCTTCGAGACGGTGTCCTGCTGGATGTCGCTCAGGCCCGCTCCGGTCGCACCAGTCGCGCCTGTCGCGCCATTCGTTCCGTTCGTGCCAGCTGTGCCGGTCGCGCCTGTGGCACCGGTCGCACCGTTCGTTCCATTGGTCCCGGCGGTGCCGGTCGCACCAGTCGCGCCCGTGGCACCGTTCGTACCGTTCGTGCCCGCGGTACCCGTCGCGCCTGTGGCACCGGTCGCACCGTTCGTTCCATTGGTACCCGCGGTGCCGGTCGCACCAGTCGCGCCCGTGGCACCGTTCGTACCGTTCGTGCCCGCGGTACCCGTCGCGCCTGTGGCACCGGTCGCACCGTTCGTTCCATTCGTCCCGGCGGTGCCGGTCGCACCAGTCGCGCCGGTCGCCCCAGTCGCGCCGGTGGAACCCTGAGGACCAGTGGGGCCGATCGCGCCGTTTGTTCCATTGGTACCGGTAGCGCCCGTCGCGCCGGTGGCACCAGTTGCGCCGTTCGTCCCGTTCGTGCCAGCGGTGCCGGTCGCGCCCGTGGCGCCCGTTGCGCCGTTCGTTCCATTCGTACCCGCGGTGCCGGTCGCACCAGTCGCGCCCGTTGCTCCGTCGGTTCCGTTCGTGCCGGCGGTACCCGTCGCACCAGTCGCGCCGGTCGCACCAGTCGCGCCGGTGGGACCCTGAGGACCAGTGGGGCCGATCGCGCCGTTCGTTCCGTTGGTACCGGTAGCGCCCGTCGCGCCCGTGGCGCCAGTTGCGCCGTTCGTCCCATTCGTGCCGGCGGTGCCGGTTGCGCCCGTGGCGCCAGTTGCGCCGTTCGTCCCATTCGTGCCAGCTGTACCAGTCGCACCAGTCGCGCCGGTCGCGCCAGTCGCACCGTTCGTTCCATTTGTTCCGGCGCTGCCGGTCGCACCTGTCGAGCCCGTCGCTCCGTCGACACCGTTGTTACCGGTGGCACCTGTCGCACCAGTGGCACCAGTCGGACCCTGAGGACCAGTGGGGCCGATCGCGCCGTTCGTTCCGTTGGTGCCGGTCGCGCCCGTAGCGCCTGTCGCGCCGTTCGTTCCGTTGCTGCCCGCGGTGCCGGTCGCGCCGGTCGCACCGGTCGCACCAGTCGCGCCGGTGGCACCGTTCGTTCCATTGGTGCCGGTCGCGCCCGTAGCGCCTGTCGCGCCGTTCGTTCCGTTGCTGCCCGCGGTGCCGGTCGCGCCAGTTGCACCGGTCGCACCGTTCGTTCCATTCGAACCCGCAGTTCCCGTCGCGCCTGTCGCGCCCGTCGCTCCGTCGGCACCGTTGTTACCGGTCGCACCAGTTGCACCGGTCGCACCCGTTGCGCCGGTCGGACCCTGAGGACCGGTCGGTCCGATCGCGCCGTTCGTCCCGTTGGCGCCGGTCGCGCCGGTCGCGCCATTCGTTCCGTTGGTGCCGGCAGTGCCGGTCGCGCCCGTGGCACCGGTCGCACCCGTCGCGCCGTTCGTACCGTTCGTCCCAGCGGATCCCGTCGCACCTGTCGCACCCGTTGCGCCAGTCGCGCCGTTCGTCCCGTTCGTGCCAGCTGCGCCGGTAGCACCGGTCGCGCCGTCAACACCGTTGTTACCGGTCGCACCGGTTGCACCCGTCGCGCCGGTTGCACCGGTTGGACCTTGAGGACCGGTTGGTCCGATCGCGCCGTTCGTTCCGTTCGTGCCGGTGGCGCCCGTCGCGCCGGTCGCGCCATTCGTTCCGTTTGTTCCGGTCGCACCGGTTGCACCTGTCGCGCCGTTCGTTCCGTTGCTGCCCGCCGCGCCGGTCGCGCCGGTGGCACCAGTTGAGCCGTTCGATCCAGCAGCACCAGTCGCGCCCGTCGCTCCGTCAGCTCCGTTGTTGCCAGTGGCGCCGGTCGCGCCGGTCGGACCCTGAGCGCCGGTGGGGCCGACCGCACCCGCGGATCCGGTCGCACCGGTCGCGCCCGTCGCTCCGTCCGCTCCGTTGTTGCCGGTCGCGCCCGTCGCGCCGGTTGAGCCTGTGGCGCCGTTCGTTCCGTTGCTGCCCGCGGTGCCGGTCGCGCCGGTGGCACCCGTCGAGCCGTTCGATCCAGCAGCACCAGTCGCGCCCGTCGCTCCGTCGGCTCCGTTGTTGCCGGTGGCACCGGTCGCACCGGTCGAGCCAGTCGAACCCTGAGCACCAGTCGGTCCGACAGAACCGTTCGCGCCGGTTGCACCTGTCGCACCGGTCGCTCCATCGGTTCCGTTGCTTCCTGCCGTACCAGTCGGACCAGTCGCGCCGTCAACACCATTGTTACCAGTGGCACCGGTCGCGCCAGTTCCACCCTGGGCACCGGTCGGTCCGACGGCGCCGTTCGTGCCGGCCGCACCAGTCGATCCGGTCGCGCCAGTGGCACCGGTAGCGCCGTCTATGCCATTCGATCCAGCAGCACCGGTAGCACCCGTGGCGCCGTCAGCTCCGTTGTTGCCAGTGGCACCGGTCGCACCCGTGGCGCCGTCAACACCATTGTTACCAGTCGCGCCGGTGGCACCCGTCGATCCGGTCGCGCCAGTTGCGCCCTGGGCACCGGTCGGTCCGACAGCACCGTTCGCGCCGGTCGAACCTGTCGCACCGGTCGCCCCATCGGCTCCGTTGTTTCCAGTCGCACCAGTTGCACCGTTCGCACCGGTGGACCCCGTCGCCCCGTCAACACCATTGTTACCGGTCGCGCCCGTCGCACCGGTCGATCCGGTCGCGCCAGTTGCACCCTGCGCCCCCGTCGGGCCGATGACGCCGTTCGCGCCGGTCGCACCTGTCGCACCGGTGGCCCCATCGACGCCATTCACTCCGGTCGCGCCGGTGGCGCCCGTGGCACCGTCGACGCCGTTCGCGCCCGTCGGGCCGGTCGTTCCGTCAACACCGTTGTTACCGGTCGCGCCAGTAGCGCCGGTCGCACCGGTCGCGCCCTGAGCTCCGGTCGGTCCGATAGGACCCGGCACGGTGCTGTCCGCACCGGTCGCACCTGTGGCTCCGGTTGGACCGGTCGGCCCGACGCCAGCGGGACCAGCCGCGCCCGCGGGACCGACGGATCCAGCAGGACCCTGCGAGCCCTGAGCACCCGTCGCGCCGGAAAGCCCATCAGCACCCGTGGGTCCGGCGGCACCGGTGGGTCCAACACCCGCAGGCCCGGCAACACCGGGAGCGCCGGAAGGACCGGGCTCGCCGGCACCGGTCACGCCTGTTGCACCCGTCGCACCGACTGGGCCTGGAGGACCCTGCGCGCCCGGCTCGCCATTGAAGCCAACCGGACCCGCCGGCCCGAGGTCGCCCTGGGGACCGCGCGTGATGATGGTGAGCGGATTGAAAGGAGTCGCCGTCGGCGGCGCGATCGCGAGGATCGGCGCCGGGGCCGCTTTCGCGGCGGAGTCACTCAGTACGACGATGGTTGTCCCGGTCACGGTGACGCCACCCTTGGCAGAGCCGTTTTCGACTGGCCTCGTCTCGTTGACCGTGGTCGTGTTGCCGCCGGTCTCGGTGAGCGACGTCGCGATGTGGACCTGCGCGACATCACCCTTCGGCGCGACGGCGGTGCTGAAACGACCGGCGTCCGAACCCGGGATCGTCACGGCGACCCCTCCGTTGTCCTCGACGACCGTGGATCCGGGGATGTAGCGGAGCACGGAGCCTTCCTTCATCCCCGCGGCTTGTCCCGCCGCGTTGACGACGAACGCCTGATCCGAGTCTTCGAACGTGAAGGTGAGCGTGGGATTGTCGGTCGCCTCGGCTGCGGACGGTCCGGTCTGCGTGACCGTGGTCTGCATCCCGGCTGCGACGAGGACCGGCGGGACCGCGGCGTCGGTGCCGAACGTACGGACCGTGCCGTCGGTCGTGCTGACGATCGTCCGGCCAAGTGCATCGACGCGCACCTGGAAGGCGGTGCCCTGCACGGTGCTGGTCGAGGTCGAGGTGACCACGGCGTAGCGGCCGCCATCCCCGATGGCGTGCCCGACGACGTGCCAGGTCTTGCCGGTCACCTGGCGGAGGACGAGCTCGATGTCGCGGCCGCCGACCGAACGAAGCGTTTCAAGAACGACCTGCGTGTCGGGCTCAAGGACCACCAGCGATTCGTCGAAGAACGTGAGCGCGGCGTGCGCGCCCGAGGTCGTGCGGATCGTGTCGCCCTGTTCGACGAGATCGCTCGTGGAGGCTGCGACGAAGTTGGCGGACCCGTGTCGTATTTCGACCGAGCCCTGGAAGACCGTGAGGTTCGCGCGCGCCGCGACGACGGTCGGTCGCATCATGACAACGCCCGTCCCGGTCGCGACGAGCAGCAGCGCCGCGGCGAGCGCGGCAGCGAGCGCGAGTGGACGGCGCGAGCGCTTCTTCGGAAGCGGCGGCACCGCGACGAGCGGCGCGAGCGCCGGGGCATGCGCGTGATGGATCGCGTCACGAACTTCTGTGAGCGTCGTCGTGACGACGTTGAGCTCGATGCCTCCGAGCATGTCCTTGGCTTCGTGCGCGGTCGCGTCATCGAGCGGATCGGCCATCGCGAGTGTCGCGGTCGTGCGTCCGAACTCGATCAGGCTGACGGCGCGGAGCTCGCAGAAGCGGCGAGGCAGCTGGCGAACCACGGCGGCCTCGGGAGCGACGCGCAGCGAAGTCAGTGGGTGGCCGCTCACGCGGGCGAGCGCACTTGCGAGGGTCTCCGGCGCCACGAGGCCAGACCGAAGGATCGCGTTCGACAGGGTCTGCTTGCCGTCGCGCGATTTATCGAGATCTTGGATCTGCCGGGCGGTGAGGGCCTTCTCCGAAATGAGGATCTCGGCGAGCTTGGCCTGCGCGCTCGTGGGCTCGCCTGCCGTCGCTTTCGCCGGAGCGATGCCCGCGGCGGCGCGAACGACTCGCATGATTTCCTGGGGAGGCTGGTCCTTCGAGATGTGCGCGGCGGCGCCCGTTGCGAGGGCAAGGTCACGGATGCCCGGGTCGAGGGTCAGGAAGACGATCTTCGTCGCAGGAAGGTTGTCGCGGAGCATCCGGGCGACCTCGAGGCCGGTCATGCCGGGCATCGAGTTGTCGAGCATGATCACGTCGGGGCGAAGCTCGAGTGCCTTTCGCGCGGCCTCGTTCCCATCCGCCGCCTCGCCCACGACCTTGAAGTCAGGATCGGGATCGATGAGCGAGCGGAGGCCCTCGCGTACAGCGAGGTGGTCGTCCGCGATGAGGATTCGCTTCTGCACGAGTGAAAGAGTCGTTTCTTAGCTGTTACAAGGCATCCGACCGGAGGGGGATGAACGGTGTAGGCCCGCTGTAGCGGAACGGGACAACGGTGTATCGTCGGTCCATCGGCCGACCGAGGGTCCTCCTGGTCGTCTCCCACCCGAGCGTCGGAGCAGGGCTCGAGACGATTCTTCGCCTGGAACGACGCTACGAAGTACGCCGCGCGGCGAGGCTCGCGGAGGCCGCGAGCTGGGCGCGAAGCTGGCCGGCGGACCTCGCTCTGGTTGATGCCCTCCTGCTACGAGGTGGCGCTCGCGCCAACCTGGGCGTGCCTGCGCTGGTCCTCGCGGCGGGCGCGGGCGAAGCGGAAGCCGCGGAGAAATACGTGGACAAACCGGGCGGCTGGGTGGCAAAGGATGCGGCCTCGGCCGATCTCGTGAGCGCTGTAGAACGCTTGTTGACACGACCCGCGGCAGCGTCGGCGGGCTCGCTGGCTCTCTTCGCGATCGGCGCGCTCTTGGTCGTGCTCGTGGCGCTCCTTATCTACCTGACTTGGACCGCCGTCACCTGATCGACCCCTAGAATCACCGCGATGCCGATCCGCGTCCTTCTCGTCGACGATCATGAGCTCGTGCGCCAGGGCGTCGCGTCGATGCTCGCCAAGGCCGAAGACCTCACCGTCGTAGGCGAGGCGAAGACCGGGCGCGAGGCGATCGAGACCGCCCGCAAAGAGCTTCCCGATGTCGTGCTCATGGATGTCCGCATGCCGGATATGGACGGCCTCGAGGCGACGCGACGCATCAAGGAAGAGCGCTCGCGGACCGCGGTGATCATGGTGACGATGCACGACAACCCGGCATACCTCCGCGAGGCGGTCCGCGCGGGAGCGGCCGGCTACCTCTTGAAGGATGTCTCGAAGGACGACCTCATCGATGCGATCCGCCAGGTGGCGACCGGCGGCGCCTTCATCGAATCGCAGATGCTCAAGGGAATGCTCTCCGAGATGAAGCCGGGGTCGGCCACACCCTCCGCCGCGCGGAATCTCACGAAGCGCGAGCGCGAGATCCTGGCGCTCGTCGCCGAAGGTCTGAGCAACCGCGAGATCGCGGACAAGCTCGTGCTGTCGCCGGAGACCGTGAAGAGCCACGTCGCAGCGATCCTCGAGAAGCTGAACGTATCCGACCGCACGCAGGCGGCGATCTACGCCGTGCGCAACGGCCTAGTCGAGTCGTCGACCGCGAGCTGACCCCCTCCACTCTGCTCCGCTCTCTCGAGCGCGCGACGGTGCGCATCGGAAATGCCGTGAGTGCCGACGAACTCTTCGATCTCGTCCTCGAAGCCGCTCACGAGGCGGTCGCGTACGAATCGGCCTCCCTTATGACGGTCGACGCGGCGGGCGACGCGCTCATCATCCGCGCGGCGCGCCCCGGTCGGTTGGTCGGAACACGCGTGCCGGTCGGACCGTCGATCTCATGGCAGGCCCTCGAGCGCCGCGAGCCGCTCATCATCGAAGGCCCCGCACCGAAGGACCTCGGTACCGCCTACACAAAGGATGTCCCGTTCGCGATCTGTATCCCGCTGCTCGTGGCCGCCAAGACGCAGGGCGTCCTGAACGTCAACCGCCAGGATCACCCCGGCAACGACGCGATTGCCTTCCTTCGTATCCTCGGCGACCAAGCAGCCTTCGCCATCGAGCGGATGGAGCTGTACGGCGACCTTCAGCACTTCACCGGGCAGCTTCTCTCCCAAGAAGAAGAACATCGGCGCCGCCTTGCGCGCGACCTGCACGACGGACTCGCTCCGATCCTCGTGTCCGCCCACGCGCACCTTCAGAGCGCCGGCGTCGACAACGTTCAGGTCGGCAAGGCGAGCGAGCTCTTGCGGCGCGCGATCCGCGAGACCCGTGAGATCCTCGGCACTGTCCGCCCGTCGACCCTCGACGACCTCGGCCTCGTCGCCGCGATCTCCGCCGCGGCACGCGAGATGGCCGGCGAAGCGGGTTGGACCCTCGAGGAAGCGCTCGACGATCCCGGGCCCCTCTCGCGCGAAGCCGAGTCGACGCTGTACCGCGTCGCAGTCGAGGCCCTGAACAACGTGAAGAAACACGCGGCCGCTCACGAGGTCCGACTCGCGCTTCTGAAGAACGAGGACACCCTCGAGATCGACGTCGGAGATGACGGGCATGGCTTCGAAACAGAACAGTGGGGAGAGGCCGGCGTGCGCCCAGGACACTTTGGTCTGCTTGGAATGCGTGAGCGAGTCGCCTTTCTGGGAGGACTCTGCAAGGTGCAAAGCAAACCCGGAGAGGGCACGACTGTGAGGATTGTCGTCCCGCGCGAACGGCTGCGTTAGCGCCGACGACCTAGGCGCAGCGGGTCCTGTCACGGCTACGCGGGTCTCTCCCTCAGCGCACCCTCCCCGCCTTGCAGCTCACTGTCGTTCGCTGCGGGCGGGACCCCGGGGCACCCGCGCTTCGCGAGAGACCCGCTGCGCCGTGCCACCCGCTGCGCCAGGGCCGTGCGCCTAACGCAGGCGTCAGTCCGCGGGCGGCAGAGCCTCCTCAAGAAGCATCACTGGAATGCCATCCCTAACCGGAAAGCGACGGCGGCATTCCGAGCAGACCAAGTAGTCCCCCTCTTCCTTTAGAGGAGCATGGTGTGTGTCGGGGCACGCCAGGAGCTCGAGCAGTCCGCGGTCGATGGGCACGCATGCATTGTGCGACTCAGAGCGCGGGCGAGGTCGGCTGAGGTCCGGACGTCGCGGGCACAGGCATCGCCGACCCCGAGACGGCGGCCGCCGGCTCCGGGCGTTCCGGGGCGGTGCCGACGATGAGCTCGTCGTCGCCGGCCATGGCGAGAAGCGGGATCGAGCCGAAGTAGTTCTGGAGCGAACGCCACGCGAGGTAGAGCGGAACGAACGGGAAGATGAGCGCGCCGATGGGGATGCTGCGCCAGAACCGCCAGAGGATTGCGAGCAACGTGACGAACGAAACGCCGGCGAGCGCTCCATAGGCGGCGCGAGGCAGGAGCGGGAATGCCCCGTCGAGCCCGAGGCGCACGAACCCGACTCCGTAAGGAGCGAGCGCGCCGAGCATGGGCGCGGCGACGCCGTCGTAGAACGCGGCCGGGTTGTCGATCATGAACGGAAGGTTCGGGACGAGCGCCGCGACCGCGACGATCGCGGCGCGGCGGGCCGCCTCCTGTCGGCCGTTCCTCTTCCAGATGCCGACGATATAGAAGGGTGCGGCGAACCAGGCAGGTTGCCGTGAGGCCATCGCGAGCCCGACCGCAATCGGCGACAGCCATCGGGAGTCGACGAAAATCCACGCGATCGTTAGCAGTGCCCACCAGGTGGGGTCGACCCCGGCGAGGATGTTCTGGCGGACGATGACCGTGTTGCCCACGACGCCGGCCGACACAAGCGGACGCCACGGAATCCGGACTTTCCGGAGCAGGACGAACACGAGGACGAGGATTTCCGCGAGATAGATCCAGCGGATGTCGGTGGCGCCGAGCGCGATGAACGGCGCGACCAGGAGGAAGTTCAGAGCCGGGTAGTTGAGCGAGCGGAGCACAGTGCCGTCCTCGTAGTGCGTGACCAGCTCGGGATTTATCCCGAACTGGGCGAGTGCAGCGGGAAGATCGAACGTGGTGTACGGGTCATGGCCCGCGAGGAGCTGCTGTGCGGCGACGTGCGGCACCGTGACCGCGTCGACGTGGTAGCCCTTCCCGAGTAGAAGAGACATCGCCGCGAGCACGAAGGTGGCGAGGGCGAGACCGGTGGCGAGGGCATCGCGTGTCGCGGGCTTCAGCCGGACGACGGCCAGGAGCGGCAGCACCCCGACAACGATCAGCGCCATGACGTCGTCCGGCGCGATGAGGATCGATTCGACAACGAGGTGTCGCTCGACGACCGTGGCGACCGTCGCTACCGCGAGGAGGCCCAGGCCGATGCGGCGAAGCCGCTCGTCGGGATCACGCGCGCTCCGGTCGAGCAATGCGGCGACGAGGTTGATCAGGGAGAGCACCGAAGCGAACGCGAGGAGCGGCGGGAATTCTCCGGCGAGGGGATCCGGCCCGAAGAACCTGATCGCGGGAGTCCACAGCGCGAAGGCGGCGACCGTCAGCGGGCGAAACGCCGCCGGCGTCGCGAAGTACCCGAGCAGGGCCGCGACGAGATAGAGCCCGACCGCGAGGGCGTCCCCGTGGAGCGAGATGATCGCGACCGCGTAGGTGATCGCGGCGAAGGTGAACCCGAGCAGCGGTGACCAGCGCGGGGGGTGCCGCGGCGTCGCGATCAGGATGAGTGTGAGATAGAAGGCATAGCCGACCGCGAACGCGAGATCGGACCCGCCTTCCTCGAGAACGTGTCGAATGCTTGCGGCGGATACGATCCCGGTCGCCGTGAGCGCAAGGGCGGCGCGAAGAAGCGTGCTTGAGGGCATGCGACCGTGAGGGTAGCCGCGGGACGTGTCAGCGAGGCGTCAAGGCCACCTTGGTCTGACCGCTTCTCTCGACGAAGAAGGTGACGATGGCGACGGCTTGCGTCGCAACGGCGACGGCGAGGACGATGCGTGCGACCGAGACCGCGTCGGTCGCGGTCATCAGCAGGAGCGCGATCTCGACGATGACGGCAAGCGCGAGGATCAAGCCGACGCGCATCTCGCCCCGGCCCACGAAATAGCTGATCCAGAGATTGAGGAGGGCGTTCGAGAGCGCGGCGATACCGTAAATGGGCGCCACGCCCACGGTCGCGGGGTACTGGCTGCCCACGACGAGGTTCACGAAGAACGCCGGCGCGACGACGTAGGCGAGCGCCGCGAGACCGCTCGTGGCGAGGACAAGCCCGAGGGCAACAAAGAGCGGACGCTCGGTCGGCTCGCCCCGCGCGTGAGCCCGCGCGGTCCGCTCCAGGACAAGGAATCCGAGAGCGATCGGCGCGAAGAGCACGATCTTGCCGAGCGTCACCGCCCCCGCATACGTCCCTGCCTCGGCGGGACTCAGGACCGCCGGCGCGAGAACAGCGTCGACGTTCGTGAGGGCGGCATACGCGAGCAGCACGACGGCCGCGAACGCGAAGAACCTGGTCTCTTCAGCTCCGAGCTCGACGGTCGTGGTCGCCCGCCGCGCGGCGCGAAGAAGGGGAGCGAGCGGCAACGCCGCCACGAGCACGCTCACCGCGATCGCGGCCGCCGCGCCTGCGAATGCCCCGTTCACCCCGAAACCGAGGAGGACGAACCCGACGCCGAGCACGAGGCGGGAGCCCGCCTGGACGATGAGCACGCTCCCCATCCAGCCGAAGCGCGCGAGTCCCTGCAAAAGCCCGAGGGCGAAGGTGAACATGCCGGCGAAAAAGAGGCTCACGCCGAGGACGGCCACAGCTAGGGACGGAAGCGCGAGCGCGGCCGAAATCGGTCCGGCGAGCGCGACAACGAGGACGGCGAGGAGCGCCATCGCGACCGCGACGCGTATCGACCAGCGTCGCACGAACTGATGGAGCGCTCCCTCTTCGGCGCGCGCCCGGTACTGCGCCGCGAGCCTTGCCGTCGCCGACTGGATGACCTGGCTCGAGATCGACTCGAGGATCAACACGCCGAAGAGCGCGATGAGGATCGCGTACTGCTCCTTGGTGAGCAGGCGCGCCATCACGAGCTGGTAGCCGAAGCCGAGCACGTTCGCCACGGTCGTGGCGGCGAGGAGCCAGAGCGCGCCGGCATTCGCGCGGGCTCTGGCGATCACCGCCGGGAGTATGACGAAGCGATCCCCTTTGGCCAGGTCACCTCGGTCGCACCCGTGAACGCCGCGAGGTCCTCGACCGCGGCCTCGATGGCTCGCCGGGTCGATCGATCCCGCGGCGCGTCGCGTTCGAGCCGGAATGTGATCACTTCGAGTCGGCCGCGCTCGCGGTCGACCTTAGGGTCGACGGTGCCTATCAGGCGGTCCCGGTGAAGGATCGGCATGGCCCAGAACCCGCGCACTCGGAGGCGCGGCGGCACGTAGATCTCCATGCGGTAGCGCATGCCAAAGAGCTTCTCGGTCCGCTCGCGCTGGATGATGAGGTTGTCGAACGGAGAGAGAAGGGTCGTGCGTCCTGGATCGCTCGCGCGCTTCCGAAGCGCCGACGACAGTGCGAAGTGGGGCTCGCGGTATCCCTCGACGTCCACGCGCGACGCGACGCCATCGCGCTCGAGAGACGCGAGCGCGTCGGCGGTCACGAACCACCCGAAGGCATACGTGTAGCGGAGCTCCTTCAGCGTCCCGACACCGACGGCGCGCAGCGCGCGCTCGGTCGCGTGTCGCGCCGCCGCGCCGCGGGCGAGCGGCCGGACTGCGGGCAGCCAGTCCTTGCGTAGTGTCCAGACCCGCTTCCCTCCGGCGCGTCCGCCAGTGGAGAGATGGCCGAGCCGGAGCAGGAAAGAGAGCATCTGCGAGACGTTGCGGTCGGCGGTCCAGCCCGTCGATCGCCAACCGTGGGAGGCACGATCCTCGAACGCCGTGATCGGAAGCGGACCCTCTCGCCGGAGGCGCGCGAGGATATCCCGCCTCAGCCGATCGTTCTTCTTCACCCACACGTTGACGCGCCCTCCGTACGGCCCCTCCCCGCGGCGTTCCGCGCGGACGCGCACCTCGTGGAGCGGGCGATCCTCCGTCGGCAGGATCAGCGAGACCGTCTCGTAGAGCGCGCGGTCCGTCCACATGAGCCGATCGAGATCGGCACGGTCGTACCGGCCGAGGCGCGACCAGAGGATCAGGAGGTGATTGCGTGCAACAACGTTGGTGGGGTCGAGCTGCAGATAGCCGATGTGCTCGACGGTCTTGAGGATCGTCGCTGCGGTTGGGCGCCTCGTTCGGTCCAGGAGCTGCGCGCAGACCGCGAGGCGGCGAGCCTCTGCGAGCGAAATCCTGTCTGTGTTTATGCGACCGGGACCTGCGGGTGCTTCTCCGGGGCGCGCTCGAGGAAGTTCACGATGAGCTCCTCGGACTCAGGCGATTCATAGGACTCGATGAGACCGGCGTCGGAGAGCCTCGCGATCTCCGGATCGATTGGAAGCTTCGCGATGAGCGGCGCGTTCGACGCGATCACGAGCTTGAGCCCCTGCGACGGGCCGAACACCTCGATCGTCGAGCCGTCGGGAACACGGACGTAGGCCATGTTCTCGACGATCCCGAGAATGTCGCCGCCGAGCTGCTTGACCAGCTTCACCGCCTTGGTCACGACCATCGCGGCGAGCGCCTGCGGCGTAGTCACGAGAACGACGCCATCGACCGGCAGCGCCTGCATCACGGTGAGAGGGGCGTCGCTCGTTCCGGGCGGAAGGTCGACGATGAGATAGTCGAGCTCGCCCCAGTTCACGTCGCTGAAGAACTGGCGGATCGCGCCCGACACCATCGGACCGCGCCAGATGACTGCCTCGCCCTCCTCGGGCAGGAGCAGGTTCATGGACATGATCGGGATGCCGCCGCGCGACTTCGGCGGGTTGAGAGTCTTGCCATCGGACGAGACGGGCTTCTCGCGCACACCAAACATGCGTGGGATCGACGGTCCGGTGATGTCGCCGTCGAGCACCCCGACGCGAAAGCCGCGACGCGTCAGGCCCACAGCAAGGAGTCCGGCCACGAGGGACTTCCCCACTCCGCCCTTGCCCGACATGACCGCGATGACGTGCTTGATGCCTTTCTGCTCGGCCATGCCCCGCATCTTCATCCCGGGCGCGCTCGCGGTGGCGTTCGCCGCCGGGAGATTGTCCGGAAGCTTGCCGCTGTCGGCGTAACTGTTCAGGTCGCGCATCAGATCTTCGACGTTGACGCGACCGCCGCCGTGCCCTGTCGCGCCGGCCATGATCGTCTCGCTCTTGGAGATCGAGCAGGACGCGCACGAGAGCCCGTAGCGCGCGAAGATCCGCGCGGCGTCGGGCCACCGCTCGACGACGCTGGAGATGGTCATGTCATGGGTGATCTGCGCCAAGGGAAGCCTCCATGGGCCGCGAAGACTAGGCACATGAATTGTACCGTTCATCCCGTGCAGCACCGGGCAAGACAACGAACACGTCTTCTCGTCGCGCTCACCCTCGCCGTCGTCGTCTTCTTCATCGAAGCGACCGCGTCGGTGTTCGCGAACAGCCTGGCTCTGCTCGCGGAAGCGTTCCACGTCCTCATCGACGTCGTTGCGCTTGCCATCGCCTTCGTCGCGGTATGGCTTGGGACTCGCCCGGTCACCGATCGCCGAACGTTCGGCCTTCTGCGCCTCGAGATCCTCGCGACGGTGCTGAACACGGTGCTCCTGCTAGTCGTCGCGGCCGTGGTGCTCGTCGAGGGCGTGCGCCGGTTCGGCGAGCCGTCGCAGGTTCAGAGCGGCCTCGTCCTCGCCGTCGCGGTCGTCGGGCTCCTCAGCAACGGCGTCTCCATTTTCCTGCTCCGTGACCCCGGCGCGTCGCTCGCGGTCCGCGCCGCGTACCTCGACGTGCTCGCGGATGTTGCCGCGTCGGTCGCCGTGATCGTCTCCGCGCTCGCGAACATCGTCGCCGGCCGTCAGCTCGCCGACACGTTCGCGGCATTCCTCATCGTCGCGCTGATCGTGCCGCGGTCATTCAGCCTGCTCCGCGAGGCGATCGATGTTCTCCTTGAGGCGACGCCGCGCGGCGTGAACGTCGACACACTGCGCGAACACGTGCTCGCGTGCAGCGGAGTGATCGACATCCACGATCTCCATGTGTGGACGATCACCAGCGGCATGAACGTCATCTCCGCGCACGTCGTGGTGCGTAGCGGCGCGGATCCGAGCGTGGTGCTCGACGACCTGGGGACCTGTCTTCGCGGGGATTTCGACATCGAGCACTCGACGTTCCAGCTCGAGACCGAGGATCGCAAGCGTCTCGAGAGCGCCACACACCCGTGAAGAGGGAGTTGGACCGGAAGTGGTCCAACTCCCTGTCGTTTACGGGATGATCGAGCTCGTCCCAAGCGGCGTCACCACGCGGACGTCGACGGTGCCGCTGGCCGGGG
>Ga0210382_10000320_pt1 | contig 17953 bp, 17 predicted proteins | sample PLMedo_FD_155452 | JGI IMG/M metagenome (GOLD analysis project Ga0210382, IMG submission 155452) | Groundwater sediment microbial communities from an aquifer in East River, Colorado, USA - PLM0_60_coex redo | ecosystem: Environmental > Terrestrial > Soil > Riparian zone | place: USA: East... | reverse complement strand
AGACGCCGAACGTGCACCACTGCACCGTCGCCGACTTCGAGGACCTGTGCCGGAGCCTGGGCTTCAGGATCCGCGAGCGGCTGGTGCTGCACCATGGCAAGCCGGTGAGGCTGCTTCCCAATTTGCTGGGCAGCCTCGCCGTGTACCGCTGCACTACGCAGTGAACACCCAGAAAAGCGCGCTGCGCGCGGTGGCGCTGTTCGAGGCGTTCAAGGGGGCGCTGGTCCTCGCCGCCGGCTGCGGACTGCTTGCTCTTTTTCACGGCGACGCGCAGGGCTTTGCCGACGCGCTGGTCGGCCGCCTGCACCTCAACCCGGCGAAGAACACCCCGCGGGTCTTCCTGCAGCTGCTCGAGAATATTTCCAATTCCCAGCTGTGGCTGCTGGCGGGGTTTGCGGCGATGTACGCGACCCTGCGGTTCATCGAGGCTTACGGCCTGTGGCGCGGCCGGCGCTGGGCCGAGTGGCTCGCGGCGTTGAGCGGCGGCATCTATGTGCCGGTCGAGATCTATGAGCTCACGCGCGGCGTATCATGGATCAAGCTCGCCGCCCTGCTCCTCAATACCGCGGTCGTCGCATACATGTGCTACATGCTCTGGGTGTCGCGCGAGAAGGCCAGAACCGGATGATCCGCAAGCTCAAGTCCGGCGCATACCGCCTCTATTCCCGCAAGATCAATCCCAAAACCGGCAGGCGGCGCAACCTCGGCACCTTCAAGACGCGCGCGGCCGCCGAAAAGCACGAGCGCGCCGTGCAGTTCTTCAAGCGCAGGGGCTAACTGCTTTCTTTGCCTGCGGAGCCGATCGACAAGTCGGCGAGCCCGGAGCGGATCATGAACCAGAAAAGGACCACGCCCGGCAGCGCGACGATCGTCGTCAGCACGTAGAAGTTCACGTAGCCGATCGCATCGATCAGCGCCCCAACTGTGGTGCCGGTGATGAAGCGGCCGGCGATGCTCGCCAGCGCGGAGAGCAAGGCGTATTGAGTGGCGGTGAAGCGGAGGTTGCACAGCGCGGAGAGGTACGCGACCACGGTCACGCCGCCGATGCCGCTGGCAAAATTCTCAAAACCCACGGCCGCGGCCATTCCGAGGTTGGTGTGGCCGGCCGCGGCAAGCGCGGCGAAGCTGAGATTCGACACCGCCATCAGGATCAGGCTGATCAGGACGGCGCGTTTCATTCCCAGCCGCTCGTAGATGATCCCGCCGACGAAGATGCCGATCAGCAGGGCGACGAAGCCGATACCGACATCGTAGAAAGCCACCTCGTCGTTGCTGAAGCCGAGATCCTGGAACAATAGCCGCAGCGTAAGGTTGGCGAGGGTGTCGCCGATCTTGTGAATCAGCACGAACAACAGGACGACAAGCGCTCCCTGGCGCTTCAGGAATTCCGTTAGAGGGCTGAAATACGCGACGATCGCCTCGACAACGCCGCGCGCCTTGGCGGGCTCGCGGTGCCGCGCGGGCTCACCCATCACCATGCCGACCAGCATCGCCGGGAGCGCGAAGGCAGCGCAGGCGAGATAGGCGGCGGTCCAGCCGAGCCGGGCGGCGAGGACCAAAGCCAGCGCGCCGGCCGCGGCCGCGCCGATGCGCCAGCCGTACTGCGACATGCCGGACCCGACGCCGAGCTGGCGCGGCTCGAGCAGCTCGATGCGGTACGCGTCGATGATGATGTCGAAGGTGGCTCCGGCTACGCCCATCGTCACCGCGGCGACCGCGACGGCATAGAGAGATTCGCCCGGGTCGGCGATACCCAAAAACGCGACGGCAGCCATCACCAGCACGCCGACCAGCCATAGCCAGCTGCGCCGCTGCCCGAACCTGCCGATCAGCGGCAGCCGCACGTTGTCGACGATCGGTGCCCAGAGGAACTTGAAGTTGTAAGCGAGAAAGGTGAGCGCGAAGGCGGTTACCGCGCTCTTGGTGATGCCGTGCTGGGCGAGCCGCGTGGTCAGGGTCGCGCCGATCATCGCGAAAGTGAAGCCGGAGGAGATTCCCAGGAACAGCGCCGCGAGCGGCGCGCGTTCGAGGTAGGGGCCGATCCCACTACCCCAGCGGATAGTCATAGTCGATGGTCAGCGGCGCGTGGTCGGAAAAGCGCTTCGCCTTGTAGATCGATTCCCTGCGCGCGGTGGCGGCGATCCCGGGGGTGGCGATCTGGTAATCGATGCGCCAGCCGACGTTCTTCGCCCAGGCCTGCCCGCGATTCGACCACCAGGTGTACTGGTCGGGCTTCTGGTTGAGGCGCCTGAAAACATCGACAAAGCCCTGCTCGTCGAATACGCCGCTGAGCCAGGCGCGCTCCTGCGGCAGGAAGCCGGAGTTCTTCTGGTTCGACCTCCAGTTCCTCAGGTCGATCTCCTGGTGCGCGATATTCCAGTCGCCGCACAGGATGATCTCGCAGCCGCGCTGCCTCAGCTTTATCAGGTGCTTGAGGAAGACCTTGAGGAAGCGGAACTTGGATTTCTGTCGATGCGGCCCTGCCGAACCCGAGGGCAGGTACACGGACACCACCCACAGCCTGCCGAAGCGCGCCTCGACGTAGCGCCCCTCGGCGTCGAACTCGCGGCTCTCGAAGCCGCGCTTGACCTCGTCGGGCGCGCTGCGGCTATAGAGGGCGACGCCGCTGTAGCCTTTCTTCTGGGCGAAGGCGTGGCAGGCCTCGAACGCCTTCAGGCCGTGGAGCCTGGCGTCGAGGTCGGTCTCCTGGCACTTCATCTCCTGCAGGCACACCACGTCGGCGCGCTGCGCCGCGAGCCAGCGGAACAGGCCTTTTTTCGCCGCCGAGCGGATGCCGTTGACGTTGAGAGTGATGACCCTCAAGACGATGGGAAAGCGGAGACCCCGCCATGCGCCGCCGACCACTGCGCCGGCGCGTGCAGAAACTTCTCGACTTCGCCGATCTGCACCGGCTCGAGGTAGCCGCCCTTCTTCACCAGCGCCAGCACGTCCCACCACGTGGCGAGATGATGCAGGCGCACGTTGAGCTCGGCGAGCGTCTTCTTCGACTCGGGGAAGATGTCGTAGTAGAAGTTGACGAACACGTGCTCGACGATCGCGCCCGCCTCGCGCAGCGCCTTGCAGAAATTGATCTTCGAGCGCCCGTCGGTGGTGAGGTCCTCGACCAGCAGCGTGCGCGCCCCCTCGCGGATGTCGCCCTCGATCTGCGTGTTGCGGCCGAAGCCCTTCGGCTTCTTCCTCACGTATTGCATCGGCAGCGCGAGGCGCTCGGCGATCCACGCCGCATACGGAATGCCCGCCGTCTCGCCGCCGGCGACCACGTCGAACTGCTCGAAGCCGACGTCGCGCGCGAGCGTCGCGACGGCGAAGTCAACCAATTGGCTGCGGAGGCGCGGATAAAAGATGAGCTTGCGGCAGTCGATGTACACCGGGCTCGCCCAGCCCGAGGTGAAGACGAACGGCTTGTCCTCGAAAAACAGCACCGCCTTCACCTCGAGCAGCATCTTGGCGGTGGTCTCGGCTATGAACGCCTGGTCGGCGAAGTGCATGAGCGGCGCGAATTTTAACAGGTTGGCATGTATCCCTTGACAGCAAGTAAGAACTATGCGACCATTGCGTCATTAGGGGAGTTTACCCAATGGCCGAGAAGTTCACCCGCAAGCAGTTCCAAGCCCAGTACCCGGACGATGCCGCCTGCCTGCAGGCCATCCTAGAAAGGCGCTATGGCAAGGCTGAGGCCTGCCCTGGCTGCGGCGTGATCGGCAAGTTGACTCGAATCGAGGGCCGCCGCGCCTACGCCTGCAAAGAGGGCTGCCACACCTATCCATGCGCCGGGACGATCTTTGAGCATTCGTCTACGCCGCTTACGGATTGGTTCTATGCCATGTATCTCATGACCGCGACCCGTAACGGCGTTTCGGCAAAAGAGCTACAGCGGCAGCTAGGCGTTACTTACAAATGCGCGTGGCGCATCGGCCACCAGCTGCGCCAACTCATGTCCGAAAGGGCCAAAGCTCAGAATCCCGGCCAAATGTCCGGCCACGTCGAAATTGACGAAACCTACGTCGGCGGGAAGCTACGTAAGTTCCACGGCCATGGCAAAGGCGAGTACCTGAAGAACAAAGCCACGGTCTTTGGCATGGTGCAGCGTGATGGTGATCTACGCGGCCATGTCGTTCCGAACGATCAGCTTGCGACGCTATGGCCGATCATCCGCGACAACGTAGCAATCGGCTCTACTGTCTCGACGGACACGCACAGGACTTACCGGCGCTTGCGGGTGCTTGGGTTCAATCACGGCAGGCTGAATCACAATATCGACGAGTGGAAGCGCGGCATTCACCACACCAACACCATCGAGGGTTTCTGGTCGCACCTGAAACGCGGTATCAAGAGCACCCACGCCTCAGTGTCGAAGAAGCACCTTCAGAAATATGTGGATGAGTTCGCCTTCCGGTTCAATAACCGAGAAGCGCCCGAAGAAATGTTCCACAGGATGCTTCGGCAAATCGTCGCGTCAAGCTAAGTATCTGTAAACACAACCAGTACCATATTCTGTGGGTCGTATTGTTTTTAGCTATACTCCGTACTGAAGTCTGAGCCCGGTCCTGTGGCCGGTAGTAGGACTTCCCCCGCCCGCCCGTAAAGGGCGGGCTCTATTTTAGGACGGCCAAACTACAATTCCAGGCGGTCCTACTCGCCGAACCCTTCCGACTTCAGCAAGCCTTGCGTCCCCAAGTTCGTCCCATATTTCTTCTCCAAAATTTGCGCCTGGAAATACTCTGCGATACGCAGCGTAGGCGTTCAGATCGGCAAGCTGAATAAAGAACGATTCCCGAGATCTTCTCTCAGAGGGGTCTTCCACAATGTTCTCTGCGCTCCGATTCAAGGTTCCTACACCGAAAGCAGATGGAACAAAACTGAATCGTCGCATTTGCCGAATTTTCTTTTTAATGAACTGACTGTGGCCTTCATCAGGAATAACGTGAGTATTCTCGTTCGAGGCCGCTCCAAATCTTTCTAGCCTTTGTAATGCATACCTCCAAGCAGTTTCTCTTACATCGGTATTCTGTATTCGTTTTTTTTTCTTATTGATCAAGATCGCAAAAACACGGAATAATCCACTTGTCCTCTGAAATCGCATTGCAGCCTTGTAAGCGGCCATTCTTGATTTGAATGTCAGCCCGGCGCTACGAATGTCGCCCTTGTTGTGAACTAACCAATTGGCCTTTATTTCAGCGCGGGAATGGATTCTGAAGTTCGTCCGAAGGTATTTTCTGAACGATACGGTTTTATCTAGCGCACTCATCCATTGCTTATCGTGAAGCAATAGGCAGGAAAGAGAAAAAGTAGCGGTCTGCGAAACCGTCAGTCCGGTATCCCCTGATTCATCAAAATAGGCGAAGTACATTCAGCAGGCCAACATCAGCCCAGTTTATTTTTTTTCCTGGTGACGCCGAATATGGCGTCATCTAGTAGTTGCTCGAAGCCTTGTTTGTGCGTGCCAGCGGGAAGATTCTTTGCGTCTTCAAGGCGCCTTTTGTTCTGGCGCTTCTTGCTCTTCTGTCTACCGAATTTGTTCATTTGCGTTGAGTGATAGCTATGGATTTCTATGCCCTACCAGCCGGAGCGAATCGAAAGCCCCATTCGGCAGCGAATGGGGCTGGCACGGTTGCGGGTAGCGACTCCTAATCACTGTCCCGGCGGTTCAACTCCGCTCAGCTCCACTCCGCAAGCATCATAGTTCAAATTGAAGTTTCGTCTTCGACTTCTATCGTGCGTTCTCGTCGCCTCTGTAACGACATGATGTGGATCGCGGAGCCTGTCACTTCCAGATAGACAGCGCGCTCTTCCTTAGTGCCCTTTCTTGGTATGCCCAAGTGACTCGAAACTATTTCTTCGAATTGCACATCGTGGCTTGTATCGGACGTATATAGCGTTGCGCTTCTCCATCTATCTCTAAACGCGTCCAGGTTCTCGCTGTTTTCAAGTTCACGCAGTCTGGTGTCAATGGCCAGTCGCATGGCGCTGTCGAGGTGCAAGCGTATTCCCCACCTCGTTAGTTCGGCGACGAGGGAGAGCGGACTCGTACGAAGCGGCCATGCCGCAGCCTCCATGAGTCCAGCGGATATGTGCACCCTCAGTTTTTCCGTGAGCGTACTGAGATCAGACGTGGGCTTTGAAGCCAAGAGCGAGAAAAAGAAAAGCGTGAAGGGCGGCTAGGCTACCATAACAGACTGATTAATTTTGATTTTAGAAGTGTCTGCGAAACTAGAAGAAGATAATTTGTGCGGATTTAGAAAACTAGCTACTATGGACAGCGTAGGGTCGGGTAGACGCCACTAGATGTAGAGGCATAATCCCCGGTCCTACGTAGGAAAAAAGAGGGGCGGACCTGAATAGATCCGCCCCGAAGGGTGGCCCGGCGGAAGGGATTCGAACCCCCGACCTCCGGATTACGAATCCGGCGCTCTCTTGGGCTTCTCAGGGCCTCCGAGCTGAGCTACCGCCGGTGATGCAACTGCAACAACTGAGACGGTGGCCCGATTCGAACGGGCGTAGCGGAACTTGCTGGAACCGCGCCTGACCACTCGGCCACACCGTCTGCCCTACAGACCGCCTCCCGGCGGTCTTCTTTTTTCTGATTGAACTTTGCACTCTACGACAATTTCGTAGTTTCAGAAACCACAACCTGTGGGACTTTCTATCTCGCTCTCGAGTAGAGCTACTCGCACCCCCACTACAGCTAGTGGCGAGCGAAAATTTAGTTCAACTAATTGTATGGCGGTGCGCAGCGCGCACCGAGGAAGAAGAAACTAGAATCCCGCTGAGGGCGGCTTCAGCCTAGCGGCGCAACCTTGCCAAGGTAAGGCCAGGGTAAACACCTGCCTACTTGTCGTCAAGGTATACATGCCAACAGGTTAGAATCCGCCTACCTCGCGCTCCATGGAGAATCATGCGATGGTACGGGAGCTAACAATAATCGCGGCGGCGGCGCTGATCATCGCATCGCTCGCAGCGCACTCTCAATCCACGCCCAGCCAGCTCACCTACCGCTGCGTCGGCAAGGACGGCAAGAAATACTACGGCTCGACGGTGCCCATGCCGTGCCTCGGCCAGCCGATCGAGCAGCTCAATACTTCCGGCATGGTCGTTCGGCGCATCGACCCGGAGGGCGACGAGAAGGAGCGCGCGGTGAAGGAAGCCGAGGCGAAGAAAAAGCGCGAGGACGACGCTGCCCGCCGGGAGGCCGTCCGCCGCAACAGCGCCCTGCTCGCCACCTACACCAGCGCGCAGGACATCGACGAAGCCCGCTCGCGCGCTCTTGCCGACAACCAGAAGGCGGTCAAGGACGTCGAGCTGCGCATCGATGCGATCAAGAAGCGCCAGGCGAGCTATGACAAGGAGCTCGTATTCTACAAGGGCGACAACAAGCCGCCGGCGAGGCTCCAGGATGACATCAGGGACGCGGAAATCGACCTGAAGGCGCAGGAAAACCTGCTCGCGGCAAAGAAGAAGGACGTCGATACCATCAACGCCAAGTACGACCAGGACAAGCAGCGCTATCTGGAGCTGACTGTCCGCAGGTAGCTCAGCCGGAGAGCTTGCGGCGCAGCACGCGGTTGACCTGCTCGGGGTCAGCCTTGCCTTTCGTTGCTTTCATGACCTGCCCCACCAGGGAATTGAAGGCCTTTTCTTTACCCGCGCGATAGTCCTGTACTTGCTTCGCATTCGCGGCAAGCACATCGTCTACTAATTTTTCAATCAGCGCAGAGTCGCTGATTTGCCTAAGGCCGCGCTTTTCGATGATCGCGTCCGCCGCGCCCTCGCCGGCCCACATGGCGTCGAACACCTCCTTGGCCATCTTGCCCGAGAGGGTGCCGTCGGCGATGCGCTTCAGCAGCCCGGCCAGGGGCGCGGGGCCTACTTTCGATTCGCTCACCGGGAGATCCGCCTCGTTGAGCGCTGCGTTCAGCGCGCCGGCCTGCCAGTTGGCGCACAGCTTCGCATCGACGCCGGCCGCCTTGACCAGCGCCTCGAAATAGTCGGCCGCGGCGCGCGATGCCGTCAGCACGCCGGCATCGTACGCGGGCAGCGCGTATTGCCGGGCGAAGCGCTCGCGCGTCGCATCCGGCAATTCCGGCATTTCGGATGCGATTTTCTCGATTTGCTCTTCGCGCAGCACCAGCGGCAAAAGATCGGGATCCGGGAAGTAGCGATAGTCGTGAGCGTCCTCCTTCGTGCGCATGGAGCGCGTCTCGCCGCGCTCCGCATCGTAGAGCCGGGTCTCCTGCTCGACTTTGCCGCCTGCCTCGAGCAGCTCGATCTGGCGCCGCGCCTCGAATTCGATCGCGCGCTCCATGAAGCGGAACGAATTGAGGTTCTTGATCTCGCAGCGCGTGCCGAGTTGTTCCTCGCCTGTTTTTTTTACCGAAACGTTCGCGTCGCAGCGGAACGAGCCCTCCTGCATGTTCCCGTCGCAGATGCCGATCCACATGACGAGCCCATGCAGGGCGCGGGCGTACGCCACCGCTTCCTTCGCGCCGCGCAGCTCGGGCTCGGAGACGATTTCGAGCAGCGGCGTGCCGGCCCGGTTGAGGTCGACGCCGGTCATGCCGTGGGAGAGCTCGTGCAGCAACTTGCCGGCATCTTCCTCCAGGTGGGCGCGCGTGAGCCGCACGCGTGTTTCTTCCCGGTCGACAAAGAACTTCACTTCTCCTCCGGCGACGATCGGCAGCTCGTACTGGCTGATCTGGTAGCCCTTGGGGAGGTCGGGATAGAAATAATTCTTGCGCGCGAAGATCGAGCGGCGGTTGATTTGCCCCTTGACGGCCAGGCCGAACCGGATCGCATGCTCCACGGCCTTGGCGTTCGCCACCGGCAGCGTGCCCGGCAGCGCGATGTCGACGGCGGAGGCCTGCGTGTTGGGCGGAGCGCCGAAAGCGGTCGACGCTCCAGAGAACATCTTGCTCTGCGTGGCGAGCTGCGCGTGCGTCTCGATCCCGATTACGATTTCCCAGCCGGTCACTTCGGCTCCTGATGCAAAAGCTGGCAGCGGCCTCTGGGATCGACGATCAGCGGCTCCAGGTAGGCTTCCGAGCCGCATTGCGCGCTGCAGTTCTCCGCCGCGACGCGCACGAACTCGCCCGCCTCGCGCAGCGTGACGCTGCAGCGCTCCGAAGAGAAGCGCAAACCGCCCTTGAACGGCCGCTGCTTCAGGCCCGTCACCAGGCAACTATGCCCGCCAGGCGCCACCCGCGAGCGCCACTCCAGGTGCGTGAGTTTTCCGCTCTCGACCGAATAAGCCAGGGTAGAGGCATAACGCCCATCGCCAGCGTCGCAGCGCACGCTCGCGCTATAGCCGTCCAGCGGCGGGAATTCCTCGCTGAGCTCGAAGCGCTCGCGCTCCTGCCCGCCGGGGCCGTAGCGCATGCCCTTGAACATGCCGCCGTGCCAGGTGCCGCGCAGCTCGCCGGTGGCGGGCCGGCCGTAGAGGATCGCGGTATTGCCTTCCTTCAGCGTCGTGACGCCGAGCTCGGGGCTTCTTTCGCCCTCGAGGAAGCGGCGCGCGAGCGTCGGCAGGACGATGTACTCGCCGCTGAGCTGATAGCCGCCGTCGGCGCGCTGCGTCGCGTGCAGCACCATGAGAGCGCTGCGGCTTCCGACCTGGCCGACGAGTTCCCTGGATTCATCGGCGAGAACCAGGGCTGGAAGCAATGCCGCAAACAGCAACGACCATTTCATAACGGCGTTTCCCTCGGCACCCGCAGGTGCCAGTCGGTCGCCTGCTGATAGCGGTGCGCGATGCCGAGCAGGGCCGCCTCGGAGAAGTAGTCCCCCATCAGCTGCAGCCCGACGGGAAGTCCCTTGCCGTCGAAGCCGCAGGGCACCGAGAGCGCCGGCAGCCCGGCCAGCGGCGCCGGAACGGTGAAGATGTCGCCCAGGTACATCTGCACCGGGTCGTCGCTCTTCGCGCCGAGCTCGAACGCGGTGCCCGGCGAGGTCGGTCCCATGATCACGTCGCAGCGCTCGAACGCCGCGGCGAAGTCGCGCGCGATCAGGCGGCGGATCTTCTGCGCCTGCAGATAATAAGCGTCGTAGTAGCCGTGCGACAGCACGTAGGTGCCGACGAGGATCCTGAGCTTCACCTCGGCGCCGAAGCCCTCTGCGCGCGTGCGGCAATACATGTCGGCGAGATCGCTGTACTCCTTCGCGCGGTAGCCATAACGCACGCCGTCGAAGCGCGAGAGGTTGGAGGACGCCTCGGCGGGGGCGATGACGTAATACACCGGCACGGCGAGCTTCGTGTGCGGCAGCTCGATCTGCACGCCGCGGGCGCCCTGCGACTCGAACCACCGGGTCGCCGCCTCGACCGCGTTGCGCACGCCGGGGTCGATGCCATCGCCGAAATACTCTCTGGGCAAGCCGATCCGCAAGCCTTGCAGATCCCGGTTCAATGAGCGGCCATAGTCTTCCCTGGGGCGCTCGAGGCTGGTCGAGTCGCGCGCGTCGAACCCGGCCATGACATTCATCATGGCGGCCAGGTCGGCGGCGCTCTGCGCGAGCGGCCCGCCCTGGTCGAGCGACGAGGCGAACGCGACCATGCCGTAGCGCGACACCACGCCGTAGGTTGGCTTGAGGCCGCAGATCCCGCTCAACGCGGCCGGCTGGCGGATCGAGCCCCCGGTATCGGTGCCGGTCGCGGCCGGCGCCATGCGCGCCGCCACCGCGGCCGCCGCGCCGCCCGAGGAGCCGCCCGGCACCAGGCGGCGGCCCCAGGGATTGCGCACCGGACCGAAGTGCGAGGTCTCGTTCGAGGAGCCCATCGCGAACTCGTCCATGTTGCACTTGCCGAGCAGCACTGCGCCCGCGCGGTCGAACTCCTCGACGACGTGGGCGTTGTAGGGGCTGACGAAGTTGGCGAGCATGCGCGAGCCGCAAGTGGTGAGCAGGTCGCGCGTGCAGAAGATGTCCTTGTGCGCGATCGGGATGCCGGTCAGCGGCCCGGCCTCGCCCTTCGCCCGGCGCGCGTCGGCGCGGCGCGCGTCGGAGAGGCTGCGCGCCGCGTCTACCGTGATGAAGGCATTCAGATCGCCGTTGAGCTGCGCGATGCGCTCGAGATAGAGCTGCGTCAGCTCGACCGACGAAAGCTTCCTGGCGGCGAGCGCCGCCGAGAGCTCGGAAAGCGTCGCGTTCAGCAAACTACTCTATGACCTTGGGGACGAGGTACAGGCCGTCCTCGACCACCGGGGCGACGGATTGATAAATCTGCGGCTGGCCGGGCTCGATGACCGCGTCGGGACGCAGCCGCTGCCCGCCGGGCAAATGGGCCTCGAGCGGGTGCGCCATCGGCTCGATGCCGCTGGTATCCACGGCGCGCATTTCGTCGATCAGGCCAAGCACCCGGTTCAGGCGCTCGAGCGCCGCCTCGGACTCTTCCGGCCGGATGGCGATGCGGGCAAGCCGCGCGATGCGGCGGATTTGGTCGTGGGAAAGCGACATTCCGATCGGAGGGCCGGGCGGCATGCCGTGCGCCAAATGGCAGTTAGTACCTTATGACCCCCACGCCTCCTTAGCGTATCATAGCGGCCATCGACGAAGGGTCTAGGATTGCAAGCCTAAGGCCCGGTTAAGAAACGGAAAAAGGTCTCACCTTGCCCATGTTTGGATTCCTGCGCAGCTACTTCTCGAACGATCTGGCGATCGACCTCGGAACCGCGAACACGCTCATTTACGTGCGCGGCAAGGGGATCGTCCTCGACGAACCGTCGGTGGTGGCGATCCGCCAGGAAGCAGGCCCGAACGGGAAGAAGACGATCCAGGCGGTCGGCAGGGAAGCGAAGCAGATGCTCGGGAAAACTCCCGGCAACATCATCGCCATCCGGCCGATGAAGGACGGCGTCATCGCCGACTTCACCGTCACCGAGCAGATGCTCAAGCAGTTCATCAAGAAAGTGCACGACAACAAGCTGTTCTCGCCCTCGCCGCGCATCATCATCTGCGTGCCGTGCGGCTCGACGCAGGTCGAGCGCCGCGCGATCCGCGAAAGCGCGATCGGCGCCGGCGCCGGCCAGGTGTACTTGATTGAAGAACCGATGGCTGCCGCCATCGGTGCGGATCTCCCGGTGGCAGACGCCACCGGTTCGATGGTGGTGGACATCGGCGGCGGCACCACGGAAGTCGGCGTGATCTCGCTCGGCGGCATGGTGTACTCGGGCTCGGTGCGCGTCGGCGGCGACAAGTTCGACGAAGCCATCATCAATTACATCCGCCGCAACTACGGCATGCTGATCGGCGAGACCACCGCCGAGCTGATCAAGAAGGAAATCGGCTCTGCGTTCCCGGGCAGCGAGGTGCGCGAGATGGAGGTGAAGGGCCGCAACCTGGCAGAGGGCATTCCGCGCAGCTTCACCATCTCGTCGAACGAGATCCTCGAGGCGCTCACCGAACCGCTGAACCAGATCGTCTCCGCGGTGAAGTCGGCGCTGGAGCAGACGCCCCCCGAGCTCGGCGCGGACATCGCCGAGAAAGGCATGGTGCTCACCGGCGGGGGCGCGCTGCTGCGCGACATCGACCGGCTGCTGATGGAGGAGACCGGGCTGCCGGTGATCGTGGCCGACGACCCGCTCACCTGCGTCGTGCGCGGCTCGGGCAAGGCGCTCGAGAAGATGGAGCACTTCGGCCCGATCTTCACCAACGACTGAGCGCCGGGGGGATGGAACACAGCCCCCCTCCCTTCTTTAAAAGGGGTCCGGCGCCGCTTGTCAGGCTGTTTTTCTTCGCCTCCCTGTCGCTCGCCCTGCTGGTCCTCGACGCGCGCTTTCGCTACACCGAGGCGGTGCGCAGCGCGCTCGCGCTCGTCGTCTATCCCATCCAGCGCATCGCCATCGCGCCGATCGACTTCCTCGAGGGCGTCGGCGGCTATTTCTCGAGCCAGTCTCAGCTGCTCGACGAGAACGCGGCGCTGCGCGCCCAGGCCCTCGCCAACTCGCAGGACGCGCTGCGCTTCCAGTCAGCGCAGGCCGAGAGCGCGCAACTGCGGCGCATGCTGGGCGCCGCGGAGAAGCTGGAGGTGCGCGCCACGCCTGCCGAAATCCTCTATGCGGGACGCGATCCTTACTCACACAAGGTGTTCATCAACCGCGGCGGGCAGCACGGCGTGCGTCCGGGAAGCCCGGTGGCCGACGAGACCGGCGTCGTCGGCCAGGTGACACGCGTGCATGCGCTGCTTTCCGAAGTGACGCTGCTGACCGACCCGGATCAGGCGATTCCGGTGCAGGTGTTGAGAAACGGCCTGCGCGCGGTGGCGTTCGGCGGCGGCAACTCGGGCATGCTCGAGCTGCGCTTCATGCCGGCCAACGCCGAGATCCAGAACGGCGATCGCCTGGTGACCTCGGGCATCGACGGCACGTACCCGGCCGGCCTGCCGGTCGCCACCGTGGTGGACATCGAGCGCGACGCCGAGCACACCTTCGCGCGCGTCATCTGCAGGCCCGCCGCGGGCGTCGACCGCGGCCGTTTCGTGCTGGTGCTCTCCGCCGAGACCCACCGCGCGGCGCGCCCTGACGACGTGCAGCCGGGCAAGGAGCGCCGTCTGGACAAGACGCGGCGCGCGCGGATCAAGGAAGCCGCGAAGGAGCCGGCGAAAGCCGAGGCCACCGATGTCGCAAGATAGATCGATCCTGGTTCCGGCGCGCGCGAGCACCATCATCGCCTCGTTCGCCTTGGCGCTGTTCCTCGACTTCCTTCCCTGGCGCGACCTGCGCCTGGTACCCGATTTCGTCGCGCTCGTGCTCGCGTTCTGGTGCGTGCGCCAGCCGCGCCTCGTCGGCCTGGGCATCGCCTGGGCCCTCGGCCTGGTCAGCGACGCGGGGAACGGCGTGCTGCTCGGCCAGCACGCGCTCGCCTATTCGGTGCTCGCCTTCCTCGCAATCTGGATGTCGCGCCGCATCCTGTGGTTCGGCCCCGGGCAGCAGGCGCTGCACGTCGCCGTGATCCTTCTCGTCACCCAGGGCGTAGGATTGCTCGTGCGGCTTGCGTCAGGCGACCAGTTTCCAGGCTGGCCGATCATCGTCGGCCCGCTGGCCGGCGCGGCGCTGTGGCCGATGCTGACCTGGCTGCTGCTGCTGCCGCAGCGGCGACCGCAGCGCGAGCAGACGATCTAGCCATGGGCGCCGCCGAGCTCAGAAACTACGAGCGCGAGGTCCACCAGTTCCAGCTGCGGATCGGCGTCGCCGGCATCGCGGTGGTCATCGGCTTCCTGCTGCTCGCGGCGCGCTTCGTCTATCTGCAGGTCGTGCAGCACGACATCTACCGCGCCAAAGCCGAGGACAACCGCATCTCGATCGTGCCGGTGCCGCCGAACCGCGGCCTGATCGTCGATCGCAACGGGCTGGTGCTCGCCCGCAACTATTCAGGCTACACGCTGGAGATCTTCCCGCGCCGGGCGAAGAGCGTCGAGGGCGCGATCGACGAGCTCTCCGAGCTGATCGAGATCACGCCGCGCGACCGCAGATTGTTCAAGAAGCTGGTGGCGGAGACGCGCAACGCCGAGAGCCTGCCGATCCGCACTCGCCTCAGCGACGAGGAGGTGGCCAAGTTCGCCGCGAACCGCTATCGCTTCGAGGGCGTGGAGATCAAGGGGCGGCTGTTCCGCCAGTATCCCTACGGCGACGTCGCCTCGCATGTCCTCGGCTACATGGGCCGCATCGACCAGGCCGACCAGGCGCGCCTCGAGGAAGACGGCGTCGGCGCGAATTACCGCGGCACGGACTACATCGGCAAGGCGGGGGTCGAGGCGAGCTACCAGCACGAGCTGCACGGCACCACCGGCTTCGAGCGCGTCGAGATCGACGCCGCGGGGCGCAGCAAGTTGCCGCCGCTGTCGCGCACGCCCTCGCAGCAGGGCAATAACATCGCGCTCACGCTCGACATGACGCTGCAGCAGGTCGCCGAGAATGCGTTCGGCGAGCGCCGTGGCGCGCTGGTGGCGATCGAGCCGGCGAGCGGCGGCGTGCTGGCCTTCGTCTCGAAGCCGGGGTTCGATCCGAACCTGTTCGTCGACGGTATCGATCCGCAGAGCTGGGCCGAGCTCAACAACTCGCCCGACAAGCCCCTGAACAACCGCGCCATTGCCGGCATGTACCCGCCCGGCTCGACCTTCAAGCCGTTCATGGCGCTGGCCGCGCTCGAACTCGGCAAGCGCACGCCGCGCAGCACGATCCACGACTCGGGCTACTTCGAGTTCGGCGGCCGGCGCTTCCGCGACTCCAAGGCCGGCGGCAACGGCGTGGTCGATCTCTACAAGTCGATCGTCGTGTCCTCGGACACCTACTACTACCAGGTGGCGAACGACCTCGGGATCGACGCCATCGCGGGCTTCATGAAGCATTTCGGCTTCGGCGAGCGCACCGGCATCGACCTGCAGGGCGAGGCCACCGGGGTGCTGCCCTCGCCGGAATGGAAGATGAAGCGCTTCAAGCGGCCCGAGCAGCAGAAGTGGTACGCCGGCGAGACCATCTCGATCGGCATCGGCCAGGGCTACAACGCGTACACGCCGATTCAGCTCGCGCAGGCGATGGCCACCCTCGCCAACGGCGGCTCGATGTACCGCCCGCATCTCATCGCCTACGTCGATGACCCGCGCACCGGCGAGCAGCGCCCCGTCGAGCCCGAGCTGGTGCACAAGGTGCCGGTGCGCCGCGATCACCTCGAGTTCGTGAAGCGCGCCATGGCAGGAGTCAACAAGGAAGGCACCGCGGCGCGCTCCTTCGCCAACGCGCCCTACACCAGCGGCGGCAAGACCGGCACTGCGCAGCTCATCGGCATCAAGCAGAACGAGAAATACGACGAGTCGAAGGTCGCCGAGCGCTTGCGCGACCACTCGCTGTTCATCGCCTTCGCGCCGCTCGAGAATCCGAAGATCGCGCTGTCGGTGGTCGTCGAGAACGGCGGCTTCGGCGCGCGCGCCGCCGCGCCGATCGCGCGCACGGTGCTCGATTACTACCTGCTCGGCAAGCTGCCGCAGGGGATGCAGCAGCCGACGCCCGAGGACGAGACCGACGAGGAAAAGGAAAGCGACTGATGGAGCTGGCGCGGCTCCCGCTTCGCCGCCTCGCCTCCCGGCTGGCCGAGGGCATCGACGGCACCATGCTGGTGCTGATCGTGTCGCTGTCGATGCTCGGGCTCGCCGCGCTGTTTTCGGCGTCCTACGAGAACCCGGCGCGCGTCGTGAACCAGCTCGTCAGCCTCGGCGTCGCGCTGGTCGCGATGTGGATCGTGGCGCAGGTGCCGCCGCAGACGCTGATGCGCTTCGCGCTGCCGGCGTACCTGATCGGGCTGGTGCTGCTGCTCACGGTCGCGCTCGCGGGCGACGTGGTGAACGGAGCGCGCCGCTGGCTGCACATCGGCGTGACGCGCTTCCAGCCCTCCGAGATGATGAAGCTCGCCCTGCCGATGATGCTGGCGTGGTATTTCCACCGCAGGGAATCCGGCCTGCGGTTGAGCGACTTCGCGGTCGGCGCGCTGATCCTCATCGTGCCGGTCGCCTTCATCGTGCGCCAGCCCGACCTCGGCACGGCCGCTCTGGTCGCCGCCGCGGGCTTCTATGTCCTGTTCTTTGCCGGCCTGAGCTGGAAAGTGCTGGGCGCCGTCGTCGGCCTGCTCGCCGCAAGCGTGTTCCCGCTCTGGGGGATGCTGCACGACTACCAGCGAAAACGCATTCTGACGCTGCTCGATCCGACGCAGGATCCGCTGGGCGCCGGCTATCACATCATCCAGTCGACGATCGCGGTGGGCTCGGGCGGCATCTCGGGCAAGGGTTGGCTGAACGGCACGCAGGCTCACCTCGAATTCATCCCGGAGCGTCACACCGACTTCATCTTTGCGGTGTACTCCGAGGAATTCGGGCTCATCGGCAACGGCGTGCTGCTCGTGCTTTACGCGCTGCTCATCGCGCGCGGCCTGATGATCGCCGCCAATGCGGCGACCGTGTTCGCCCGGCTCCTCGCCGTCGCCATCGCCCTGATGTTCTTCACCTACGCGTTCGTCAACATGGGGATGGTGTCGGGGATCCTTCCGGTGGTCGGCGTGCCGCTGCCGTTTCTCTCCTATGGCGGCACAGCGTTGCTCACGCTGTTCATCGGCGCCGGCATCCTCATGAGCGTGCAACGGCATCGGAAGCTCGTCCAGACCTGATTTGCCGCTAAGCAGCAATTTTTGAAAGCTTGTGCCGCATTGTGAAATGATGGTGCCTTAAGCTACTGTAAACGCTTGTTTTGTTACACGCTCTGTAGGCTAATCGGCGTGTTGCTCCGCGCCATGCGTATGCGCACACTTCGGTTCATCACTCTTCGACCGGAGGCGCCGTGGATCAGCGACAAAAACAAATCGAGCAGCTCGAGCAGGACTGGATCGGCAACCCGCGCTGGGCGGGGCTGAAGCGCGGCTACGGCGCGAGCGACGTAGTACGGCTGCGCGGCAGCGTGCACGTCGAGCACAGTCTCGCGAAGCGCGGCGCAGAAAAGCTATGGCGCATGATGCACGAGCGGCCGTTCGTGAATTCCCTCGGCGCCCTCACCGGCAACCAGGCGGTGCAGCAGGTCAAGGCCGGCGTGCCGGCGATTTATCTCTCGGGCTGGCAGGTCGCGGCCGACGCCAACGATTCGCTGCAGATGTATCCCGATCAGTCGCTGTACGCCGTGTCTTCCGTTCCGACAGTGGTGAAGCGCATCAACAATGCGCTCGCGCGCGCCGACCAGATCCAGTGGATGGAAGGCTCCGGCGAACTGGACTATTACGCGCCGATCGTCGCCGACGCCGAGGCCGGCTTCGGCGGCGTGCTCAACGCTTATGAGCTGATGCGCGCGATGATCGATGCCGGCGCCGCGGGCGTGCACTTCGAGGACCAGCTCGCCGCCGTGAAGAAATGCGGCCACATGGGCGGCAAGGTGCTGGTGCCGACGCGCGAAGCGGTGCAGAAGCTGATCGCGGC
>Ga0210382_10000318_pt1 | contig 18038 bp, 17 predicted proteins | sample PLMedo_FD_155452 | JGI IMG/M metagenome (GOLD analysis project Ga0210382, IMG submission 155452) | Groundwater sediment microbial communities from an aquifer in East River, Colorado, USA - PLM0_60_coex redo | ecosystem: Environmental > Terrestrial > Soil > Riparian zone | place: USA: East... | reverse complement strand
GATCCAGCCGGTCGCGAGCGCACCGAGCGGCGTGGTGCCGATGAACGCCATCACGTAGAGCGCGGCGACGCGACCGCGCAGCTCGTCGGGCACGATCGTTTGCAGGACCGTGTTCGTCGACGCGGCAGACAGCATCAATCCCAGGCCGACGAGGTAGAGGGAAGGCAGCGCTACCCAGAGCGTGGTGGCCAGCGAAAACGCGACCAGGGCGCCGCCGGCGGTCGCGGACATCCATGCGATGAGACGGAACAGGCCCCGAACGCTCGGCCGCATCGCCAGGTACAGCATTCCCGACACGGCGCCCAGCCCCGCCGCGCCGATCAGGATTCCCAGCGTGCCCGAGTCGCCATGGAATGCTTCGCGTGCGAACCAGGGCATCAGCGCGACGTAGGACCCGACGGTGATGCTGACGGCGGCGAGCAGCAGCAGGGCGCAGCGCGCGGGATAGAAGCCGAAGGCGTAACGCGCCCCTGCCACGAGTTCGCGCCTCCAGTCGTGCTCGCTGGGTGCATGCGCGCGCGGCGGCATGCGCATCTGCGCGAGCGCCGCGAGCATCACCAGATAGCTCGCCACATTCAGCCCGAAGCTCCAGCGCTCGCCGAGCGTGGCGATGAGCGCGCCGCCGATGAGCGGGCCGACGAAGCGCGCGCCGTTCATCATCACGGAATTGAGCGCGATGGCGTTGGGCAGGTCGCCTTTGCCGCCGACCAGCTCGAGCAGGATCGACTGGCGTGCGGGAGCGTTGAATGCGTTCACGATGCCGAGGACCAGGTTTCCGGCGATGAAATGCCAGGGCTGGGCGACGCCGAGCGCCACGACGAGGAACATCGCGGCCGCCTGCGCGGCGGCGATCCAGTTGGTCGCCACCAATACGCCGCGCCGGTCCAGCCGGTCGACGAAAACCCCGGCCAGCGGGGCGAGGACGAAAAACGGGATCTGCAGGGCGAATGCCGCAAGGCCGAGAAGGAACGCCGAGCCAGACAGGTGGTACACCAGCCAGCTGGTGGCGATCATCTGCAGCCAGCTGCCGATCTGCGAGACGCCCTGCCCGATGAAAAACAGGCGGAAGTTGCGGTAGCGCAGGGCCCGCAGGCCTTGCGGGAGACTCACGTTCGCGCGGCGAGCTTGTCGAGCTGCGCGTTGACCTTGGCCAGCGTCGCGCGGAAGGCAGCGAGCCGCTCGCGCTCTTGCTCCACCACCTTGGCCGGTGCGCGCTCCACGAACGCGGCGTTGCCAAGCTTGGCCCGTGCCTTGGCGATCTCGCCTTCAAGGCGCGCCGACTCCTTCTTCAGGCGCTCGCGCTCGCTCGCCGGATCGACTTCGATATGCGGCATGAGCCGATGGGGGCCGACGACCGCTACGGGGAAATCGGACGGGGGAAGCTCGTCGACGACGTGAACCGCAGCCGGCCGCATCAGCACGTCGACTGCGGACAATGTCGTCGGGCTCGGATCGCCGGTGACGTAGAACGGCACCCGTTGGTTGGGAGCAAGCTTCATCGCGCTCTTGAGATTGCGGCCGGCGTTCACGACCTCTTTGGCGAGTGCGACCTCCCGCTCTGCCTCCTCGTCGATGCGTTCTGGCTGGCTCCTCGGATACGGCGCCAGCATGATCGTTTCGCCCTTCTTGCCGGCGAGCGGCGCGACGATCTGCCAGAGTTCCTCGGTGATGAAAGGAATGATCGGATGCGCCAGGCGTAAGGCGGTCTCGAGCACGCGCACGAGCGTACGCCGAGTGCCGCGCTGCTGCGCATCGTTTCCCTTCGCGAGCTGTCCCTTCGCGATCTCCACATACCAGTCGCAGTATTCGTCCCACACGAACCGGTAGATCGCGTTGGCGGCGTTGTCGAAGCGGTACTCTGCAAAGGCGACCTCGACTTCGCCCTCGGTACGCTGCAACCGGCTGATGATCCACCGGTCCCACACGGAAAGGTCAACTTCGGCCTTGTCGTCCAGCCCGCAGTCCTTGCCCTCGGTGTTCATCAGGACGAAGCGAGTCGCGTTCCACAGCTTGTTGCAGAAATTGCGGTAGCCCTCGCAGCGGCCCAGGTCGAAGTTGAGCGTGCGCGAGAAGCTCGCCAGCGAGGCGAAGGTGAAGCGCAGCGCGTCGGCGCCGAACGCCGGGATCCCGTGCGGAAAATGCGCGCGGATGTAGGCCTCGATCTTCTCCCTGTGCTCGCCCTTCAGCAGCCCCACCGTGGATTTTTTCAGCAGATCGTCGAAGCTGACGCCGTCGATGAGATCGATCGGGTCTATGGTGTTGCCCTTCGACTTCGACATCTTCTCGCCCTCGGCGTCGCGCACGATGGCGTTGATGTAGACGTGGCGGAAAGGCACCTTGCCGGTGAAGTGCCCGGTCATCATCACCATGCGCGCCACCCAGAAGAAGATGATGTCGTTGCCCGTCACCAGCACCGAGGAGGGCAGGAACACTTCCAGGTCTTTCGTCTTTTCCGGCCAGCCGAGCGAGGAGAAGGGCACCAGGGCCGAGGAGAACCAGGTATCGAGGACGTCCGGATCGCGCCGCAGGGATTTTTGTCTTGCTTTTTGAAGAGCTTCTTTTTCGCTGCGCGCGACAAAAATCTTTCCCTGCTCGTCGTACCAGGCCGGAATCTGGTGGCCCCACCACAGCTGGCGCGAAATGCACCAGTCCTGGATGTTCTCCAGCCACTGGTTGTAAGTCGAGGCCCAGTGCTCCGGGATGAACTTCACCTCGCCGCTCGCCACCGCCTTCAGCCCGGCCTGCGCCAGGCTTTCCATCTTCACGAACCACTGGTCGGTGAGCATCGGCTCGACGATCGCGCCGGTGCGGCCCGAGCGCGGGATGCGCAGCTTGTAAGGCTTTTCAGAAACCAGGAGATTCTGTGTTTTCAGATCGGACACGATCCGCTTGCGCGCCTCGACTCGATCGAGTCCCCGGTAGCTCGCGGGGATTGCGGGATCCTTATCGATGACCTTTGCTTCGAGCGAGAAAATCGAAAATACATCAGGCAATTTGTCGCGATGCCGCTCCCAGACCTTGTAGTCGTTGAAGTCGTGTCCGGGAGTGATCTTGACGCAGCCGGTGCCGAACGCCGGGTCGACATATTCGTCGGCGATGATCGGAATTGCCCTGCCGGTGAGCGGCAGCCGGACGCGTTTGCCCACCAGACTGGAAAATCTTTTGTCTTGAGGATTGACGGCGACGGCGACATCTCCCAGCATCGTCTCGGGACGCGTGGTCACCACCGCCACCGAGCCGCTGCCGTCCTCGAGGGGGTAGCGGATCTCCCAGATCCTGCCGTCCTCTTCCTCGGTCTCGACCTCGAGGTCGGAGACGGCGGTGCCGAGCTCCGGATCCCAGTTGACGAGGCGCTTGCCGCGGTAAATCAAATTCTGCTCGAAAAGAGCAACAAAAACTTCTACGACGGCCCGCGACATCCTGGCGTCCATCGTGAAGTAGCCGGCTCTCTGTCCCTCGGTGTCGGCGTAGGCCCAGTTGGCGGACGCGCCGAGGCGGCGCATCTGGCGCGTGATGGTGGCGCCGGATTTCTGCTTCCACTGCCACACGCGCTCGACGAATTTCTCGCGCCCGAGGTCATGGCGCGTCTTGCCCTCTTCCTCGAGCTGGCGCTCGACCACGATCTGGGTGGCGATGCCGGCGTGGTCGGTGCCGACCACCCAGTTGGCGTTGCAGCCGCGCATGCGGTGGTAGCGGATCAGCGCGTCCATCAGCGTCTGCTGGAACGCATGCCCCATGTGCAGGGTGCCGGTGACGTTGGGCGGCGGCAGCTGGATGCAATAGGGCGGCCGGGGGTCGTCGGCGCGCGCGGAAAAGTAGCTGGAGGACTCCCAGCCCTGGTACCAGCGCTGCTCGATCGCCGCGGGGTTGAAGCTCTTGTCCAGCACTTACTTGCGCTCGGTGCGCGACAGCGCGCGCGCCACCGAGGCCGCGATCGCCTCGCGCACCATCTGCCTCACCGTGACCGTGATCTCGGCGCGCACGCCGTCCATCCCCTGTCCGAGCACCTGGTTCAGGTTCTTCGCCAGCTTTTCCTCGATGACGCGATCGACTTCGGGCCCGAGGCGCTCGAGGACCGCGCGCTCCAGCTCGCGCGCCAGGGCCTCGAGCGCCGGGCCGTCGACCGCCGGGCGCCGCTGCCCTTCGTCCTCGACCATCTCGGTCAGGACCGGGACGTCTTCGCCATGATCCGGGCGATCTTTTTCAGGCATCGCCGGCGCCTTCGGTGGCCAGATCGTGGTTCGCGATCTGGTAGCCGCGATCGAGGTAGTAGCGGTAGCGGCTGCGGCCGGCCTTGCGCGCGTCGTCGTCGACGGCGACGATCTCGAGCAGGCGCTCGAAGCGCGCGAAGTGAGGCGGGCATTCCGCGGCAAGATTGAGCAGCAGGTCGCAGCCCGGCGGCGCTTCGTCGCCGGAGGCGATCAGCACCGGGGTCTCCGCGGCGAGCGCGTCGTGCGCCGCGCAGTGCGGCACGAAGCCGATCGCCGGCCAGGTCCACAGCATCTTGTCGATGCGCTGCGCGGTGTCGTGCTCGGGCGCGTAGATCAGCATGCGCTGGCCGCGCGCCAGGGCCTTGCCGGCGAGCCGGCACGCGACCTGGAGGCGGTCCTCCGCGTTGAAGTAAAAATCAATGCCGGTCACTTTCCTCCGGCGTGCCGCAGCAGGAATCGCACGAGGAGCGGAACCGGCCGGCCGGTCGAGCCCTTCTCGCGCCCGCTCTTCCAGGCGGTCCCGGCGATGTCGAGGTGCGCCCAGCGCTGCTTGCGCGTGAACCGCGCAAGAAAGCACGCCGCGGTAACGCTGCCCGCGGGACGGCCGCCGATGTTCGCCATGTCGGCGAAATTGGAGCGCAGCTGCTCCTGGTAGTCCTCCCACAGCGGCATCTGCCAGACGCGGTCCCAGGCGTCGTCGGCGGCGTCGCGGATCTCGTCGGCGAGCTTCTGGTCGTTGGCGAACAGGCCGCTCGCGACATGCCCGAGGGCGATGACGCAGGCGCCGGTCAGCGTGGCGATGTCGACCACGATCTCCGGCTTGAAGCGCTCAGCATAGGTCAGCGCGTCGCACAGGATCAGCCGGCCCTCGGCGTCGGTGTTCAGGATCTCGACCGTCTGTCCGGAAAGCGTGGTGACCACGTCGCCGGGCCTGCTGGCGTGGCCGCCCGGCATGTTCTCGCAGGCCGGCGCGACGCCGATCACGTTGACCGGTGCCTTCATCGCGGCCAGCGCGCGCACCGTGCCGAGCACGGCTGCGGCGCCCGACATGTCGAACTTCATCTCGTCCATCTCGCCGGCGGGCTTGAGCGAGATGCCGCCGGTATCGAAAGTGATGCCCTTGCCGACCAGGACCACGGGCCTTGTGCTCTTTGCGGTGCCGGAATAGCGCAGCACGATGAACTTCGGCGGCTGGTGCGAGGCCCTGGTCACCGAGAGCATCGCCCCCATGCCGAGCTTTTCCATGTCGCGGCGCTCGAGCACGTCGATGCCGAGCTTGAACTGGCGCGCGATCTTTTTCGCCTCCTCGGCGAGGTAGGTCGGGGTGCAGAGGTTGGCGGGCAGATTTCCCAGCTTGCGCGCGAGCGCCGCGCCGTCGGCGGTCGCAGCCGCCTCGGTCAAGGCCTGCTCGAGCTGGGAATTCGGAGAAAAAGGAAGAATTACCGAGGCGAGCGCCGGATCCGGCGACTTCTTCTGCGTCTTGAGCTCGTCGAAGCGGTAGAAGGCTTCGCACATGGCGAGCACCGCGTGGCGCACGTTCCAGGCGCTCGGGCGCGAGCCGACCTTCAGGTCCGCCAGGAACAGCGCCGCGTCCTTGGCCCCCAGCTCCTTCAGCGCGCCTGCTGCGGCCCGCACCGCGTCGCGGAACGCGCCTTCCGCGAATTCTTCGTGCTCGCCGAGGCCGACCAGCAGCACCCGCTCGGCGGCGACGCCGGGCAGGCCGCGCAGCAGAAGCGTCGACCCGGTCTTGCCCGAAAGGTCGCGCAGCGCCGCACGCACGGCGCCTTTTGAAGCCTGGTCCACCGCGCGCGCCGCCTGCGTGAGCTCGCCCGCCTGATGGACACCGACCACGATGCAGCCCGCTTTTGCCGTCTCAGGCGCGAGCTTCTTTATGCTAAATTCCATAGCGAAAGTATCGCATGATCTTCCACCGGGCGCTGCTTAGGGAATTCGCGGGTCTCGCAGGCGCGGTGTTCATGACGCTGTTCGCGATCTCGCTCACGACGCGGCTCATCCGCCTGCTTGGCCAGGCGGCCGGCGGCACGATTCCTTCCGATGCGGTGATCGCTTTCCTCGGCTTCTTCGCGCTCGGCGCGCTGCCGGTGCTGCTGTCGCTCACCATGTTCATCTCGGTGCTGCTGACGCTCACCCGGGGCTGGCGCGATTCCGAGATGGTGATCTGGTTCGGCTCGGGCCTGCCGCTGACCGCGTGGCTCAGGCCGGTGATGATGTTCGCCCTGCCGCAGATCGCCGTGATCGCGGTGCTGTCGCTGTTCATCTCGCCCTGGGCGGCGCAGATGGGCGAGCAGTACCAGTCCCGCGTGCAGGCGCGCGACGACGTGTCGCGCGTCAGCCCCGGCGTGTTCGGCGAAACCGGCAACAAGGAGCGCGTGTTCTTCGTCGAGTCGGTGTCGGGAGATTCGAGCAGCGTGCAGAACGTGTTCGTCGCCTCGGTGCAGCAGGCTCGCATGGGCGTCAGCATGAGCCGCATCGGCCATACCGAGGTCGCGCCGAACGGCGACCGCTTCATCGTGCTCGAGCAGGGCCGGCGCTACGAAGGCTCCCCCGGCGACGACGAGTACCGCGTCACCGAATTCGACCGCTACGCGGCGCGCATCGAGAGCAAGGAGAGCTCGGAGCCCGAAATGACGCCGCGGAACCGCTCGACCTGGACCTTGCTCGCCAATCCGAGCAGTCAGAACCTCGGCGAGCTGGTGTGGCGCGTCGGCGTGCCTCTGTCGGCGCTGGTGCTGGTGCTGCTGGCGATCCCGATGAGCTTCGTCAACCCGCGCGCCGGGCGCTCCGCCAACCTACTGTTCGCGCTGTTCACCTATATCGTGTACTCGAACCTCCTCAGCGTGAGCCAGGCGCGAGTCTCGCAGGGCCGGCTCGACTTCGGCGTCGGCTGGTGGCTGGTGCACGCCGGCATGGTGCTGCTGCTGCTGTTCATGTTCGCGCAGCGCATGCAGCTGATCCGTCTGCGGGTAGGCCGGTAAGCGGTGAGAGGCGCACTCAGCCGCACGCTCGAGCGCTACCTGGCGCGGCAGATCTACGCCGCGGTCGGCTTCGTCCTGCTCGGCTTTCTCGCGCTGTTCGCTTTCTTCGACCTGATCAAGGAGCTCGCCGATCTCGGCAGCGGCGAGTACCACCTGCCGCAGGTATTCACGTTCGTGCTGCTGTCGGTGCCGGCGCACGCATACGAGCTGTTCCCGGTGGTGGTGCTGATCGGCACGCTGTATGTCCTCGCGCACCTCGCGAGCAACTCGGAGTACACTGTCATGCGCGGCTCGGGGTTTTCGCCCGCGCGCGCCGGGCTGGTGCTTACCCGCATCGGCCTGGCCTTCGTCCTGGCGACCTTCGTCATCGGCGAATGGATCGCTCCGTTCGCCGAGGAGGAAGCGCAGAAACTGCGCCTGCGCGCCATGAGCTCGCTGAGCGGCGACGCGCTGCAGTCGGGGCTGTGGTTCAAGGACGAGGGGTCGTTCATCAACGTGCGCGAAGCGCGTCGGGCGAACGTGCTGCAGGGAGTGCGCATCTACGAGTTCGACAGCGCCTACCGGCTGCGCCAGATGACCGCGGCGCAGCGCGCTGAATTCCGCGGGCGCGGGCGCTGGGAGCTGACCGACGTGGTGCAGACGCGCTTCGCGCCGGAGGGTCCGCGCACCGAGCGCACGCCGAAGTCCGAGTGGCGCTCGGCGGTGACTCCCGACCTGCTGGACGCCCTGCTCGTGAAACCGGAGCGAATGTCGGCGTGGGCGCTCCACAAGTACACCCAGCACCTCGCCGGCAACCGGCAGAAAACCGAGGTGTACGAGATCGCGCTGTGGAAGAAGCTGCTTTACCCGCTCGCCACGCTGGTGATGATGGCGCTCGCGCTGCCCTTCGCCTACATGCAGGCGCGCGCCGGCATGGTCGGCGTCAAGGTGTTCTTCGGCATCATGCTCGGCATTTTTTTCCACATGCTGAACAGCCTGTTTTCCCACATCGGCCTGCTGCAGAACTGGCCGCCGTTCGCAGCCGCCGCGGTGCCTTCGGCCGCGTTCCTCGCCTCGGCGATGCTCATGATGTGGTGGGTCGAGCGGCGCTAGCCCCGATTTTTTTTCTCAGCTGTCCCGCGGCAATGGCGAAGCTGGCGAGCGCGACGGCGTAGCTGGCGACGCCGGTCCAGAAGCTTGCCGAGATGCCCACAGCCATGGCGATCACAACCGCAAGGACCGAGGCGAGCACCGAGGTGGCGCCGTTCACGCCCCACAGCCATGGCGCCAGCTCTCGACGGAGGGCCACGGCGAGCCGCATGCCAAGGGGAAACGCCATTCCCATGAATACGCCCATCGCGCCAAGAAGCACGGCAGAAACGGCGATGCGTACCGGTGTTTCAGCATCGGCAAAGATCGTGACAAGGGGGACCGTTGCGAAACCTGTGAGCACGAGGACCGCCGTTAGAACCCCGAGGCCCCGGATACCGCTGTCGCGCAGGCGATCGTCGGCAATTCGCGTTGAGAGGTAGCTGCCCAGGCCCCCGGCGAGCAGCAGCACGAACAAGATCACGCTCAAGCTGTAGATCGGGTGTCCCAGGAACACGATCAGACGCTGCAGCATCGAGACCTCGATCAGCATGAAGCCCGTGCCGATCGCGGCGAAGAAACCCAGCAACGCCGTATCGCTGCGTTGAAGCTTGACCGGCGAGAAGACAAGCGGCAAGACGATGCATGCCAGCGTCAACGCGGCGACCGTTAGCAGTACGGCCGTAAGCACCACCGCTGCGCTGCTCACCGGCGAGCTCTCACCGCCGCGCATCAGGAGCCAAGCCGAGGGTCGAGCCATGTGGAAGAAGAACGGCTGGTCGTCGGTCGGCGCGTCGTAGTTGACGCGGGCTGAAGCGAGCTCTTCCTCCATGCCGCGGCCGGTGGCTAGGGCGAGCAGAAGAGGCGTGTGCGCCGTTCCCGGCTGCAGTTCGACTTCGAAATTCATCTGCTTGGCCAGGCGGCGGATCTGCACGAGCTCCGCTTCGCCAAAGGGCGTCTTCCGCACCAGCAGCACCCCCATCGGATAGACGGACTTCGGGGTGTGGTGCGGGTTGGTGACCAACACCATGTGGCGTTCCGGGTTGGTCGCTCCGGTGCTGATCAGCGCAGCCCGCCCCAGCGCCACGAGCCGGCCCAGCTCCGCGCTCACGGCGCGCGACACCGCGAGCAAGCCATCGTCGTCCAGGCGGTCAAGGAAGACCTTCCATCCCTCCACCGTATAGAGGGGGTTTTCCGTGAGCGTATAAGCGCCGGCAGCCGTCGCCGCGAAGGTGTCGATAAACGTCAACTCGACGATGTCAAAGCGCTCCTTCTCGCGCGCCAGGTAGCTGCGGGCCTCGTCGTTGACGAACGTTACGCCCGGGCTGCGATCGAGATGACCGGTGAAGCCGCCGAACCGTTCGTTGACGACACGCATGATGTCCCGATTGATCTCCACCGCTACCACGCGCTTTTGCCCGAAAAGCCTCGCGGTCAGGACATCTCGCGCGCCGCCCGCGCCGACGACGGCCACCCGCGCGTCGCGTCGCAGATGGTGCACGAAGTTGGGAAGATCCCAGCGGAGGAATTCCACTTTTTTCAGATCACCGTCGAAGCCGACGAGCTGAGTGCCGGCATGGCCGTCGATATTCAGGTATCGGCTTTCGATATCGGGCGTCCCCTTGAACTCGGTGCTGAGATTCCATCCGAGCGGGCTCGATTTGCTCGGTTTCAGGACGGCGATACGGGAGAACGAATTCCAGCGTTCGTACTCGACGTCCCCCTCCTCCGAGCCTTTGCTGTGCTGGATCTTGAAAGCGGCGACTTCATTCCCGGCAAGGTAGACCCCCGTCCAGGTGGCGGCCGCGCCGAATGTCGCGGTGATGAGGAAAGCGACTGCCCTGCGCTCGCCCCGCAGAAGCGGAACGGCGGCCAGTGCCGCAAGGCTCGCGCAGCCCAGCACCGCGCCTACCCCGTCGAGCCAATGCAGCGCCGCGATCACGCCCAGGCAGCCGGTCGCGGCTCCGGCCAGGTCGGCGCCGTAGAGCCTCCCGACGTGGGACGGGAAGCGTGTGAGCGCGAGGCAAATGAAGACGCCGCTGAAGACGAAGGGCACCGCCACAACGATGAACGTCACGATCATCGGCAGCATGTCGAACTGCGGGCTTGGCAGATAAAGCGAAACGTGCAGGAAGACGACAACCGCCATGGAAATCGCCAGCAGGAGCGCGCTCTTTCCCATCGACCGCTGCAGCGTCGCTTCCGGCCAGCGCTCCGGGCGCAGGTATACGACGAGCGCGCCGACCGTCAGACCGAACATGGCGATCGAAATCGCCATGAACGCGAAGTGAAACCACATCGTGAGCGAGAAGATCCGCGTCAGCAGCACCTCGAACATGACGGTCGCTAGCGCTACGAGGAACAGCGCCGGAAGCAGCCCGCGCGGACGCACAGCTTCTGAATTCATCGGCGGGGGAGTCCTCTTGTTATGTTCACAGCGCGTGAGCTGGGACGGAGCATCACCCCTCCGCAACGAGCCGGGTCCGGGCAAGGCGATCGTGGAGAAATTGTTGATCGCGGTCGAAGACCGCCCAGACGATGGAGACAAGCGTGGGAACAAGCAACGCTGCCAGAACCAGGCGTAGGAGCGCCTTGCCTGGTGTCACGTCAACGAGCCTAATTTGCCAGGCCTTCATCGCGAGGGTCTGGCCGCCGCGCAGCCAGCTCCAAAGAAAGTAGGCGGCGAACATCAGGGCGATGAGGAGCTGCAGGACGTAGCGTGGCCATCCAGACGTGGCATCGCGGCCGCCGCTCGCGAACAGGAACACCCAGGCGGCGAAAAAGGCGACGGCAAACAGCAGCAGCGCTTCGTACAGGATGCTGGCCAGCCGCCGCGGCAAGCCCGGCGTCTTCACGCCCGCTATTTCTTTTTCTTGGCGGGGGCCGGCGGCGGCGCGAGGTTCTGGCGCTCGTTCGGCGGCAGCGCCTGGTATTCGGCCCACTGCTCGCCCAGCTTGCCGCGCTCCTCCGGCGGCACCTTGGCGATGCGCTTGTAGTTCTCGCGCGCCTGGCGGCGCTGCTCGGGGGTCAACTGGGCCCAGACCTGCATGCGCCGCTGCACGCGCTCCTGCTCCTGCGGCTTCATCCCCGGGTAGCGCTTGGCGATTCCGATCCACTTGCGCCGGCGGTCGGGCTGAAGGCTTTCCCAGTCGGCCTTGAGCGGCGCGAGGGTGTGCTGCTGCTCGACGGTCAGCTCGGCCCACGCCGGCCTGCCGCCCTTGATCTTGGGTGTCTGAGCCCCCGCCGCACTTGCAGCCACGCACAGCGCGAGCAAAAGCAGCGCGCGGCGCATTACTCCTCCGCCGCGCGTGTTTTCAGATAATTCTGGAAGCCGCGATCGAGGTAGGCGTCGATCGGCAGGTCGCCGGTCAGCAGCTGGGCGTCGATCTCCTCGACCTCGGCTGCGCGCTGGTTCTGCTGCCAGGTGTAGATGGCGCCGAAGCCGATCAACAGCATGGCGATCGGCGCGAGCAGACGCAGCGACAGGCCGGTCCAGCCGCCGAAGTCGCCGACCATGTTGCCCGCCCATACGCCGGCTGACGCGACGACGCCCACGGGCTCCGGGCGCCTGCGCGCGAGCGCAAGCTCGCGGGCGGCCTGCAGCCTTGCGGCCTTGCGGGAGTCGAGACTCAGCCCCTGATTCAAAATATGGCGGATCTTGTCGCCGAATTGAAATTCATTCATGGCTTGTTCGGGACGCTTGCCGGGCTCATAGCGTAATACCGCGCGCCCTGAGTGCAGCCGCCAAGGCATGCGCCGCCCGCGAGCAATGCGTTTTCACGCTGCCCTCCGAGCAGCCCATAACTCGGGCGGTTTCGGCCACGTCCAACTCCTCCCAGTAACGCATGACAAAAGCCTCGCGTTGACGAACAGGCAGCCTCACGAGCTCTTGCTCAATAATTTCAAGCACTTGAGCTCGCTCCAGCTGCTCCGCCGGCGCTTCCTGCGTATTGGACCCGTCGGCGGCCTGCAGGGTTTCAAGCGGATCCTGTTCATCGTCTTCTCCGCGGCTGGGCGAAAGCGAGGACAGCAGCGTGGTCCACAGCGAGCGCACCTTCTGGCGGCGGAACCAATCGCGGATCGCGTTCTGCACGATGCGGTGAAACAGGAGCGGCAGCTCCTCGGCGGGGCGGTGCCCGTACTTTTCCGCGAGGCGCAGCATGGCGTCCTGGACGATGTCGAGCGCCGCTTCGTCGTCCCGCACCGCGAACACTGCCTGTTTGAACGCGCGGCGCTCCACGCTCTCCAGGAACGCCGATAGCTCGCTGCGCGATGCCAAGGTGGGCCCTCTGTCGGGGCGGTTGTTTGGGCGCAGATGGTACCAAAAACTCCCGCGCCCCAGCGCGCACGCTGCTTGACCGCACCGCACCAAGCCTTTATTGTTCAAAGCTTTTCCGCATCATTCAGGAGAAATGGACCGAGTCAAAACCAGCACCCTCACGGGTGCCGAGATCGTGGTGCGCTGCCTCCAGGCAGAGGGGGTGGAGTACGTCTTCGGCTATCCCGGCGGCGCGGTCCTTTTCATTTACGACGAGCTGTTCAAGCAGGACAAGGTCAAGCACGTCCTGGTGCGCCACGAGCAGGGCGCGGCGCACGCTGCCGACGGCTATTCGCGCGCTTCGCACAAGGTCGGCGTGTGCCTGGTGACCTCGGGCCCCGGGGTGACCAACGCAGTGACCGGCATCGCCACCGCGTACATGGATTCGATCCCGATGGTGATCATCTCGGGACAGGTGCCGACGCACGCGATCGGCCTCGACGCTTTCCAGGAAGTCGACGCCGTCGGCGTGACGCGGCCCTGCGTCAAGCACAACTTCCTGGTGAAGAACGTTGCCGATCTGGCCTCGACGATCAAGAAGGCGTTCCACATCGCGGCCACCGGGCGGCCGGGACCGGTGCTGGTCGACATCCCGAAGGATGTGACGACGCACTCCTGCGAGTTCGAGTACCCGGAATCCGTGTCGATGCGCTCGTACAACCCGGTGCGCAAGGGCCACGCCGGGCAGATCAAGAAGGCGGCGCAATTGCTGCTCGAGGCGCAGCGGCCCATGGTCTATACCGGCGGCGGGGTGGTGCTCTCCAACGCCGCGCCGCAGCTGCGCGAGCTGGTGAAGCTGCTCGGCTTCCCGTGCACCAACACGCTGATGGGCCTGGGCGCCTATCCGGCCACCGACAAGCAGTTCCTCGGCATGCCCGGCATGCACGGCACCTACGAAGCCAACATGTCGATGCAGCACTGCGACGTGCTGCTCGCGATCGGCGCGCGCTTCGACGACCGCGTCATCGGTAACCCAGCGCACTTCGCGCAGAACCCGCGCAAGATCATCCACATCGACATCGATCCGTCGTCGATCTCCAAGCGGGTCAAGGTCGACGTGCCGATCGTCGGCAACATTCCCGACGTTCTCGATGAGCTGCTGAAGCTGTTGCGGGATGCAAAACCCCAGGACATCACGCAGTGGTGGAAGCAGATCGACGAGTGGCGCGCGAAGGACTGCCTCAGGTACGACCGCAACTCGAAGATCATCAAGCCGCAGTTCGTGCTCGAAAAATTGTACGAAGTGACCCGGGGCGAAGCCTTTGTCACTTCCGATGTCGGCCAGCACCAGATGTGGGCGGCGCAGTTCTACAAGTTCGACCAGCCGCGGCGCTGGATCAACTCCGGCGGCCTCGGCACCATGGGCTTCGGCCTGCCGGCGGCGATGGGCGTGCAGCTCGCGAACCCTGGATCTACGGTGGCCTGCGTCACCGGCGAATCCTCGATCCAGATGTGCCTGCAGGAGCTCTCCACCTGCAAGCAGTACCGGCTGCCGATCAAGATCATCAACCTGAACAACAAGTACATGGGCATGGTGCGCCAGTGGCAGCAGTTCTTCCACGGCAACCGCTACTCCGAGTCCTACATGGACGCGCTGCCCGACTTCGTGAAGCTCGCCGAGGGCTACGGCCACAGGGGCCTGCTGGTCGACAAGCCCGCCGACGTGGAGCCCGCGCTGCGCGACGCGTTCGCGCGCAAGAACGAGCTGGTGTTCCTCGACTTCATCACCGACCAGAAGGAAAACGTCTACCCCATGATCCCCGGCGGCAAGGGGATCACCGAGATGATCCTCTACGAGGACCTGTGACGCGGCACATCATCTCGGTCCTTGTGGAGAACGAGGCCGGGGCGCTTTCCAGGATCGCGGGCCTGTTTTCAGCCCGGGGCTACAACATCGAGTCGCTGACGGTCGCGCCGACCGAGGACGCCTCGATGTCGCGCATGACCATCGTCACCAGCGGCTCCGAGGACGTGGTCGAGCAGATCACCAAGCAGCTCAACAAGCTGATCGAGGTGGTGAAGGTGGTCGACCTGTCCGAGGCCGAGCACATCGAGCGCGAGCTGATGCTGATCAAAGTACGCGCCGGCCAGAAGGAGCGCGAGGACATGAAGCGCATGGCCGACATCTTCAGGGGGCGCATCATCGACGTCTCGGACAACACCTACACCATCGAGCTGACCGGCGACGGCCGCAAGCTCGACGCTTTCATCCAGGCGCTCGACCCGGCCAGCATCATGGAGACCGTGCGCACGGGAGCGAGCGGCATAGGGCGGGGCAACCGCGTTTTGCGGGTCTAGAACGGAAAATCAAATGAAAGTCTATTACGACAAGGATGCCGACCTGTCGCTGGTCAAGGGCAAGAAGGTCACCATCCTCGGCTACGGCTCGCAGGGCCACGCCCATTCGCTCAACCTGCAGGAATCGGGGGTCAAGGTCAGCGTCGGCCTGCGCAAGGGCGGCGCTTCCTGGGACAAGGCGAAGAAGGGCGGGCTCAAGGTCGCCGACCTCGGCGAGGCGATCAAGGGCGCCGACATCGTCATGATCCTGCTGCCCGACGAGCACCACGCCGAGGTGTACAAGGAACACGTCGAGCCGAACATCAAGAAGGGGGCGTCGCTCGCCTTCGCGCACGGCTTCAACATCCATTACGGCCTGATCCAGCCGCGCGAGGATCTCGACGTCTGGATGGTGGCGCCGAAGGCCCCCGGCCACACGGTGCGCTCGACCTACGCCGCCGGCGGAGGAGTGCCGATGCTGATCGCCGTGCACCGCGACCCGTCGAAGAAGGCGCGCGACCTGGCGCTGTCCTACGCCGCGGCGATCGGCGGCGGCAAGGCGGGCATCATCGAGACCAGCTTCAAGGAGGAAACCGAGACCGATCTCTTCGGCGAGCAGACCGTGCTGTGCGGCGGCTGCGTCGAGCTGGTGAAGGCCGGGTTCGATACCCTGGTGGAGGCGGGCTACGCGCCCGAGATGGCGTACTTCGAATGCCTGCACGAGCTCAAGCTGATCGTCGACCTGATGTACGAGGGCGGCATCGGCACCATGAACTACTCGATCTCGAACAACGCCGAGTACGGCGAGTACACCTCGGGTCCGAAGATCATCGACGAGGACACGCGCAAGCGCATGCGCGGAGTACTAGCGCGCATCCAGTCGGGCGAGTACGCTAAGGAGTTCGTGCTGGAAAACCGCGCGGGAGCGCCGATGCTCCTCAGCCGCCGGCGCATGACCGCCGAGCTGCCGATCGAGAAGGTCGGCGCGCGGCTGCGCGAAATGATGCCCTGGATCAAGAGGAACCGCCTTGTCGACACGTCGAAGAATTGAGGCGCTGCTCGTCGTTGCATTGCTGCTCGCCGCCTGCGGGGACAAGGTGCCCGAGTCCGAGGCCGCCAAGCGCCTCGGCCAACAGCCGAAAAAACTCGTGGACCGCGTCACCACCGACGTCGGCAAGGCGATGCAGCAAGGGCAGGGGTCCGAGCGCCTGAAGGAAGAAGAGCAGAAGTAGCGCGTGCGGCCGCCGTACCCGCATCCGATCATCGCCCGCGAGGGTTGGCCTTTCCTGGGCGTAGCAGTTGCAGTTTCAGTCCTAGTAGGTCTTTTCGCCGGATGGTGGTGGTCAGTGCCTTTCTGGCTGCTCGCGCTGTTCATCCTGCAGTTCTTCCGCGATCCGCCGCGCGAGATCCCCGACGATCCGCGAGCGGTGCTGTCCCCGGCCGATGGCCGCATCGTCGAGGTGAGCCGCGCGCACGACCCCTACGCGAACCGCGAGGCCCTCAAGGTGAGCGTGTTCATGAACGTGTTCAACGTGCATTCGAACCGCTCGCCGGTGGACTGCGTGGTGAAGGAGCGCTGGTATTTCCCGGGGGCCTTCGTCAATGCCGCCCTGGACAAGGCATCGCTCGAGAACGAGCGCAACGCGCTGCGGCTGCGCACGCCGGACGGGACGGACGTCACCTGCGTGCAGGTTGCCGGGCTCATCGCCCGGCGCATCCTGTGCTATGTTGACGCCGGAGCCGAGCTGAAGCGGGGCGAGCGCTTCGGCTTCATCCGCTTCGGCTCACGGGTGGACGTCTATCTGCCGCTCGATGCGGAAATCAGGGCGTCGCTCGGGGACAAGGTGTACGCAGCGCAGAGCGTGCTCGCATGGGTGAAGACCCCGAATTCGAAAGCGAAGTAACCATAGCGACCGGGCCCGGCCGCCTGGGCGGCCTGCGGCGGCGCGGCATCTACCTGCTGCCGAACCTGTTCACGACCGGCGTGCTGTTCTGCGGCTTTTTCGCCATCGTGCAGGCGATGAACGGCCGCTTCGAGATCGGCGCGGTCGCCATCTACGTCGCGATGGTGCTCGACGGCATGGACGGGCGCGTCGCGCGCTGGACCAACACGCAGAGCGAGTTCGGCGCGCAGTACGACAGCATCGCCGACATGGTGGCGTTCGGCGCCGCGCCGGCGCTGGTCGCCTACGAATGGACGCTGAAGGACCTCGGCACGGCGGGCTGGATCGCCGCGTTCCTCTATTGCGCAGGCACCGCCATCCGCCTTGCGCGCTTCAACGTGAATATCGGGGTCGTCGACAAGCGCTACTTCCAGGGATTGCCCAGTCCTTCGGGCGCCGCGGTGCTGGCGGGCCTGGTCTGGGTAATGACCGATTTCGGCTTCAAGCCGAGCGACTGGCTGGCGATCGTCACCTGGATCATCTCGGTGTTCGCCGGCATCACCATGGTCTCGAACATCCCGTTCTACAGCTTCAAGGAAGTCAACTGGAGGCGGCGCGTGCCGCTCTGGGTGATCCTCGCCTCGGTGCTCGGCATCGCGGTGGTCGCCTCGCGGCCCTCGCTGGTGCTGTTCGCCCTGTTCATGTCGTACGCGCTCTCCGGCTACGTCATGTGGGCCAAGGAGAAGCGCGTGCGGTCGGTGCTTCCCGAAGAGTAACGCCGAGGGGCGGCGAAGGCCGCCGCCCCCCGTCCGATTGCCGGTCCCGCCGGCTATTCGGGATGAAGCTGCAGGTTTCCGCCCGTCAAGGTTCCGTGCCGCGAATACGAGACTCCGGGTCCCGAGACGTAGATGTCGAAGCTGTCGTGCCCGACTCCCGGCTCGCCGTTATCGCACGCTGAGTTGACGGTGAAGCCGTAGCCGTCGACATTGTTCACGCGCGCGCTGCCGGAAAAGGTCACGCAGGTGCTGCTGATCAGCTCGAACGAGTCGATCGACAGGCTGTGCACTTTCAGGCTTTGGGCGTGGTCATTGTATTGAAGCTGGCCGTGGAGCCCCGCGCCACCGCGCGAGCCCGCGTTGAACCCGAAGGTGGCGATATCGCGGCCGGTCCCCAGCTTCCCGCCACCGGTCATGAACGCGTTGCCCGCCTTGGGGGCCGGGACGAAGTTCACGTCGCTGTGGGCTGAGGAAACGACGATGTCCGCCGTGATCGTCCCCGTCAATGG
>Ga0210382_10000317_pt1 | contig 18069 bp, 16 predicted proteins | sample PLMedo_FD_155452 | JGI IMG/M metagenome (GOLD analysis project Ga0210382, IMG submission 155452) | Groundwater sediment microbial communities from an aquifer in East River, Colorado, USA - PLM0_60_coex redo | ecosystem: Environmental > Terrestrial > Soil > Riparian zone | place: USA: East... | reverse complement strand
CTTCGCCGTGAGCGCCGATGGCGCAGCGCCACCCGCGCCCGTGCAGGCGCAGCCTCCGCGGCCTGCCGTGATGCCATCGGCCGCGCCGCCGATCGCGCGACCTGCGGCTCCACCGGGGCCGCCGGCGGCGCCTGGGAGGCCCCTGATGCCCGCCGCGCCGCCACCGATGGCGCGGCCCGCAGCGCCTCCGGTCCAGCGTCCGGCGGCCCCTGCGGCGCCGCCAGCGCCACCGGCACCGCTCGCTGCCCCTGCGCGGCCCGCGGCGCCCGCCGCCCCACCGGTGGCCGCCGCCGCGCCGGCAGCCGCCGGGGGAACGAGCGCGCCCGGAAAGCGGCTCACCGGGCCCCTGCGCCCGGTGAACCCGTTCATGGTGCAGGACCCGAAGCAGAAGGCGCGGCGCCTCGCGCGCGCGTTGATCTCCGACATGCTGGTGTACCACCCGGAGAAGCGGCAGCAGGGGATCCGCGACGGCACGCTGCCCCAGCTCTTCAAGGACGAGATTCACAAGAGCTGGCTGGAGTACACGGAGCAGGTGGGGCTCGAGCTGGCACAGAGCACCCCATTTTGGACCGAGGCTCTGAACGAGATCCTCGGCGGCGGCCACAAGCTTTTCTAGGAGCGCATGGACCGTGGGTCTAACCGAGCGTTTCAAGGATCTCGACCGCCGCCTCACCCAGCTCAAGGGGTTTCTTTGACGTCGACGGGAAGGCGGCGCGTCTGGCGGACCTCGAGCGTGCGATGGCCGATGGGGCGCTCTGGGCTGACTCCGAGCGCGCCCGCCAGACGGTCACCGAGGTCAAAGCGCTGAAGGGGTGGCTCGAGCCCTATCACGCCCTGCGCAAGCGGGTCGATGAAGGGCGCGAGCTGACCGAGCTGCTCGAAGCCGACTCCCACATCGATCTTGCCATGCAGCGCTCGCTCGAGACGGAGGCGGATGAAATCGCCACGCGGCTCGAGGCGCTCGAGATGCAGAACATGCTGCAGGGTCCCGACGACATGCGCGACGCGCTGTTGACGATCCATCCGGGCGCCGGGGGGACGGAGTCGCAAGACTGGGCCGAGATGCTCGTGCGCATGTACACGCGCTGGGCCGAGCGCCACGGGTTCGCGGTCGAGGTGCTCGACCTCCTGCCGGGAGAAGAGGCCGGGATCAAGTCGGCCGAAATCGAGATCCGCGGGCGCTACGCGTACGGGCTCCTGAAGGCGGAGAAGGGCGTGCACCGGTTGGTGCGGATCTCACCGTTCGATTCTCAGTCGCGCCGCCACACCTCGTTCGCGTCGGTGTTCGTGTACCCGGTGGTGGACGACGAGATCGAAATCGAGATCAAGGACGACGATCTGCGCGTCGACGTGTTCCGTGCCTCGGGGAAGGGCGGCCAGCACGTCAACAAGACCTCGTCCGCCGTCCGCATCACGCACATCCCCACAGGGATTGTCGTGGCGTGCCAGCAGGAGCGCAGCCAGGGGAAGAACAAGGCGACCGCCATGAAGATGCTCAAGTCACGTTTGTACGAGCGCGCCGTCGCCGAGCGGGAGGCGAAGAAGGCCGAGGTGGACAAGCAAAAACTGGACAACTCCTGGGGCAATCAGATCCGGTCGTACGTGTTCCAACCGTACACCATGGTGAACGATCATCGCACCGAGCTGAAGGTGACCGACGTGCACAAGGTGATGGACGGCGACCTCGATCCCTTTATCGAAGAATTCCTGCGCCGCTTCGGGCATAAGGCCGCATGACGGGCTTCGTGGAGGCCGCCCGGCGCGACAAGCTGCAGGAACTCGTCAAGCGGGGCGTCGTGCCGTTCGCCTACCGGTTCGAACGCTCGGGCACGGCGCGGGACGCGATCGCCGCGTACAAGAGCGATGATGATCAGGCGGTGCACCGCCTGGCGGGCCGGTTGGTCGCGCTGCGGCCGCACGGTAAGACGACGTTCGCACACCTCGCCGACCAGTCGGGGAAGATCCAGCTCTACTTCAAGCTCGACGACTTGGGCGCGGCCGCGTACGAGGTGCTTGCCCTCCTCGACCTCGGCGACTTCGTCGGCGTCGAGGGTCGGTTGTTCAAGACCAAGACCGGCGAGATCACCGTTCGCGCCGAAAAGCTCACGCTGCTCACCAAGGCGTTGCGGCCGCTGCCGCTCGGCAAGGAGGATGCGAGCGGGGTGCGGCATGGCGAGCTGTCCGATCCCGAGGTGCGTTATCGCCAGCGCTACGCCGATCTCGCGGTGCACGCCGAAGTGCGGGAGGTGTTCCGTCTTCGCACCCGTGTCGTGACCGCGATGCGCGCGTTCTTCGACGCGCGGGGGTATCTCGAGGTGGAGACCCCGATCCTGCAACCCCTCTATGGGGGGGCCGCGGCCCGGCCCTTCACGACCCATCACGAGGCCCTCGATGCCACGTTGTACCTGCGCATTGCCGACGAGTTGTACCTGAAGCGGTGCATCGTGGGCGGCTTCGAGAAAGTGTACGAGATCGGGCACGACTTCCGGAACGAGGGGTTGTCGCGTTTTCATAACCCCGAGTTCACGATGGCCGAGTGGTATCAGGCGTACGCCGACTATCACGACATGCTGGACCTCACAGAGGAGCTGGTAGCGACGGTGGTGCTCGACCTGTTCGGGACGCCCACCCTGGAGCGCCGTGGCGCGACGTTGTCGTTCGCGCGGCCGTTCGCGCGCGCGGACTTCTACGCGCTGATGCAGCAGCACGCGGGTGTGGACTTGGCCCGTGCCGGGGAGGGGGAGCTGCGCGCGGCCCTGAAGCGTCGCAACCACGCCGACGCCGACACGCTGTCGGGGGCGAAACTGGTGGACGAGGTGTTCAAGGTGTACGTCGAGCCGACGCTGGTGCAGCCGACGTTCGTTCTCGACTACCCGATCGCCTTGTCGCCGCTCGCCAAGCCGCAGCGGGACGACCCGACGCGCGTCGAACGGTGGGAGCTGTTCGTGCAGGGCCGCGAGCTGGCGAACGCCTTCAGCGAGCTGAACGACCCTGAGGAACAGCGGCGCCGCTTCGAGCAGCAGGGGCATTCCCGCGCGGCGGGCGACGCCGAAGCGCACCAGCTCGACGAGGATTACCTTCGCGCGCTCGAGTACGGCATGCCGCCAACCGGCGGGGTGGGGCTCGGCGTGGACCGGTTTGTGATGCACCTCGCCGATCAGCCGAACATCCGCGACGTGATCCTCTTTCCGATGCTGCGACCCGAATGATCTCGCCGCTCGAGCTGCGCATTGCCCTGCGCTACCTGAAGAGCCGCCGCTCGTCGCAGCTGCTCTCGCTCATCACCGTCATCGCGGTCGGCGGGATCACGGTGGGCGTGATGGCGCTCGTCGTGGTGCTGGGCGTCATGAACGGCCTGCAAAACGACCTGCGCGAAAAGATCCTCGTCGTGAACCCGCATCTCCGCGTCCTGACCTACGGCGAGGGCCTCCGGCTCGACGCCTGGCGTGAGGTGCGCGCCAAGGTGCGCCGCGTGCCGGGAGTGATTGCGGCCGCCCCCTTCGTGCTCACGCAGGGGCTCGTCTCCGCCGGCCACGACTACGCCGAGGGCGTGGCGGTTATCGGGATCGAGGCCGATACGGGGACGCACGCCGTCACGAGCCTGCCGCGCCACTTCACGAAAGGCGACCTGAGTTTCCACACCACCCAGCCCGGCGTGGACGGCGGCATCGCCATCGGCGTCCGGCTGGCGAGCAAGCTGACGGTGTATCCCGGCGACATCGTGACGCTCGTCGCCCCGGCGGGCTCGAAGTACAACAGTAGCCTCGGCACGTTCATCCCGAAGTACCGCCGCTACGAGGTGACGGGCCTGTTCGAGACCGGCATGTACGACTACGACAACAGCTTCGTCGTGATGCGGCGTGAGACCGCACAGGATTTCGCCGGCCTCGACAGCGCGGTCACCGGGCTCGAGGTGCGCCTCGCCGACCCCCGCCACGCCGACACGTTCGCCACGAATCTCGAGGCGCAGCTCGGCTACCCGTACCGCGCCCAGGACTGGATGTCGCTGAACCGGGGACTCTTCTCCGCCCTGAAGCTTGAGAAGCTGGGGATGGGCCTGGTGGTGTTCCTGATTTGCGTCGTCGCGGCGTTCAACATCGTCGGCACGCTCACGATGGTGGTGCGCGACAAGACGCGCGAGATCGGCATCCTCCTCGCGATGGGCATGCGGCCCGCGTCGATCCGTCGCATTTTCCTCGCCCAGGGCGTCTTCATCGGCCTCGTCGGCACCGCCCTCGGCGCCGTGTTCGGACTGTTGCTCGGTGCGAGCGTGAACAACGGGCAGCTGATCCCGATCGATCCGTCGATCTACTTCATCGACCACCTGCCGGTTCACACCGAGGCCCGCGACGCGCTGTTCGTGATCGTCGCGAGCCTGCTCATCGCCACGCTGGCGCCGCTGTACCCCAGCATTCAGGCCGCCCGCCTCGAGCCGGTGGGCGCGATCCGCTACGAATGAACGCGCTGCTCGAGGCCCGGGCGATCCGGAAAGTCTACGCCGGCGGCGACGGCCAGCCCCTGGAGGTGTTGCGCAGCGTCGACCTCGAGGTGCGGCGCGGCGAGTTTGTGGCCATCGTCGGGGCGTCCGGGGCCGGGAAGAGCACGTTGCTGCACCTGCTCGGCGCCCTCGACGTGCCCTCGGGCGGCGACGTCTGGCTCGACGGGTCACGCTATGCCGACCTGGATGCGGCAGCCACCGCCGAGCTCCGCAACCGGAAAGTGGGATTCGTCTTCCAGTTCCACCATCTACTGCGCGAGTTCTCGGCGCTCGAGAATGTGATGATGCCGCTCCTGATCGGCGGCATGCCGCCGCGGCAGGCGCGCTCGCGTGCCGAAGAAGTGTTGTCCGAGGTGGGGCTCGCCGGGCGCATGACGCACCGGCCCGCCGAGCTGTCGGGAGGGGAGCAGCAGCGCTGCGCCGTGGCGCGGGCGCTGGTGCACGACCCCAGTGTGGTCCTGGCGGACGAGCCGTCGGGGAACCTGGATCACGCCAACAGCGAGCGCCTGCACGAGCTATTCTTCCGGTTGGCGCGGGAGTATGAGACGGCGGTTGTGGTGGTCACGCACAACCGTCAACTCGCCGGACGGGCCGACCGCATTCTCTGGTTGGAGGACGGCCGTCTGACCACGGTGACATCGGTGGATGCGATACCCTGATGCTGTGCGATAACTGCAAAGAACGCGACGCGGTCATCAACTTGACCCAGGTGGAGCACGATTCGAAGGTGACGCTCCACCTGTGCGAGCAGTGCGCTCAGCAGAAGGGGGTCGAGACTGGCGGGACCGTCCTCAAGTCGCCGCTGGGAGGCTTCCTCACCGCGCTGGGGAAGGGCGGCGGCGGCGCGGCCCTGCTCCCCTCGCCAACCGACGGCCTGCGCTGCGCCGCCTGCGGTGCTACCCTGCGCGATTTCCGCGACTCGGGGCGCCTGGGGTGCGATCAGTGCTACGTGACCTTCGACTTCCACCTGCGCGACCTGCTGCGCCGCCTGCACGGCTCGAGTCAGCACGTGGGGGAGCGGTACGAGATCGCCGGCGTGGACGAGGCCGACCCCAAGAGCCGCCTCCTCGAGCTCCGGGCGCAGCTACGGCGCGCGGTCGAGAGCGAGAACTTCGAGCTGGCGGCTGAGCTGCGTGACCGCCTCCGAGTGATCGAATGATCGATCTCTCGCTGCTGCCCGACGAGGGGATGAGTTGGCTCGACGCGTCAGGGCCGAAGTCCACGATCGTGCTGTCGACGCGGATCCGCCTGGCCCGGAACGTCCGTGGCATCGCTTTCAGCCAGCGCGCCAAGGACGGCGACCGGACGGCGGTGCTGGAGCGGGTGGCCGAGGCGGTGGCCGCCTCGGACCGCATGGCCGGCGCGGTGACGTTCAATCTGGACCAGCTCGAGCGGCCAGACCGGCAGCTCCTGCACGAACGGCATTTGGTCAGCAAGGAGTTGGCGGGTCTCGATCGGGAGTCGCGGCCGCGCCCGGGGGCCGCGTTGCTCGTTCAGGGCCCTGTGGGCGTGATGGTAAACGAGGAGGACCACCTCCGGTTGCACGGCATGCGCTCCGGGTTCGACCTGGAGGACGCCTATGCCGCTGTGGAAGCAGTAGATGCGGACCTGGGTCGGCTGCTTCCTTTCGCGTTTCACCCGGAGTTTGGCTATCTTACGTCGTGCCCGACGAATGCGGGCACGGGGCTCCGGGCCAGCGTGCTTATCCATCTGCCGGGGCTCGTGTTGACCAAGGAGATCAATAAGGTCCTGCAGGGGTTGTCGCAGGTGGGGCTGACCTTTCGGGGCTTGTACGGGGAAAACACGGAGGTCGTCGGCAACTTCTTCCAGCTGTCCAATCAGACGACGCTGGGCAAGGCCGAGGACGAGCTGGTCGACCATCTCGGCAAGATTGTGCGCCAGGTCATCGAATATGAGGAGCAGGCGCGCGAGGTTCTGCTCAAGACCGCGCCGCAAGAGGTCGAGGACAAAACGTGGCGCGCCTACGGGTTGCTGAAGCACGCGCGCCGGCTGACGTTCGAAGAGACGATGAACCTGTTGAGCGGGGTGCGGCTCGGAATGGGGCTGAATCTGCTACCCGGCCCGAGTGTATATACCCTCAACAAGTTGTTGATCTACACCCAACCAGCGCACCTGGCGGCGATGGACGGCCGGTCGACCGGTGACCGGGAACTGCCGACGGTGCGCGCGGCGTATGTGCGGCGGCTGCTCGAGGCGGAAGCCAGCTGAAGACGGAGCGTCGATGAACGGCTACAACTTCACGGATCGCGTGCGGAAAGTCCTGCAGATGGCGCGGGAAGAAGCGGCGCGTCTGCACCACGAGTACGTCGGCACTGAGCACATCCTGCTCGGCTTGATCCGCGAGGGCGAGGGCGTCGCCGCGGCGGTGCTGACCAACCTGAACGTCGACCTCGAGGAAATCCAGCAGAAGATCGAGGAGACCGTGAAGAAGGGAAAGGCGGCCGCGGCAGCCGGCCCCGACCTGCCGTACACCTCACGCGCCAAGAAAGTGCTGGAGCTCGCCATGAGCGAGGCGCGCGAGCTCAACCACTCGTACGTGGGCACCGAGCACTTGCTGCTTGGCCTGCTGCGCGAGGAGAAGGGGATCGCCGCTCAGGTGCTCACCGACGCGGGCGTGAACCTCGAGCAGGCGCGCGCGGAGACGCTGCGGTTGCTCGGTAGCGAGATGCCGTCGACCCCGGCGGGCGGCGGCACCGGCGCGCAGCCCACGCCGCCCAAGAGCGAGAAGAAATCCAAGACGCCCGCGCTCGATCACTTCTGCCGCGATCTCACGCAGCTCGCGGCTGAGGGCGCGCTCGATCCGACGATCGGGCGCCAGAAGGAGATCGAGCGGGTGATGGAGATCCTGTCGCGCCGCAAGAAGAACAACCCCGTACTGATCGGCGAGCCGGGCGTAGGCAAGACGGCGATCGTAGAGGGGCTGGCTCAGCTCATTGCGAGCGGCCAATGCCCCGAGGCCTTGAAGGACCATCGGGTCCTGTCGCTCGACATGGCCGCCGTGATCGCGGGGACCAAGTATCGCGGTCAGTTCGAGGAGCGGCTCAAGGCGGTCATCAACGAGATCGCGCAGAACCGCCAGATCATTCTGTTCATCGACGAGCTGCACACGCTGGTGGGCGCCGGAGCGGCCGAAGGGGCCGTAGACGCGTCCAACATGCTGAAGCCGGCGCTGGCGCGCGGCGAGCTGCAGTGCGTCGGGGCCTCGACGTTGAACGAGTACCGCAAGTACATCGAGAAAGACGGGGCCCTCGAGCGGCGCTTCCAGACGGTGATCGTCGATCCGCCGACGGTGGATGAGACGATCGAAATCCTGAAGGGGCTGCGCAAGCGCTACGAGGATCACCACCGCGTGATCATTCCTGACGAGACGCTCGCCGAAGCGGCGAAGCTGTCGGAGCGCTACATCACCGACCGGTTCCTGCCGGACAAGGCGATCGACGTGATCGACGAGGCGGGGGCCCGGGCGCGTCTGGCCGCCCAGGTGCCGCCGCCCGAGGTCGCCGAGCTGAAGGACAAGCTCGAAGGGATCAACGGCGAGAAGGAAGCGGCGGTCCGCGATCAGAATTTCGAGCGGGCGGCGTCGCTGCGCGACTCCGAGCGCGAGCTCCAGACGGAGATTCGGCGCAAGCAGGAAGAGTGGGAGCGCGAGCGGCAGACGCGCCGGCCCACGATCAACGAAGAAGGCGTCGCCTTCATCGTCTCGCGCTGGACGGGCATTCCCGTCACGCGGCTGCAGGAGGCGGAGACGGCGCGCCTGCTCCGCATGGAGGAAGAGCTCCACGAGAGCGTGGTCGGCCAGAACGAGGCGATCGAGGTGATCTCGCGCGCCATCCGCCGCAGCCGGGCGGGGCTCAAGGATCCGAAGCGTCCGATCGGCTCCTTCATCTTCTCGGGCCCGACTGGTGTGGGCAAAACCGAACTGGCCCGCGCGCTCGCGCGCTTCTTGTTCGCCGACCAGACGGCGTTGATCCGGGTCGACATGTCGGAATACATGGAGAAGTTCTCGGTAAGCCGGCTCATCGGCGCGCCCCCGGGCTACGTGGGCTACGAAGACTCGGGGACGCTCACGAAAGCCGTGCGGCGCAAACCCTACTCGGTCGTCCTGCTCGACGAGATCGAGAAGGCGCACCCCGACGTGTTCAACATCCTGCTGCAGGTCCTCGACGAGGGTCACCTGACGGACAACTACGGCCGGATGATCGATTTCAAGAACACCGTCGTGATCATGACGTCGAACGTCGGCGCCCGCGACATGGTCAAGGGCAAGGGGATGGGCTTCGCGCAGCCGGAGGCGAAGACCGAGTTTCAGAAGATGGCCGAGAAGGTGAAGGAAGAAGTCAACAAGGTGTTCAATCCCGAATTCCTGAACCGCCTCGACGACGTGATCGTGTTCCACCCGCTGACCCGCGAGCACATCGCGCAGATCGTGACGATTCTGGCGCGAGACGTGCAGAAGCGGCTGGGCGAGGAGGAGCTCACCCTCCGGCTCACGCCGGCGGCGAGCAGCTTCCTGGTCGATCACGGCTACGACGAGCACTACGGCGCGCGGCCCTTGAAGCGCGCGATTCAGAAGTACGTCGAGGATCCGCTCTCGGAGAAGATCCTGGTCGGCGACTTCGCGCGCGGTGACGAGATCGAGGTAGACGTCGCGCCCGACAAGGAGCGCCTGGCGTTCCGGGCGCTCTCCGGCTTGAAGGCGTGACCAGCCGTTTTGCCCCACTCGTCTTCCTGAGTCTTGCCGTGCTCGCCCCGCGCCCGTGCGGCGCGCAGGGCGAGCGTCCGCCCATCTTGACCGCCGACTCCATCGCCGTGCAGGGCGCGCGGCGTAATACCACCGTCTCCGTCCTCGCGACCAGCGGCCTCCTGCCGGGACGGTCGCTCACGTACAAGGACGTGCAGCGCGCCATCCTGGCGTTGTACGGCACCGGTCAGTACGACGACGTCCAGATCGAGCAGGCGCAGACGGCCGAGGGGAAGAACCTCGTCGTGATCCGAGTGCGCGAGCGCCCCATGCTGCTCAAGTGGGCGGTGCGCGGCGCGCAGCGGCTGGGCGAGCGCAGCGTGCGCGACAAGGTGCAGCTCAGCGAAGGCCGCCCCATCGACCCGGCGGCGGTGGAGCGGTCGCGGGCCCGCATCGACTCGCTCTACCGCGCGCAGGGGTTCTACCTGGCGCACGCGAAGCCCGTATTCGTCTACGAAAACGATTCCACCGCCGTGCGCGTGGTCTTCGACGTGGAGGAGGGGCGTCGCGTCGCGATCGCGCTGGTGCGGATCGAGGGCAACACCCACTTCACCGACAAGCAGATCCTCGAGCACATGAAGACGCGGCCCGAGGGCTTCTGGTGGTTCCAGTCGGGCGAGTACGACGACGAGAAGCTCGCCGCCGACATGCGGGAGCGTCTCCCGGACTACTACGGCGCGCAGGGCTACGTCGACTTTCAGGTACTGGGCGACACCCTCCTGGTGGACGAGGCGAGCGGCAAAGCGACGCTGGTGCTGCGCCTGAGCGAGGGCGACCCCTACCGCATCGGGACGTTCGAGATCGTCGGGAGCCGGCGCTTCTCGAGCGAGGAGCTGCAGCCGTTCTATCCCTTCGGGCAGGAAGAGCGCGGGGGCATCCTGGGGATCGGGGCGAAGCGCAAGATCGTGTACTTCGACCAGCAGAAGTGGCAGGACGCGACGCGCAAGCTGCAGACCCTCTACTACAACAACGGCTACATCTACGTGCAGGTCCGTCCCGACGTGCTGCGGCGTACCGGCCCGGACGGGAAGCCGGTCGTGGACCTGCGCTGGGTCATCACGGAGGGACAGCCGGCGATCGTCAACCGGGTAGAGATTCGCGGCAACGACGTGACGCACGAGCGCGTCATCCGCGAGGCCATCGTCATCATCCCGGGCGACGTCTTCCGTCAGGATGCGCTGCTGGCGTCCTATCAGCGGGTCTCGAACCTCGGCTTCTTCAACCAGCCGTTGCCGTTCCCCGACACGCGCCCCGCCAACGAGCAGGGCGACATCGACGTGATCTTCCACGTCTCGGAGAAGCGCACCGGCAACGTGAACTTCGGCGCGTCGGTGGGCCAGGGGACCGGCGTGGGCGGCTTCCTTGGGCTCGACGAGCCGAACCTCTTCGGCCAGGGGAAGCGCGGCAAGTTCCAGTGGCAGTTCGGGAAAAACATCAACGATTTCGACATCTCGTTCACCGACCCGGCGATTCGCGAGTCGCGCATCTCGGGGACGATCGGCGTCCACAATACGCGCGTGCGGTACACCGTGGCGAACTTCGGCCGGCTCCGCCGCCGGGGGGCGAGCTTGCAGCTCGGGTTCCCGGTGTTCGGTGACAATTATTCACGGCTGTTCGTGTCGTACAGCGTCGACCAACAGAGCTTCACCGGGTCCAGCACGAATCTGCAGATCGGTGCCGCGTTCAACTGTAACAACTGCCTGCGCTCGACCCTGGGACTCTCGATGATGCGCGACACGCGCGTCGACCTGCCGTTCGCCACCGGGGGCACCATGGTCCAAGTCGGGTTCTCCACCAGCGGGGGTCCGCTGGGCGGGAGGGGCCAATTCCAAAAGGTCGATCTCGAGGGCCGCTTCTACGCGCCCCTCGGCCAGCTGGGCGGGGCGGGGAGCGGATCGCAGGTCAAGTTCGTGCTCGGCTTCTCCACCCGGTCGGGCTTCGTCTTCGGCAGCTCCCCGTTCTTCGATCAGCTGTTCACGTTGGGAGGGACGCAGTTCTTCATTCCGCTGCGTGGTTACGACGAGGCCTCCATCACGCCGGGCGGGTACGACCCCACCGCCAACCAACAGGCCAGCGCGAACGCGTTCGGCAAAGCTTTCTTCACCCTGACTGGCGAGCTGGGCGCGCGCGTCTCCCAGATGCTGTATCTCTCGACGTTCTTCGACGCCGGGAACGTGTGGTCGCGGCCCGCCCAGTTCAATCCGACCCGCCTATTCCGCGGCGCGGGTGTCGGCGTCGCCATCGTCTCGCCCCTCGGCCCCATCGGCCTCGACTGGGCGTACGGCTTCGACCGGACCGATATCTTCGGCCGGCCCAAACCGGGCTGGAAACTGCACTTCAAGCTCGGCAATTTCTTCTAAACTCGGGTCCACGTTCTCGACGGGAGTTCTCGCGTTATGTCGCGTTTCGTTCTCGTGTGTCTCGCCGCCTTGGCGGCGGCGCCGTCCGCCGCGGTCGCCCAGGGCGCGGGGCTTCGGATCGCCTTCATCAACTCGCGCGAAGTCCTGCAGCGCACGCCCGGCTACGCCCGCGCGGAGTCCACCTACCTCAAGGAGGTCGACGGCTTCCGCGTCGAGGTGCAGAAGCTGCAGACGCAGCTCGACTCCGCGGTCCAGGCCTTCGACCAGCAGTCCATCGCCCTGTCGCCCGCGGCACGCCAGACCAAGCAGCGTGACCTGCAAGGGATGCAGCAGCGCATGGAGCAGCGCACCAACGAGCTGCAGGACCGGGCGCGCCAGCGGGAGCAGGAGCTGTTGTCGCCGATCCAGACCCGGGTCAACAGCGTGATCCAGGGCATCCGCGCCGAGCTGAACTACGCCCTGATTCTCGATATTGACGCGCCGGGAGGCATCATCGTGGCGGCCGATCCGGCGCTGAACATCACGGCCAAGGTGCTGCAACGACTCCAACAGGCCCAGTAGCCGCGCCGCTCCCGTGAATTCGGCGGGCACGCGGCCGATTCCCGCGAGTGAGATCGCGGCACTCACCGGCGGCCGGCTCGTCGGCCCCGGGACGGTAACGGTCGCCGGGATTGCGCCCCTCGAGCGGGCCGGTCCCGGCGACCTGTCGTTTCTTGCCTCGTCTCGCTATCTCCCGTACTTTCAACGCACTAGCGCATCGGTCGCCCTGGTCAAGCCGGAGTTCGCCGGCGCCGAAGGTGGTCCCGCGACGCGCATCGTCGTGCCGGATCCACAAGCCGCGCTGCTCGTGGTGCTCCCGGTGCTGTATCCCCAGGCCGTGTGGGAGCCGGGCGTCCACGCCACGGCTGTGGTGGGACGCGGTGCGGTCTGGCAGGACCCGGTGGAGATCGGCCCGCATGCAGTCGTCGGCGCCGGCGTACAGCTCGGCAGGGGTGTCCGGATCGGCGCGGGGTGCGTGCTCGGTGACGGCGTGGCGCTCGGCGACGAGACGCAGCTTTACCCCGGCGTCGTCTGTTATGCGGGGACGGCGCTCGGCAAACGGGTCATCGTGCACGCGGGGACGGTGCTGGGGAGCGACGGGTTCGGCTACGTCCCCGGGAAGGGGGGCGAGGCGCACCGCAAGATTCCGCACGTGGGCCGTTGCCTGATCGGCGATGACGTCGAGATCGGCGCGAACACGTGCATCGACCGCGGCAGTATCGACGACACGGTGGTCGGGACCGGAACGAAGATCGACAATCTGGTCCACATCGCGCACAACGTCCGCATCGGCGCCCGGTGCCTGATCATGGCCGAGGCGGGCATCGCCGGGAGCGTGCAGGTGGAGGACGAGGCCATCATCGCGGGGCAGTCGGGGATCGGGGACCACATCACGATCGGGCGGGGCGCGCGACTGCTGGTGCAGTCGGGGATCATCTCCGACGTCCCCCCCGGGGTGACGATGTCGGGGTATCCCGCTCGGCCGCACCGCGAGTACCTGCGGGGGCAGGCGGCGCTGTACCGGCTCCTGGCGATCGTGGACGAACTCGAGGACCTGGTGCAAGCCAAGCATGGCGCCGATCGCTAGACGCTCGATCACGAAGAGGGCCGTGGTGCGGGGTACGGGTTTGCACACCGGCGCCGCGACGGAGGCGACCTTTCTCCCGGCGGAGGCGGGGCGCGGGATCGTGTTTCGCCGCACCGACCTCACCGGCACCCCGGAGGTGCCCGCGCGCCTGACGGAAGTCGAGGCGGTGGAACGGCGCACGGCGATCGGCCGGGGCGAAGCGACGATCCACACGGTCGAGCATCTGCTGGCGGCGGTCGCCGCGCACGAGATCGACGACCTCACGATCGAGCTGAGCGGTCCCGAGCCGCCGATCCTGGACGGCAGTGTCTTGCCGTACTTCGAAGCCCTGACCAACGCGGGCCCGACCGACATCGGCGGCGAGCCTGTCGTGTTGAGCGTCCAGGCGCCTTTCACCGTGACCGAGGGCGACTCGACCTACATCGTGGCGCCCGCGAAGGCGCTGCGCCTCACCGTCACGATCGAATGGCCGCATCCCCTGATCGGCCGGCAGACGGGGACGTACGACCTGACCGCCGCGGCGTTCGCGGCGGAGCTGGCGCCCGCCCGGACCTTCGGGTTCACGAGCGAGGTGGCCCAGCTGCAGGCCAAGGGGCTGATCAAGGGCGCGTCGGCGGCGAACGCGATCGTGCTGGACGAGCGCGGGATCGCGAACGGCGGTAAGCTGCGCTGGCCCGACGAGTTCGTCCGGCACAAGGCGGCGGACATCGTGGGCGATCTGGCGTTGACGGGGGCGCGGGTGCGCGCCTACGTCGTCGCCACGCGGCCGAGTCACGGTGGCAACGTCGCACTGGCCCGGGCACTGGCTCGGGCGGGGAAGCGCACCGGGGGGGGCGAGCCGGTCATGGATATCAGCCGCATCATGAACTACCTGCCGCACCGCTACCCGTTCCTGCTCGTGGACCGGATCCTCGAGGTGGAAGGCAACAAGCGGATCGTCGGCCTCAAGAACGTCACCATCAACGAGCCGTTCTTCCAGGGGCACTTCCCGGGCCACCCGATCATGCCGGGCGTGCTCATCATCGAAGCGATGGCGCAGGTGGGCGGCATGCTGCTGATGAGCCACTTCGAAGGACAGAATATCGACGACAAGGTTGTGTACTTCATGTCGCTCGACCACGTGAAGTTCCGCCGCCCCGTCGTGCCCGGTGACCAGATCCGCTTCGAGCTCGAGATGCTCCAGTTCCGCGGCAAGACCTGCAAAATGAAGGGCGTGGGGTACGTCGACGGGCAGGTCGTGGCGGAGGCGGAGATGATGGCGATGGTGACGGACCGGTGATTCACCGCACGGCGTTGATCGATCCGACCGCGCAGCTCGCGGGCGACGTGTCGGTGGGGCCCTACGCGATCGTCGGTCCCCACGTGACGGTGGGGCCGCGCTCGACCTTGGCGGCGCACGCCGTGATCGAACGCAACACGCGCGTGGGGGAAGGCGTCAAGATCGGGTATGGCACGGTGATCGGCAACGATCCCCAAGACCTCAAGTACAAAGGCGACGAGACCTGGGTCGAGATCGGTGACGGCACGATCATCCGCGAGTTCTGCACCATCAACCGTGGGACGACGGCGACCGGGAAGACCACGGTCGGTGAGCGGTGTTTTCTCATGACCTACGTCCACGTCGCTCACGATTGCGTGATCGGCGACGACGTGATCATCGCCAATGGCGTGCAGATGGCGGGGCACGTCACCGTGGACGACCGCGCGATCATCAGTGGCCTGACGCCGATCCATCAGTTCGTGCGCATCGGGACGTATGCCTTCGTCGGCGGGGCCTCGCGCGTGAACCAGGACGTCCCGCCCTTCACGAAGGCGGTCGGGAACCCGGTGCATCTCTATGGGCTGAACTCGGTGGGGTTGCAGCGCGCCGGCTTCGCGCCCGAAGTGAAGCTGGCGCTGAAGCGCGCCTACCGCCTCCTCTTCAACTCCGACCTCACCGTCAGCCAGGGCATTGCGCGAGCGCGGACCGAGCTCCCCGCGGTCGCCGAGGTCGAGACGTTCCTCAAATTCATCGAAGCCTCGCAGCGCGGGGTGATGGTGTGACGCTGCGCCACGTCCGCGTCGGCGTCGTCGGTACGGGCGCGCTCGGCTTTCACCATGCGCGCCTCCTCAAGACCATCGAAGGCGCGGAGCTGGTGGGGATCTACGACGTCAATCCCGCCCGCGCCGCGCACGTGGCCAAGGAGCTCGGGACGACGGCGCACGAGTCCCTCGAGGCGCTGCTCGACAAGATCGAAGCGGCCACCGTGGTGGTGCCGACCACGGCGCACGTCGAGGTGGGCTTGGCGGTGCTCGAGCGCGGCCTGCCGGCGCTCATCGAGAAGCCGCTCGCCGACAGCCTGGCCGGGGCGGAGCAGCTGGTACGCGCTGCCGACGCGCGCGGCGTGGCCTTGCAGGTCGGGCACGTGGAGCGGTTCAATCGCGCCGTGCGGGCGGCCACGCCCTACCTGGAGGAACCGCGCTTCCTGCAGACGGAGCGCCTGGCGCCCTTCCAGCCCCGCGGAACCGACGTCGCGGTGATCCTCGACCTGATGATCCACGACCTGGACCTGGTGCTCGAGTTGATCCGCGCCGAGGTCACCGAAGTGCGCGCCACGGGCGTCCCGGTCCTGACGCCCCACGTGGACATCGTCAACGCGCGCGTCGAGTTCGCGAACGGCGCGGTGGCGGTGATCACGGCGAGCCGCGTGTCGCGGGAGCGGACCCGCAAACTGCGGATCTTCCAGCCGACCGGTTACTTCTCCCTGGACCTGGCCCAGGGCAACGGGCATTTCTACCGCCTGAAGCCCGGGTGGCAGGCGTTCGGGGCGACACGACTCGAGGATATCGTGGAGCACGTCGCCCTCGAGGCGCCCGAAGCCGAGCCGCTCAAGCTCGAGCTCGAGAGTTTCCTGCGCGCGGTGCGGGGCGATGGTGACGTCGTCGTCACCGGCGCCGCGGGCCGTCAGGCCCTCGCGCTCGCCTACCGCGTCGCCGACGCCATTCAGGCTTCGCCACTCGCCGCCGCGCGGCCGTGAGCCGCGCGCCGCGCATCTACATCTCGGCGGGCGAACCGTCGGGGGATGCGCACGCCGCCGCCGTCGCGGCGGCCTTGCGCCGCCGCCTACCCGGTGTCGACCTCGAGGCGTTCGGCGGTCCGTTGCTCGAGCGGGCGGGCGCTACAGTGCTCGACCGCATGGAATCGTTCTCGGTCGTGGGCTTCGTCGAGGCCCTCACCAAGATCCCCGCCCACTACCGGCTGCTCGGCCGCGTACGGCAGGCGTTCCGTGCCAAACGCTACGACCTCGTCATCCTCGTGGACTATCCCGGCTACCACTTGCGAGCCGCGGCGGCTGCCGCGCAAGCGGGTATCCCGGTGCTGTACTACATCGCGCCGCAGATGTGGGCGTGGGGAGTCGGCCGGGTGCGCAAGCTCGCGAGCGTGCGGCGGCTCGCGGTGATTCTGCCCTTCGAAGAAACCTTTTTTCGAGAGCGGGGCATTCCCGCGACCTTCGTCGGCCACCCGCTCAAGGATCGCCCGCCACCGCCCGAACGCGCCGCGGCGCGTCGCGCACTGGCGCTCGATCCGGCGCGGCCGACGCTGGGGCTTTTTCCGGGAAGTCGTGCCCAGGAGGTCGCGCGCCATTGGGCCGTCTTCCGCGCAGCCGCGACGCGCGTCGCGGCCGTGCGCCCCGACGTGCAGATCGTCGTCGCGGGAGCGCCGGGCGCGAGCTATCCCGAGCCGGGGGCGATCCGGGTGCACACCGGCGACCCGCTGCTCGTGTTCGCCTCGGCCGACGCCGGCATCTGTAAGTCCGGCACGACGACGCTCGAGGCCGCGATGGCCGATGTGCCGATGGTGATCACCTACCGACTGCATCCTGTCTCCTCGTTCATCGCGTTCCGCGTGCTGCGGGTGCCCTGGGTCGGTCTCGTGAATCTCGTGGCCGGCTACGCGGTTGCGCCCGAGCTGCTGCAACGGCGCGCCACCCCCGCGGCGCTGGCAGAGGCGGTGCTGCCGCTGCTCGACCCAGGCCACCCGGTCACGGTGCGGCAGCGGGAAGGCTTGGCGCTGGTGCGCGAGCGGCTCGGAGCCCCCGGCGCCGCCGATCGGGTCGCCGCCATCGCGGCGGAGCTTCTGGTGTGAAGTTGCGGTGGGCGGAGCCGATCGCGGCTGCGGTCGGACCTCTCCTGGTGCAGGCCCTGGCGGCGACGTGGCGGATGCGCGTACGCGGGGCCGAGCACCTCCACGCCCTGCGCCAGGCGCATCGTCCGTTCGTGTTTGTGCTCTGGCACAGCCGCATCTTGCCGCTGCTGTACCAGCATCGGAACGAGGAGGTTGTTCTGCTGATCAGCCGCCATCGCGACGGGCAACACCTCGCGAGCCTCGCCGAAGGATGGGGATACCGCTCCGTGCGGGGATCCACCAAACGGGGCGGGGAAGTCGGGCTGTTGGGCATCGTGCGCGCGTTACAGGGGGGCGCCGAGGTCGCGATCACCCCCGATGGGCCGCGTGGGCCGGCCGAGCAGGTCCAGCCGGGGGCGGTCGCCGCCGCGCAACACGCGGGCGCCGCCTTGTTGCCGATCGGCGCGATGCCGTCGTCGGCGTGGTGGCTCGGGTCGTGGGACCGGATGTGCATTCCCAAGCCGTTCGCGCGCGTCGACGTGGTGTACGGTCCCCCCATCGAAGTGACGCCCGGCAAGGAGGGGCTGCGCGGGGCGATGGACGCCGTGGGGCGGGCGCTTCGGGAAGTGACGCACGCCGCGTGAGCGCCGCCCCCCCCCCCCCCCCCCCCCCCCCCCCCCCCCCCCCCCCCCCCCCCCCCCCCCCCCCCCCCCCCCG
>Ga0210382_10000315_pt1 | contig 18083 bp, 12 predicted proteins | sample PLMedo_FD_155452 | JGI IMG/M metagenome (GOLD analysis project Ga0210382, IMG submission 155452) | Groundwater sediment microbial communities from an aquifer in East River, Colorado, USA - PLM0_60_coex redo | ecosystem: Environmental > Terrestrial > Soil > Riparian zone | place: USA: East... | reverse complement strand
CGCACCGTGTCCGCGGTGTCGCCCGCGGCAGCCGCGGCGAGCGACGCGAGTTTCCGAACCTCGTCGGCCACGACGGCAAAGCCGCGGCCCTGGGGCCCGGCGCGCGCGGCTTCGATCGCGGCGTTCAGCGCCAGCATGTTCGTCTGGGTCGCGACGGCCTTCGTTTGCACCACGAACCGCTGGATCTCGGCGGCCGCCGTAGCCAGCGCTTCGGCTTCGGCGGCGCCCTTCACGACCTCGTCGGCGAGCTGGGCGAGCTGCACCGTGCTCTGATCGAGCACGTCCTTGTGCTTACGCGCCAGCGCTGAGAGGCCGGCGTTACGGCGCACTGCCTCGTCCGCGCCCTGCGCCAGGGTCGCGGCGATCTGGAGGATTCGCGCCGCGTCGTCGGCGGCGGCGCGGACGAGCTGCGCCTGCTCGCTGGCGCGCCGCGAGAGATCTTGCGAGGTGGCCGCCATCTCCTGTGTGGACGCGCTCATCTCCTCGGTCGAGGCCGAGATCTCGGCGGCCATGGCCGCCGCCTCGTCGGCCGCGGAACGAATCGCGCCGACCAGACGGCGCAACGCCACGACCATCGAGTGCACCGACGACAGCAGCTCGCCCACTTCTGCGGCTTCGGCGCGGTGAGTGGACACCGTCACCGACAGGTCCCCAGCCGCCACCCGGCTCGCGATGGCACCAGCCGCCCGCACCGGCTCGGTCACGAGCCGGCTGAGCCGCCGCGACAGCCAGAACAGCGCCCCTACCACGAGCACGGCGACGGCCAGGCCGCCGAGCCACACGCCCCGCTGCGTGCTCCGGGCGGCGGCAAATGCCGTGGCAGTGGGCTGCCGGTACAGGACCCACCATTCGCCCTGGTTGGTCGGTACCGTGACGACCAGCTCTTCCCCACGCTGCGCCGTCGCGATCCGCACGCTCGCCGCCCCGGCTTCGAGCGGGATGCCGCTCTTGTCGGGCAGCGGCTGGAGCAGCAATGTGGGGTCGCGCGACACGAGCACCCGGCCGCCGTTATCGACGACCTCGATGTAAGCGCCGCCCGTGAGCTCCTCGGAGCCCAACAGCTTTGCCAGTTTGTCGAGAGCGAACACCGCTTTCAGCACGCCGACCGGGCGTGCCGAGCCGGGCGCGCGGACGGCGACGTCGAACTCCAGCGAAACCGCTGCCGCCGACGAGTCGAACTTCGCGTCGCCTTCGTAGACGCCATCTTCCATGGCCCGCGGCCACCACGCTTCGTCGCGCTGCACGAAGTCCGACGGCCGCTCCGACGCGAGCACGTTGAGGCCATGGCTCTCCGTGACGAACATTTCCGCGAAGTCGGAGAGTGTAGTGTAGGCCCGGAGGTAGTCACGCAGCGCCGGATCGCCACCCAGCTGGCGCGGGCCGGCGAACATCCGCTCCAGCGTCGGGATGTCGAGCTTGTCGAGGCCGCGGGCCGCGACATCCTGGCTGGCCTGGCGCACGGCACCGATCAACTGCGGCATGCTCGCCAGGGACACCACTTCCCGGCGGCGCTCGTTCAAATAGTGGGTGACCAGGGCGGCTTCGCGGGCCGCTACATCACGGCCCCGCGCGTCGGCCTGGTGCTCGAGGATACTCACGGCGCGGTTACCCGTGAACCAGGCCACCACGGCGACCAGGATGACGGCGGCGCCCGCCCCTGACGCGAGAACGCTTTGGCGGAGTTGCTGGGATTTCGTGGCCATTTCGGGTGGTCGGGCCCAAGCTACCGAGGGTGACACCGTGCCACAAGTCCGTTTAATTTCACGCACTTATGAGTAACGCCCAACCACCTCTCCCGACGTACGATCCGGTTGCGCTCGAGGCCAAGTGGCAAGCCCGGTGGGCGGAGCGCCGCACCAACGAGCCCGACTTGGACCGCGCGGCCCGGCCGTTCTACAACCTGATGATGTTCCCGTACCCGTCGGCCGAGGGTCTGCACGTCGGTAACATGTTCGCGTTCACCGGTGCGGACATCTATGGCCGCTTCAAGCGGCTCCAGGGCTACGACGTATTCGAACCGATGGGGTTCGACGCGTTCGGCATCCATTCCGAGAATTACGCCCTGTCGATCGGGACGAATCCGGCGCAGTTGATCCCGCAGAACATCGCCAACTTCCGGCGGCAGTTGAAACGGTTCGGCGGAATGTTCGATTGGCGCCACGAGCTGTCCACGACTGATCCGGCCTACTACAAGTGGACGCAGTGGCTGTTTCTCCAGCTGTTCCGCGCGGGGCTCGCGTACAAGAAGCGCGCCGCCGTGAACTGGTGCCCCAAGGACAAAACGGTCCTGGCCAACGAGCAGGTCATCAACGGCCGCTGCGAGCGGTGCGACACGCCGGTGGAGCAGCGCTTCCTCGACCAGTGGTTTTTCCGGATCACGGACTTTGCGGAACGCCTCCTCGACAACCTCCAGAACCTCGACTGGTCTTCCTCCACCGTCCTCCTTCAGAGGAACTGGATCGGCCGGAGCGAAGGGGCAGAGCTCTTGTTCGAGACCCCGGGGGGCAAGAAGATCACGGTGTTCACGACCCGGCCCGACACGGTCTTTGGCGCGACCTACCTGGTGCTCGCCCCGGAGCATCCGCTCGTCGAGGATCTGATCGCCGTCGAGCAGCGCAACGCGGTCAAGGGGTATCAGCGCGAGGTCCAGGCCAAGGACGTGGTGTCGCGCCGCGTTGGCGACAAGACCAAGACCGGCGTGTTCCTAGGATCGTACGCGCGCAACCCCGCCACCGGCGAGGCGATCCCGATCTGGATCGCCGACTACGTCCTGATGGAGTACGGGACCGGCGCGATCATGGCCGTGCCGGCGCACGACAAGCGCGACTTCGAATTCGCCACCCAGTTCCAGCTCCCGATCCGCCAGGTCGTGAAGGAGTCGGAGGGCGAGGTGCTGATCAATTCGGGACCGTTCGACGGCCTGGCCGTTCGCGACGCAGCGCGGCAGATCGTCGAGTGGCTCGCATCGCGTGGCAAGGCGACGGCGCGGGTACAGTACCGCCTGCACGATTGGTGCATCTCGCGGCAGCGCTATTGGGGTCCTCCGATCCCGATCATCTACTGCGACCGCTGCGGCCCGGTGGGCGTGCCCGAGAGCGACCTCCCCGTCGAGCTGCCGTTCATCGAGGACTTCCGGCCCGACGACACCGGCGTCAGCCCGCTGGCGCGCCACAAGGAGTGGTACTTCGTCAAGTGTCCCGACTGCGGCGGCGAAGGGCGGCGCGAGACCGACGTCTCCGACACGTTCCTCGACTCAGCGTGGTACCACCTCCGCTATCCGTCGACCGAGTTCGCCGACCGGCCCTTCGACCCGGCGCGGACCAAGAAGTGGTTGCCCGTGTCCACGTACATCGGCGGCAACGAGCACGCCGTGCTGCATCTGCTCTACTCGCGGTTCATCAGCATGGTGCTCAAGGACCTCGGGCACATTCACTTCGAGGAGCCGTTCCCCAAGCTGCGCGCGCACGGCTTGATCGTGAAGGACGGGGCCAAGATGTCCAAGTCGCGCGGGAACGTGGTCGTTCCCGATACCTACATCCAGCAATGGGGCGCCGACACCTTCCGGATGTACCTGATGTTCCTCGGCCCCTTCCAGGAGGGCGGCGACTTCCGCGAGACGGGGATCGTGGGGATTCGCCGTTTCTTGGACAAGGTGTGGGTGCTCGTCCATGAGGCGGTCTCCCCGGGCTTGCGCCCGGGGTCAGCCCAGCTGGAAGTCGAGCGCAAGCTCCACCAGACGATTAGGAAGGTCGGGGCCGACACCGAGAGTCTCAACTACAACACCGCGATCGCGGCGATGATGGAGTACGTGAATCAACTGCGGGAAGCGGGTGGCGGGACGAGGGAAGGGTTGACGCCGCTGATCATCATGCTCGCGCCCTACGCGCCTCACTTCGCCGAAGAGCTCTGGGCGCTCCTCGGGCACGACACCTCCGTGTTCGCAGCCCGCTGGCCCGCCCACGATGAGCGGCTCGCCACCGCTGGGGACGTGGAAATTGCGGTGCAGGTCAACGGCCGGCTGCGGTCACGCCTCACGGTGCCGCGTGGCATGCTGCAAGATGACGTGGTGGCCCGAGTGCTCGCGGACGAAGCGGTGAAGAAGTTCGTGAATGGACACACGGTGAAGAAGGTGATCTACGTGCAGGACCGGCTGGTGAACCTCGTGGTCTAGAGCAGACGGGCCGCCAGGTCGCCCATCAGGTATCCCACCAACGCTACTCCCAGGCCGACCACGAACATGTCGACGCCGCTGCGGAAGATCCCGCGGCCGGTGAACACGCTGCGCGCCGCGCCGACCCCGAAATGGGACAGCATCGACACCGCGAACGACGTCCACATGGCGACCTGGGTGTCGAAGATGAGGAACGGCGCGACCGGGATGAAGGCGCCCACGGCCGTCGCGCTGCCGGTGACCCAGCCCTCTTTGAACGGCGTCGAGTGCGCCTCGCCGATCTTCAGCTCCTCACGGACCTGTTCATCGAGCGCCCGCTGCGGATCGCGCATCACTTCCTCCGCCATGCGGCGGGCGGTGCGCGGATCCACGCCCTTCACCTGATACATCAGGGCCAGCTCCTCCTCCTCCACCTCCGGCATCAGGCGAATCTCTTCTTTCTCCATCGCGATCTCGTGCGCGTACACTTCCTGCTCGCTCTTCGCGGCCAGGTACCCAGAGGCCCCCATCGACAGGGCGTCGGCGATCATCCCCGCGACGCCTGAGATCATGATGACGTGCGGTTGCACCGCCGCACCGATCACGCCCGCCACCAACCCGAAGTTGGCCGTGAGGCCGTCGTTGAACCCGTAGACGACGTTGCGCAGGAACCCGCCCGACTCGGCGCGGTGCCACGGCTCGCTCTTCGAGCCCGCGAGCCCAGCCAGTGTCTCGGCGTGCGCCGCCGACTCCTTAGCCAGCGTGAGCGACACCGCTTTCGCGTCACCGGCCGGCGACGCGCGGTGCAGGTCCATGTACCCCTTCACCTCGCGGCCCTCTTCACGAAGCAACAGCGGCAGCAAATAGCGGGGCCCGAACTTCTTGCCGAGCCAAGCCATCACGCGTGCATTGACCGTGGGCGCGGGGCCCCCTGCCGGCACGGGATGGCCGTGGTCGCCGAGCAGCTTTGCCCACATCTGCGTGTGCCGCTCCTCGACCCCCGCCAGCTTCTGGTAGATCTCGCGCTTCTTGGGGTCCGGCTCCTTGGAGGCCAGCACGCCGTACAGGAACGCCGCGTCGGCTTCGTCCTGCCAATGGTGCAACCAGTTGTGCAGATCGCTGTTCGACATGGGTGGCAAGTTAGTATCGGGCAACCACTTAAGTAAGGGCGTGGGGGGTGGGGGGTGGGCGTGGCCGTCATCCGGTGAGTCCCACGCCCCACTCACCACGCCCCAGTCCGCGACGGTCCATCCCGCACCCGCATCTAACTTGTGGACAATGACCGTGGCCCTCGCCGTTCCGGACGTCCTCGTCGCCCGCGCGCAAGCCGGAGATGAAGCAGCCCTCGAGGCGCTGTATCGCGCGTTCGAGACGCCCGTCTACAACTTGGCGCGACGCATGTTGCGGAACGCCGAAGACGCCGAGGACGTGTTGCAGGAGACGTTTCTCGAAGTGGTGAAGAGCATTCGCGATTACCGCGGCGAAGGGTACCTGTGGGGATGGATCCGGCGGATTGCGGCGACCAAAGCGCTGATGCGAATCCGCCGAGACCAAATTCGAGCGACGGAACCCCTGGATGAGGAGCATGGCAAAACAGGCATGCACGTCGCGGCGAATCTCGATCTGGAGCGGGCGTTCGACCATTTGACCGACACGTCGCGCGCGGTGGTGTGGTTGCACGACGTCGAGGGCTACACACACGAAGAGATCGGTGAGCTGATGGGCAGGTCGGTGAGTTTTTCCAAGTCGCAGCTGGCGCGGGCTCACGCGCGCCTTCGGGGATTGCTGGGAGAAGGCGAAGGAGCACAGGCATGATGCACTGTACAATGGATGATTTGCTGGCGCTGCGGGCCGGGGAGGCGTCGGTGTGGGCGCGGCGGCACGTGGAGGACTGCACGGCCTGCCGGGCGGAGCTCGACGGCGTCTACCAGCGCGTGGCGCAGCTGAAGGCACTTCCCGCGCTGCGGCCCCCGCGCGACCGCTGGTCGATCGTGCGGGATGCCGCGCGCGTGGAGCGGGCGCACCGCCGCCGGACGTGGAGCGTCTGGAGCCTCGCCGCGGCCGCCGCCCTCGCCGGCGTGCTGCTGGTGCCGCGGTTCGGCGCCAACGGCACGCTCCACGCCGAGCTGTCGCGGGCCAAGGACCAGTCGGCGACCCTCGAGGATCAGTTGCAAGACTACGATGTCGATGGTCGCGTGGTGACCGGTCGCACCGCGGCGCGCGTGGCCGAGCTGGAAGATCAGATTGCCGTCATCGATGGCGACCTGGCACGGTGGGGTGCCATCAAGCCCCAGACGCAGGACGCCGAACTCGTGAAACTTTGGCAGCAGCGGGTGGACTTGATGCGCCGGTTGGTGAATGTGCGCGTCAGCAGTGCTCGCTACGTAGGCCTGTGACCGGGCCGGAAGGACACACCATGACTCGCACCTGGATCGTTGCGGCGGTTGCCGCGCTCACTCTCTGGCCGATAACGGCGACCGCGCAGGAACCGCGGCCGCGGGCTCGGGCCACGCCGCGGGTACGGACCCGCGTCGAGACCGGACCCTTCGGCGTGTTCTCGTTCAGTGACAACCGCGGCCGCATCGGCGTGGTCGTCAAGACGGACGCCGACGCCGCCAACGACAAGCTCGGCGCCCGCATCGAAGCCGTGACTCCGGGCGGGCCCGCCGACAAGGTGGGTCTCAAGGCGGGGGATATCATCACGCGCTTCAACGGCACCGCGCTGGGCGGCGTCACCACCGAGGAAGACGAGGCGTCGGGCCCCGGCATGAAGCTGATCGAGCTGGCGCGCGCGCTCGATCCCGGCGACACCGTGCAGGTCGACTACCGGCGCGGCAGCGACACTCGCAAAGCTACGATCGTGGCCCAGGACCTGAGCTGGGGCGGCAACGTGCACGTCGAGACGGGGGAGATGCCCGAAATGGGCGAGATGCCCCGCATGTGGAACCTGCCCAACATGGACCTCGCCCCTGGCAAGGGGTTCGCCTTTACGATGGGCGACGCGTGGGGCGGGATCGAGCTCGTGAGCCTGAACCCCGACCTGGGCGAGTACTTCGGCACGCGTGAAGGCATCCTCGTGGTCCGGGCGTCGGAAGACTCGACGCTGCCGCTGAAGGGTGGCGACGTGATCGTCGCGATCGGCGGCCGCAAGCCGACGTCGCCGATGCACGCGATGCGGATCCTGCGGTCCTACGATGAAGGTGAGACGGTGTCGATCGAGGTGCTGCGCAAGCAGAAACGCTCGACGCTCACGTGGAAGGTGCCGGACCAGGAGTCGCGCTTCCAGCGGCTCATGCCTGGCACGCGCCGGATGCGCGAGGAGCCGAGCCGCTACCGCGTCGCTCCGAAGATCCGCTTGGCTCCCGTGATGGCCAAGGTCGCGCGGGCACAGCGCGTGATCTAAGGCAGCAGCATCGTTAGCGGTTCGGGCCGATCAGGATGGCGTTGGTGACGAGCCGGGCCGGGCCGCGCCAGAAGGCGCGGAACAGGGGATCGGAGAGGAACAACACGACGCGCCCGCTGCCCTGATTCTCGACCGCGGCCCACGTCGTCCCCTTGAGGAGGCGCGCCGTGTTCCCGGGCCAGGTGAATCCCGCCAGGACCAGAGAATCGCCCGTGAATGCGACCGGATTCGCGCCTGCCTTGGACGGCCGCCAAAACACGTCGCCGTCGATGAAGACTGGGAGCCGGTCGCCCGTGTATCCCAGCGTCAGCCAATGGGTCGGATCGAGGGTGGCACGGAAGATCGCTCCTGGGATCCACTCCGGACGATCCTTGGGCGCCGCGGTCGCTGACACCAGCGGGGGGATGGACCCCGGCGCGGTCGTGTCGGCCTTCAGGGTGCTGTCCGCGATCGATACCACCGTCGTGAGCTCGAGATCCTTGTTCGCCGCGAGCTCGCCGGCGCCGCCGAACCCGATCAGCACACCCCCCGAGCGCACCCACGCCTTGAGGGCTGCGGCGCCCGCGTCTCCCAGCTCGCGCCGCATGCGGCCGGCGGCTCCGTCGGGGACGATCACCACGTTGTAGGTGTTCAGGTCCTCCATGCGTCCGATATTCCGGAGCGGGACCGGCGTGAACGGCGTGCCAAGCTCACGCGTCAGGAAGTGCCACAGCGATCCGTAGCTCGTTTCGTACACGCCGTCACCCACCGCGACCAGGATCTTGGGACCGTGCAGTGCCCACACGTCGTTCGACCCCGTCCCGACATCGCCTGTGTCCGCGAAGGCGCTCTGCACCGCAGTCACCGCAACGCCCAAGGGCGGCGCGAGAGCGGCGATGCGCTCGTGGAGCGCCGGTGAGTTCCGCTGCACGCGGGCCACGAACGTACCGCGCGGGTAGCTGCGGCCGTCGGCGCGCAGCGGTTGCGTCGCGACGGCGAGCCGGAACCCTTCAGCTTGCAACGCCAGCGCGAGCCGGGCGGCCCCGGTGTTGTCGTTGGCAAACGCGTACGCCGATCCCGCGCGAGCCGGCGCGGGAGCGGGGGGCGCGAGGAGCGCAGTATCGGTGACCGCCGCGCCCGGACCGGGCGCCGCATCCTCCGTCCAGTAGGCCTCGAGATTGAAGCTGAACGGTAGAGACCACGCCGTGATGTCGTAGAAGCCGTAGTCTTCCTTGTCCGCGTCCTCGCCACGACGACGGTTGCGCTGGAACTTCCCGAGCTCCCGCTCCACGAATCCGCGATCGAATTCCGCGTCCGGCTCCAGCATCCCCTTCGCGATGCGGCGCTGCGGCTGGTTCAGGTCGATCACGTAGCTGCCGACCGGGAAGGTGCGGGCCGAGGCCGGGCCGCCGAGATACGCGTGTGCCGCGCGCGAGCTGCCCGCCTGCGCGAGCCGCGTGACCTCGATCCCGTTCGAGAGGAGCAGGCCGACGACGTGCGCCGCCATGCGGGCGTCCGGTCCGGGGACGATCACGATCCGCTTCATGCGGTCCACCGCGGCCTCCGCCAGGGCGGAGCGGCGGAACTCGTAGTAGTCGACCAGGCGGCTCTGTCGATTCTTGGCCGTCGTCTCGAGCGTGGCGAGGGACGCCACGAAGTGGTGCGCGATCCCGTCGCGGAACGTGGTGATCGTGCCATCGTCACGCCGCTTGTTGAACTCGGGGCCGCCGTCCGTCTCGTAGGTCATGCCGGTCGCGCCCTGGAAGGTGGCCCACTCGTCCCAGTAGCCGACGTAGAAGAAGTCGAACACGCCGCGCACGAAGTACTGCCAGCCGAAGCGATCGAACGCCGCCGCGTTGCCGCGCCCGTACGTGTCGAACCACTTCGTCGTCTGCGGCGGCAGGTTGCGGTTGACCGCCTGCGCCACGGGCGGGAAGAAGTAGGTGGCCGTCGTGGAGTGGTGGTCGACGAACACCTGCGGCCGCCACCGCATCACTCCCGCCATCATGGCCCGCACCTCGGGCTGGCTCTGCGCGAGCAGGTCACGGTTCATGTCGAACCGGAAGTGGTTGTACCGTCCTTGCACACTCCACGGCTCGGTTTGCTCGAAGGCGTATGGATTCTCGGCGCCGACGGCGACCGAGTTGTACCACGCGGCGAAGCGCTCGTGACCGTCCGGGTTGGCGGACGGGTTGAGCACCACGACCAGGGACTTGAGGAGCTCCAGTGTCTGCGGCTCCTCCGACGCCAGGAGCTGGTAGGCGACCTGCATCGCGGCCTCGAAGCCGGCGGGCTCGTTCCCGTGGACCGAGTACTGGAACACCGCTACCGCCGGGTCCTTCGCGGCGATCTCCGCCGCCCGGGCGGGCGAGGTGCGTCTGGGGTCCGCGAGCTCGGCCAGGTCGGCGCGGATCTGGTCCAGGCGGGCCAGGTTTGCGGGATCGGAGATGATCAGCGCCCGGATCGGCCGATGCTCGAAGGTTTCGCCCCATCGCTCGATGCGGACCCGATCGCCCGCAGTGGCGACCAGAGTGTCGAGATAGTGTTGCATTACTGCGTACATCGTGTGCTGGTCGCCCGCCGCGTATCCGGTGATCGCCTCGGGGCGGGGCACCGCGGGCCGATAGGGGCCGCGGGCGTAGAAGTCAAAAGTCTGGGCCGCGCCGGCCGCTGGGCAGACGAGGAGCAACAGCGTGTAGACGATTGGGCGCATGGAATCGCGTAAGAAGGTTGAGTGTTTTCGGATCGGGTAGGGGCGCAGCATGCTGCGCCCCTACTGCACCCCTACGGGCGCCCCTACGCGCGGCGCCGTGCCGCGGGCAAGACCTGGTCGAAAGATGAGAACTCGAACGGCTTCGGCACGCAAGGCCGACCCGAGCCGTCCAGGAAGCGCCGCATCTGCTCGCTCACGAGGTCGCCGGTCGTGAAAATCACCCGCTCGGCGTGCTCCCGATCGGCGGAGCGCAGCTCTTCGAACAGCTGCTCGCCGGAGAGGTCCGGCATGCGCATGTCCACGATCACGGCGTCGTACTCGCCCGCACGGAGCAATCCGAGCGCATCCTGCCCGCTCGCGGTCGTCTCCACATCGTGGCCGCGGGCGGCCAGATAGCGCTGCAGTGCCACCCGCACCGAGGCCTCGTCGTCCACCACCAGGATGTGCAGGCTGTCGCCCACCGGGTGGGCCGCGAGCGCCGCCGGAAACTCCCCCGAGACGCGTGGCACGATCACCGGCAGCTCGACCACGAAGCGGGCGCCGCTTTGGGGGGCGTTCTCGGCCCAAATGCGACCTTCGTGCTCGCGCACGATGCCGAGCGAGATGGAGAGGCCGAGCCCCGTCCCGTGCCCCGTGGGCTTGGTCGTGAAGAACGGATTGAAGATGCGTTCCAACAGGTTCGCCGGGACGCCGCCGCCCGTGTCCTCGATCTCGATGCGGATCGCTTCGCCAGCGCGCCGCGTGCGGACAGTCAGCCGGTGGTGGCGGCCCTCCGCGCGCTCCATCGCTTGCTCGGCGTTGGTGATGAGGTTCAGGAACACCTGTTGCAGCTGATGGGCGTCGCCCATCGTGTCGGGGAGCGCTTCGTCGTACTCACGCCGCACGTCGATGCCGCGCACGCGCAGCTCGTAGCCCCGCAGCTCCAGCGTGTCGTCGAGCACCTGGTTCATGGACGCCGGCCCCTTCTCCGCCTTGTGCTGGCGCGCGAAGGTCAGGAGGTTCTGCACGATACGGCTGGCCCGGCGGGCCTCGCTGTAGATCGTTTCCGCCGCGGTCCGCTGGTCGGGGGGGAACCGCTTTTCCGCGAGCAGGAGCTGCGCGAATGCCGAGATCCCGGCGAGGGGATTGTTCAGCTCGTGGGCCACGCCCGAGACGAGCTGCCCGATCGCCGACATCTTCTCCGATTGAATGAGTTGTTCCTGCAGCATCTTCTGGTCGGTCACGTCGCGGATGAGACAGAGCACCTCTTCATCGCGCTGCGGCGTCGAGTAGGTGACCGATATCGTGCGCCCCTCGCCGTCCTTGCGGTAGAACTGGGTCTCGAAGAGGCCCGTCTCCCCGGCCAGGGCCTTCTGGAAGTGTCCCAATGCTTTGGGGAGCTCGTCGTCGGAGAGCATCGGCGCGAACCATTGGCCGACCAGCTCCTCGCGCCGGTATCCGGAGATGATCTCGGCGGCGTGATTCACGGTGGTGAACCGACCGTTCGCGTCGAGGGTGACGATCGCGTCGGATGCCGATTCGACCAGGTTGCGATAGCGGGCCTCGGATCGGGACAGCGTATCCTGGGCCCGTTTTGGCTCGGTGATGTCGCGCAGCGTCGCGACCGTGCCGATCAGCTCGTCGTCCACGCGGAACGGACCGCTCGAGACCGCGACGTCCCGCTCCTCGCCGGTCTGATGGTTCAGGACTCGGGTCTCGTAGCGCTGCGGCTCGCCGGCGAAGACCTTGTCCTCCTGCTCCGCGACGTGCACCCGCTCCGCGGCCGCGACTTGGTCGGCGATGGGTTGGCCCACGAGCTCCGCCACCTGCCACCCCAGCAGGTCGGCACCCGCCTGGTTCACGGTCAGCACGCGTCGGTCGAGCCCCGTCACAATGACTGCGTCCGGGAGAGCAGTGACGATATCGGCGGCGGCTTGTAGCATATCGATCCGCGGCCGCTTGGGCGCCGTGGAGGGAGGCCGGGTTCCCGGGCCGGGCGAGACCCGCCGCCCCTTGCTCACGCGCGGTAGGTGGCGTCCATCGCCTCACGCATCATCGCAAGACTCTTCAGCGCAGAGTCGGTCACGGAGCGTGGGTTGTCAGGCCCTCGCTTCACGCAGTCCTTGATGATCTCGAGCGCGTGAATCGGGTGCTCGTCGTCGTACTTGGCATGCTCCTCGAGCCACCACCGTCCGCGCGGGCCGATTTTTTCGTTCTTCCCGAGGCCACGCAGCGCCTTTTCGGAGATTTTCTGTGCTACGCCCTCGACGGCATAATTCGTCGCCGACACGGCCGCGCCGAACTCCGCGGTGCGACACATGTCGGTCAGATAGCCGTGAAACTCCTTGACCTCCGGGGCCATCGGCTCGGGGGTCTGGAACCGCTTCTTGGGAACGTGGAAGCCATCCCCCATGGCGCGCCACATGGCGTCATGGCGGCGCTCTACCCGGATGTTGTCGGTGAAGAATTCGCGCCCCATCGCCGGCGAGCGGTCGAGCAGCATCTGCAGCCATTGGGGGAAGTCGCGGATGATCGGGTAGAAGCCGACCAGGAAGTTCTGGATCTGGCCGTCCACCAGCTCGTTCTCCGACGCATCCACAATCACGGGCGTGTCGAGAATCGCCTGCCGGCCCGGCTCGAGCGCGGCGTCGAGTTCCGCTACCCAGCCTGGGTGCGGGGTCACCTGGACAGCCATCTGAGACTCCTCTCCTAGGGCGCTGGGGACGGTAGGGAGGTACAATGTACGGCTGCGAGCCTACCGTGCAAGCTCAAGTGTCACGATGACTTGTGATCAGTGGCCTAGACATGGCAAGGGGCCGAAACATGTTGACGCGATACATCGTCCGATATATCGTGTTGATGTATCGTAGCGCAGTATCGTGGCGACATATCAAGGAGGCTAGTATGAGGCGCGGATGGGGATGGCAGGGCTTCGGCCCTGGGTTCGTAGGGTTCGGCCGGGGTGGACGGCGGCGTCAATGGTTCGGGGCCGGCGACATGAAGTACGTGATTCTCAAACTCCTCAAAGACAAGCCGCGCCACGGCTATGAAGTGATGAAGGAGCTCGAGGACCAGATGCACGGATGCTACTCGGCGTCCCCCGGCACCGTGTACCCCACGCTGCAGTGGCTCGAAGATGAGGGATTGGTACGCGCGCGGGACGTCGAAGCCAAGAAAGTATACGAAATCACAGACGCGGGGCTCAAGTTCCTCGAGGATCACCGCGATGTGGTCGAGGACATCTTCGATCGCGTGAAGGACGCGGTGGAGGAAGTGCTGGGCGGTGGCATGGGTGATCTGAACCGCGCGATGGGCGCGCTCCTCAGAAGCGCGTATCGGGGCGGGTGGCGGTCGCGGGACGACGCGGTGCGCCAGAAGATCAGCGACATCTTGAAGCGGGCGGCGCAGGAGATCGACGCCCTGGTGCAATCATGAGCGCGCCCGACCTGACGCATGGCGTGCGGGCTTCCGATGCGGAGCGCGAGCGTATCGCCGAGCTGCTGCAGCGCGCGGTGGCCGAGGGGCGGCTTTCGCCCGAAGAGGCCGGCGAGCGCCTGGCGGCCGCGTCGGCAACGACGTATCGGGATGAGTTGAATCAACTCGTCCGAGACCTACCTGTCCCGCGCGCGCGAGCCCCACGGGAGTGGGTGCTGCTCCGGAGCGCCGTGCGCCTCGCCCTCCTCGCTGGGCTGGTGGTGACCTTCTGGGGGTTCTGGGGGGTCCGCCTGCTCCTGCTGCCCCTCGCATTCATGGCGGTCGCCTTTCTGCTCCGCGGGCGCCGCCGGCGGTGGCGGAGGCTCAGGGGCTGGGGAGTAGCAACAGATCCTGGAAGTCGAAGCTGAAGTCGGTCGCGGGCGACACCGCGGCCATCTTCGCATGATCGATAGAGCCGTCGGGCTTCAGGGCGAACGTGACGTACGCGTCCGCCCGGAGCTCGCGGTCCCGCCAACGCGCGATGAACGTATCGTACTGGAAGTGCTCGAGGTCTCCCGTCAGGGACGGCGAGTGCGAGAACCGCATCACGAGCTTGTCGTTCTCGAGCGCGATCGAAATGTCCCCGTACCAGGCGTCGCGGTAGTTCGCCGCATACTTGGCGAGTGGCAGGGAAGGACGGGAGGCCGTGTCGCGTGCGGCCGTCGCCGCCCGTTCCTGGACCGCGATGATCGAGTCCTGCCGGGCTTTGCGGGTGCGGTAGATCGTCGCCCAGTCGGTGGGCGGAGCGCCGAGGAAGTGGTCGAGCAGCCGCCAAGTAATCGCCTGAAACGCCTGGCCGACCTCCTGGTTCGTGAACACGGCGATGCCGAGCCGCTCGTCCGGCACGAGCGTGATGCGGGACACGAACCCCGGTAGACCGCCGGTGTGTGTGACGACCTTCCGGCCGCGCAGGTCCCGTACCTCGAATCCCAGCGCATAGCCGGCGACGTTGGCCTGTTGCGCCGCGAGGTCGGGCGGCACCTTCCCGACACGGTACGGCGTCACGATCGACCACAGCTCGAACGTCGTTTGCGGTTTGAACAACCGCGTGCCGTCCGCCAGTTTCCCCGAATCGAGTTGTACCATGAGCCACTTGGCGATATCGGCGGCATTGGCGTTGATGCCGCCGGCCGGATTGACGTTGTCGCTGCCAAACGGCGAGATCGGTCGTACCCGCCCGTCGATCGCGGCGTGCGGCGTCGCGACGTTCCCGCCGGCCGCGGCTGCCGAGTGCCGCACGCTGCTGCCCGTCATCCCGACGCGCGCGAGAATCCGCGACGAGACGAAATCCTCCCACGTCTGACCCGACACCGCCTCGATCACCTCGCCCGCCACGCTGTAGAGCACGTTGTCGTAGGCGTATGCCGACCGGAAACTCGTCTCGGGTTTGATGTAGCGGAGCCGGCGAGCGATCTCCTTGCGGCCGTACGTAGACGTGGGCCACCACAACAAGTCACCGGCGCCGAGCCCCAGTCCGCTGCGATGCACCAGCAGGTCCCGGATCGTCATCTCGCGCGTGACGAACGGGTCGTACATCTGGAACCAGGGGAGGTAGTTGATGACAGGGGCGTCCCACTGGAGCTTGCCCTCTTCGACCAGTAGTCCCAGCGCGGTGGCGGTGAACGCTTTGGTGTTCGAGGCGATGCCGAACAGCGTACGCTCGTCTACGGGTGTCGCGTCGCCGAGTTTGCGTACGCCGTAGCCGCGGGCGAGCAGGACGCGCCCATCCTTTACGATCGTCAGGGCGATCCCGGGCACGTCGAAGTCCTTCATTACACGGGCGACGTAGGCGTCGAGGTCGCGGGGGAGGGCGGGGGCGGTCGGGCGTTGTGCGCGGAGGGAAGTCGCGGTCAGCGCCAGAATGCAAAGGCTTGCGAAGCGTTTCATCGGGTTCTCAACTCCTCCAAGGCCCGGGTCACGTACACCCGCGTCATCTGCTTCCGCCACGACAAGTCGAAATCGGTGTTGTCCATCGGCTTTGAGGGCCGGTAGGCTGCTTCTGCCGCGCTTTCAATCGTTTCTTTAGAAAGCGCGGCGCCCTTTAGGGCTGCGGCCGCCTCCGGCACCTCTTGCGGCCAGCTCGCAACTCCGCCCAACACGATCCGGGCGTCCGCGACCTTCTTGCCGCTCCACTTGATCCACGCCGCCACACCCAGCACCGGAAAGTCGAACGAGCCCCGCCGCCGCAGCTTGTGGTACACGGCGTCCCACCCGTCCGGCGCCGGGAGGCGCACCTCGGCGAGAATCTCATCGGGCTGCTTCGTGAGATAGTTGATCCCGTCATTGTGGTAGAACCGCCCCGCCGGGACCACCCGCTCCCCCTGCGGTCCCACCAACCGGTACTCGGCGCCAATGGCCACCATCACCGGCGCGACGTCGGAGGAATTCACCGCCCAACAGCGCGGCGACGAGGGAGCCACCCAGCAGATCGCGCCGTCTTTCTTCATGCAGAAGTCGATTGCCTTCCGCCACTCATACGATTGGTTGTAGTAGTTGCAGCGGGTGTCGAGGCAGAGATTGCCGCCGAGGGTGCCCATGTTGCGCAGCAGGGGCGTGGAGACGAGGCGGGCAGCGTGACCCACGACGGCCGGACGGCCCGACGGCCGGTCGGCCAGATCCGTCAGGGTGACACCAGCCCCAATTGTCCCATCATCGGCACGTCGCAGCTCCGGAATCCCCATCAGCGAGATGACGGTCTTGGGCTCCTGGTGCCGACGCTTCATGTTCGGGTACAAGTCCGTCCCGCCGGCGACGAACATGCCGTCGGGGCCGGCGTCGGCCTTCATACGAAGAGCTTCCGCGAGCGATCGCGGCTGCAGATATGTGAACGACGGGAGCCGCAGCATACGTGATCATAAGCTGCGGCTCCCCCCTCCCTGCGTCTAGCCTCGTTTCAGACCGATCGCGCGCGCCGCCTGCGCCAGCCGGACGAACTCCGCGCGGTAACCCTCGGGGTCTTGGCCGAGGGCTTCGCGCGCCGCCGCGATGACATGGGCGATGTCGGCTTGACCGCGGTGCTCGGAGTCGCGCAGCAGCAGTCCGAACTCGGCGACCGCCGCCTGGAACTGGAAGTCCACTGACGGCGATCGCGCCCCCTCGGCCAACACGGGCCGGCTGATCAGGCGGCTCTGGTTTCCGTCGGGCCGCTTGTAGCGCACCTTCACGAACAACAGCTCGGGGCCGCCCGCGTTCTGCGCGGTGACGCGCTGATAACGCAGCGAGTCCGGCAGCCGTACCGTGACGTCGGTCTCCACGCCCTGCGGCACGACCTCGTACAACGCCGTGACGGAATGCCCCGAGCCGACCTCGCCGGCGTCCTTCTTGTCGTCGGCGAAGTCTTCATTCTGGAGGAGGCGGTTCTCGTAGCCGATCAAGCGGTAGGCGCGGACGCGCGCGGGGTTCCACTCGACCTGGATCTTCACGTCCTTCGCCACAGTGTAGAGCGTCCCGCCCAGCTCGTGCACGAGCACCTTCCGCGCTTCGAGCAGATTGTCGAGGTAGGCGTAGTTGCCGTTTCCGTGGTCGGCGAGCTTCTCCATCTTGGCGGCCTGGAGATTGCCGTCGCCCACACCCAGCACCGTGAGGAACACGCCCGTCTGACGCTTCTCCTCGATCAGGCGGACCATCTCCGCGTCGCTCGACACGCCGACATTGAAATCGCCGTCGGTCGCGAGAATGACGCGGTTGTTGCCGCCGCGAATGAAGTTGGCTACGGCCTCGTCATACGCCCGCCGGATCCCCGCACCTCCCGCGGTGCTGCCGCCGGCCTCGAGACGATCGATGGCGGCGAGGATCGTTTCCTTCTGGTCGCCGCTGGTGGAGGGCAGCACCAGCCCCGCTGAGCCCGCATAAACGACGATGGCGACGTGATCCTTGGGACGCAGCTCGTTTACCAGCATGCGCATCGCCGCCCGCACCAGCGGCAGCTTGTTTTCCGGCTGCATCGATCCCGAGACGTCGAGCAGGAAGACGAAATTCGAGGGCGGCAGGTTCTCGAGGTGGAGGCGTCGCGCCTGGAGACCGATACGCACCAGGCGGTGCTGCGGCTTCCACGGCGCCGCAGCGACCTCGGCGTGGATGGCGACGGGATCGTCGCCCTCCGGCTCGGCGTAACTGTAGGGGAAGTAGTTGATCAGCTCTTCGATCAGCACCGCATCTTTGGGCGGCAGTTGGCCTTCTTGCAGGATGAAGCGCCGCATGTTGCTGTACGACGCGCGGTCCACGTCGATCGAGAACGTCGAGAGCGGATGCGCCGCGACGGCGAGGAACTGGTTCTCGTCGATCTTGTCGTACTGCTCGCGGTCGCCTGGCTGACCCTGACGACGCCACGGCTCCGGCGCGTACCGGTGCACCGTATAACCATCGATCCGCACTACGCCGTTTTG
>Ga0210382_10000314_pt1 | contig 18129 bp, 29 predicted proteins | sample PLMedo_FD_155452 | JGI IMG/M metagenome (GOLD analysis project Ga0210382, IMG submission 155452) | Groundwater sediment microbial communities from an aquifer in East River, Colorado, USA - PLM0_60_coex redo | ecosystem: Environmental > Terrestrial > Soil > Riparian zone | place: USA: East... | reverse complement strand
GGAACAGCTCCGCTTCGCGATTCGCGAAGGCGGTCGGACGGTGGGTGCCGGTGTGGTCACCAAGATTCTGAAATAGACGCCACGACGCCAAGACGCCACGCCGCACGACTTCTCGTGGCGTCCTGGCGTCATGGCGACTTGAAACGAGGCACCGTATGGCCGGCAAAATCCGAATCCGGTTGAAGGCATTCGACCACGCCCTGATCGATCAGGCGGCGGCCGATATCGTGCGTACGGCGGAAAAGACCGGCGCGCAGGTCTCGGGCCCCATCCCGCTGCCGACCAAACGGCAGATGTGGACGGTGCTCCGCAGCCCGCACATCGACAAGAAGAGCCGCGAGCAGTTCGAGCTGAAGACGCACAAGCGGCTCATCGATATCCTCGACTCGCGGTCGCAGACGGTCGATGCGCTGACCAAGCTCGATCTGCCCGCCGGCGTCGACGTGGAAATCAAGGTCGAGTAGCCATGAACGGACTGATCGGACGCAAATTGGGCATGACTCGGGTGTTCAACGCCGAGGGTACGCACATCCCCGTCACGGTGATCGAGGCGGGGCCGTGCCCCGTCGTGGCCGTGGCCGAGGGGGGGCGCGTCGAGCTCGGCTTCGGCGCCAAGAAACCGAAGCGCACGCCCAAGGCGCTGGCGGGCCACGTGAAAAAGGCCGGCTTCGAGACGTCGCCGCGCGTGATCCGCAGCTTCTTCCCGGTGGGCGAAGACACGCCGCCCAAGGCCGGGGAAACGATGACGGTGGCCATTTTTGCCGAGGGCGACCGCGTGAAGATCACGGGGATCACGAAAGGGCGTGGCTTCCAGGGCGTGGTGCACCGCCATCACTTCCACGGCGGGCCGGAGACGCACGGCAACACGCGGCACCGCAAGCCCGGGTCGATCGCGCCGGGTACCGATCCCTCGCGCATCATCAAGGGGAAGCGGATGCCGGGCCACATGGGCGCGCGCAACTTCACCGAGCTGGGGCTCCGCGTCGTGAAGGTCGACGCCGAGCGCAATCTCTTGTTCGTGCGCGGCTCGGTGCCGGGCCCGATGAACGGGCTGCTCACCGTCCGCAAGCAGGGAGGCCCGAGCCGCCATGATTGAGGCTCCGCACTTTTCCGCCGCCGGCGCCAAGAAAAAAGCCGTCTCGCTCCCGGCCGGGCTGTTCGACGGCACGGTGAACGAGGACCTGCTGCATCGGGCGGTGATCACGTACCTGTCCAACCAGCGACAGGGGACGCACGACACCAAGACCCGCAGCGAGGTCTCGGGCGGCAACCAGAAACCGTGGAAGCAGAAGGGCACCGGCCGCGCCCGGCAGGGCTCGACCCGCGCGCCGCACTGGCGGCATGGCGGCATCGCGTTCGGCCCGCATCCGCGCAGCTACCGCCTGGCGATTCCGAAGAAGATGCGCCAGCTGGCCAAGAAGTCGGCGCTCAACGCGCGCGCGCGCGAGGGCGCCGTCCTCGTGGTGGACCCGTTCGCCTACGACAAGCCGAAGACCAAGCCGTTCGCGGCGCTGCTCGCCAAGCTGGAGCTCACCAGCAAGAAGGTGCTGGTGCTGACCGCGGGCGACGAGAACAGCTACAACGTCTATCTCTCGGGGCGCAACATCCCCGACGTGCAGGTGATGCGCTTCGCGGACGCGACGGCCTACGAGATCCTCTGGTCGCAGGCGGTGCTGGTGGAACTCCCGGCCCTGGGCGCCAAGGCGGAGAAGGAAGAGGAGGCGGCCGATGCCTGATCTGCACGCCACGATCGTGGCTCCGGTGGTCACCGAGAAGTCGTCGGCGGCCTACGGCGCCCGCAAGGAATACGCGTTCAAGGTGCATCTCGACGCGAGCAAGCCCGAGATCAAGGCGGCGATCGAGACGCTGTTCAAGGTCTCCGTGACGCGCGTCCGCACCCTGGTCGTGCGCGCCAAGCGCAAGACCTACGGGCGGTACGCCGGCCGGCGGCCATCCTGGAAGAAGGCGATCGTCACCCTCAAAGAGGGCGACGCCATCGAGGTGTTCGAGGGCTGACATGGGCATCCGACAGTTTCGGCCGATGACACCGGCCACGCGCTTCCGTTCGGTCTCCGACTTCGCCGACATCACGAAGACGGAGCCCGAGAAGTCCCTGCTCGAGCCGCTCAAGCGGACGGGCGGGCGCAACAACAAGGGCCACATCACGAGCCGGTATATGGGCGGCGGTCACAAGCGCCAGTACCGGCGCATCGACTTCCGCCGCGAAAAGTTCTCGATCCCGGCGAAGGTCGCCGCGATCGAGTACGACCCGAACCGGACGGCGCGTATCGCCCTGCTGCACTACGCCGACGGTGAGAAGCGCTACATCCTGGCGCCCAAGAGCCTGAACGTGGGCGACTCGGTCGTCTCGGGGCCGGGGTCCGATATCCGGACGGGCAACGCGATGCCGCTGTTCGAGATTCCGCTCGGCACGGCGGTGCACAACATCGAGCTGAAGATTGCGAAGGGCGGGCAGCTGTGCCGCGGCGCCGGGACGAGCGCGCAAGTCGTGGCGAAAGAAGGCAACTACGTGACCCTGCGGCTCCGCTCGACGGAGATGCGGATGGTGCGCGGCGAGTGCCTCGCCACGATCGGCGAGGTCGGCAACGCCGAGCACGAGCTGCTCTCGATCGGCAAGGCGGGCAAGAGCCGCTGGCTGGGCCGGAGCCCGCGCGTGCGCGGCGTCGCCATGAACCCGGTGGACCACCCGCTCGGCGGCGGTGAGGGCAAGAGCTCGGGCGGCCGGCCCCCCACCAACCCCTGGGGCAAGGTCGAAGGCAAGAAGACCCGGCACAAGAAGAAGCGGTCCACGAAACTCATCGTGCGCGGTCGGAAGCGCGGGAAGGCGACGACGTAATGGGACGCAGCGTCAAGAAGGGGCCCTACGTCGAGGAGTCGCTCCTCGTCAAAGTCCGGGCCCTGAACGAGCGGAACGAGAAGAAGGTGTTCAAGACCTGGTCGCGGCGCAGCACGATCACGCCGGAGTTCATCGGCCACACGCTCGCGGTGCACAACGGGAACAAGTTCATCCCCGTGTACATCACCGAGAACATGGTGGGTCACAAGCTGGGCGAGTTCGCGGCCACGCGGTTGTTCCGCGGCCACAGTGCCAAGGGCTCGGCAGCCGAGCGCGAAGCCGAAGCGGCGCCTGAGGGCGCCGCGGCTCCAAGCAGCGGCGGGGCCGGCGGAGGGGAGAAGAAGTAAATGGAAGCTCGGGCGATCCAGCGGACGGTGCGGCAGTCGGCGCGGAAGATGCGCCTCGTGATCGATTTGATCCGGGGGCGGGGCGTGGCGGAAGCCGACGCCATTCTGCGTTTCTCGAAGAAGCGCGCCGCCAGACAGATCCATAAGGTGCTGAAGTCGGCGGTCGCGAACGCGCAGCAGGCGGCGCAGCGGCAAAACGCGCCCTTCGACGCCGACCAGTTGCGGGTCAAGTACGCGGTGGTGAACGAGGGCGCGACGTTGAAGCGCTTCACCGCCGCGGCGATGGGCCGCGCCACGCCGATCCTGAAGCGCACCAGCCACGTGGAGATCCACGTCGCGAGCGACACGGCGCCCGCGCCGGCGGCGAAGGCCGCCCCGGCGACGGCGACGAATGCGGAACCGAAGGCCAAGGCGAAGGCGAAGGCGAAGCCGAAAAAGAAGGCCGCCGCGAGCAAGAAGAAGACGAAGACCAAGAAAGCGAGCGAGTAAGTGGGCCAGAAAACACATCCGTACGGGTTCCGCCTCGGGATCGTCAAGCAGTGGCGCTCCCGCTACTTCGCGCGCCGCAACTTCCCGGAGCTGCTCAAGGAAGACGAGCTGATCCGCAAGTATCTGAAGACGCGGCTCAGCCACGCGGCGATCGCCGACGTGCACATCGAGCGGAAGCCGGGCAAGGTGACCGTGACGGTGCACACCGGGCGCCCCGGCGTGGTGATCGGGAAGCGCGGCGCCGAGGTGGACAAGCTGCGCGACGAGCTGGCCCAGCTGACGGGCAAGGAAGTCGGGATCAACGTCGAGGAGATCAAGCGGCCCGAGCTGGACGCCCAGCTGGTGGGCGACAGCGTGGCGCACCAGCTGACGCAGCGTATCTCGTTCCGCCGCGCCATGAAGCGGGCGGTGCAGAGTGCGATGCGGATGGGCGCGCAGGGGATCAAGATCAAGACGGCAGGCCGCCTGGGCGGGGCCGAAATCGCGCGGACCGAAGGCTACCACGAGGGGCGCGTGCCGTTGCACACGCTCCGCGCCGACATCGACTACGCGACGTCGACCGCCAAAACGACCTTCGGGACGATCGGCGTGAAGGTTTGGATCTTCAAGGGCGAGCGCACCGAAGATCTGCACGGCCGCACCTATTCCACGGGCGTCTGAACGATGCTGGCACCGAAGCGGGTCAAGTTTCGCAAGCGGTTCAAGGGCCGCACCAACGGGATGGCCACGCGCGGCAACACCGTCGCGTTCGGCCACTACGGTCTGATGTCGCTCGATCCGGGCTGGGTCACGAACCGCCAGATCGAGGCGGCGCGCGTCGCGGTGACGCGCGAGATGAAGCGGGGCGGCAAGGTGTGGATTCGACTCTTTCCCGACAAACCGATCACCAAGAAGCCCGCCGAGACCCGGATGGGGAAGGGCAAAGGCAACCCGGAGGGGTGGGTCGCGGTGGTGAAGCCGGGGCGGATCATGTTCGAGCTCGAGGGGATCGAGGAGCCGTTGGCGCGCGAAGCGTTGGCGCTGGCCGCGGCCAAGCTGCCCGTGCGTTCGAAGTTCGTGAAGCGGGAGGAGCGCTAGGATGGCGACGGCGAAACAGAATCGGCCCGAGGAGCTGCGCGAGCTGAAGACCGAGGACCTCACGCAGAAGCTCGCGATCCTGAGCGAGGAGAGGTTCCGGCTCGAGTTCCGCCGTGCCACCGAGGCGCTGACCAATCCGCTGCAGCTGCGGACGATCCGCCGCGACATCGCGCGGATTCAGACCATTCTGAAGGAAAGGGCGTCGGCATGACGGGCGGGACGGAGAGGACGCGCCGCAAGGTCCGGACGGGCGTCGTGGTGAGCGACAAGATGCAGAAGACCGTGACGGTCTCGATGGTGCGTCGCTTCGCGCACGGGTTCTACGGCAAGCAGATCAACCGCACCAAGACGGTCGCCGCACACGACGAGCACGGCGCCAAAACGGGTGATACGGTCCGCATCGTGGAGACGCGGCCCCTGTCCAAGCGCAAGCGCTGGCGAGTGGTTGAGATCGTCGAAAGGGCGAAGTAGCCATGGTGCAGCAGGAAACGCAGCTCAAGATCGCGGACAACTCGGGCGCGCGGCGCGCGCTCGTGATCCGCGTGCTCGGCGGGTCCAAGCGCCGCTATGCGGGGCTGGGCGACGTCGTGGTCGTCACGATCAAGGACGCCATCCCCACCGGCCAGGTGAAGAAGGGCGAGGTGGCCAAGGCGGTGATCGTGCGAACGGCCAAGGAGACCCGGCGCAAGGACGGCTCCTACATCCGGTTCGACGAGAACGCCGCGGTCCTGATCAACGACGAGGGTGAGCCGCGGGCCACCCGCATTTTCGGTCCGGTGGGCCGCGAGCTGCGCGACAAGAAGTTCATGAAGATCGTGTCGCTCGCGCCGGAGGTCATCTGACATGAAGCCGCTCGTCTACAAGAAGTCGCGCAAAGTTCGGGGGATGGAGCCCGTCCGTCACAAGTTGCACGTCGCCAAGGGCGACACGGTGCGCGTGATCCGCGGCGAAGCCCGCGGCAAGGAAGGGAAGATCCTCCACGTCTACCCGAAGGAGTTCCGGGTCGTGGTGGAGGGCGTGAACCTCGTGAAGAAACACAAGCGGGCCACGACGCCCCAGGGCGAGAGCGGGATCATCGAGTTCCCGGCGCCGATCGCGGCGTCGAACGTGATGCTGCTCGACCCCAAGTCGGGCCACCCCACGCGGGTGCGGCGCCGCAAGGACAAGGACGGAACGGTGGAACGGATCGCGGTCAGGTCCGGTCAGCCGATTCCGCGAGTGAGGTAGCGATGGCGGACGAAAAGAAGCCCACGGACCAAGAACAGCAGCCGGAAGCGGCCAACCCCGCGGCCACGCCGCGGGGGGACGCGGCGGCGCCGCAGGGTGACGCACCGGCGGCCGCCGAGCCCGCGGCCGCCGAGCCCGCCAACCCCGCGGCCATGCCGCGGGGGGACAAGAAGCAGCCCAAAGCGCCCAAAGAGGGCAAGGGCGGCAAGGGCGGCAAGGGTGGCAAAGGTGCCAAGGCTCCGGCCCCGGCGCCCGAGCCCGAAGGCCCGCCCGCCGAGCCGGCGCCGCGCGCCCGGCTGCTCGACTTCTACGAGCAGCGCGTGCGCGCCAAGCTGCAGCAGCAGTTCGGCTTCAAGAACGTGCACCAGATCCCGCGGCTCTTGAAGATCGTGCTCAACGTCGGGATGGGCGACGCGGTGAAGAACCCGAAGGGGCTCGACGCGGCGGTGGTCGAGCTGGGCGCCGTCACCGGCCAGCACCCGGTCGTCACGCGGGCCAAGAAGTCGATCGCGAACTTCAACCTGCGCGAAGGGCAGGCGATCGGCTGCGCCGTGACGCTGCGCGGCGGTCGGATGTACGAGTTCCTCGACCGGTTCATTTCGGTCGCGGTGCCGCGGATGCGTGACTTCCGCGGGCTGCCGACGAAGAGCTTCGACGGGCGCGGCAATTACACGCTCGGCATCAAAGAGCAGATGATTTTCCCGGAGATCGACTACGACAAGGTCGAGCGGATCCACGGGATGGATATCACGTTCGTGACGAGCGCCGGCCGGGACGACTCCGCCCTGGCGCTCCTCCGAGAGCTGGGGATGCCGTTCCGGGGCGAAACCCCCGTGGCGGCGGCCTAGGAGACCACATGGCGAAGAAGTGTTGGATCGAGAAAATCAAACGGCCGCCCAAGTTCAAGGTGCGGGGCTACTACCGCTGCCAGCGCTGTGGGCGGAGCCGTGGTACGCTGCGGAAGTTCAAGCTGTGCCGCATTTGTTTCCGTGAGCTCGCGCTGCGCGGGGAGATTCCCGGCGTACGCAAAGCCAGCTGGTAAAGGACAGGCGAGATGAGCGCAACTGATCCCGTCGCCGATATGCTGACCCGCGTGCGGAACGCCTGTGCGGCGGGCCACCGCCGGGTCGACATGCCGGTGTCGAAACTGAAGGTCGAGATCGGGCGGATCCTCCGCGACAACCACTACATCCAGGACTACAAGGTCCTCGATGATGGACGTCACGGGCTGCTGCGGCTCTACCTGAAGTACCACAACGACGCACCCGTCATCCGGGCGTTGCAACGCATCTCCACGCCCGGCCTCCGGCGCTACGTCAAGGCCCGCGAGATTCCGCGCGTCAAAAACGGCCTGGGGATGGCGATCCTCAGCACGCCGCAGGGCCTGATGACCGACCGCGAAGCGCGCACCGCCCGAATCGGCGGCGAGCTGCTCGCGGTGGTCTGGTAAAGGAGGCGGCGATGTCGCGTATCGGTCGCAAGCCGGTCCCGCTGCCCAAGGGCGTCACCGCGCAGATCGACGGTCATCACATCACGGTGAAGGGACCGAAGGGCGAGATCAGCCGGTCCCTGCACGCCGAGATGGCGCTCGCGCTGGAAGACAACGCCGTCGTCGTGCGGCGCCCCTCCGACGAGACGCGGCACAAGGCGCTGCACGGCCTGACGCGGACGCTCGTGGCCAACATGGTCGAGGGCGTCACCAAGGGGTATGCCAAGGCCCTCGAGATCCAGGGCGTCGGCTACAAGGCCGAGCCGAAGCCGTTCGGCGTGCAGCTGGTGGTGGGGTTCTCGCATCCCGTTCCCTACCACGCGCCCAAGGGCATCAAGATTTCCGTGGACAACAACGTCCTCGTGAAGATCGAGGGCATCGACAAGGAGCTGGTGGGCCAGGTGGCTGCGGAGATCCGCAACGTCCGGCCACCCGAGCCCTACAAGGGCAAGGGCATCCGCTATCAAGGGGAACAGGTGCGGCGCAAGGCGGGCAAGACGGCCCAGGCGGCGAAATAACCCATGCGATCCATTCACAAGATCAAGACGTCGGCGCACGAGCGTTATCGGCGCCACCTCCGGGTTCGCAAGAAGGTGCAGGGCACCCCGGAGCGGCCGCGGCTCGTCGTGTTCCGCTCCTCGAAGCACATCTACGCCCAGCTCGTGGACGACCAGAAGGGCGTCACGCTCGCGGGCGTCGCCGATACGTCCGAGGGCATCGCGGTGGAGGGCAAGGGCAAGGTAGCGCGGAGCTTCGCGCTCGGCCGGCTCATCGCGACGAAGGCCAAGGAGAAGGGCATCGTGAAGGTCGTGTTCGACCGCGGCGGTTACCAGTATCACGGGCGCGTGAAGGCCGTGGCTGACGGCGCCCGCAAAGGGGGATTGGAGTTCTAATGGTCGAGGACCAAGAGCAAACACCCGCGACGGCGGAGCCCACTGCGGCCCCCCCCCCGGCGGCTGCGCCGGCTCCCCAGGAACACCGCCCATCGCGCGGCCCCCGGGGTGGCGGCGGCGGTGGCGGGGGGGGCGGTGGTGGCCGCGGTGGCCGCGGGCGCGGACGCGGCGGCGACCGCCAGGGTGGCGAGCGGCAGCGCGAGGGCGACGGGTTCGTCGAGAACGTGATCGCCATCAACCGCGTCGCCAAGGTCGTGAAGGGTGGTCGCCGTTTCTCCTTCAACGCCCTGGTGGCGGTGGGGGATGGGAAGGGACAAGTCGGCATCGCGACCGGCAAGGCCAACGAGGTGAGCGAGGCGGTGCGCAAGGCGGTCGAATCGGCACGCCGCAAGCTCAAGGAAGTGCCGCTCACGGGCAGCACGATCCCGCACGAGATCATCGGCAAGCACGGCGCGGGCCGCGTGCTCCTGAAACCGGCGACCTCGGGAACGGGCGTGATCGCCGGCGGCCCGGTGCGCGCGGTGCTCGAGTGCGCCGGTGTGCGCGACATCCTTACCAAGAGTCTGGGCTCGACCAACCCACACAACATGGTCCGGGCCACGATGGACGGGTTGGCGCGGCTCACGACGGCGCGGCGCGTCGCCAAGGAGCGGGGCGTCGAGCTCGAGGCCATTCACTACCGAGCCCGCCAACAGGCCACGGTGACCCATGGGTAGGCTTCCCCCCACCCGGAAATACCGGAAGCGGAAGTCCGGACGGGACCCGGTCCTGCCACCGGCGGGCAAGGGCAAGCTGCGGATCAAGCAGGTGCGCTCGGGCAGCGGCCATTCGGCGCGCATGAAGCGCACGCTCGAGGCGTTAGGCTTCAAGCACCATCAGGACGTCGTGGTCAAGCAGGACCACCCCGCGCTGCGCGGCATGCTGCAACAGGTGCGCCACCTCGTCGAGGTGACGCCCGAGAAGGAAGGCTCGAAGTAATGGCTACGAAGACCACGCGGGCAAAGAAGAAGAAAGACGCGCCCGTAACGCGGCTCGCCTTGCACGACTTGAAGCCCCCCAAGGGCTCGCATCGCGCGCGCATCCGGAAGGGACGCGGGCCCGGTTCGGGCATCGGGAAGACGGCCGGACGGGGTGGCAAGGGCCAGACCGCCCGCGCCGGCAAGAAGATCCGCCCCGGCTTCGAGGGCGGGCAGATGCCGCTCATCCGCCGCATCCCGAAGCGCGGGTTCACGAACCCCTTCAAGCAGGACGCCCAGGTCGTGAACGTGCGACACCTGAGTCTCCTCGCCGAAGGGGTCGAGATCACGCCCGACACGTTGTTCGGGGCGGGGCTCGTACGCCGGCCCGACCAGCCCATCAAGCTGCTCGGCATGGGCGAGGTGCAGCGCAAGTTTCTGGTGAAGGGGGTCTCAGTCTCCGCGAGCGCCAAAACCAAGATCGAGCAAGCCGGCGGAACCATCGAGTGACGAACCCGATTCCGAATCTGTTCAAGGTTCCGGAGCTGAAGGACAAGCTGCTCTTCACGCTCCTGTGTCTCGTCGTCTACCGCATCGGCGCGCACATCGCGACGCCCGGAGTGAACGTCGACGCGCTCGCCGACTTTCTGGCGAACCAGGGGCAGGGCACCCTCTTCAGCCTGTACGACCTGTTCGCGGGCGGCGGCTTCTCGCGCGCCACGGTCTTCGCGCTGGGGATCATGCCCTACATCTCCGCCAGCATCGTCTTCCAGCTGGCGGGGCCGGTCTTCCCGATCATCGAGAAGATGCAGCGCGACGAAGAGGGCAAGAAACGCCTCACCCAGTGGACGCGCTACCTCACCGTCGTGCTCTGTCTATTCCAGGCCTACGGCTTCGCGATCTTCACCGAGCAGCTCCCCAACGCCGTCGCGGAGCCCGGGTGGGCGTTCCGCATGACGACGGTGCTCACGCTCACGACCGGTGGCGTATTCGTGATGTGGCTGGGTGAGCAGATCACGGAGCGCGGCATTGGGAACGGCATGAGCCTGCTCATCTTCTTCTCGATCGTGGAGCGCATCCTGCCCGAGTCGCTGCGCACTATCGAGGCCCTCAAGACGGGCACCCTGAGCTTCCCGCTGCTGCTGGTGGTGCTCGTGATGATGGTGGGAGTGGTGGCGGGCACCGTGGCGGTGACGGTGGCGGCGCGCCGCATCCCGATCCAGATCCCGCGCAAGGTGATGGGACGCGGGCGGATTCGCGAGGGGCAGAAGACGTTCATCCCGCTGCGCATCAACAGCGCGGGCGTGATGCCGATCATCTTCGCGCAGTCGTTGATCATCGTGCCGGGCACCGTTGCGACCTTCATCGGCGGGGCCTGGCTGAAGCAGATCGCCGAATACTTCAACACGACGTCGATCTGGTACGTCCTGACGAGTGCCGTGCTGATCATCTTCTTCGCCTACTTCTACACGTCCATCATTTTCAATCCGGTGGACCTGGCGGAGAACCTGAAGAAGCAGGGTGGGTTCATTCCGGGCGTGAAGCCGGGCGCGGCCACAGCGGACTACATCGACGAAGTGCTGTCGCGCATCACGCTGCCGGGGGCCATCTTCCTCACGTTCGTCGCGATGTTGCCGATCGTCGTCTCCAATTCCCTGGGCATGCCGTTCGGGTTCGGCGGCACCGCGCTACTCATCGTGGTGGGCGTCGCGTTGGACACCGTCCAGCAGGTGCAGCAACACCTCCTGCTGCGCCAGTACGACGGGTTCATGAAGGGTCCCGGTGGAGGCAGCGGCGCGTCACGGGTCCGGTTCCGGCGGTAGATAGGTGCCGGTACTTTAGTGTTCATTCTCATCCTGGGGGCGCCGGGCTCGGGCAAGGGGACCCAGGGGAAGATCCTGGCGGAGCGTCTCGGGCTGGCCAAGATCACGACGGGGGACATCCTCCGCGACGCCATGAAGGCCGGCACGCCCCTCGGGAAGCAAGCCAAGGAGTACTACGACAAGGGGCAGCTCGTCCCCGACTCCGTGATTCTCGACCTGATCAAAGCCGAGCTGGCGAAGCCCGAAGCCAAGGACGGCGCGATCTTCGACGGATTCCCCCGAACGGCGGCGCAGGCCGAGCTGGTCGACAAGACCCTCGCCGAGCGCGGCCAACGGTTGAACCACATCCTGCTGCTCGACGTGGACGAGGACGAGCTGGTGCACCGCATGTCGGCCCGGGCGTCGCAGGAAGGCCGTTCCGACGACACGCCGGAGGCCATCAGGACGCGGCTCAACGTCTACCGTCGAGACACCGCTCCCCTTATCGCGCGTTACAGTCAACGCGGGATCGTGCATCGGGTGCCGGGCGGCGGCACCGTCGAGCAGATCACGGAGGAGATCAAGCGGATCATCGGACGATGATCACCATCAAGTCCCCGCGAGAGATCGAGACGATGGCGGCCGCGGGCCGCATCGTGGCCGGGACGCTCGCGCTGGTGCAACGGCATGTCCGCCCCGGCATCTCGACCGACGCCCTCGACCGCCTCGCCGAAGAGTTCATCCGCAGCCATCCGGGCGCCCGGCCCTCGTTCAAGGGGCTGTACGACTTTCCCGCCACCCTCTGTACCTCCATCAATCACGAGATCGTCCACGGCATTCCGTCGCCGAAGCGCGTCCTGAAGGACGGGGACCTCCTGAGCGTCGACGTGGGAGCGTGGCTCGAAGGACTGCACGCCGACTCCGCCGCCACGTTCCCGGTGGGCGACGTCTCGCCCAACGCCGCGCGCCTGTTGCAGGTGACGCGCGATGCCCTGGTCGCGGGCGTGGCCCAGGCGCGGGCCGGGAATCACGTCGGAGATATCGGCCACGCCGTCCAAAAGGTGGCGGAAGGCGCCGGGTACTCGGTGGTGCGGGAGCTGGTGGGACACGGAATCGGTGCGTCGTTCCACGAGGAGCCGCAGGTGCCGAACTACGGCAAGCCCAAACGGGGCGCCCGTCTCGTAGCCGGGATGACGATCGCAATCGAGCCGATGATCAACATCGGAAAGGCCGAGATTCGGACGCTGGACGACAAGTGGACCGTCGTGACTCAGGACGGGTCGTTGTCGGCGCACTTCGAGCATACGGTGGCTGTTGCGGAAAACGGAACGCCGCCCCGGGTGCTCACGACCCTCTAAGTCGGTCCGCCTCCTCGAGCAGGTCGCGCCCCGTGGTTGGATCCCCCATCGCAGCCACGTTGACCTTGATGTTCTCGACGGCGCCCTCGATCGCGGTACGGGCCAGCAAGCCGGCCACCCGCGCGTCGCTCACCGCATTCTTGTTCCCAATCTGCTCGATCTCTTTGGCGAGGATCAGCACCCGCGCCGCCCGCTTGGCCACCTCGGCGGGCGTGCGCGCCGCGCCGACGAGCGCATCGTCTACGACACGCGCCCGCGTAGGGTCGTCCTTGGGGATCTTGTAGGCCTGGCTCACCGCCATGTAGGCGAGGGCGTCTTCGTCCACGAGGCGCCGCAGCTCCCCACGCAGCCGCTCGGCCTCGGCGAGGATTTCGGTCGCGCGGCCTTGAGCGTCGGCGTATGCTTTCCGGCCGATCGTGAGCCGAGCCACCATCGCGACGAGCGCGGCTGCGAGGGTGCCCGCGAGTGCCGCGGCGCTGCCACCACCCGGTACCGGTGAGCCTCCCGCCAGCTCGTCGATCCACCCGTCCAAACTGGCCCCCCCTCCCCCCCCTCCCCCCTCGGCGGCGCGGATCTTGGCCTCGAGCAGGTGATCGGCCGCGTCGGGTACCTGCAAAACCGCGCCGGCGGCGCGGATCACCGCCCGTTCAGGGATCAGGCCGACGATCTCACTTTTCATCACGTCGACGCCGCGCTTCACCGCGAGCGCCTTGATCGCCTGGAAAACCGTGGCGGGCGGCGTGATGTCGATGTCGAGCAGGTTCATGGATACCTGCGCGAGTCCCTGCACCTCGAAGCCACTCGCTTGGACGGCAGGCAGGCCTCCGCTCGACGTTCGAATCTGCTTCGCGATGTCCTTCGCAATGGAGACGTCTGGGGTATCGAGATAGACGTTGTACGCGACGAGAAATGGACGCGCGCCAATCGCCGTGGCCCCGGCAGTCGGATGGACCCGGTCGGGTCCAAAATCGGGTTCCAGTATGCGGCCCCGCATTCCCTCGAACTCACCCTTGCGCACGTCGGGGAGCAGCACGCGCTCGGAGCGCTGCGCGGCGCGGGCGTACAGGAACACCGGGATCCCCAGCTCCTTGCCTGCGCGTTCGCCCAACTTGCGGGCGAGCGCGACGCACTCGTCCATCGTGACCGCGGTGACAGGCACGAAGGGCACGACGTCCGTCGCGCCCATACGGGGATGCTCGCCCGAGTGCTTGGTCAGGTCGATGCGCGCGGTCGCGACTCGCATGGCGGCGAAGGCGGCATCGGCTGCCGCTTGAGGCGGTGCGACGAAGGTGAATACCGAGCGGTTGTGTGCCGCGTCCGATTGGACGTCGAGAAGCTTGACGCCCGGCACGCCGACGATCGCCGCGTGGATCGCGCCGATCGTGGCTGGATCGCGACCCTCGGAGAAGTTCGGTACGCATTCGACCAGCGGTGACGCCATCAGGCAGTCCTCACAGCTTGACTAAGTCGTTGTAATCTCGCACCTTGTGACCCCTATGACGCGCGTCTTCAGCGGCATCCAGCCCTCCGGCGAGCTGCACGTCGGCAACTACCTGGGCGCGGTGCAGAACTGGGTGCAGCTGCAGCACCAGCACGACTGCCTGTTCTGCATCGTGGATCTGCACGCGATCACGCAGCCCTACGACGTGGCGACGCTCGCTGCGCGGACGCTCGAGATGGCGGTGGGCCTCTTCGCCGCCGGGCTCGATCCCGAGAAATGCGTCGTGTTCGTGCAGTCGCACGTAGCCGAGCACAGCGAGCTGAACTGGCTGCTCACGATCGTCACGCCCCTCGGCGAGCTCGAGCGGCAGACGCAGTTCAAGGACAAGTCCTTGCGCCAGGAAAGCATCCCGGCGGGGCTTCTCAACTACCCCGTCCTCCAGGCCGCCGACGTGCTGCTGTACAAAGCGCGCCTCGTCCCGGTAGGCGAGGATCAGGTACAGCACCTCGAGCTGATGCGGGAGATCGCCCGCCGCTGGAACACGCGCTTCGCCGCGGGCTATTTCCCCGAGCCACAGCCGCTCCTCACCAAGACGAAGCGCGTGCTCGGGCTCGACGGCCAGGCCAAGATGTCGAAGAGCCTGGGGAACACGATCGGATTGTTCGACTCTCCCGAGACCATCTGGGAGAAGCTCCGGCCGGCCGCCACCGATCCCGCCCGCAAGACGCGCAAGGACCCGGGCAATCCCGACATCTGCAACATCTTCACGATCCACCAGGGCTTCTCACCCGCGGCGACGCAAACCGACGTCGCGCAGAAGTGCCGGACGGCGGGCTGGGGGTGCCTCGACTGCAAGCGGGTGCTCGCGGACAATATGATAGCGGCGCTCGCTCCCATCCGCGAGCGGGCCGACGCGCTCAAGCGCGAGCCGGCGGGGCTGGTCGAGCGGCTCAAGGCCGGCGCCGCCAAGGCGCGCGCGCTCGCCCGCGTGACGCTCGCCGAGGTGCGGGAGCGGATGGGATTCCTCAAGCCCGCGGAGCCCTGATGCTGGAAAACATCATCGACATCTTCCGGCTCGAGCTGCTGCTGCAGCTCGGCCTCGCCACGCTGCTGGGCGGCGCGATCGGCCTGGAGCGCGAGCTCGGCGGCAAACCGGCGGGCCTGCGCACCAACATCCTCATCTGCATCGGCTCGGCACTCTACACGCAACTCTCGCTGGCGATGGTGCCGGAGGGGACCGACGCGTCGCGGGTCGCGGGTCAAATCGTGACCGGAGTCGGGTTCATCGGCGCCGGCACGATCCTGCACGCGCGCGGCGCGGTCGTCGGGCTCACCAGCGCGGCCACGATCTGGGTCGTGGCGGCGATCGGCGTCGCGCTCGGCGCCGGCCATTACGCCGAAGCGCTGCTCGCCACGCTCGTCGTGCTGGTCGTGCTCCAGGGTCTGGGCAGGATCGAGATCGTCGTCGAGCGTCACTCAACCAAGAGCCACCTCACGGTGCACGCCCGCCCCGACAAGGAGCCGCTCGAAGAGCTGGAGACGGTCATCCGCCGTACCGGTCTGACGATCATCCGCCACGAGAGCCGGCGCGAGAACGTGGACCTCGTCATCGACTTCGACTTGAGCGGTCCCAAACGGCTCCACGACCAGGTGATGATCGCTCTGCTGCATCATCCCGCCGTCCGCACCGTCTCGACCGGGGAGTGAGCCGACGCCTCGTCATCGATCTGGCGGCGACCCACGCCGCCTGGCGCATCACGGCGCTGAGTGTGGCGGCGATTCGGGCGGCACTGGCGGGCGATTGGGACGTGGTCGAAGTGCGCGCCCCCGCCGTTTCCGCTGGGGACGGCGGCGGGGGGGGTCCGGAAGCGATCGCCGCGGCGACCGGCGCCGAGGTCTACCTCGGCTTCGGGGTACCGCCGGGCGTGGTCGAGGCGGGGCGGGGCACGCTGCGCTGGATGCACAGCGGCACTGCCGGCGTGGGGTCGGGCCTGGCAGCCCTGCGGGGGACCGGCGTGCTGCTCACCAACTCCGCAGGCGTGCACGCCGAGCCGATGGCCGACTGGGTCATCGCGGCCATCGGCTACTTCGCGCGCGGGCTCGACCGCGCGGTGGCGGCGCAGGCGCTCGGCCGATGGACCAAGCAGGAATTCGAAGCGCTCACGACGCCCGTGCGCGAGCTCCGGGACCTGCGCGTCGGGATCCTGGGGTTGGGCGGCATCGGCACGGCGGTGGCGCGCCGCGCTCTGGCGCTCGGAATGGCGGTGGCGGGCGTGCGGCGCCAACCCTCGCGAGGCGGCCCGACGGGCACACGCTGGGTGGGCTCGCTCGACGAGCTGTCCCGCCTCGCCGCCGAGAGCGATTGCTTGGTGATCGCGGCGCCCCACACCGGTGCCACCGCCGGCGCGGTGAGCCGCACGGTGCTCGAGCGGTTGCCGCGCGACGCCGTGGTGGTCAACGTCTCGCGGGGCTCGCTGCTCGATGAGGCGGCCTTGCTCGACCTGATCGACCAGGGGCGGCTGCGCGGCGCGGCGCTCGATGTCTTTTCCGTCGAGCCCCTCCCTCCCGAGCACCCTTTTTGGCGGCATCCGCGGATTCTGGTGAGCCCGCACGTGAGCGCCGTCACAGATCGCTTCTGGGAGCGGGAAACGGCCCTCATCGTGGACAACATCCGGCGCTATCTTGCAGGGGCGGCCCTGACGAACGTCGTAGACCTGGAAGCCGGGTACTGACAGCATGGAAAAGATCATCAAGGCCGCGGTCGATCGCGGGGCGTCCGACCTCCACATCAAGGCGGGGGACGTGTTCCGGGCGCGCATCAACGGCAAGCTGGTGCCGCTCACCAAGCAGCGCCTCACCCCCGACCAGACGAAGGCGATCGCGCTGCGCCTCATCCCCAGCGAGGACGACCGGGCGCGGATCGAGAAGATCCGCGACTACGACTGCTCCTGGGGGATGCCGGGGATCGGGCGGTTCCGGGTCAACATCCTGCGGCAACGCTCGTCGTTCATGATCGTCATGCGGGTCATTCCGTTCGACGTGCCCACTTTCGCATCGCTGAAGCTGCCGGCGGTGCTGGCACAGGTGGCGTCGGCGGAGCGGGGGATGATCCTCGTCACCGGTGTCACAGGGTCCGGCAAGAGTTCGACGATGGCGGCGATCATCAATCACATCAATCAGAACCAGCAGCGGCACATCCTCACGCTCGAGAACCCGATCGAATTCCTGCACCGCGATATCAACTGCTCCGTGACGCAGCGGGAAATCGGCACCGACACCGACGACTTCCGAATGGGCCTGCGCGCCGCGCTGCGCCAGGACCCCGACGTGGTGCTGATCGGCGAGATGCGCGATGCGGAAACGATGGACACCGCCATGAAGGCGGCGGAAACGGGGCACTTGCTCGTCTCGACGCTGCACACGCCGGACACCGTGACGACGGTGAATCGCATTGTCTCGATGTTCCCGCCAGAGGAGCAGGAGATCGCGCGGCTGCGGCTGTCGGAAGCGCTGCACGCGGTGGTGTCGCAGCGGCTGTTGCCGCGCGCCGACGGCGCCGGCCGCGTGGCGGCGCTCGAGGTCATGATTTGCACCGACATCGCTCGGGACATGATCAAAGACGGTGAGCGGACATCCGAGCTCCCCGACTACATCGGAGATTCGCGCGAGAAGTTCGGCATGCAGACGTTCGATCAGCATCTGCTTGATCTCGTGACCGACGGGGTGGTGAGCTATGAGAGCGCGGTGGCGGCGGCGTCGAATCGCCAGGACTTCGAGCGGCAGACGCGGTCCCTGCGGCGCCGCCCACCCTCCGCCGTGGCGAAGGCAGCCGCACCCGCTGAGGTGAAGGCCGACGACCTGTCGAGTCTGCTGCCGCCGTCGTGAGCGGGACCGACCTGGCGGGCATCTTCGCCCCCATCACCACGCCCTTCGACGCCGCCACCGGCGACGTCGCCCCGCAGTCCCTCAAGGACAACGTCAGCCGCCTCCTCGCCGATGGGTTGGACGGGATCGTGGTCGCGGGCTCGACCGGGGAGGCGCCGCTGCTCGATGCCGACGAGCACCGGCGCATCGTCGCGTGGGCGCGCGAGGTCACCCCGAAGGGCAAGTGGCTCATCGCGGGTACGGGCGCCGAGTCGACTCGGCAGGCGATCGCGTTGACGCGCGCCGCCGCGGCCGAGGGCGCCGACGCC
>Ga0210382_10000313_pt1 | contig 18248 bp, 12 predicted proteins | sample PLMedo_FD_155452 | JGI IMG/M metagenome (GOLD analysis project Ga0210382, IMG submission 155452) | Groundwater sediment microbial communities from an aquifer in East River, Colorado, USA - PLM0_60_coex redo | ecosystem: Environmental > Terrestrial > Soil > Riparian zone | place: USA: East... | reverse complement strand
CACGGCGTATGCGCTGGCGGCGCCGTGATGCGGTGGAACGTACACGCGAGCAGCGAGTGAACCCGGGCTTAGGAGAAGGTCCGCCTGCGCCTGCTCTGTCGCATCGCCCATGAACAACATCGAGAACGAGCCACGCTCGAGCCGCAGCACGAGAGACGGGACATCGACGCGAGGGTCGCCGTTCGGAGCGAGGATCGCAAGTGTCGCGTCGCCGATGCGCAGCCGAGCACCCGCGGAGACGGCGCGACGCGGCACGTGTGCGCGCGCGGTGCGGTCGCCCCATGCGCTGGCGACGGTGCCCGGATTCAGGCCGACGGGTTCGATCGCCAGCCCCACCTCGTACCGCTCGAGCACGCCGATGAGACCGTCGGCGTGGTCCGCATGTGCGTGCGTGAGCGCGAGGATGTCGATCCGGCGGTTCCACGGAGGAAGGCTCGCCCCGAGCTCGGCGAGAAGGCGGGCCGGATCGGGGCCGCCATCGATGAGGATCGTTCTGCCCTCGAACTCGACGAGGTACGCGTCGCCCTGTCCGACGTCGAGCGCTCGCACCCGTATTCCGGACGCCGTCGGCCAGAAGATCGTCGCCACGCTCCCGACGGTGAGGACGAGTACGAGCGCCGCGCCCACCCAGAGTGCTCGCCGCTGGACGTTCGATCTCGACGGAAGACGAAAGCCGAGGGCCTGGGGCCATCGGACGCGCGCTCGAACCGCGGGCACCAGGCGCGACGTGGCCGCGGGTCCGAGGAACATCGCCACCGCGACGAGAGCGCCGTAGGCGAGTCCGGCGGGAGCGCCATCGGGAACAGCGAGCGACGCGAGTGGGAGCGCCGCTGATGTCTCTACGACGATCCGCAACAGGAACGCGAGCGCGTAGGTCAGGAGGCCAGGAATTTGCGCTAGATCGAGAGAGACGGTGCCGAGCAGGGCCGTCGCGGCGCCCACGACCATGAGGGGCGGAAACAGCGGCACCGCGACGAGATTCGCGAGCGGCGAGACGAGCGAGACGCGACCGAATACCGCGGCGATGATGGGGATCGTGGGCAGTGTCGCGGCGAGCGTAGTGGCGAGGCCCTGACGGATCGCGCCTGGCAAGAACGCAAGACGACGCGAAATTGGATCTCCCAGGTAAAGGAGACCCCCAGTCGCGGTCGCCGAGAGCAAGAAACCGACGTCACCGATCGCGGAGGCGTCGATCCCGACCATCGTCGCCACCGCGAGCGCAAGGGCGTTGTCGGTCGCCGGCCGGCGCCCGAAGGCCAGACCGAGCGATGCCACGACGGCCATCACGGCGGCGCGCGCCACGCTCGGCGCGAGGCCGACCAGGACGCTGTATGCGAGGACGCACGAGACGGTCAGGAACGCGGTGATCGCCGGGCGGACGCGGCCGCGCGCGAGGAGGGCCACCGCGGCCGCGACGAGGGTCATGTTGAAGCCGGAAATCGCGAGCAGATGCGAGGTGCCGCTGCGCGCGAAGGCGCTCGCGAGGTCGGCGTCGACCGCGGCGCGCTCGCCGAGGACGATCCCGCGCACGATGCCGCCCTCGGGCTCGGGGATCAGGCGGCGCAACGGGTCCGCGAGCGCTTCGCGCAACCCGTCTAGCGGTCCCGAATGCCGGAGGTCGAAGCCCGGAAGGGGTCCGAAGAGCGTGGCCGCGGCGGAGATGCCGGCGACCAGCGCGGCCGCGCACCAGCAGAGCCGGCGCGCGCGATCGGCGCTCGCGACCGCGAGGACACCGAAGATCCCGGCGAGCAGCACCGCCAACGCGATCCCCGCGAGAGGGGCGAGCTGCACCGCGAGAGCGATGCACACCGCGCCCGCCGCCGCAGGAAGGAGCGGCGCCTTGAGGACCGGGGTCATCGGGTGGTGACCAGGTCCTTTATGTCGGCGAAGACGCGGGCGGTGACCAGGCCGCGCGTCTGCAGCTCCTCGATCCGGGTGAAGGGGTGACCGCCGCGCGAGCGGACGATCCGCGCAGCGATGGTGGGCCCGATCCCGGGGAGGGCCTCGAGCTCCGCGGCGGTCGCGTGGTTCAGGTCGATCTTGAGCTGGGCGTCGCTTCCGGCGCTGCCCGCGGGGACGGTCTCACCGGGGCGGGGTACGTAGATGCGCTGGCCATCGCGCACCGGCATCGCTTTGTTGAGCACGACAAGGTCGGCGTCGTGTGTCGCACCGCCGGCCGCGGTGAGGGCGTCGGCGATCCGCGAGCCCGCCGCGAGGCGGTACACGCCTGGGTGGGCGACCGCGCCCGCGACGTCCACGACGATCAGCGGGTCGGGCGATCGCGTGGGCACCGGCGTGTCTTCAACGACGACGACCGCCTGAGCGTCGTTACCGTGCAGACGGGCGAGGGTGAGCGCCGCAACGGCGACCGCCGCGATCGCGACGAGGATGAGGATCGGTCTGCGCATGCGCGGAGGGTGAGCGGCACGAGCCGTCGTGCATAGATGCGCAGGGCACGAGTGCTGTCGTCATTTTTGACGACAGCCCGTCGTCAATTCGTGCGGCGGCCCTGTTGCTGCTGCTGCATCTGGACGATCGCGACCGGCAAACCCCCGATGGAGCTGCCGTCGACCTCGAGGTCGAACTTGTGCGTCCCGTAGCTCGTGAAGCTCATGTTGTTCAGCTCGACGATCACGTTCACGTCCTGGCCGGCTACGGCGTGGACGGAGATCTCGGGTGGATTCGGCATGGCCTGCTGCCCGTCCGGCCGCAGGAGTCGGACCTTCACGGTGTGCGCGCCGACCTCGAGGCCGAGGATCGCCACGACGAACATCCGCGGGTGCTGCGCCGGCAGCCCGCTCACGGAGATGTTGCGGAAGATCCCCATGAGGCTGACCTTGCCGTCCTGACCGACGAGCGCGTGGTCGCACAGGGCCGCGAGACGGATCTCCGCAGTCATGACCGCGGCTTCGTGACGAAGTTCACGAGACGGTCGGGCACGAAGATCGTCCGATCCGGTTTACGGCCGTCCAATGCCGCCTTCACCTTCGGACTGGCCAACGCGAGCTTTTCGGCGGCCTTCTGTGAGATGCCCGCCGCCGCGGTGATGCGTTCACGGACCTTCCCATCGATCTGAACGACCAGTGTGACGTCCTTCGCGGCCGCCATCGCCGGGTCGAACGCCGGCCAGCTCTGACGGTGCACGGAGCCACGACCGCCCCGGCGCTCCCACAGCTCCTCGGTCATGTACGGAGCGAACGGGGCGAGGAGCAGCAACAGGGTCGACACACCTTCGTCGCGGCTCGGACCCGTCGCGTGCTGTAGCGCGTTCGAGAGCTCCATCATCGCGGCGACCGCCGTGTTGAAGGAATAGGTCTGCAGATCCTCGGTGACCTTCGCGATCGTGCGGTGCACGGCACGGTCGATGTCCGCGTCTCGCGGACCAGGAGGCAAGGCCTCGGCTTGAGCCATCTCCCACACCCGTCGCAAGAACCGATGGACGCCCTCGATGCCGGACGCATCCCAGTCGGCTCCGTCAACCCAGGGACCCATGAACATCATGAAGAGCCGCAGGGTGTCGGCGCCGTATTTCTCCACGTACGCATCGGGCGTCTGCACGTTCCCGCGCGACTTCGACATCTTCCTTCCCTTGAACACGATCGTGCCCTGGTAGCGGAAACGCAGCGCGGGCTCGTCGAACCAGACCTCGCCCAGGTCGCGTAGCGCCTTCGCCATGAAGCGCATGTACAGAAGGTGCAGGATCGCGTGCTCGACGCCGCCGGTGTATTGCTGCACCGGCAGCCACTTCTTTCCGAGCTCCTTGTTCATGAACGACCTGTCGTACTTGGGATCGACGTAGCGGTACATGTACCAGGACGAATCGACGAACGTGTCCATCGTGTCGGTATCGCGTCGCGCCGGTCCTCCGCACTTGGGGCACGTGGTGTTGACGAACGACGCGACGTGCGATAGCGGCGAACCGCCTCGTCCGGTGAACTCGACATCGCGTGGCAGCACGACCGGGAGCTGGTCGTACGGCACCGGCACCGCGCCACAACGCTCGCAGTGCACGATCGGGATCGGTGTGCCCCAATAGCGCTGGCGCGAGATGAGCCAGTCGCGCAGGCGATATATGACCGAAGGGCCGCCGATGCCGCGCTTCTTCGCTTCCTCCGCGACCGCTTTCTTGCCTTCCTCGCTGCGTTTGCCGGTGAAGGGGCCGCTCCGGACCATGGTCCCCTCCCCCACATGAGGGGCGTCCAGCCGTACGCGCTCCTTCCCATCCGGTGAGATCACTTCCCGAATCTCAAGGCCGTACTTCTTCGCGAACGCGAAGTCGCGCTCGTCGTGGCCGGGGACGGCCATGATCGCGCCGGTCCCGTAGGTCGCGAGAACGTAGTCGGCGATCCAGATCGGGATCCGCTCGCCGGTGAAGACGTTGCGCGCGAATGCGCCCGTGTCCACGCCGGTCTTCGCGCGCTCGGCGGATGTCCGCTCGATCTCGGCCATGTTGCGCGCGGTCTCCACGTAGCGCTCGACCTCGGCGCGCTTAGCCGGCGCGGTGATCTTCGCGACGAGCGGGTGCTCAGGCGCGAGGACCATGAAGGTCGCGCCGTAGATCGTGTCGGGACGGGTCGTGAAGAAACGGATCTCCTCACCGGCGTGGCCTTCGACCGGGAACGCGAGCTCCGCACCCTCCGAGCGGCCGATCCAGTTCGTCTGCAGCACACGGACGCGGTCGGGCCAGTCCAGGCCCTCGAACTTCAGCAGCTCGTCCGCGTATTGCGTGATCCGGTAGAACCACTGCGTCATCTGCCGCTTCACGACGACCGTGTCGCAGCGCTCGCATCGTCCGTTGATGACCTGCTCGTTCGCCAGCACCGTTTCGTCGCGCGGGCACCAGTTGACCGGCGCGTCCGCTCGGTAAGCCAGACCTTTTTCGAACAGTTTCAGGAACATCCACTGGTTCCAGCGGTAGTACTCGGGGTAGCACGTGACGACTTCGCGGCGCCAATCGATCGCGGCGCCCATGCGGTTGAACTGTTCGCGCATGTGCGCCATGTTTTGTTCGGTCCAGACCGCCGGGTGAATGCCCCGATCGATCGCCGCGTTCTCGGCGTTGATGCCGAACGCGTCGAAGCCCATCGGGAAGAGCACGTTGTGACCGCGCATCCGCAGGAAACGTGCGGCGGCATCGGGCGGCGCGAATGCGTACCAGTGACCGACGTGGATCTCGCCCGACGGGTACGGGAACATGGTCAGGAAGTAGAAGTTCGGCTTGTCGGAGGTGTCCGGCGTGTTGTGGAGGCCGGACGAGGCCCAGCGCTCGCGCCACTTCTCTTCGATGGCGGCGGGCGTGTAGCGATCGGTTTTCTTTTCGACTTCGCTCATCATTTCGACCTCCTTCCGGGAATACAAAAAGGCCTTTCGTCAGGGGACGAAAGACCTCCGTGGTACCACCCCAATTGAGAGCCGCTGTGACTTGTGGAGCTGGCGGGATTCGAACCCGCGACCCCCACACTGCCAGTGTGATGCGCTCCCACTGCGCCACAGCCCCGATGCTCTCCGCTCGAGCACGTTGATAACGGGCGTGACCCCGGCGGGAGTTAGCGTCTAGACGGTTCGCTCCCGCGGCTCCCGGGCGAGTTCCGCGCTCCCCGCGACACCGGCTCGCACCTGCCCGCCGGCTCTCTTCATCGAGGGGATGCGCGTACTGCTCCCGTTCGTTGCCGTTCGCCGAAAAGTATACGGACTAGGGGCCCTCAGGCTCGCGGCGCATCGAGATCGATTGCAGGACACCGAGGGCGAAACAGATCGAAACGAGCGAGCTGCCACCGTGCGAGATGAACGGAAGCGGGATGCCGGTCACCGGCATGAGCGAGATCGCCATACCGACATTCACCATGATCTGGAAGAGGAGCATCGTCGCGATCCCCCCTCCAATCAGCATCCCGAAGGGATCTTTCGCGCGGAGCGCCACGCGCAGAGCGGCGACGAGCAGCACGACATAGAGCGCGAACAGGATCACTGCGCCGGCGAAGCCCAGGTCCTCCGCGAGGCCGGAGAAGACGAAGTCCGACTCCGCGATGGGCAGGTATCCAAGAGGCGACTGGGTGCCCGCGGTGAGCCCCTTCCCCGTCGCGCCGCCCGAGCCGACGGCGATGAGCGACTGGATGATGTTCCAGCCGGCCCCCTGGGGATCCGAGTACGGATCGAGGAAGGCCGACAGCCGAGCTCGTTGGTAATCCTTGAGGAGGGACCAGACGACGGGGAACGACGCGGCCGCGATCGCGACGAGCGCGACCAGCTGCCAGATCCGCGCACCGGCCAGGAACGCGATTCCGAAGAAGATCGCGATGAACACGAGGCTGGTGCCGAGGTCGGGCTGCCGGTACACGAGGAGCACGGCGGGCGCGAGCAACCCGAGCCCGAGCAGCATGGTCAGCGGCGACCCGATCGAGTCGCGACGATCGGCGAAGAACTTCGCGAGGACGATGATCATCAGGACCTTCGCGACCTCGCTGAACTGGAAGGAAAGGCCGGCGATGTTGACCGATCGCTGCGCCCCAAGGCTCGACGTGCCGACCGCCAGTACGACCGAGAGCAGTCCCAGTGTGAACACGTAGAGAAGGGGCGCAAACGCTCCAAGCCATGCGTAGTCGAAGAGCGCGACCGCGGCCATCGCCGCCATCCCGATCGCGGCCCAGATCGCGCCGCGGATGACGAACTGCATCGGATCGCCCGTGAACGTGCGCGTCTCGGCGGTCGTCGAGTACGTCATGACGAGCCCGTACCCGATGAGGAGCAGGGTCACGATGAGCAGCATCGGATCGAGCTGCGTCCACCGCCGCGGTGCCGGTCGGTCGTGCAGCGGCGTGGCCGGACGCGACAACGTCATCGGTCGGACGCTCACTTATTTGCCCCGAGGTACTGCTCGAGGATCCGCTGGGTCATACCGACGGCCGGGTTCAAGCAGAGCTCGCAGAGTGACTTCGACGAGTCGTACGTGAAGATGACCATCGCGATCTGCGCGGTCGGGTCGGTGTTGTCGGCCTGCGGAACAAAGGACACGAACCAGTTGTGGAAACCAAGCTTGTTGCGGCCCGCGCTGTCCTTGCCGGCCGATGCGCCGAATTCGGCCGTGCCCGTCTTGCCGGCGATGGGGAGCTTGAGATTCGGCATATACGCGTGGCCGATCGTCACGACCCGACGCGCGGACTCGCGCAGCAGCCGGAGGTTCTCCTGAGTCATATCGAGTTTCTGTGACTTCCACTCAGGGATCGCAACGTTCTTCCCGGCCGCATCAGTCACCTGCTTCAGAAGATGCGGCTGCCACAACGTGCCGCCGTTCGCGACGGCGGCGTAGGCGTTCAAGAGCTGCAGGGGCGTGACCGCAACGAAGCCCTGACCGATCGCTTCCTGGTACGTGTTGCCGATCGTCCACGGTTCGTCGAATGTCGCAAGCTTCCACTGCGGGTCCGGCATGATCCCGCCGTTTTCGTTCGGCAGGTCGATCCCGCTCGGCGAGCCGAAGCCCAGCATGCGGGCGTACTTCGCGATCGCATCCGGCCCGACGCCGCGAACGTTCGGGGCGAACTGCGTCCCGCCGGCCAGCGTGTAGAAGTAGATGTCGCTCGAGTGCGCGAACCCGTGGACGAAGTCCAAGGAGCCGTGCTGGCGCCAGTCGTAGAACGTGGTGCCGCTGACGCTGAACGAGCTCGCCGAGACGTTGACGACGGTGTCCCGCGTGGCGGTGCCCTCCGATAGCGCCGATAGACCGGTGACCATCTTGAAGGTCGAGCCCGCCGGATAGCGGTCGCCGATCGCCTTGTTCACCAGCGGGTGCCGGTCGTCCGCGTTCAATGCGTCGAGCTCCCCCGTCGTGATCCCCCGAGCGAACATGTTGTTGTCGTAGCCCGGGATCGAAACCATCGCGAGGATCTCGCCGTTTTGCGGATTCATCGCGACGCCGACGGCTTGCGTGAACCTGTCTTCGTCGACGCCCTTCCGGAGCTCGGCGTCGAGAAGCTTCTGGAGACGGTCGTCGATCGTGAGCGCGACCGTGTTGCCGACCGTCGGTCGCTGCAGCGCGAGCGTCTTGATCTCGCGCTGCGCAGCGTCACGCTCGATCTCGCGCCACCCGTACGTCCCGCGGAGGTACCGCTCGTACACATCCTCGATGCCGGTCCGCCCGAGGTCGTCGGTGGCGAGGTAGCCACTGTCCTTGAGCGTCAGGAGCTCCTGCTCCGTGATCGGGCCCGTGTACCCCATTACCGGCGCGTACAACGTGCCGTCGACGTAGAAGCGGATGCTCTCGGGGTCGACGCGCACGCCAGGGAAGAGCTCGGCGCGCTCGGTCACGGCGAGTGCGATCTCGCGCGGCACCGGCGTCTTCGAGATACGGACCGGCTCGTATGGATTGCGGATCCGCTGCGCACGGATGGCGTCGCCGACCGACTCGCTCGAGACGTCGAGGAGTGCCCCGAGCCGCTGCGAGAGCTCCTCTTCCCGGGTCCGTGGCAGGTCGACCGGGGTCACGTTGACGGCGAAACCGGGGATGTTGCGCGCGAGGACGTATCCGGTCCGATCGACGATGCCGCCACGTTCGGCCGGCACGGGCAGCCGCACGATCCGGTTTTGCTCCGAGAGCTCGTGGTAGTAATCGCCGCGCACGATCTCGAGGTCGTACAGGCGCGCCGTCAGAGTCGAGAAGATGACGAAGATCGCGACGCCGAAGGCGATGAAGCGTCGCACCGGGACGAACGAGCGGTCGCCTTGTCTCACCAGACTCCTAACGCCCCCTGCTTCTCGGTGGCGCGGCGGACAAGTCGCGCAATGGGATAGATCGCGAGCGCCAGCAGACCGGTGTAGACGGCGCTCGCAACAGCCGCACCGGCTGCGAGCGGTAATGACGGGACAGCCCCTTCCGTGACTGCCAGGACGCCGATGTAGATGAGGCCGGCAGCGAGCGCCGCGAGCCCAACGAGGAGCGCGCCGGCGACGATGGGCGTCGGGCGACTCTGCCCGGCGTCACGAAGACCGACTGCGGCGACCGGCGGGAGCGACGCGAGCGCGAAAGCGCCGAGCGGTCCTGCGGATATGAGGTCCGACGCGAGCCCGCCGAGGAACGCCCACCACACTCCCTCGCGCGCCCCGGCCGCGATGGACCACGAGGCCGCGACCAATATCGGTAGCGACGGTCGGGCGCCGCCGACCGCGATGAGTGGCGCGACCGTCCCCTGCAGGAGAGCCGCGGTCAGCGGGATCAGGATGCCGAGCACAAAGCGCATCGTTCCCCCTTCGCGGGACCAGACAGCGGTGGACATTCCTTCGTTCGGCTCGTCCGCTCAGGAGTGCGCGCGCCGGCCGACGGCGCGCGTCGCCGCGGGAGACGCGGGATGCGGAACCTCGAGCTCCTGCTCGAGTTGCGGGAAGGGATCCTCGTCCCGAAGCTTCGCGCCGACGTAGATGAGAACCAGGCGAAGCGTCGCTGCCACCGGCACGGCGACGAGTACGCCGAGGAGGCCGTACAGGGCGCCTCCGGTGAGCAGCGAGAAGATCACGACGGCCGGGTGAAGCTTCACGATCCGACCGATCACCAGCGGGATCACGAAGTAGTCCTCAGCGTGGCGGAGCACTGTGTACATCACGGCGACGATCGCCACGTACCAGATCTGCGAGAGGCCCCACGGCGCGGGATGCCCAAGCGCGACCAGACATGCGATGGCGCCGGCGGTGATCGGCCCAACAATCGGAATCACCTCGAGCACGCCGGTCATGACCGCGAGAAGTAAGACGAACGGCACCTGCAGGATCGAGAGGCCGACGAAGGTCGCCGTCGACATGACGCCGATGAGGAAGATCTGACCGCGGACATAACGGCCGAGCAGCGCGTTCACCTGTGCGAACAGCGGAATCAGCTCGTTGCGTTGGCTCGCGGGAAGAATGCGGCGGAACCACTGAAAGAGCCGCGGCGCGTCGCGCAAAAGGAAGAACGTCGCAATAAGGAAGACCAAGAGCTCAAGGAGAAAATGCCCGATCCCGACGATGAATGGCACCGCGCCGCGGGCGACCATCTGCGTGAAGTCGCCGATCCCGGCGAAGCTGACGATCAATGCATCGAGGTCCTCGAGTCCGATCTGATCGGCCGTCTCGGCGAGCGTGTTCTGGGCATTCGCGACGAGCGTCGGCAGCGTGCGTTGTAGGTCGCGCAGTTGGTCCAGCGCCAGCGGAATCAGGAGTCGGCCGCCACCAATTATGGCTGCGAGCAGGCCCAGGAAGACGATGGCCGCCGCGGCGGTGCGCGGGAGAGAGAGACGACGTTCGAGCGCTCCAACCACCGGGAGAAGCACAAACGCCAACACGCCGGCCCAGACGAACGGGCGCACGATGTCCCCCGCGCGATAGACGATGTAGAGCGCGGCGACCGCGAAAAGTGCGACCACGACGCGCTTGGTCGTGCTGCTCCAACGGGCTCCCATGGCTGTACCGGGATTATCAGGCCGCCCCGGCGCTCAATGGGGTCCGATTGGTCGCTACCTCGCTATCAGAAACGGTATCACCAGCCTACGGTCAAGAAGGTGGCGAAAGACGAACGGCTGGTGGTCGTCAGCCTCAGCGTCGGCTAGAATAGGAGGCACGAATCACTCCTCTCCTGCCCCCAGTTTTACCCCTATTTCGGCTGGTGTTTCACGTGTGACAAGGCTGCCGAATTGACGATTCTCGTCGTCAGCAACCAGAAGGGCGGGGTGGGGAAGACGACGACCGCCATAAGCGTAGGCGCAGCACTTGTCGAGCAAGGTGAACGGGTTCTGATCGTCGATCTGGATCCACAGGCGAACGCGACCAGTGGCCTCGGAATCAGCAAGGCGCCGCCGAATCCTATTTACGGTCTCATCCTCAAGGAGCTACCAATCGACGACTCGATCGTCCCCACATCCGTTCCAGGCCTCGACATCATCCCGTCGGGTCCGGACATGGCCGGCGCGGAGGTGGAGCTCGTACCGCTTCTGGCGCGCGAGTACCGGCTCCGGCAGGCTCTCCGGTCGACGCAGAACTACGACACCGTGCTCGTGGACTGCCCTCCGTCGCTCGGGCTGCTCACGATCAACGCGCTGACCGCAGGCGATGCCGTCGTCATCCCGGTGCAGTGCGAGTACTACGCGCTCGAGGGCCTCGCCCAGCTGCTCTCGACCATTGACGCTGTCCGGATGAGGCTGAACGAGCAGCTCGAGGTTCTCGCCATCGTTCTCACCATGGAAGACCGGCGGAACCGCCTCTCACTTCAGGTCATCGACGAGGTGCGACGGCACTTTCCGAACCTGGTCGCCGACGCACGAATCCCCCGCGCGGTACGCCTTGCCGAGGCTCCAAGCCACGGACTTCCGATCTCCGTCTACGACCGCCGGTCCGCTGCCGCACAGGCCTACGACGATCTCGCGCGCGAGCTCTCCGCACGCCTGCGGGCCCGCGCCCCCATTGCTCTCGGCGGAGCGATCGCCTGATGGCACGAAGCGGTTTGGGCCGCGGCCTCGACGTCCTCCTCGGGCAGTCCGGCTCCGCCGTCAGAGCCGCGCCGGAACGCCCGACGACGAACGAGATCCCACTTGAGCTCGTCCGGCCGAACCGACAGCAACCCCGCACGGCTTTCGATCCCGAGGGCCTTTCGGAGCTGGCTGCGTCGATCTCGCGGCACGGCGTCCTGCAACCGATAGTGGTATCAGTGGACGGCGACGGCTACGAACTCGTCGCAGGGCACCGACGCGTCCTCGCGGCGCGGCTCGCCGGCCGGACGACCATCCCGGCTGTCGTCCGCGACGAGGTAGGAGACCGATTGGAGCTCGCGCTGATCGAGAACCTGCAGCGGTCCGATCTCAACGCGATCGAGACGGCGCGCGCGTACAAGCTTTTGATGGAAACGTACGACCTCACGCAGGAGCAACTTGCCGAGCGGCTCGGAAAGTCCCGGTCGTCCGTCGCCAACATGCTGCGGGCTCTGACCGCGCCCCAAGCTCTTCAGGACGCCGTGATCGAGGGGAAGATCGGTGAGGGGCATCTCCGAGCACTGCTACCGCTACCTCTTTCGGATGCACTGCAGGCCCTCGCCGCCGTGATTGCCAAAGGCCTCTCCGTGCGCGAGGCAGAGGCTCTCGCCCGAAAGATGGTGCATCCAACACGTCGCGGGCGGGCGCGGCCGCGGCTCCGCGGCGGCGATCCCGATCTCGCTCAAGTGACGACCGAGCTGCGCGCGGCGCTTGGTACGAAGGTCGAGGTCCTTCGCGGTCGGAGAGGCGGCCGCATCGCGATCCAGTTCTATTCCGACGAGGACTTCGAGCGCCTCTTCGAGATTCTCATCCGAGCCGGAAAAGCCTGATGGCCGTAAGGAAAGACGCACCCGATGACCGCAAGCGCAGGCCCGTCGCCGCTCCTTCCTATAGCGCGAAGGACATCCAGGTCCTGGAGGGTCTGGAGGCGGTCCGTCGCCGTCCCGGCATGTACATCGGTACGACGGACGTGCGTGGCCTTCATCACCTCGTCCGCGAGGTCCTCGATAACTCAATCGACGAGGCGATGAACGGAACGTGCGATCGGATCGACCTTTGGATCCACAAATCGAACGAGATCACCGTCGCCGATAACGGCCGCGGCATCCCAGCAGGCCCGCACCCGACGCAGAAGGATGCGAAAGGCAAGCCGATGGATGCGCTGCAGGTCGTCATGACCATCCTCCACGCTGGCGGAAAGTTCGGTGGCGCCGGCTACAAGGTCACCGGCGGACTCCATGGGGTGGGGGTCTCGGTCGTGAACGCCCTCGCGTCCGACATGGTCGTAGAGGTGCACCGCGACGGAAAGATCTTCAGCCAATCCTACGAGCGGGGGAAGCCAACGAGCGCCGTCCGCACGATCACCAAACCGCAGCTCCCGCTGCCGTCGTCGGTGCCCTGGCGGCAGTCCGGCCGCGCCACCGGGACCGTCACACGCTTCGCGCCGGACAAGGAAATGTTCCCGGTCATCGAGTGGGACACGACGATCATCACGCAGTGGCTGCGTGAAACGGCCTATCTCAACAAGCGTCTTTGGCTGTCTTTGCACGATGAGCGCACGGACGCCGAAGAGAACTACTACTTCGACGGTGGCGTGATCAGCTTCGTGCGCCACCTAAATCGGGCGCACGAGAACCTGCATCCAAAGCCCATCTATGTGGAACGCACCTTCGAGAACAACACGATCGCGGAGGTCGCGCTCCAGTACAACGACACGTTCGCCGAGAAGGTCTACACGTTCGCCAACAACATCAACACGATCGACGGCGGCGCGCACCTGACCGGCTTCCGCACTGCGCTGACCCGGACCATCAATGCCTACGCGCGCAAGAGCGGCGCGTTGAAGGACTCGGACCCGAACCTGACCTCGGACGACGTGCGCGAGGGTCTGACCGCCGTGATCAGCGTCAAGATCCGCGAGCCACAGTTCGAAGGCCAAACCAAAACGCGGCTCGGCAATGCCGAGGTCGCCGGCCAGGTTGCGACCGCGGTCAACGACGCGCTCGGTCAGTACTTGGAGGAGAACCCCTCGGACGCACGGCGCATCGTCGAGAAGTGCCTGACCGCGTTTCGCGCACGAGAGGCAGCGCGCAAAGCTCGCGATCTCGTTCAGCGCAAGGGCGCCCTCGACGGATTCTCTCTGCCCGGCAAACTCGCCGACTGCTCGGAGCGCGACCCCGAGAAGAGCGAGCTGATCATCGTTGAGGGCATCTCCGCGGGCGGCAGCGCCAAGGGTGGCCGAGACCGGCGTTTCCAGGCGATCCTGCCGCTCCGCGGGAAGATCCTCAACGTCGAGAAGGCGCGCGCCGACAAGATGCTCGGGAACGAGGAGATCAAGGCGCTCATCACCGCGCTCGGCACCGGGATAGGGGACTACTTCGACATCAAGAAGCTCCGCTACGGCCGGACGATCCTCCTCGCGGATGCCGACGTTGACGGGTCGCACATCCGGACTCTTCTCTTGACCCTGCTGTATCGACACTTCAGGCCCCTCGTCGAAGACGGCCGCATCTATATCGGCCAGCCGCCTCTGTACCGGCTGCAGCTCGGCAAAGAGGTTCGCTGGGCGTACTCGGACAACGAGCGCGACAAGGCAATCAAGGAGCTAAAGACCAACGCGAAGACCAAGCGGGATGATCGAAAGAGGACCGCGGGCGAAAAGGCCGCCGCCGATGGGGACAAGGCGACGGCTCGCACCCGTCGTCGCGCCGCTGAGGAGGCCGAAGAGCAGGCCGAGGTCGTCTCCACGAATACCGACGAGGGCACCGATGATGGAAAGGGCGGGCGCGAACCTGCGATCGCCCGATACAAGGGACTCGGCGAGATGAACGCGGATCAGCTCTGGGACACGACGCTCAACCCAGCGACTCGGACGCTTCGGCGCGTCACCCTCGAAGACGCAGAGCAAGCGGACCTCGTGTTCGACGAGCTCATGGGAAACGAGGTCGAGGGTCGAAAGAAGTGGATCATGGCGAATGCGAACAAGGCGGCTCTCGACATCTAGTGGCGAGGCTCTCCGAGCTCGGCGTCAATTTCCAGCACTGGTGCTTCGCCTGCGGGCAGCTCAACCCAGGCGGGCTGCATCTTGAGTTCGACGTGTCCCGCGATCGCGCTGAAGCGCGGTACACCGCGCTCCAGCGCCACCAGGGTTACGACGGTCTGCTTCACGGTGGCGTGCTGACCGCACTCCTCGACGAGGCAATGGGCTGGGCGATCTTCCATCAGGGCATCTGGGGCGTGACCGCCAAGATCAACGTCACGTTCCGGCAGCCGGTCGCTATCGGCGAGGAGCTGCGAGTCGTCGGCGAGATCGCGCGCGACCGGGGGCGCCTCATCGAGACGCACGGCACGGTCGAACGTGCCGAGGACGGCACGGTGTTGGCTGAGGCCGAGGCCACCTTCCTGCGGATGCCCGAGGGCCGCCGCCGCGAGCTGGAACGACGCTATGCAGGTGTGGACGACGCGTTCGCCCGCGTGCGCGCTGCGGTCGAGCATGAAGAGCGCGCGGCTGAGCACGGGCGGACCTAGCCAGGTGAGCAGATAACGTGATTGAAGAACCAACAAACGACCGCGTGATCGGCGTCGAGCTCGAGCACGAGATGCGCCAGGCGTACCTCGACTACTCGATGAGCGTCATCGTCTCCCGCGCGCTTCCCGACGTGCGCGACGGCCTCAAGCCTGTACAGCGCCGGATCCTCTACACGATGCTCGAGGAAGGCCTGCGAAACGACCGGCCGTTCCGCAAGTCGGCGAACGTCGTCGGCGTCGTGATGGCCAAGTACCACCCGCACGGCGACGTTCCGATCTACGACGCCCTCGTCCGTCTCGCTCAGGACTTCGCCGCGCGATACCCGCTGGTGCAGGGGCAGGGCAATTTCGGCTGCTTCACCGGCGAGACGAAGGTCGAGCTCTACAACGGCGAGCAGAAGCCGTTCACCGAGCTCGTCGAAATGGCGCACAAGGGTCTTCGGGCAGAGATCTTCACGGTCGATCCGCACCGGAACGTGCGTATCAAGCCGCTGCGTGCGCCGCGTCTCGTGCGTCGCAACGACCCTGTCGTGAAGGTCACCCTCGAGTCGGGCGCGGAGGTTGTCTGCACGCCCGACCACCGGTTCATGCTCCGGGACGGAACGTACCGCGAGGCACAGCAACTCAAGGCCAAGGACCAGCTCATGCCCTTCTCGAGGAGCGCGATCCCCGAGCGCCTGCACCGCACCGGTGCCTTCCCGATCCCGGCGAGCCTCACCCAGAAGGTGAGCAAGGTTGAGCCCGCGGGCCGCGCGGACGTGTACGACCTGACGGTCGACCTCACCCAGAACTTCGCGCTCGCCGCGGGCGTGTTCGTCCACAACTCGATCGACGACGACCCGCCCGCGCACATGCGCTACACCGAGGCCCGCCTCGCCGCGATCTCGACCGAGATGCTCGGCGACATCGAGAAGGAAACGGTCGACTGGATGCCGAACTACGACAACCGGCACCAGCAGCCCACCGTCCTCCCGGCGCGGGTTCCAAATCTCATCGTGAACGGGTCCGCCGGCATTGCCGTCGGCATGGCGACCAACATCCCGCCGCACAACCTCCGCGAGATCGTTGCCGCCACCAAACGTCTCATCGACGACCCCGAGCTGACCACCGACGACCTCTGCGAGACCGTGATCGGCCCCGATTTTCCGGGCGGCGGCGTCATCTACAGGTTCGACGAGCAACGCAATGTCGAGACCGGGGCAGCCGAGCGAGTCGACGCGATCCGCCGGGCCTACGCGCAGGGCCGCGGTCGCATCATCGCGCGCGCGAAGGCCCACAACGAGCAGCTCCGCGGCAACCGCGACGCGATCATCGTGACCGAGCTGCCCTACGCGGTGAACAAGGCGTCACTCATCGAGAAGATCGCGGATCTCGTCCAGAACAAGAAGCTCGCGGGAATCTCTGACATTCGCGACGAGAGCGACCGCGAGGGGATGCGCATCGTGATCGAGATCAAACGAGACGACGACAAGACCCTCGTTCTGAACAACCTGTTCAAGCACACCGCGATGCAGTCCGCATTCAACTTCAACATGCTCGCCCTCGTCGACCAGCAGCCCCGGACCCTCTCGCTAAAGGAGATCCTCCAGCACCACGTCGATCACCGGCGCGAGGTCATCCGGCGCCGTACCGACCACGACCTCCGGAAGGCGAAGGAGCGCGCGCACATCCTCGAGGGCCTCAAGATCGCGCACGACCACATCGACGAGATCATCAAGCTCATCCGCGCGCACAAGGGCCAGGAGATCCTCCTCGTGGGAAAGATGCGCGAGGGGTTCGGACTCACCGAGGCGCAGGCCAAGGCCATCTTGGAGATGCAGCTCCGCCGGCTCTCCGGACTCGAGCGCCAGAAGCTGGACGACGACTATCGCGAAACGATCAAGCTGATCTCGGAGCTCGAGTCGATCCTGGCGAGCCCGCGCAGGATCCTCTCGCTCATCAAGCAGGACCTCGACGAGATCGCGACAAAGTTCGGCGACGATCGACGGACCGAGGTCGTCGACGACACGCCGCGCCAGCTTTCCGCGGAGGAGCTCGTCGCCGACGAGGACGTCGTCATCACCGTGTCGAGCCGAAATTACGTGAAGCGGATGCCGCTCTCGACCTATCGCGCCCAGCACCGTGGGGGACGGGGCGTGATCGGTATGGGAACTCGCGACGAGGACGACGTCGAACATCTGGTCGTCGCACGCACGCACGATCGCCTCTACGTCTTCACCGACCGCGGCCGGGTCTTCGCACTGAAGGTCTTCGAGCTGCCAGACGCGAGCCGCACCGCGAAGGGGACGCCGATCCAGAACATCCTCGAAGCGATGCAGGCCGGCGAGCGCGTGTCCGCCCTCGTCGCTCTGCGCGACACAACCTCAACCGAGCACCTCGTAATGGCGACACGGAAGGGGTTCATCAAGAAGACCCCGCTTTCCGAATACGCGAACGTGCGACGCGCCGGTCTCATCGCGATCGCGCTGCGTAAGGGCGACCAACTCGCGTGGGTCGCACCGTGCACCTCGCAGGACCGGATCCTCCTTGCGACGCGGAAGGGCAAGGCCATCACCTTCAAGGCCACCGACGCCCGGCCGATGGGCCGGCAGACGCAAGGCGTCACTGGCATCCGTCTCCAGAAGGGTGACGAGGTGGTCGGCATGGGCATCGCTCGGCCGCGGACCGAAGCGCTCTCGGTCACCGAGAACGGGTTCGGCAAGCGGACCGCAGTCGCGGAGTTCCCGACGCAGGGCCGCGGCGGCCAGGGGGTGATCCTCGCATCGCTCTCCCCGAAGACCGGCAACGTGGCGGCGATCCAGATGGTCGACGAGGGGACGCAGGAGATCCTCCTCATTACATCGAACGGCGTAGTCATCCGCACGCCGCTCGAGCAGGTGCGTGCCCTTGGCCGCGCCACGATGGGTGTGAAGGTCATGGCCGTCGGTGAAACGAAGATCGCGTCGATCGCGACCTTTACCCCGACCCGACCGGCACAGACGCAGCTCGATCTGCCCCGCTGACCGGCCGGACGGCGCTGACACGCACCCAAGCGGGGTTGCAATCGCGGCGCATGCTTGTCCGGGGTGCGTAGCAAAGAGACCCCAACGGTACTTTCTTCGACCGTTTTGACGTTGTCCGGACAGAGCGTCCCGGTATGGTGGCGCTCCTTGGGAGGGGCAACGAACTGATCACGCTCGACGACGTCAGCAAGCGTTATCCGAACGGTACCGACGCCCTCCGGGACGTCGATCTCGA
>Ga0210382_10000312_pt1 | contig 18280 bp, 23 predicted proteins | sample PLMedo_FD_155452 | JGI IMG/M metagenome (GOLD analysis project Ga0210382, IMG submission 155452) | Groundwater sediment microbial communities from an aquifer in East River, Colorado, USA - PLM0_60_coex redo | ecosystem: Environmental > Terrestrial > Soil > Riparian zone | place: USA: East... | reverse complement strand
ACCGTGGTCACCCGGTTCCGCCTGCAGACATCCGTTGATGGCGCCCGTTGGCAGACCGTCGCGGACCTGTCGCAGGAGCAGCGCGATCGTCCCAACGCGTACATCGAGCTCACCACACCGGTGCGCGCGCGCTTCGTGCGGTACGAGCACATTCACGTCGGGGCGGCCAACCTGGCCGTCAGCGATATCCGCGTCTTCGGCAATGGCCCGGGAGGCCGGCCGGCGACGCCCGCCGGCCTCACCGCGGGGCGCGACCGGGACGAGCGCAACGCGGTGATCGCGTGGCGGTCGGTGCCGGGCGTGGTCGCCTACAACGTGCGCTGGGGAATCGCGCCCGCGAAGCTGTACCAGACCTACCAGCGGTTCGCCGACCAGGGGACGACGCTCGAGCTCCGGGCGCTCACCGTCGGGCAGGCGTACTGGGTGGCGATCGAGAGCTTCGACGAGAGCGGCGTGTCGACCCTGAGTCGCGCGGTGCCGATTCGTTAGGTTCCCTGACCATGAACTTCGATCTCGACCTGTCGATAGCGGTTCTGGACCGATCGCCCGCCGCGCTCAGAGCGCTGCTCGAGGGTGTCGGTACATCGTGGGTGCGAGGCACGGAAGGGCCCGATACGTTCAGTCCCTTCGACGTGGTCGGGCACCTGATCGACGGCGAGGAGACGGATTGGATCCCGCGGGCGCGCATCATTCTCGCCAAGGGTCCTAGTCTTCGGTTCGAGCCGTACGACCGTTTCCGCCACCGCACCCGGAACGTCGGAGCCTCGCTGGAGTCGCTGCTGGTTGAGTTCGCGCGTCTGCGTGCCGCGAATCTGGAGCTGCTGCGTTCCTGGAAGCTCACGGCGCGTGAGCTCGATCTTCCCGGTGAGCACCCGAGCCTGGGACCGGTGACGCTGCGGCAGTTGTTGGCGGCGTGGGTGGTGCATGACCTGGGACACGTGGCGCAGGTCGCCCGCGTGATGGCCAAGCAATACCGGGACGAGGTGGGTCCGTGGGTGCCGTTCCTGCCCGTCCTCACGGACCACCTGTCGCCCCGTTCCTAGCCTGCTACGGGTTTTCCGCCTCCGAACGCGGTCGGAATTGCACCTCAAGCGGCTGCGTCAGCCGGATGCGCAGGCGTTGACCCGCGCTGAGGGTGAGTTGGTCGCCCTTTGTTGCCACGGCGACGCCGGTACCGATCGCCGCCCCCACGACGGCGCCTTTCGCGCCGTCCAGGACCCCGCCCACGACTGCGCCGCCGCCGATTTGCAACGCGCTTTCCGTCGCGTCGCTCTTTCCCGTCACCCGGAAGGGTTCGGTCGAGACCTGGTAGTCATGGCCGTCGATCTCGAGCGCGGTGAAGCGGAGGGCCAATTCGGGGGCGCCGGCGATGCGCCCGCCGCCCTTCACTTGAGTGATTTCCCCGCGAAGCGTGAGCCCCTCGGGGATTGTCATTTGGTCGCCCACACGGATCGGATCGACCGTGCGGAGCGTGATGTGGTCACCGACGCTGCTGCGATCCGTCGAGACCTGCTGTTCGAGCGTGCCTACCAGCAGGGCGCCGCTCGGGATTGTGGCGGTCTTCCTCTCGCCAGCGCGGCCGAGCATCACAGCCGCGATGATGCCGACACCGACAACGGCGGCCGGCAGGGCGAGACGTACGAGCTTGGTTGTGTTCGTCATGGGTGTCACCTCCTGCCCCGAGTACTCCGTGGACTCGCGAAGTTCCGCGCAGTCCGGGACTCGCACTGTGGCGTTTGCGCAACGATCGTAGATTAGGGAATGAGTTCTGATCGTGGGTCCCTCAACCTCCTGCGCCCGGCAGCTCTCATCGCGGCACTGGTCGGGGCCGTGGGGTCGGTCGGATTAGTGCTCCGCGCCGGTCGGACCACGCCTCGTCTCGTGCTGGTGCTCATGGTCATCTGGGTGTTGGCTCCGTTTGCGGGCCTAGCGTGGGCCAACATCGTTGCGAAGCGACTGTACTGGGTGACGCTCGTTGTGACGGTCGGCGCGTTGGCCAGTTACGGGAGTGTGATCGTGCCGCCGGCGGGGTCACCGCGCGGGTTCATGTTCGTGATGGTCCCCGCGCTGTCTTGGTTGCTGATCGTGATCGCCATCTCGATCGCCGCGTTCATGTCGCGGCAGCGGTCGCTCTGATGTCCTCGACATGATCACGGTGCAACCCGTCGTGCTCGAGGGACGCGGCATCCGCCTCGAGCCGTTGACGGACGAACACCATGATGCACTGGCCGCGGCGGCCGCCGATGGGCGCTTGTGGGAGCTCTGGTTCACCGCCGTGCCTCCGCCGGAGGGTATGCGCGCCTACGTGGCCGATGCCCTGAAGGGCCAGCGCGAGGGTCACATGCTCCCCTGGATCGTCCGCGACCTGGCGAGCGGCGTCATCGTCGGATCGACGCGCTACCACGACGTCGTTCCCGCGATCGATCGCGTGGAGATCGGGCATACGTGGTACCGGCAAAGCCGCCAACGCACGAACGTCAATACGACCTGCAAGCTGCTGCTCCTGGGTCATGCCTTCGACACCCTGGGCTGCAAGGTCGTCGGACTGCGGACCGACAACTTCAATTTCCGGTCGCAACGGGCCATCGAGGCTCTGGGCGCGAAGCGCGATGGCGTGATTCGCCACCACGGCGCCCGCCGCGACGGCACCGTTCGCGACACCGTGATCTATAGCATCCTCGCGAGTGAATGGCCCGACGTGCGGCGCCACCTCGAACTGCGATTAGACCGTCACACCGGAGAATCCAACCCATGACGCTCTCGGTACGCACAGTCGTTCTCGTTACGCTCGTCGGGCTGGTGTTCGGCGCGGCCCCCCCGGTCGGCGCGCAGCGCGCATCGGTCGATCCGGCCACCGCGGCCACGATCCGGCGCCTCCTCGAACTCACGGGAGCGGCCAAGTTGGCGCTGCAAACTATGGAACAGATGATGCCGTCCCAACGAGCCGCCAACCCGCAGGTGCCCGCCGCGTTCTGGGATGCGTTCCTGGCCCACGCGCGGCGCGACGTGCCGCAGCTCGTCGACTCGCTCATTCCCGTGTACGCCGCCCGCTTCACCAAGCCCGACCTGGACGAGCTGGTGCGGTTCTACGAGAGCCCGCTCGGCCGACGCCTGTCGGCGGCTCAGCCGATGGTCACCCAGGAGAGCATGCAGGTGGGGCAGCGGTGGGGCGCGAGAATCGGCGGGGAGGTCGGGGACAGCGTCGCGCGCGCCGCCGCGAAGCCCTGATGATCCCGGCAGCCGAGGCCCTGGCACGCCTGCGGGTGGGAAACCGTCGCTTCGTTTCGGGGACGCGGAGCCGCGACTCGCTCGCGAGCCAGGCACACCGGCCCGAGCTCGCGAACGGTCAGGCCCCGTTCGCCATCATCCTGGGGTGCGCCGACTCGCGCGTGCCGGCGGAAATCGTGTTCGATCAGGGTCTGGGCGACCTCTTCGTCATCCGCGTGGCCGGCAACATCGTCGCTCCGTCGCAAGTCGGGAGCGTCGAGTTTGCGGCGGCGCAGTACGGCACCCGGCTCGTCGTCGTCCTGGGGCACTCCCAGTGCGGGGCGATACTCGCGACTCTCGAGGAGCTGAAGCGCCCCACCGAGAGCCAGTCGCGCAACCTGCGATCGATCGTGGACCGCATCCGACCCTCCGTGGAGCCACTTCTGGCAGAGCGCGGACACGACCCCGAGGCGCTGGTGCGAGACGCCGTCCGTGCCAACGTCCGCGTCTCCGCGCGCCAGTTGCGCCACGGCTCGGAGGTGCTCGAGGAACTAATCGACCGTGAGGGGCTCTCCGTCATCGGTGCCGAGTATTCGCTCGAGACCGGCGTCGTCGATTTCTTCGATGACGGCTAGATTCGTCGGCTCATGAAAGCGCGCCACCTGCCGTGGTTGCTCTGTCTGCTGGCTGCTTGCGCCGGCGACAGCCCGGCGCCCCCGCCGCCTCCGCCCCCGCCCGCACCGGAGTTGGTGGGCGCGTGGTCGGCGCTGCGCGCCGCGCCGATCGTCGGCAGGGCGCTGCTGCTGCCCGATGGCCGTGTGCTCTACACCGGCAGCGGCGACGCGAGCGGCATGAAGGACGGCGGACGGCGTTCCGTCGGAGGGGCGGATCATGCTGCTGCAATAAGAAACGCCGAGCCCTCGCCCCGCCGCCCTCCGCGAGTAGATTTCTGATCCACTCAGGGACCCGAGCTTCTCGATGAAACCATTCCCGAAGGTGCCCGCCGGCGCGTTGCTCGTTGTCGCGGTAGCCGCGTGCGCCACCGGTACGCCCGCCGCCCGCAACGCCACGCCGGCACCGGTGCGGACGCCGCCCCGCGCCACCGCGGCCGACGTGCACTTCATGTCCGGCATGATCCGCCACCACGCGCAGGCCGTGCTGATCGCGGGGTGGGCACCGACGCACGGTGCGAGTGCCTCGTTGCGTGCGCTGTGCGAGCGCATCGTGGTGGGACAGCGCGACGAGATCGCGCTCGCCTCGCGCTGGCTGCGGGCGCGCAATGAGGCCGTCCCCGAGACGGACGCGTCGCACGACATGATGCCGGGGATGGATCACGCGATGCTCATGCCCGGCATGTTGACCGCCGAGCAGCTGGGGCAGCTCGATCGCGCGCGGGACGGTGAGTTCGACCGTTTGTTCCTGACCTTCATGATCCAACACCACCAGGGCGCGATCACGATGGTCAACGAGCTGTTCTCGCAGGGCGGGGGCGAAGAAGAAGTCTCCTACCGGTTCGCCTCCGACGTCTTCGCCGATCAAACCACTGAAATCGACCGCATGCAGAAAATGCTCGCTGTTCTCCTCTTTCAAGGCCGCAGCCAATGATCAACGTTCGCACGTTCTCCCTCGCCCTCAGCGTGCTGTCCCTGGGCGCCTGCGCCGGATCCACGGCCAACATGTCCACCACGGCCCCGAGCCCCGATCCGCGGGTCGGATTGCGCGCGGGCATGATGAACGCCGCGGAAGCGACGTGGAACATGCGGGTCGTCTCCCGCAACCCCTCCCAGGGGAAGTTCGCCGGCGTCACCAATTCCGATCTCTCGTTCTCCCGCCATTACGCCATTCAGGGGAACTACAACGGCTTTCAGGTCTGGGACATCTCGAACCCCGCTCGGCCAACCCTGAAGATCGGGTTTGTCTGTCCGGCGTCGCAGAGCGACGTGTCGGTCTATAAGAACCTGCTGTTCGTATCGGGAGAGGGGCAGTCGGGCCGCCTCGACTGCGGCACCGAAGGCGTACACGACTCGGTGAGCACCGCCCGGTTGCGCGGCATCCGCATCTTCGACATCACCGATATCGCCGCGCCGAAATACCTCGCCAACGTGCAGACCTGCCGCGGCTCGCACACGCACACCGTCGTGGAGGACCCGAACGACAGAGAGAACGTCTACATCTACGTCTCGGGGTCGGCCGGCGTGCGCTCGCCGAGCGAGCTCTCCGGGTGCTCGAAGCTGGCGCCCGACGAGGATCCGAACTCCGCGCTCTTCCGCATCGAAGTCATCAAAGTGCCGCTCGCACATCCCGACCAGGCGCGCATCGTCTCGTCCCCCCGGATCTTCAATGACCTGACCGAGGCGCCCACGCACAGCGAGCCGGCGAACGACATCGCCGAAGCTGCCCGTGCTGCCGCCGATTGGCGCGCCAAGGGTGGCTTCACGGCCAAGGTCCACGACATGGAGTACACCCTGGGTCCGGGATTCGTGAAGCCGATGCTCGACAGCATCATCCGGGCCCGGCAAGGGACCGGCGAGCCGACGGCTGCGGACAGCGCCTCCCTGCGGTCGGGGATTCAGGGCATCGTCGACCTCATGGTGAACGCGACCCCGCCCGGGACGAAGAACGGCGTGCGCCCCGGGCCGACGCAGTGCCACGACATCACCGTCTATCCGGCGATCGGATTGGCGGGCGGCGCGTGCGGCGGCTACGGCCTGTTGCTCGACATCCACGACGTGGCGAACCCGCGGCGCATCGCCGCGGTCGCCGATTCGAATTTCTCCTACTGGCACTCGGCGACGTTCAACAACGACGGCACCAAGCTGCTCTTCTCGGACGAGTGGGGCGGCGGCGGTGGTCCCAAGTGCCGCGCCACCGACAAGAAGGAGTGGGGCGCCGACGCGATCTTCACGCGCGACGGCAGCACACTGCGGTTCCAGAGCTACTACAAGATGCCCGCCCCGCAGACCGTGAACGAGAATTGCGTGGCGCACAATGGCTCGCTGATTCCGATTCCCGGGCGCGACGTGATGGTGCAGTCCTGGTACCAGGGCGGGATTTCGGTGTTCGACTGGAGCGACGCGGCTCATCCGAAAGAGATCGCGTTCTTCGATCGCGGGCCTGCCGACTCGACCCAGATGGGCAACGCGGGAACGTGGTCGGCCTACTGGTACAACGGCGTCATTGTCAGCTCCGAGATCGGCCGCGGACTCGACATCGTGGAGCTGCTGCCGAGCGGGTTCATCTCGCAGAACGAGCTCGACGCCGCGAAGCTGGTGCACCTCGACTACTTCAACACGCAGGACCAGCCCAAGATCGTCTGGCCGGCGAGCTTCGTGGTGGCGCGCGCCTACGTCGATCAGCTGGCGCGGTCGAACGGACTGGCCGCCGATCGCGTATCGGCCACGCGCAGTGCCTTGGCCCGGGCCGAGAAGCTGTCGGGACAGCAGCGCCGCGACGCGCTGACCCAGCTGGCGACGCAGTTGAACGGTGACACGGCGGGCTCCGCCGATGCGGCCAAGGTGCGGATGCTCATCGCGGCCGTGACGAACATCGCCAACGGGAGCGGCATGTGAAATCGACATTCCCGATCGCGGCGCTCCTACTGGGCCTCGCGGCGTGCGCAACCGCGCCCAAGGCCAACATGTCCACCACAGCGCCGACACCCGATCCCCGGGTGGGGCTGCGCGCCGGCTGGATGAACGCCGCCGAGGCCGCCTGGAACATCCGGCTGGTCTCGACCACGCCGCCGTCGGAGCACTTCATCAACCGAGCCAATCCGGGCGACTTCTCGCTGATTAACTCGGACATTTCGTTCGCGGGGTCGTACGTCATTCAGGGCAACTTCTCGGGCGTCCAGGTGTGGGACATCTCCAATCCCAGCCGGCCCCGGCTGCACAAAGCCTTCGTGTGCCCCGGGTCGCAGAGCGACGTCTCGGTCTACCGCAAACTGTTGTTCGTCTCGGGCGAAGCCCTCAACGGGCGCACCGACTGCGGCACGCAGGGGGTGAGCGACACCGTCAGCCACGACCGGCTGCGCGGCATCCGGATCTTCGACATCACCGACATTGCGAATCCGCGGAGCATTACGCAGGTGCAGACGTGCCGCGGCTCGCACACGCACACGGTGGTGACGGCGCCGGGCGATACGGACCACGTGTATATCTACGTCTCGGGCTCGGCGCCGGTCCGGTCGCCCAGTGAGCTGGCGGGGTGCTCCGACCAGTCCCCCGATTCGAATCCCAACAGCGCCCTGTTCCGGATCGAGGTCATCCAGGTGCCGCTGGCGCACCCCGAGCAGGCGCACGTCGTCAGCTCGCCGCGAATCTTCCAGAACCTCGCGGCGCCGGCGCGCCACGGTGAGGCGCCGGAGGACATTGCCGCCCGACAGCGGACGGCCGACTCGGCGCGGGCGGCCGGCGGGTTCGTCGTCAAGATCGACGGCCGCGACGCCATTATGGGACGCGGGTTCGTCACCTCCCAGCTCGACAGCATCGTCAAGGTGCGCGGCGGCACGGGAGCGCCCACCGCGGCGGACACGGCGGCATTGCGGGGCGCGTTGCAGGACATCGTCGAGCGGCGCATTGCGGCGAACCGCCGGCCACCCACGGGCCCGACGCAGTGCCACGACATCACCGTCTACCCAGCGATCGGGCTCGCCGGTGGCGCGTGCGGCGGCTACGGCCTGCTGCTCGACATCCGTGATCCCAAGAACCCCACGCGGATCGGCGCCACGGCCGATTCCAACTTCTCGTTCTGGCACTCGGCCACGTTCAACAACGACGGCACGAAGATCCTCTTCACCGACGAGTGGGGCGGGGGTCTGCAGCCGCGCTGCCGCGTGACGGACAAGCCGCAGTGGGGCGCCAACGCGATCTTCACGCTCTCGGGCAGCACGATGGCGTTCAAGAGCTACTACAAGCTGTCGGCTCCGCAGACGGTGAACGAGAACTGCGTGGCCCACAACGGCACGTTGGTCCCGGTGCCCGGGCGCGACGTCATGGTGCAGGGCTGGTATCAGGGCGGGATCTCCGTGTTCGACTGGACCGATCCCGAGCATCCGCGCGAGATCGCCTACTTCGACCGCGGCCCGATGGATTCGACGAAGCTGCTCGGCGCCGGGTCGTGGTCGGCGTACTGGTATAACGGCTACATCGTCAGCTCCGAGATCGCGCGCGGGCTCGACATCTTCGAGCTCGTGCCGAGCGGCTTCCTCTCGCAGAACGAGATCGACGCCGCCAAGCTGATCCACTTCGACTACTTGAACGCGCAGGATCAGCAAAAGCTGGCCTGGCCCGCGAGCCCGGTCGTGGCGCGGGCGTACCTGGACCAGCTCGCACGCGGGAACGGGCTGGCGGCCGACCGGGTGACCGCCGCGCGGCAGGCGCTCGCGCGCGCGGAGAAACTGTCGGGGCAGGCTCGGAAGGACGGACTGACGCAGTTGGCGGCGCAACTGACCGGCGATGCCGCGGGGGCGGCCGATCCGGCCAAGGTGCGGACACTCGCGGCGGCGGTGACGGATTTGGCCAACGCGGCCCGCTGATGCTGCTGTAGCGCGGCCTGGGCTCGCCCCACCGCATTGACGGCTTCTTCGACACCCGAGAGGTTTGGGACACCTTTGGGACGGAGCTCGTCATGCGATACGTCGTGCTGTTCACCGCGCTGGTGGCTATCGCGCCACCGCTACCTGCCCAGACTGCCGCGCGCTCCTTGCTGGCCCACCAGGCAGACTTCGACTACCTGCTCGGCGATTGGGAGTTCACCTCGGTCAGCAAGGAGTACGGTGCGGGCCATGGCTTCTGGAGCGCCGCGCGCTTTCCGGACGACGAGGGCGGCGCCATTGTCCTGGACGAGTACCGCGTCGTGGGCGACAGCGGGGAGACGTATTACGTGACCCGCACGCTGCGCGCGTACAATGCCAACCTCGACCGCTGGGAGCTCATCTCGACGAACGGGGCCTCCGGTCTACAAGATTTCGGCACCGGGCAACGCGCCGGTGCGGAGATGCGCATCGAGCAGCGCTTCGGGGTGGGAACCCCGACACCGTCGCTGTGGCGCATTCGGTACTACGATATCCGGCCCGATCGCTTTTCCTGGACCGCCGATCGCTCGACCGACGAGGGGAAGACCTGGTCGACGGGCCACCTGAAGATCGAAGCGCGACGCATCGGGCCCCGCCGCACCATGAGTCCGCTCGCCCCAGCACAGCGGCGAGCTCCGTGACCGAGGCTTCCCGGAAGCGGTACCAGAAGTTCCTAGAGGACTACAAGGCTCGTCGACTCGACGACACAGAAGAAGGGGAAGCCAAAAGCGCGGACGAGGGTCAAGCGCCCTCGCCCGCGCGCAAGGCCAAGCGGCGCGAGTACCTGCGCGACTACCTGCGCTGGCTGCGCCCGCATCGCTACGCGATCGCGGCGCTCTTTGGTTTTGCTCTGGTGGCCGCGGGATTGGAGATGATCGAGCCGCTGTTCATGCGGTACATCATCGATCGCGTGCTCTTGAACACCGGATTGGACAAGGCCTCGCGCCTGATGCAGTTGCACCTGGCCGGCGCCGCGTTCGTGGGCGTGGTCATCCTGTCCAACCTGATCGTCGCCCTCAAGGATTACCGCCAGCGCCTCCTCAACACTCGGGTCATTCTGTCGCTGCGGCGGGCGCTGTTCGGCCGGCTCCTGCACCTGCCACTCCCTAAAGTCTGGGACATGAAAACGGGCGGGATTCTGTCTCGCCTGACAGGTGACGTGGAAACGACGACGGGATTGCTGCAGATGGCGATTGTGTCCCCGGCCATCTCGGTGCTGCGCCTCGTCATTTCCATCGGCGTGCTGCTCGTGATCAACTGGCGACTGGCCCTGACGGCCGTCGTCGTCATTCCCGGCGCGATGCTGATCAGCTTCGTTGCCGCCCGGCGGGTCCGGCCGATCTACCGCTCCGTCCGCAAGGACGTCGAACAGATCGACGGCCGGGTCGGGGAGGCGTTTTCCGGGATCCGCATCGTGCGGGCGTTCCGGCGAGAAATGCTGGAGCTGTTCGACTACATGGTGGGGCGCCACACCGTGGTGCGGAAGGAGATGTTCGCGCATCGCCGCGAGCTGATGCTGTGGACCTCGTGGGGCCTGCTCCAGGCGGCGGTCAACGTCGCCATCGTCTGGTTCGGCGGTTACATGAACATCACGGGGGGCGCCTCGATCGGCGACATCATGGCGTTCCAGTGGTACACCTTCCTGCTGATGGGCCCCGTCTGGAACATCGTCAACTCGTTCTCCGAGCTGCAGCGCTCGCTGGCCGCCATGGAGCGGGTGTTCGAAGTACTGGCGATGCCGAACGACAAGCCCGACCGGCCCGGTGCCCGCGACGCGCCGTCCGTCGTTCGTGAGGTTCGCTTCGAGAACGTCGATTTCGAGTACAACGAAGGCCAGGCGGTGGTCCACGACTTCAGCGTCGCGGTGCCCGGGGGCTCGGTGGTCGCCCTCGTGGGCCGGAGCGGCGCGGGCAAAACGACCGTCACGGACCTCGTGGCGCGGTTCCACGACCCCACACGGGGGCGCATCCTGCTCAATGGCTCCGACATCCGCGACCTGCGCCTGCGCAGCTATCGCACCCTCCTCGCCATCGTGCAGCAGGACGTCTTCCTCTTCGACGGGTCGGTGAAGGACAACATCGCCTATGGCCGGCGCGCTGCCACCGAAGAGGAAATCCTCGACGCCGCGCAGCGTGCCAACGCGCACGAGTTCATCGTTAAACTGCCCAAGGAGTACGAGACCTTCATCGGCGAGCGGGGCGTCAAGTTGTCGGGCGGGCAGCAGCAGCGTCTCGCCATCGCGCGGGCGATTCTGGCGTCGCCCCAGATCCTCATCCTCGACGAGGCCACGAGCAACCTCGACACGGAGAGCGAGCAGCTGATTCAGGCGTCAATGGCGACGTTGCTGGCGGGGCGCACGACCTTCATGATCGCCCATCGCCTCTCCACCATTCGCCGCGCCGACCTGATATTGTTGATGGAAGATGGCCGCGTCATCGAGCGGGGGAGCCACGAAGAGCTGATGAATGCCCGGGGCGTTTATCACGGCATGGTGCTGCGACAGATGGAATCGCACGGCGAGAACGTTGAAGAAGGCTGGCGCTAACAGGAGGCTGCAATGCATCGACACATCAGCATGCTCGCGCTCATCCTGCTCGTGGCGGGCAGCGCCGCGGCGCAGGAGCGGAAGATTACTCGGGCCGACCTGCCCGCCGCCGTCGAACGGACCGTCGCCGCGCAGAGTCAGGGCGCCACGATTCGCGGCTTCGCGGAAGAGAAAGAGAAGGGCCAAACGTTCTACGAGGTCGAGCTGACCGTCGCCGGGCACACCAAGGACGTGCTCATCGACGCGAGCGGGACGGTTCTGGAAGTCGAAGAGCAGGTCGAGCTCAGCGCGCTCCCCGCGCCCGTACGCACCGCGCTGCTGGCCAGGGCCGGCGCCGGCAAGATCGAGACCGTCGAATCCCTGACGAAACGGGGCACGTTGGTGGCCTACGAGGCGCACGTCGTGACCAACGGCAAGCGATCGGAGATTCAAGTTGGCCCGGATGGAAAGCGGCTGGCCGAAGAGCAGTAGTCTCGATTCTTTCTCGACCGCCAGGCTGGCGGCCGAGCGGCTGACGCCGGGCCACCTCCCCGAAGTGCAGCGCATGCATCGCGACGCTGCCGTGATGGCGCAGCTCGGTGGTGTGCGCGACGAGGCACAGACTGCGGCCTACCTCGCCCGCAACCTCCAACACTGGGCCGAGTACGGCTTTGGCCTGTGGATTCTGCGTGAACTCGGGGGAGGGGAGCCCATCGGCCGCGCCGTGCTGCGCCACCTGCTCGTGGACGGCGTCGATGAGGTCGAGGTCGGCTACGCCTTCTACGCGCCGTTCTGGGGGCGAGGACTCGCGACTGAGATCGCCACGGCATGCCTCGAGCTCGGCCACCGCGAGCTGCAGCTCACCAGGTTCGTCGCCGTGACCGCTCCCGGCAACGACGCCTCAGCCCACGTATTGAAGAAGGTGGGTCTCGCCTACGAGCGGGACTTCATGCACGAGGGCGCGCCGGCGTCGCTGTTCCGGACGCGCTGAGCGCCGCGGCGGCGAACCGCCGCACGATCGCCCCAGCCGGCTCGACGCGCTCGATGCCCGCCACGCTCTTCCCGGCCTGCCAGTAGTCCTTCGACGTCGCCTCGCGGGCGCCCCCCGCGAGCGACGCGCGCTTCAGCTGCCACGCCGAGCGTAGCGCGTAGATGGTGCGCATCCAGTGCTTGGTGCGCCGGCCCCGCAGCATCCAGCGCGCGATCGGCCCGGCCTTCAGGCCGATGCGCTCGACGTAGGGCGTGCGGATCACGGCCAACGGCACGCCGGTGACCCGCTCGGTGTGCACGATGTCGGCCTCGGTCGCCGCGACGATCGCCTGTTTGTAATCGGCATGGGCGCCGCATTCGTCGGTCGCGATGAACCGCGTGCCCATCTGTACGCCGGCGTAGCCCATCTTGAGCGCGGCTACAAAGCCGGCTTCATCCCCGATGCCTCCGGCGCAGACGAGCGGCACACCAAGGTCGCCCAACTCCTCGTACAACTGTGCGGCACTGCGCGGCCCGGCGTGCCCTCCGGCCCGGTCGTTCACGGCGATGAGTCCGTGCACCCCGCCCGCCAGGCCCTTCTCGGCCCACTTTCGCTCCGTCACGTCGTGGTACACGATGCCGCCCAGCGGCGCTATGCGCTCCACGACCCAGCGAGGGTTGCCGAGCGACGTCACGAAGAAGCGCACGCCCTCCTCGAGCGCCACATCGACCCATCTCTTCATGCGGTCGAGATACATCTTGGAGCTGCGCTCGATCAGCACGTTCATGCCGACCGGCTTGTCGGTGGTGCGCCGGATGAGCCGCAGGCCTTCCCGCAGATCGTGCCCGTACACGTAGATCATCGAGAGCGGCTGGATTACCCCGATGCCGCCGGCCGCCGAGACGGCGGCGACGAGCTCTGGGTTCGAGCAGGGGTACATCGCGCCGCAGATGAGCGGCACGTCAATGCCGAGCTGCCGGGTGAGGCTCATCGTGGGGGCCGCAGCCGCCATTGAGCGGTCGCCCGAGCGACGACGTCGCCGGCTGCGTCGGTGACAGTCACCGCCGCCTCTTGTTCGCGCTCCACGGTAGTTTCCAACCCAGTGACCCGGCATTCGGCGACGAGGCGGCCGCGCGCCTTCTTTTGATACGTGATCGAAAAGCCGGTCACGATGCCTTGGACGCCTGGCGCCAGGCCAGCGAGCACCGCAAGTCCGCTCGTGAGCTCCGCGAAATTCGCCAGCGCCATGGCATGCACGGACGCAAGGTGATTGCGCACGCGGCGGCGATCTCGCAAGGTCACGCGGCAAAACCCGGGCTCGAGCTCCTCGACGCGGGCACGAATGGTGCCGGAATAGGGCGTGATGCGGCCGAGCAGCAGGCTGAACAGCGTCTTACCGAAGGGCAGCGGGGCGAGACGGCGCCACATGGCGCGCAGTCGCGCGCCGGGAGCGGGGAGGGTACGAGCAGAAGGCACGCTCGAATGTAGCTTCCTTCTCTAACATGAGGAGAGTTCATGTCACAACTGTTAGCGGTCGGCACCCAGGCGCCGGACTTCACCTTGCCGCGCGGCCCCGACGCGAAGCTGCGACTCGCCGATTCCCGTGGCCATCCGGTCATTCTTGCGTTCTATCCCGCCGACTGGAGCCCTGTCTGCGGCGACGAGCTGGGCGTCTTCAACGAGGTGCTGCCGGAGTTCCAACGCTACGGCGCCGAGCTGCTCGGCGTCTCGGTGGACGGCGTCTGGTGTCACAAGGCGTACGCCGCGGCTCGCCACTTCGACTTCACGCTGCTCGCGGACTTCGAGCCCAAGGGAGCCGTGTCGCGCGCCTATGGCGCATACCGGGCGCAAGACGGTTTTTCGGAGCGGGCGCTGTTCGTCCTCGATGCCGCCGGAGTGATTCGCTGGAGCTATCTCTCACCTGTCGGGGTGAACCCGGGCGCCGACGGGATCCTCGCGGCGCTCGAGGCGTTGAAATGACCGCGCGCCTCACGCCGCCGGTCAGCGCCCGCGACCACGCGCAGGGCCCAGCGGACGCGCCTGTGACCCTCGTCGAGTACGGCGACTACGAGTGCCCCCATTGCGGCCGAGCCTACCCCATGGTCAAGGCGGTCCAACGCAGCCTGGGGAACGATCTACGATTCGTGTTCCGCAACTTTCCGCTCACCGGATCACATGAGCATGCGGAGCACGCAGCCGAGATGGCCGAAGCCGCTGGCGATCGCGGGAAGTTTTGGGAGATGCACGACCTGTTGTTCGAGCATCAGGATGCCCTCGAAGACGAGAATCTCGTCGCGTACGCCGCCACCCTTGGCATCGATCCACGGTGGGCGGCGGCAGCCCTCGAGCAAGGGCTGTTTCGCGAGCGCGTGCACGAGGATGTCGCGAGCGGTGGGAGGAGCGGTGTGAACGGAACGCCCACCTTCTACATCAATGGCGCGCGCTACGATGGGTTACTGCACCCCACGTCGCTGCTCGAGGCGCTCGTCAGGGCCGCCACGCCGGAATGAAGGTGCTGCTCGCCACACGCGACCTCATCTTTCGCTCCAAGCTCGGTGCCGTCGTGCGAGAGGGTGGTGGCGAAATGACGCGCGAGGACGAATCGAGCGACCTCGTAGTTCTGGATGTCGAAGCCCCCGGAGCGGTCGAACGCATCCGGGGGCTCGTCCTGCAAGGCGTCGCGGTGCTGGCGTTTGGCCCGCACGTGCGCGCTGAGCTGCTCCGCGCTGCCCGCGAGGCGGGTGCGACCGCTGTTCCTAACTCCCAGGTGGAACAGCAGCTGCGTCAGCTCTTGGCGACTTCCACCTGAATCTGCCGCGGCTTGGCCTTCTCGACCTTCGGCAGGGTGACGGTCAGGACGCCGTTGTCGTAGGTCGCCTTGATGTTGCTCGCGTCCACCGTGGGGGGGAGCGTGAACGACCGCTCGAACGCCCCATACGTCCGCTCATACCGATGCACTCGCTCCGTCTTCTCTTCGGCCACCTGCTGCTTGGCGCCCTGGATCGTGAGGATATTGTCCTCGACCGAGATCTTCACGTCCGATGGATTGACACCAGGGAGCTCCGCCATGATGCGGATGCCGTCCGCCTGCTCCAGAATGTCCACCGGCGGTACCCACTCCGCCGAAGGTTCAGGCAGGGCTTCGTTCAAGAACCGAGCGAGGTTGTTGCGGGTCGTCAGTAGCATAAGCGCCTCCATTGATGGTTGATTGACCCGTTGGTGGCGGAGGCAACCGCCGTGCCACGTTCCGAAGCGTTCCGTTTGCCGTTTTGACCAACGGCCTGCCGTCCCTGACATACGGTCTGTCATCCTCTATCTTTCCTTTTCCTATGCGTCTCTTCGTCGCGGCCCTCCTCGCCGGTATCGCTACCACGCAGACGCCCGCGTACCGCATCCTGGTCTCGAGCGAATCGGGCGACATCGTCACCCAGCTCGCCTGGGACGGGACCGCCCTGAAGGCGGTCAAGGTCGTGCCGGTCGGCATCATGCCGGCGGACATCGACGGTCCGCACAACGTCACGGTGTCGCCCGATGGCAAATACTGGTACGTGACGATCGCGCACGGCACGCCCTACGGCACGCTGTGGAAGATGGCGGCCGGCAGCGACACGGTCGTGGCCAAGGCGCCGGTGGAGATGTTCCCAACGACGATCAGTCTGACACCGGACGGCGATCTGGCGTTCGTCGCGAACTCGGATTTCCACGGCGATCACCCCAGGGTCAACGTCGTCACCGTCGTCCAGACGGCGACGATGGCACCGCTCACGAATCTGCGGGCGTGCGACATGCCGCACGGCGTGAAAGTCAATCACGCCGGCACGCTGATCTACGTCTCCTGCATGAATTCCGACGAGATCCTCGAGATCGACCGGCTGACGTTCCGCGTCTCGCGACGCCACAAGACCGGCGAGGGAGCGCCGCAGCCCATGTCGGCTATGCACACTTCGGCTGCCTCAGCCGCGCGCGACTGCTCACCCACGTTCGTTTCGGTCTCTCCCGACGACCGCCGGCTGTACGTGGCTTGCAACCACGGCAACACGCTGCAGGTGCTCGACGCGGCGACGCTCGACCTGATCAAGGAGATCCCCACGGGAGCGGGGGCCTACAACGTGGAGCCGTCCCCCGACGGGCGCTGGGTGATCGTGACCAACAAGAAGGCGCAGAGCATCTCGCTCGTGGACGCGAAGTTGCTGACCGAGGTGGCCCGGATTCCGACCTCCAAGAAGCTGCCGCACGGCGTCGCCTATGCGCCCGATGGCCGCTGGGCGTTCATCTCAGTGGAAAGCATCGGGACCGACCCCGGCGCCGTGGACGTCATCGACCTGTGGACACTCGCGCGCGTCGCGAGCATCCCGGTCCCGCTGCAACCCACCGGCATCACCATCCTGCGAAAGCCATGACTCATACGACGACTGTTTCGTTGCCCCCTGCGGACGTGCTCGCTCGCGTTCAAGCGTTTTTTGCCGAGCGCGTCCCGAATTCCGCAGCCTACGTCGAGAAGTCGGGGCCGCGATTCGTGGTATTGCGGGGGCAGGGGGGCGAGGAAGTGGTCTTCAGCGCCTGGGACGATGGCGGTGTGACGCGGGTCCGCGCCTCGACCCTCTTCTTCGACCAGGCGGTGGACCGGTTCTTCTCGACGTTGCCGCTCGCCTCGCCCGTCGAGGTCGCATGACCGCCATCTCCCAGCGCTTCGCCGTCCGCGTCATGGTGACGCCGGTGTGGGACCAGGTTTTCCTGCCCGTGGACGCCGGCACCACCATCGCGCAGCTGAAGCGCGACGCCTTGCGGGCCGCGCTCAAGCGCACGAGTGTGGACGACAGCGCGTACATCGTGAAGTTCCGCGGCGCCGCGGTGCTCGATGAATCGGTGACGCTCGGGGCCCTCGGCGCCGTGCCGAACGCGCCGTTCATCGTCCTCCCGGCGCGGCGCCAGCCAGTGCGGTGAAACCTCCCAGCCGGACCCTCACGACGGCCGCCGTCGGGTTCCTCCTGCTCGACGCCGTCCTGTTCGCGTTCGCGGCGCTCACGTTCAACCGACCGCTGCTCCTCATTCCTGCGGCCATCTGTGCCGTCGCGGGGGGCGTGGTCGTGGTCGCGTGGCGTCGCTACCGCCGGACGCTGCTCGAGCTGGAGGACGCGCGCCGCGACATGAAGCGCGAGGTCGAGGCGCTGCGCGAGCTGCTGCAGAGCCGCCATTTCCAGAACTAGATGACGACGACGGTCGTCTGGCATCCCGCCTGCCGGAAGCACTACGGCGGTGCGGGACATCCCGAGCGACCGCAGCGCATCGAAGCCGTCCTCGACGCGCTGCATCGCCCAGACCTCGAACCGCTGATCACGTGGGTGGAAGGCGCTCCCGCCGGACGCGCCGCGATCGAGCGCGTGCATCCAGCGCAGTACGTCGACCGCCTCGAGGCGATGGCCGCGGCGGGCGGGGGTGCGCTCGACCCCGACACCTTCCTTGGTCCTGCGAGCTGGGAGAGCGTCCTGGCCTCGGCGGGGGTGGCGGTCGGGGCGGTGGAACGGGGAATTGCCAAAGGCACGGCGTTCGGCGCCACGCGACCCCCGGGTCACCACGCTCTCGCCGACCAGGCGATGGGCTTCTGCTTCGTCAACAACGTCGTGATCGCTGCGCGCCACGCGCAGGCGCTCGGCTGCGCCCGCGTGCTGATCGTTGACTGGGACGTGCATCACGGCAACGGCACGCAGGCGCTGGTCGAAGCCGATTCGGGCGTCCGGTTCGTCTCGATGCACCAGTATCCGTGGTATCCCGGCACCGGCGCCGCGCACGAGCGCGGCGTTGGGAACGTCTTCAACGTCCCGCGGCCGGGAGGGCTGCCGCGCGCGACGTATGTCCGCGATTTGCTCGCCGCGGTGGACGCTGCCCTGATCGGCTGGACCCCCGATCTGCTGCTGATTTCGGCCGGATTCGATTCGCTCGCCGGGGACCCGCTGGGTGAGTTCACGCTCGAGGCCGAGGATATCGCGCACTGGACCACGGTGCT
>Ga0210382_10000311_pt1 | contig 18306 bp, 18 predicted proteins | sample PLMedo_FD_155452 | JGI IMG/M metagenome (GOLD analysis project Ga0210382, IMG submission 155452) | Groundwater sediment microbial communities from an aquifer in East River, Colorado, USA - PLM0_60_coex redo | ecosystem: Environmental > Terrestrial > Soil > Riparian zone | place: USA: East... | reverse complement strand
CGGCGCGCCCGCACCTCGTCCGCAATTTCGGCCTGCCCGGGCAGCAGCCGGGAGCGAGCGGCCCGGTGCCGACCGAGCTGCACGGCCCGATCTCCACCGGGCCGAAGGGCAACCGGGTCTATCTCGGCTATGGCACCAACAAGGACGGCATCCTGCAGATCGTCGACCGGGCGAAGCTGCTGTCGGGGCCGCGCGAGCCGACGCCGGAAAACCTGCTCGCGCCGCAGGTCGGGCGGTTCAATCTTTCCTCGATGAACGGCGCGCACACGACGCTCCCGCTCATCGGCATCGAGATGGCGGAGTTCGCGAAAGACAAGGGCGGCAACCGCCGCGACTTCGTGGTGGTGGTGAACGAGTCGCTGGTCAACGAGTGCCTCGAGCCGCGGCAGATGGCGTTCATCGTCGACGTCACCGACGAGAAGCTGCCGGTCGGCGTGTCGACTTTCAACGTGTCCGAGGCGAGCGGGAATTTCTGCAGCCGCGGCGGGCGCTTCGGCTCGCACTCCTCCAACGAGAACCAGCCGCCGATGTACGCCGGGCGCACCGTGTTCATGGCGTGGTTCAATGCCGGCGTGCGCGCGGTCGATATCCGCGATCCGTTCCATCCGCGCGAGATCGGCTATTACATCCCGGCCACCACCGACAAAACGGACAAGCGCTGCGTCAAGGCGTCCGACGGAGCCGAACGCTGCAAGGTCGCCATCCAGACCAACAACCTCGAGGTCGACGACCGCGGCTACATCTACATCGTCGATCGCGCCAACACCGGGATGCACATCCTGGAGCTCTCGCAGAGATGAGAAAGACTGTATTCATTTTCCTTTCCGCGGTCGTCACGTTTGCACAAGGGCAAACCTACCCTGCCAAACCGATCCGCCTGATCGTTCCGTTCGCGCCGGGCGGCAGCTCGGAGTTCGTCGCGCGCACCGTGTCCGCCGAGATGGCCAAGGGGCTCAGCCAGAATTTCGTGGTCGAGAACAAGCCGGGCGGCGGCGGAAATATCGCAATGGGCGAAGTCGCGCGCGCCGAGCCCGACGGCTACACGCTGATCATCGGGCACATCGGCACGCTCGCCGCGAACCCGTTCATGGGGCAGGAGCTGCCTTACGACGCAAACCGGGATTTCGTGCCGATCTCGCTGCTCGTCAAGGTGGTGACCCTGTACGTGGTGCACGCCGACGTGCCGGTCAAGGACCTGAAGGGCCTGATCGAGCTCGCTCGGCGCGAGCCGGGCAAGCTCAACTACGGCTCGGCGGGAAACGCGAGCGCCGGCCACCTAGCCATGGAATACCTGAAGCTCGCCACCGGCGGCATCGATCTCCAGCATGTGCCGTACAAGGGCACCGGCCCGATGGTGATCGACCTGGTGGCCGGCCGCACGCAGGTCGGCGTCGCCGGCACGCCGCCGCTCCTGCAGCACGTCAAGGCCGGGAAGCTGCGCGCGGTCGCGGTCGGCACGCCGGGCCGCCTCGCCGTGCTGCCCAGCGTGCGCTCGGTGGCCGAGCAGGGCTATCCGGGATTCGAGACCTCGCAGTGGTACGGGCTGATCGGGCCGGCAAGACTGCCTGATTCAGTCATCAAAAGACTTTCCGGGGAAGCTGCGAAGGCGGTTCGCTCCAAAGCCGTGCTCGACCGCCTCGCCACGGAGAGCGCGATCCCGGTCGGCTCGACACCGCAGGAGTTCGCGCAATTCATCGCCAAGGAGCAGGCGCGCTGGAAAGAAGTCATTCAAAAGGCCCACATCAAGGCGGACTGATGTACGACGTCATCGTGGTCGGCGGCGGCAACGCGGCCTTTTGCGCGGCCCTCGCAGCCCGGGAGCACTGCGATCGAGTCCTGGTCCTGGAAAGAGCTCCAGAGGAAGAGGCAGGCGGCAATTCGCGCTTCACCGCCGGCCTGCTGCGCGTCGCCTACCGCGGCGTCGACGACATCAAGCGGCTGATCCCGGATCTTTCGGAGCAGGAAATCTCGAGCACGGACTTCGGCACCTATACCGAGGAGCAGTTTCTCGACGACATGGCGCGCGTCACCGAGTACCGTTGCGATCCCGATCTCACCGAGGTCCTCGTCAAGCAGAGCCTGCCCACGGCGCTGTGGATGCGCAGCAAAGGCGTGCGCTTCACCGCGGCCTGGGGACGGCAGGCGTTCAAGGTGGAAGGCCGCTTCAAGTTCTGGGGCGGGCTCACCGTCGAGGCAGTGGGCGGCGGTCCGGGGCTCGTCGACTCGCTCACGCAGGCGGCGCGAAAGAACGGCATCGACATCTGGTACGAGTCGCGCGCCGTTTCGCTGATCGCGGACGATGATGGAGTCCACGGTGTCATCTTGAAAAAAGCAGGGAAGACCATTGAAGTTAAGAGCAGATCAGTGATCCTCGCGGCGGGTGGCTTCCAGGCGAACACCGAGTGGCGCACGCGCTACCTGGGTCCCGGCTGGGAGCTCGCCAAGGTGCGCGGCACGCGCTTCAACACCGGCGACGCGATCCGCATGGCGCTCGACATCGGCGCGCAGCCGACCGGCAACTGGTCGGGTTGCCACGCCGTGGCCTGGGAGCGAAACGCCCCGGAGTTCGGCGACCTCGCGGTCGGCGACCAGTTCCAGAAGCACTCCTATCCCTGGGGCATCTACATCAATGCAGACGGCAAGCGCTTCGTCGACGAGGGCGCCGACTTCCGCAACTACACCTACGCCAGGTACGGGCGCGTTGTCCTTCAGCAGCCCGGCCAGTTCGCCTGGCAGATCTTCGACGGCAAGGTGAAGCACCTGCTGCGCGACGAGTACAAGATCCGGCAGGTGACCAAGCGCGTCGCCAGCACGCTTCCAGAATTGGTTTCTGCTCTCGACGACGTGAATGCGGAAGCTGCGTTGAAGGAAATTCAGAGCTACAACGCAGCGGTGCGCACCGACATCGCGTTCAATCCGAACGTGAAGGACGGGCGGCGCACCGAAGGCCTCGCGGTGCCGAAGTCGAACTGGGCGAATACCATCGACACGCCGCCTTTCGAGGCCTATGCCGTGACTTGCGGAATCACTTTCTCGTTCGGAGGCCTGCGCATCAACACCGACGCCCAGGTGATCAATTCGGACGGACAGCCGATGCGCGGCCTGTATGCGGCCGGCGAGCTCGTAGGCGGAATCTTCTGGTTCAACTACCCCGGCGGCAGCGGCCTCACCAACGGCGCGGTGTTCGGCCGCATCGCCGGAGCGAACGCCGCGCGCGCTTAGTGCTCGGGCTTGACGCCGTCCTTGCTGACCTGGACGCGCTGGCTGACTAGCTTCCCGTCGGCTTCCACGCGCGCCGTGGTGAAGATGCTCTCGCCGCGCTTGAGGGCCGAGCGCTCGCCGCTGTCGAAGGCGACGATCGGCGTGCCGGGCGGCACGATGATTTTCTGCTCGCCGTCCTTGTACTTCAGCGTGATTTCGTTGCCGCCGGCGGATTGCACCACGGCGGCGAGATTGGCGTTGGTCATCTTCGAGCCGGGGAGCAGGTCCCAGGGCATGTGGCCCGCGGGGGCCTGCGGCGGGATCAGGTGCACTTCCTTCGCCACCAGCCTGCCATCGGGTCCGTCCACCGACGTCACGCCGACGTAGGTGCCGGGCTTGATGTCGGCGAGCGCGGTCTTCTTGGCGACGGCAATCTGCGCCTCCGGCGTGAGATGCACCTGGAGGTCCTTTCCGTCGCGCGACTTGACCGACAGGACATCGCCGTTCAATCCAGTGATGGTGCCGCGCACGCGGACATTGGGTTGGGCGAATGCAACCGCGGTCGCGAGCGAAAGGGCGAGCAGGGCGAGCGATCTCATGGGTTCCTCCTTGTACGCAGAGGTTAACAGCCTTATCCTCCGCCGCATTCCAATGCTAAACCCTTTTCAGGAGATAAAAAGAATCGAGGTCCGGCGTTTCACGGCGCTGCCGGCGAAGTTCCGCGAGAAGCGCCGCACGGCGTGGTCGGATCCCAACCGCCAGGGCGCCGCGGTCGACTGCTTTCTCGAGGGGCCGTCGTTCGACCGGCAGGGCAATCTCTGGTGCGTGGACATCCCGTTCGGCAGGATTTTTAAAATAAATTCAAAAGCAGAGTGGCAGCTTGTGACGCAGTACGACGGCTGGCCGAACGGCCTCAAGATCCACAAGGATGGACGGATCTTCATTGCGGACTACAGACGCGGTTTGATGATTCTGGATCCCGGGACGGGAAAAGTGGAACCCCTGCTTGAAACCGCATTCAGCGAAGGCTTCAAGGGCCTCAACGACCTGCATTTCGCCGACAACGGCGATCTGTACTTCACCGACCAGGGACAAAGCGGCATCGCCGACCCGAGCGGGCGGGTGTGGCGGCTGCGAGCCAGCGGCGAGCTGCAGCGGCTGGTGCACAACGCGCCTTCGCCCAATGGCGTGACCTTGAATTCGGAAAATTCCCAGGTGTTCGTGGCGATGACCCGCTCGCAGCAGATCTGGCGCCTGCCGCTGATGGAGGGCGGCACGCCGTCGAAGACCGGCGTCGCGATCCAGCTCTCAGGCGGCCACGCCGGGCCCGACGGCATCGAGATGGACGAGGCGGACGGCCTGCTGGTGTGCCACCTCGGCGTCGGCATCTGGCGCTTCGATGCGAACTGCCTGCCGACCCACCTCGCTCACGCCGGCAACGAGCATCGCCTGATGACGAATATCGCTTTCAAGGGAAAGACGCTTTACATCACCGACTCGCTGAACGGCGAGATTCTCGCTGCCGACATGCCCGTTGCGGGCAAGAGGATGTTTTCCCACCTATGAAAGCGATCATCTTATCGGCTTTGCTTTTTTCTTTCGGCGCCCAGGCGCAGTATCCCAGCAAGCCGGTGCGGGTTTTCGTCGGCTACGCAGCGGGAAGCTCGACCGACATCGTCGGGCGCGTGATGGCCGACCGGCTCGGCGCCTACTGGAAGCAGAACGTGTATGTCGAGACGCGCGCCGGCGCGGCGGGCAACCTCGCCGCAGACGCTACGGCGCATTCGCCCGGCGACGGCTACACGCTGCTCTTCGCGCAGAACGGCCTCGCCATCAGCGCGGCGGCGCTGCCGAACCTGCCGTATCGCGCCGAAGTCGACCTGGTGCCGCTGGCGCCGGTCGCCTCGACGCCGCACATCCTCATCGTCGCGCCGGATTTTCCGGCGAAGAGCGTGCAGGAGCTGATCGCTCGCACCCGCGCCGAGCCGGGCAGGCTCGCCTTCGCCTCATCGGGAGTCGGCAACTCCGACCACCTGTGCGGCGAGCTGTTCAACCTGATGGCGGGCATCCAGGCGGTGCACGTGCCGTACAAGGGCGGCGCGCCCGCCGCCACCGACATCATGGCGGGCCGCATCGCGTATTACTTCGCCGGCATGCCGGTCGGCCTGCCGCTCGCGAAATCCGGCCGCGTGCGCGCGCTCGGCGTGACTAGCAAGCAGCGCTTCGCCAATGCGCCCGAGGTGCCGACGATCGCCGAGCAGGGCCTGCCCGACTACGAGGCGACGCTGTGGCAGGGGTTCTTCGCGCCGGGGACCATCGCGCCCGAGCTTGGCGCGCGCATCGCGGCCGACATCCAGCGCGTGCTCGCGCTACCGGAAACGCGCCAGAGGCTCGAGGGCGCGGGCGCGAGCCTGTTCGAGGACAACCAGGCCAGCTTCAGGCGCTTCTTCCACTTCGAGATCGAGAAGTGGCGCGGAGTGGTCAAGAAAGCGAACCTGAAGCTGGAATAAGCTCTCAGGGCTCGAGCTGACCCCGGACTTCGCCGCCCTTGTTCTGGCTGGTGTGGACGTTCACGTAGGTGTTGCCGGCCTTGAACTCCTTCAGCTGCGCGGCAGTGAACTTGGCTGCGGTGGGCGCGATGTAGGTGTCGCCGTTCTTGGTGAGCGGGACGATCACCGGGCCGTTCTGGCCCTTCGCGCCCTGGTGGATGTGCGCCGCGGTGCCGGGCACGCCGGTGGTGGTGACGCTGCCGCTCACGGCGCCGTCCGGGCCGACGCGGAAGCTGCCGCTGCCGGAACCCGAGGTGGTTACAGGAGGGACTTCGTTGGCGCCGCTGAGCTTCACCTGCGTCGCCCCGCTGCCCGGCATCCAGTCGGGCATCATGTTCTGAACGTTCGCGCATGCAGCGAGCGCGGCCGTGGCCAGGACTGCCAGCAGCGTGTTGATCCTTCTTTTCATCATTAGCCCTCCTTGATGACATGGAAAAAACACCGGGGCGGCTAAAATATTCCACATGCCGAAGATCGCCGCCTCGACCGCGCTGTCGCGCTTGCGCATTCTAGACCTGTCCCGCGTGCGCGCGGGCCCCACCTGCGTCAAGCAGTTCGCCGACTTCGGCGCAGACGTCATCAAGATCGAGTCGCCTCCCGGGGTCGACCCGAATGAAGCCATGGGTGGGCCGCGCGAGGGTCCCGACATGCAGAACCTGCATCGCAACAAGCGCGCGATGACGCTCAACCTGAAGCTGCCGGAAGCGCGCGAAGTGCTCGCCCGGCTGGTGAAGACGGCGGACGTGGTGGTCGAGAATTACCGCCCGGACGTGAAGGACCGGCTGGGAATCGACTACCAGTCGCTCGAAAAAATCAACCCGCGCATCATTCTCGCCAGCATTTCCGGCTTCGGGCAGGACGGGCCTTACCGCGACCGGCCGGGCTTCGACCAGGTGGCGCAGGGCATGAGCGGCCTCATGTCGGTCACCGGGCTCCCCGGGCAGGGGCCGGTGCGCACCGGCGCCGCGATCGCCGACATGGCGGCGGGCCTGTTCGCGGCGCTCGGCGTCATGACCGCGCTGCTCGAGCGCGAAGCCTCCGGCCGCGGGCAGTGGGTGCAGTCCTCGCTGCTCCAAGCGGGCATCGCGCTGCTCGACTTCCAGGCGGCGCGCTACCTGATGAAAGGCGAAGTCCCGCCGCAGGTCGGCAACGACCACCCGACCAGCATGCCGACCTCGGCCTACAAGACCGCCGATGGCTACATCAACGTCGCGGCTTCCGGCGAAGGCATGTGGAAGCGCCTGTGCAACGTCATCGGCCGCGAAGACCTGATTGCACGGGACGAATTCAAGGACAACGAACGGCGCGCGGCGAATCGCGCCCGGTTGAACGCGATCCTCAATGAAAGCTTCGCCACCCGCACGAGCGAGGAATGGGTGGCGGAGCTGAACCGCAGCGGGGTTCCCTGCGGCCCGATCTACCGCGTCGACCAGGTGTTCGCCGATCCGCAGGTACAGCACCTCGGCGTGGCCGCCGCGGTCGAGCATCCGAGGCTCGGCCGCTTCAACGTGCTCGGCCAGGCGGTGAAGCTGTCTCGTACCCCGGCTGCGGTGAAGACGCCGGCGCCCGAGGTCGGTCAGCATACCGACGAGATCCTGAAGGAGCTGAGCTATGCGCCCGGCGAGATCGCGCGCCTGCGCGAGCGAGGAGTGGTCTGATGAGTGAACGCATCATCGCCAAGAAGGAAGGCGCCGTCGGCTGGCTGATCTTCAACAATCCCGAGCGCCGCAACGCCGTCTCGGTCGATATGTGGGAGACCATCCCCTCCGTTCTTGCAAAATTTGAATCTGATCAGGAGGTGCGGGTCGTCGTGCTCGCCGGAGCCGGCGACAAGGCGTTCGTCTCCGGCGCCGACATCTCGCAGTTCGAGAACCAGCGCTCGAGCAAGGAAGCGGTGCAGCGCTACGAGGAGATCGCCGAGGCCGCGCAAGCGCGGCTGCAGACGCTCGACAAGCCGGTGCTCGCCATGATCCGCGGCTACTGCCTGGGCGCCGGCGTCAACATCGCCAACGTCTGCGACCTGAGGATCGCCGGCGATGACGCGCGCTTCGGCATCCCGGCGGCGAAGATGGGCCTGGGCTACCGCGCCTCGTCGATGAAGAACCTCGTCGACACGGTCGGCGCGCCGTACGCGCGCGAGATCATGATTACCGGCCGGCAGTTCACCGCGCAGGAAGCGAAGGACATGGGGCTCGTCCACCATGTGGTCCCGGCTGCGGACCTGGAACGATTCACCCGGGAATACTGCGAACAGATCGCCGCCAACGCGCCGCTCACCATGCGCGCCGCGAAGCGCATCGTGCGCGAGGTGCTGAAGAAGGATTACGACGCCGCGCTTTGCAAGACCTGGATCAGGGAGTGCTTCGAGAGCGAGGATTACGCCGAGGGCAGAAAGGCCTTCATGGAGAAGCGAAAGGCGGTTTTCAAAGGAAGCTGACATGAGATTTTTCTCAACGTGCTGCGGAGTCCTGTTTGCGGCGACCGCGTCGGCGCAAGGCAGCTTTCCGAGCAAGCCGGTGACGATGGTGGTCGGCTTCGAGCCGGGCGGCGGCACCGACACCGTGGCGCGGATCGTCGCCAAGACGATGAGCGAAAACCTCGGCCAGCAGGTGGTGGTCGAGAACCGCGCCGGCGCCGGCGGCAACATCGCCGTCGACTACGTCGCCAAGAGCACGCCCGACGGCTACACCGTCGTGCTGGCGAACGTCGGGGCGCTCGCCGTGAACCCGCACCTGATCAAGACGCCCTACGACCCGCTGCGCGATCTCGCGCCGATCACCATGGCGGTGGTGTTCGCCAACGTCCTCGTGGTCCAGCCGACGCTCGCCGTGAGCTCGCTCGCCGACTACGTGAAGCTCGCGCGCGAAAAGCCGGCGACGGTGACCTACGCCTCGTCGGGCATCGGCGGCGCGGGCCATCTCGCCGGCGAGCTCCTGAAAATGATGGCGCAGATCGACATCGTGCACGTCCCGTACAAGGGCGGCGGCCCGGCGATGCAGGGCTTTCTCGGCGGGCAGGTGGCGTCGTTCTTCGCCACCCCTGTGTCGTCGATCGCGCAGATCAAGGCCGGCAAGGCGCGCCCGATCGCCACCACCGGGTCGAAGCGCGCGGCTTTGATGCCCGATGTGCCGACGATCGCCGAGTCCGGCTATCCCGGCTACGAGGCGCTCAACTGGTATGCCTACCTCGGCCCGGCGCGGCTGCCGAAAGACCTCGTCGATCGCTTGAACCGCGAGCTCGTCAAGGCGCTCGTCGCGCCGGAGGTGCAGGCGGCATTCGACAAGCAGGGCGTCGAGGCGCAACCCGGCACGCCCGAGGAACTCGCCCGCTACATCGCGCGCGAATACCAGACCTGGGGAAAAGTCGTCAAAGAGGCCGGCATCCAGGCCCACTGAAAATCGGGCTCTGACCCCGATTTTCTTACTCGAAGATGCTGACGCCCCACGGCGTCTTGCCGACCGGGATGTCCTTGATGCGGGCGTTCTTGGCGGTGTCGATGACCGATACGCTGTCCGATCTGCCGTTCGCGACGTAGAGCTTCGCGCCGTCGCGGGTCAGAGCCATGTTCCAGGGCCGCTGGCCGACGGGGATGGTCGCGACGACCTTGTCGGCGGCGGTGTCGATCACCATCACGCTGGCGTCGCCGCCGTTGGTCAGGTACAGGCGCTTGCCGTCCGGGTGCATCGCCAGACCGTTGGAGCGCAGGCCTGCCTTGATGGTGCCCAGGATCTTGTGCTGGCGCGCATCGAGCACGTAGACGGTGTCGGCCCTTTCGCAGGCGACGTACGCCTTGACGCCGTCCGGCGTGAAGGCGATGCCGCGCGGGCGGTTTCCCACCTTGAGCTGCGCGACGAGCTTGCGCGCCGCGACGTCGATGACCTCGAGCTTGTCGTCCTCCTCGGCGCTGACGTAGACGAAGCGCCCGTCGGGCGAGAACACTGCGTGCTCCGGGTTGTCGCCCCGGATCTTGACTCGAAAGACGACTGCGTCGCTCGCGGTGTCGATGAAAGCGACGCTGTGGGTGAGCTCGACCGCGGCGGCAATCAGGCTGCCGTCGGGCGAGATATAGACTCCCTCGGGCGACTCGCCGAGGTCGATCTTCTTCGCCACGGCGCGCTGCTCGAGGTCGATCACCAGCAGCGCGTTGTTCGGCTGGTCCGACACGTAGGCGAGCTTGCGCGAGGCGTGGATCGCCATGCCGCGCGGCTTGCCGCCGGTCTTGATCTCGCCGACGACCTCGTCGCGCGCGGTGTCGATCAGCGAGATCGTGCCGCCGTTCTCGTTGCCCACCAGGGCAAGGCCGGCGCCGGCGGGAGTCGCCATCGATACGAGAATCAAAAAAGTGGAAATCCGTGCGGTCATTGCGGCCCTCTCTCAAATCACGCTGAAATTGCGCATCATCATGCCGTCCTCGTGCTCCAGATTGTGGCAGTGGAACATGAAGCGCTGGGCACCGCGGAACGCGACCTCCTGCGGCAGCGTGAAGTCCATCGCCAGCCATACCGTCTCGTTCGGCCACAGCACCACGGTGTCCTTCACGCCGAGGTCGGTCGCCAGGCGCCCGCCAGGCTCGGTCGCGAGCCGCCGCGCATCGCCGTAGGTTCCCTGCCTGCGCAGCACCCGGAAGCCGAAGCCGTGCAGGTGCATGGGATGCGGCATCGAGATCGGGCTGTTCTTGATTTCCCAGACTTCGCGCGTGCCGCGGCTCACGCTGAACGCGATCTCGTCGGCCCGGTACGGGGCCTGGTCGATGAGAAACCCCGCGCGTTCGTCGAAGTCGAGCCGCATCCGCCGCGTCGGCGCCTCGGGCTGCGCGGCGGGTTCCGGGAGGACCGAGAGCCGGGAGGGCAGCGGCGGCGTGCGCATCGGAGTACCGTCGACGCGCAGCGCGAAAAGCGCCAGCTCGGCGCCATCCTCCAATCGACCCTCCGCGGCGCCTGAAGCGCTTTCACAAACCGTCCCGGCCGCGAGCGGCGCATAGCGCTTGCGCGCCGCGTGCCGGTGGCGCGGCGCGGCGCCCCCGGTGTGATGGCGCGGGTCGAACTCGAGGCTCACCGCGACAAGAGCGCGCCGGCCGCGCAGATCGATGCCGATGTCGACGCGCTCGCCGGTGTACAGGAACACGCGGTCGAGCTCGCGCGGCGCCGCGAGGAGGCCGCCGTCTGTGCCGAGCAAGTGGAAGGGAACCAGGGTTTCACCACCTCGGAAAGCAACCAGCAGCCCGCGCGCATTGCAGGTGTTCAGGATCTGGAGCCGCACCCAGCCGGGGCGAACGATCCAGGCCGCATCGAGCTGGCCGTTGACGAGCGCGCGGTTGCCGAGCCAGCCGTGCAGGCAGTCCTCGACGCTCGGCGCATAGGGGCGCATCGCGCCGCCGACGACGCGAGCATCTGCGATGGCGAGCGCGAGCCGATTTCCCGGCGCGAGGGCGAGCGCCGCATCGAGCGCGTCGTCGTCCTCGTCGGTCACTACCAGCAGGCCGGTGAGTCCGGCGTAGACCTGCTCGGCGGTGAAGCCGTGCGGATGGGGATGGAACCAGTACAGCCCGGAGCGGTTCTTCACCTCGAAACGCACGCTCTTGCGCGCGCCCGGAGCGATCGCATCGAAGCCGGCGCCGTCCTGCGCTTCCGGCAGCGTCAGCCCGTGGAAGTGCACGGTGGTGGGCTGCGGCAGCGCGTTCTCGATGACGCCATCGAAGCTCTCGCCGCGGCGCGCCAAGAGGATCGGCTGCGGGACCTGCCGCGCCCCGAGGTCTGTCACGTACCGGCAACGCCCGGCGATGGGGTCGGTGCGTTCGACGACGAGACGTCGCACGTCCGCGAGCGCGACCCGCGGCGGCGCTACGGCACTCTCCATCGGAAGCATGCCGCAGGCCCCTGCGGCGGAAGCCAGCCCGGCACCCAAAAAGCGACGCCGATTCATGACACCATGCTGCTCGGATGCCGCGCTTGATCACATTGCTCGCATTCGCCTGGCTGGCGTGCGCCCAGGCGAGCGCTGCGGAGCCGAAGTCGCTCGCGCTCATGGACTGCGAGCTGATCGACGACATGCGCCCGTTCGCCGGCGAGCAGGCGCGCCGGGAGGTGGATCAGCGGATCGCGCTGATCACCGCCGAGCTGGCGAAAGAGCTGGAGCGCCGCGGCATGTATCGCGTGCTCGACCGCGGCAGCGCGCCCGGTGCCGAGCGCATCGCACGCTGCTGGGTGCAAAAGGTGAGCAACCTGATCCTCAACATCAATATCGAGGTGCGCAGCGCAGCGACGGACGAGATCGTGTACGTCAAGTCGGTCGATATCCGCGGCAACACCGACGAGACCTGGCTGCGCGGCGTGCGCCGCCTGGTGGATAACATCCAGGAACGCAATCAGCATTTGCGCTGAGACGCCATCGCGTTGTTCCAAATCGGGACAGCCCTGCACGCGAGCCTGGCTTGCCTGAACCGCATCATCGGGTGCAAGATGCCCGGTTCGAAGAGGAGGCATCACCATGGCTAGCGTCAAGATACATCCGGCGGTCGACGGTGGAGTGAAACCCGCGGCAAAGAATTTTGCAGGCGGCACGCTGTTTTGCAACTGCTCGCAGAACAGGGTCGAGATGGCGATCAAGGGGCAATCCGCGCACAATCACGTGTGCGGCTGCACCAAGTGCTGGAAGCCGAAAGGGGCGCTGTTCTCGCAGGTCGCCGTCGTAACGCGCGAAAACCTCAGCGTCAAGGCGAACGGCAACAAGCTCGCGATCGTCGATCCCAAGGCGACGATCCAGCGCTATGCCTGCAAGGAGTGCGGCGTCCACATGTATGGCCGGATCGAGAACCGGGGCCATCCGCTGTACGGGTTCGATTTCATCCACACCGAGCGCTCGAACGAAGCGGGCTGGTCGCCGCCTGAGTTCGCGGCCTTCGTTTCGTCGATCATCGAATCGGGCGCGAGCCCCGACAACATGGGCGCGGTCAGGGCGAGGCTGAGAGAACTGAAGCTCGAACCTTACGATTGCCTGTCTCCGCCGCTGATGGATTTCATCGCCACGCAAACCGCCAAGGCCTCCGGCGCGCTGCGGGCGTGAGGCAAACTCGGGCGTTTCACGGCTTCTTCCCTTCCCCGGCGACGACGTATGCCCACAGCGCTTCGACGTCGTCGGGCTTGAGCACATCGTCCCAGGGCGGCATGCCTCTTTTGCCGTAGGTCACCGTATCGACGAAGCGCGCGTGATCCTCGCGCGGAAACGTACGCAGGTCGGCCGCCCACGGCGGATTGGCGAGGCGCGGCCCGTGGCAGCTCTGGCAATGCGCCTCGTAGAGCTGCGCGCCCTTCCTGACCTGCTCCGGAGGGAAGGACTGCGCCGCGACCCCCGCGCAGGCAAGTGCGAGGCCGAGAGCGAGGGCGGAGACGCGCCCCACGCTCTATTCAGGCATCAACGCGAAGGTCCACACCGAACCGCCGGCAGGCACCTCTTTCCCCGCAGTGCGCGTGGGCACGCTCCCGCCTATTCCCGAGAGCACGCTCACGTACTGCCGGCCCTTGTGGGTGTAGGTGATCGGCGGGGCGACGATAGACGAGCCGGTCTTGAACTGCCAGAGCCGCTTGCCGTTGTCCTGGTCGAGCGCGACTACCTCGCCGGTCAGCAGACCCGTGAACAGCAGCCCGCCGTCGGTCGCGAGCATGCCCGCCGAGCTCGGCAGATCCATCAGCGGCACCTGCCATTTCACCTTGCCGGTCAAGGGCTCGATCGCCGCGTGATAACCCATCGGCTCGCCCTTGGGAGTGTCGAAGCTCGTCTCGATGCCGGTGGAGCCCGCGCCGAGCTGGAACTTGAAGTCGACGTACTTCATGACGCGCGCCTGGTTCCACGAGTTGAGGTACACGAGCCCCGTCTTCGGATTGAACGCGATGAGCGACGCATTGGTGCCCCGCGCGGGAAACAGTGCGACCGACTCGCCCTCTATCGCGCGATCAAGCAGATCGGTCAGAACCGGGCGGCCGGTCTTGAGGTCGATGTGCTTGGCCCAGTTCTGCTTCACGAACGGGTTCGCCGCGATCAGCTTGCCGTTGGTGCGGTCCAGCACATACAGGAAGCCGTTCTTGTGGGCGTTGATGAGCACCTTGCGCATCTCGCCGTCGACCACGAGTTCGGCGAGCACGCTTTCGGCACTGGCGTCGAAGTCGAAGCTGTCGTTCGGCACGCTCTGGTAGTACCAGACCATTTCGCCGGTCTTGGGACGGATCGCAAGTATGCTGGCACAGTACAAACTGTCCATGCCCTTGCGATACGCGGGGTTGTACGGTTCGGCATTGCCCGTGCCGATGTAATAGAGATCTAGCTGCGGGTCATACGAGCCGGCTTGCCAGGTTGCCGCGCCGCCATATTTCCAGGCGTCGGAGAACTCCTTGTTTGGCCAAGTCTCAGAACCCTTCTCGCCGGGCGCGGGAATCGTGTAGGTGCGCCACAATCTCTTGCCGGTTTCCGGATCGTAGCCGTCAAGGAAGCCACGTGTGGTGCGGTCTCCGCCCGCCATCCCGGAGATCAGTACGCCATTGACGATGATCGGGGCAATCACCCCGATGTAGCCTTCCTTGAAATCGGCGAATTTTTCTTTCCAGATCTCCTTGCCGGTCTTCATGTCGAGCGCCACCACATGCGCATCCACCGTCTGGCGGAAGAGCTTGCCGTTGTAGATCGTCGCCGGTCCTCTCATGATCGCGCCGGCGCTTCCGACACGCAGCGCCGCCCGTTCGTACTGGACAGGCGTGCGCCAGATCTGCCTGCCGGTCGCGACGTCGATGGCGAAGGTCCAGCTGCCGTTGACCACGTACATGACGCCGTTGTAGATCGTCGGCTGCGAATGCTCGCCCATGTCGTTCGCCAGGCTGAAGCTCCAGATCGGAACCAGGCGCCTGACGTTGGACTTGTTGATCTGCTTGAGCGGGCTGTACATCTTCAGGTCGTAGCCCATGCCGAAAGTGGTGACGTTCTCGGTGTTCTTCCCGTCGTTGAGCAGCTCCTCGGCCGTTTGGGCCGATCCGAACCCGCACCAGGAACACAGCAATGCCGTCAGTACTTTCTTCATGATCGCTCCAGATTGCGCGCGTGGAATCGAAGGTGGTCCTCGATGAAGCTGGCGATGAAAAAGTAGCTGTGGTCGTAACCCGCCTGCAGGCGAAGATCCAGAGAGACGCCGGCTCGCCTGCAAGCCTCCTTTAGCAGCTCTGGCTTGAGCTGGCTCTGCAGAAACTGGTCGTCGGTGCCCTGATCGACCAGAAGCGCGGGCCCTTTCCACCCGCGGCTCTCGATCAGGGCGGCGGCGTCGTAGTCCCGCCAGAGGGCACGATCGGCTCCGAGATAGCCTGTCAGCGCTTTCTCTCCCCAGGGGCAGCGCATCGCCGAGCAGATCGGGGCAAAAGCCGACACCGACTTGTAATAGTCCGGATTCTTGAGCGCGATGGTCAGCGCGCCGTGCCCGCCCATGGAATGGCCGAAGATGCCCGCGCGCGCGGGGTCGACGGCGAATGCCGATTCGACCAGCCGGGATAATTCCTTCGTGACGTAGGAATACATCCGGTAGCCGCGCGACCAAGGCGCTTGCGTGGCGTCGACGTAGAATCCGGCGCCCAGGCCGAAATCGTAGCTCGCGTCTTCGCCCGGAATCTTCAGCCCGCGCGGGCTGGTATCGGGCACCACGATGGCCAGCCCCAGCTCCGCGGCAACGCGCTGCGCACCCGCCTTGACGATGAAATTCTCCTCCGTGCAGGTGAGGCCGGAAAGCCAGTAGAGCACCGGCACCGCGTGCGCCTGCGCCTGCGGCGGAAGAAAAACGCCGAAGCGCATGACGCAGGCGGTCTCGCGCGCTTCGTGGCTGTAGACAGCCTGCGTGCCGCCGAAACATTTACTGCGGGAAACGGTGGTGATCAGTAGACCACCACCGAGCGGATGGACTTGCCTTCGTGCATCAGGTCGAAGCCCTGGTTGATGTCGGCGAGCTTGAGCTTGTGCGTGATCAGGTCGTCGATGTTGATCTTGCCCTCCATGTACCAGTCGACGATTTTCGGCACGTCGCGCCGGCCCTTGGCGCCGCCGAACGCGGTGCCCTTCCATACGCGGCCGGTGACGAGCTGGAACGGGCGCGTCTTGATCTCCTGGCCCGCGCCCGCGACGCCGATGATCACCGACACCCCCCAGCCCTTGTGGCAGCACTCGAGCGCCTGGCGCATCACCTCGACGTTGCCGATGCATTCGAAGCTGTAGTCGGCGCCGCCCTTGGTCAGGTTCACCAGGTGCGCGACCAGGTCCTTGCCGGCTTCCTTGGGATTGACGAAATGCGTCATGCCGAACTTCTCGGCGAGGTTCTTTCGCGCCGGATTGAGATCCACGCCGACGATCATGTTTGCGCCGGCCAGCCGCGCGCCCTGCACGACGTTGAGCCCGATGCCGCCGAGACCGAATACCACCACGTTGGCGCCCGGCTCGACCTTGGCGGTGTTGATCACCGCGCCGATGCCGGTGGTCACGCCGCAGCCGATGTAGCACACCTTGTCGAACGGGGCATCCTCGCGGATCTTGGCCAGCGCGATCTCGGGCACCACGGTGTAATTGGCGAAAGTCGAAGTGCCCATGTAGTGGAACAGTTTCTTGCCGCCGAGCGAGAAGCGGCTGCTGCCGTCGGGCATCACGCCTTGCCCCTGCGTGGTACGTATCGCCTGGCACAGATTGGTCTTGCCGCTCAGGCAGTATTCGCACTGCCGGCACTCCGGGGTGTAGAGCGGAATGACGTGATCGCCTTTTTTCACGCTGCCGACCCCGGGCCCCGCCTCGACCACCACGCCAGCGCCCTCGTGGCCGAGAATCGCCGGGAACAGGCCCTCGGGATCCGAGCCCGAGCGTGTGAATTCGTCGGTATGGCAGATGCCGGTCGCCTTGATCTCGACCAGTACTTCGCCGGCTTTCGGCCCCTGCAACTGCACGGTTTCTATGGTGAGAGGTGCGCCTGCCTTATGAGCGACCGCCGCGCGGATGTCCATGGTTTAGTCCCCGTTGAATTGCGCATGAATCGGAACACTGCTCACTTATGGAACGCTTGCCGCAGGATGTGCGACGAGTATAGAGTTTTCGCAGAAGCGCTGTGTTGATCGTCACGGACTTTAATGGGAGAGGCACATGATGCACGTCATGAAGCATAAGACGATTTCGCTTGCCGCGGCAGCCGCCCTCGCTCTGGCGAGCGCCGGTGCGGCGCACGCGGAGATCGGTTTCAAGGCCGGCGCCTGGGATCTCTCGTTCTCCGGCAACGTGAACGGCTTTGCGACCTGGAACACTTGCGATACCAAGACCGTCACCGTGCAGGGAGGCCTCGCCTGCAACCGCGTTCCCCCCAACGGCGACAAAGAGCAGGCGATCGAATCCGGCCTGCTGCCGAGCGCCCTCGTCTTCGGCGCCAAGTCGCGCCAGGCGGGCCTCGACATCGGCGTGACGATCGGCTTCTACCCGGGAATTAATAGCACTGCCACCGGTAAAAGAGGCATCGGCAGGTCCGACATCGACGCGCGGCAGAACTTCCTCACGTTCGGCGACAAGAGCTGGGGCACGGTCAAGGTCGGGCGCGATATCGGTATCTTCGGATCGGACGCGATCCTCTCCGACATGACCTTGCTCGGCGTCGGCTCGGGCGCCGGAGCCATCGGGGGCGGCAACACGACCCTCGGCCGCATCGGCGTGGGCTATATCTACACCGACTGGATTCCGCAGATCAGCTATTCCTCGCCGAATTATGGCGGCTTCCAGTATGCCGCCGGCGTGTTCCAGGGTATGGACGTTTTCAGGTTCTCTGGCAATGCAAACAGCGCGACGCTGACGCAACACGAAACGCCGGGTTTGCAAGCCAAGGCGAGCTACGAATGGGGCGGATCGATCAGCGGCAAGGCGTGGGTGGGTGGCCTGACACAGAAAGTCAAAGCGCGCAGCACCGATATCGCGCCCGCAGGCTCGAGCGTTTCGGGGCAGGCTTTCGATATCGGCGCAAAAGTGACTTCGGGCGGCCTCGAAGGCGTGCTCTACGCCTACACCGGCGATGGCATCGGCACGACGGCGATCGGTTTTGACGCCGCGTCAGTCGTGGGCGTTACGCTGGAAAAGCGGAAGTCGAAGGGCTGGTACGCGCAGGGTACCTATAAGATGGGGAAGTGGAAGCCGGGCATCAGTTACGGCGAGAGCAAGCTTGACCTCGCGTCGAACGAACCGGCGAACGGCACTCTGGTGAAAAGCAATAAATCTTTGGTCCTCGGGTTGTACTACAGCCTCACTCCAAGCCTCAATCTGGTGGCCGAATATATTCCGACCACGGCCCAGAACCAGGCGGGGCAAGAGGTCAAGGACAAGGTGCTTGCCCTGGGGGCCATCCTCTTCTTCTGAAACGGGCATGCAGCGAGATAACGGCGCCTTTTTGGCGCCGTTTTTTTTAGCCTGAAGCCCTCACCGCAGCGGCTTCCTGACGGGCCACTTGATGTGCAGCCGGTGCATTTTCCGGTAGAGCGTGTTGCGGCCGACGCCGAGCTTGCGCGCGACGTGG
>Ga0210382_10000310_pt1 | contig 18311 bp, 19 predicted proteins | sample PLMedo_FD_155452 | JGI IMG/M metagenome (GOLD analysis project Ga0210382, IMG submission 155452) | Groundwater sediment microbial communities from an aquifer in East River, Colorado, USA - PLM0_60_coex redo | ecosystem: Environmental > Terrestrial > Soil > Riparian zone | place: USA: East... | reverse complement strand
GGCCGAAGCCCGTCACCGAGCAGTAGATGAGCCCCGGGTTGATCTCCCGCAGAGCGTCGTAGCCCAGGCCATAGCGGGCGAGATCGCCGTACTTGAAGTTCTCGATCAGGACATCGAAGCTGGCGGCGAGCGCCCGGATCAGCGCCTGTCCCTCGGACGCCGCGATGTTCACCGTGATCGATTTCTTGCCGCGATTCGCCGAGGTGAAATAGGCGGAGTCGCTCGTCTCGCGACCCTCGCGGTCCTTGACCCACGGCGGTCCGAAGGCGCGCGAGTCGTCGCCGCCCTTCGGCCGCTCCACCTTGATGACCTCGGCCCCGAGATCGGCCAGATTCTGCCCGGCCCAGGGGCCTGCAAGCACGCGCGACAGATCCAGGACGCGGAGGTGCGACAGAGGGCCCGCCATGCAAGCAGCCTTCGGGAAATGGGAAGGGCCGGAGTTTAACCCCGGCGGCGCGCGTAACGTACTTCGGTTCATCCGCGAGCGGAGCCTTGAAACGCCGCACGTTGGCCACGCCGACCGAATGGCTGAAGAAGGCGAACATCGGCGCGTCGTTCGGCCGTAGGTGTCGTCGATATCGAAGAGCAGCGCTTTCACGCCTCGCGCGTCGAGCTCGGCAAGCGGCTTCATCGGCTGAACGCGGCCTCGACGCGGGCGCGCGCGCGTTGATCGAGGTGCAGGCCGGCCTTGGTGCGCCGCCAAAGCACGTCCTGCGCGCTGCGCGCCCATTCGCGCTCGATAAAGTAGCGCAGCTCGCGCTCGGTCAGGCCCGCGCCAAAGTGCTCGCCGAGCTGCCCATCGCCCAGCACCTGGATGGCGCGCGTGCCGTGACGCCGGAAGACGCCTTGCAGAACTTCCGGCGGCAGATCGCGATGCCGGGCGAGGAGCTCCTTGCGCGCCTCTTCGCGGTTCTTGAAGTCGCTCCCCGGGAGCGGCGTTTGCCCGGTCCACGCGCCCGGCAGGCGCGGGAAGTACGGCGCAAGCTTCTCCATCGCGTGCTCGGCGAGCCTGCGGTAAGTGGTGATTTTGCCGCCGAACACCGACAGCACCGGCGCCTTGTCGGCCGCGGCATCCAGGCGCAGGGTGTAGTCGCGCGTGACAGCGGAAGGATCGCTCGATCCGTCGTCGTAGAGCGGCCGCACGCCGGCGTAGCGCCAAAGCACCGCGCGCGGCGCGACCGGGTTCTCGAGATAACGGTTCACCGCGCGGCACAGATAGTCGACCTCGTCCTGCGTCGCTTCCGCCTGGTCCGGCGCGGCGACGGGGATATCGGTGGTTCCCACCAGCGTGAAGCGCCCTTCCCAGGGGATCATGAACACCACTCGCCGGTCGTCGTTTTGCAGGATAAAGGCATGCTCGCCGTCGTAGAGCCGCGGCAGCACGATATGGCTGCCCTTGACGAGCCGGACTGTGTCGCGGCTGGGTTGGCCGAGGCGCTGGTTCAGCACGTCCTTGACCCATGGGCCGGCCGCGTTGACGATCGCGCGCGCCCGCACTTCGACTCCGCCGGAGAGCGACGCGTGCCATAGCGCGCCTTCGCGCCGCGCCATGAGGCATTCGGTGCCCACCAGGATGCGCGCGCCGCGCTCGGCAGCATCGATGGCGTTCGCAATCACCAGGCGCGCGTCGTCCACGCGGCAGTCGGAGTAGACGAAGCCGTGCCTGAGCTGGCTCTTCAGACCGGAGGAGTACGGCGGCGCGTCGAGCCGCACCGCGTGCGATCCCGGCAGCAGCGAGCGCCGGGCCAGGTGATCATACAGAAACAGCCCCAGCCGGATCGCCCAGCGCGGCCGCAGCCCCGGCAGATGCGGCATGACGAAGCGCGCCGGCCAGGCCAGGTGCCCGGCAATGCGCAGCAGAATCTCGCGCTCGGCGAGCGCCTCGGCGACCAGGCGGAACTCGAACTGCTCGAGATAGCGCAGCCCGCCATGGATCAGCTTCGAGGACGCCGACGAGGTCGCCGCCGCCAGATCGCCTCGCTCGACCAGCAGCACCGAGAGCCCGCGGCCGGCAGCATCGCGGGCGATGCCGGCGCCATTGATGCCGCCGCCGATGACCAGCAGGTCATAGCTCATTTCCACGCGAGCGGTATGCGTACCGTGACCGCGACGCCGTCGCCGGCGGGCAGGTTCGCCGCATCGGTGCTGCCGCCGTGGTATTCGGCGATCAGGCGCACCACGTAAAGGCCGAGGCCGAGGTGAGGAGCGGCAGTCTGCGGGCCCTCGCGCACCGAGATCATCGACTCGAAAAGCCGCGCGCGAAACTCCGCCGGCAACGGACGGCCCTTGTTCGCTACGCTCAGCACCGCCGCCCCGGCCGCTTGCGCCAGCTCCACGCGCACGGGCTCGGCGCCGCGGGAGAAGTCCGCCGCGTTCTCCACCAGCTTGTCGAGAAGCTGCGCGGCCAGGTCGGGCGAGCCCTCGACCTGCAGGGATTGCCGCGGCAGTTCGACAGCGAAGGCGATGCGAGGGTAGGCGACGCGATAGCCCTCGACGCAGCCGCGCACCACGCCGACCAGATCGTAGCGCTCGCGCTCGGCGCTGCCGAGGCTCTGCTCGAGGCGCGACGCCTCCATCATGCGCTCCAGGATGCGGTTGAGCCTGGACAGCCCCTCTTCGGCGCGCTCGATGTAGCGCCGCGCGTCGCTGCCCTCGGGAGCGAGCTTCAGGTTTTCGAGCGAGGAGCGCACCACCGCGATCGGCGTGCGCAGCTCGTGCGAGAGCCGGCCCGCCATGCTTTCCAGGTAGGCGTGATGCTGCGCCAGCCGCGCGAGCACCGCCGAGAAACTGCGCGACAGGTCGCCGATTTCATCGGACGCGTCGGAGCCCGCGGCGAGACGCGTGATGCGGCCGCGCGCGTCGATCGCCGATTCGGCCTCGTCCCGCAGCCGCCGGATGCGCAGGGACAGGCGCGAAGCGAAAGCGATCAGCAGGACCGCCGCGCCGGCGAAGACCGCGAGGGTCAGGAGCAGCAACCGCTCGAGCGCCGCCGTCTTCAGCGAAACGATTGGATTGGTGGTTTCCTCCACCACCACCGCGCCGACCACCTCGTCGCCGCTCCAGATCGGGTGCGCCGCGGACATGACCACGGCGCGGCCGTCCTGCGTGCGGCGCACGAGGGTCGCGGGCGTGCCCTGCATCGCGGCGGCGATGTCGCGGCCGGTGGCGAGCACGTTCTCGGGCAGCGATTCGATGAAGTCCTCGGTCGGACGCTCGATAAACCAGCCGACCAGGGGCTGCCACCACGGCGCCTCGGCCGCCGCCTCGGCGGACCGTTTCAACCTCCCGGCGAGCGCGACCACCTGGTAGCTGCGATCGACCACCCAGACGCGGGACGAAGCCCGCTGCAAGCCCAGAAGGATGGCGTCGACCTCGTCGTCATGTCCGGTGGCGCTGGCAAGCAGCTGAGGACGCTCGTGCAACACCGTGGCGACGGCGCGCGCCGTCGCCAGCAGCGATTGCTCCTGGCCCTCGAGGAGAAAGCGCTCGACTTCGTTGACGTAAAGCGTGCCGGCCCAGGGAAGCGCAAGCAGCACCAGCGCCGTCAGCGCCAGCTTCGCGCGCAGGCTGAACCGCAGACGCCTCATGACTTCCACCGGTAACCCATGCCATAGACGGTGTCGATCGCGTCGAAAGTCGGGTCGGCAGCGAGAAATTTCCTGCGGATGCGCTTGACGTGGGAGGTGATGGTGCCTTCGTCGACCACCAGGTTCGCTTCGCGCATCAGCTGGTCGCGGCTTTTCACGTGTTCCGGAAACTTGCAGAGCGCGTGCACCATCCAGAATTCCGTGAGCGTGAGCGCTACAGCGGTGCCGCGCCATGCGACGCTGAAGCGCTTCAGGTCCAGCTGCAGCGCGCCGCGCTCCAGCCGCTCCTCCGCGGCCTGCGGCTGCGCGGCAAGCTCCGCGCGCCGGAACAGCGCCGCGATGCGCGCGAGCAGATGCGGCAGGCTCACGTCCTTGGTCAGATAGTCGTCGGCGCCCAGGCGCAGGCCCGCGACAACGTCAAAGTCGCTGTCGCGCGCGGTGAGGAAGATGATCGGCAGCGCGGCCGACCGGGCGCGCAGCTCGCGGCACAGCGTGAAGCCGCCATCGATGTCGGCGCCGAGCCCGATGTCGATCAGCGCGAGGTCGGGCAGCCGCGCGCTCATCGCGGCGAGGGCTTCGGCGCGGGCGGCGTACGCCGCCACCTCGAAGCCGTGCTTGCGCAGCGCTTCAGCGTAATTGGCGCGAATGGTGGGGTCGTCCTCGACGATGGCAATGCGGCGCGACATCGCGGGCGAATATAGCCCATCGGGAGCGCATCCAAGCGCCTGCCCCCGCTTTGCCAGAATTGCTCGGCGCGTTGCCATCGCCGCGCCGCGCGTGGCGCTGGTTCAGGGTCTCCAATGCCTCCCAGAACACGGGAGGCGCGCGTGAAACACTTGGTGCGGTTTCTGGGATTGGCCGCCGGGCTCGCCTTCGCGGCCGGCATGGTGCTCGCCGGAATCGCCTTGCTGCTCGCCATGCCGGCGTATGCCGTGCCGCTCCAATGAACCGGGAGCGCGAAATCGCGCTCGGCGTCGAATGCGCCTGGACCCCTCTCTCCGAGCCGCGCCGGTCATCCTGGCTGTGGGTCGTTTTCATCGCGCTCCTCGTTGCGCTGGGCACATGGCAGCTGGGAAGTGGAGCGTGGATTCAAGCCAAGGCCTGGCTGGCGCAGAGTCTCATCGCGCGCGCCTGGACACGGACCCTGAGTGGCGAGCGCCAGGCAAAGCCCTGGCCGTGGGCCGATACCTGGCCCGTCGCCAGGCTGACCGTGCCGCGCCTCGGCATCGAGCGCTACGTGCTGGCCGGCGCAGACGGCGCAGCCATGGCTTTCGCGCCCGGGCATGTTTCCGGCACCCCGCTCCCGGGCGAGGCGGGAAACAGCGTGATCGGCGGGCACCGCGACACCCACCTCGCGTTCCTCGCCAAGCTCAAGCCGGGCGACATGCTGATCGCCGAGCGCGCCGATGGCAGGCGCGTGACCTACCGGGTAAGCGGGACGGAAGTGCTCGACCGGCGCGAAGTATGGGTGACAAAGCAGGAAGGGCCGGCGCGGCTCACGCTCGTGACCTGCTATCCGTTCGATGCGTGGCGCGCCGGCGGTAGCCAGCGCTACGTCTTGGTCGCCTTCCTGAGCTGATGTAAAGGCGCTACTTTTTCCTCAGCTTGCGAATTGCAGCAAGCTGCGCGGCGAGCATCGCCACCTCGCTCTCCACCGCCGCGATCTCCTGCTTGTCGCGCGCAGTGCGCCGCGCTTCTTCCGCGCGTTTCAAGGCTTCGTTTGCCTTGGCCTCGTCGAGGTCGGCACCGCGGATCGCGGTATCGGCCAGCACCGTGACGACCTTGGGCTGCACCTCCAGAATGCCGCCGGCGACAAAGATCAGCTGCTCTTCGCCGCCGCCGGCCGGCTTGATGCGCACCGCGCCCGGACGCAGGCGGGTGATGAGCGGCGTGTGGCGCGGATAAATGCCGAGCTCGCCGGCCTCGCCAGGCAGGACCACAAACTCGGCCTCGCCGGAGTAAATCGCCTCTTCGGCGCTGACGACGTCGACGTGGATGGTGGCGTTGGCCATTACTTCAGCGCCTTGGCCTTCTCGAAGGCTTCTTCGATAGCGCCGACCATGTAGAACGCCTGCTCGGGCAGCGCGTCGCACTCGCCGTTGACGATCATCTTGAAGCCCTTGATCGTGTCCTTGAGCGAGACGTACTTGCCGGGCGTGCCGGTAAAGTTCTGGGCGACCGTGAAGGGTTGCGACAGGAAGCGCTGGATCTTGCGAGCGCGCGAGACGGCCAGCTTGTCCTCTGGCGAAAGCTCGTCCATGCCGAGAATGGCGATGATGTCGCGCAGCTCCTTGTAGCGCTGCAGCGTCGCCTGCACGGCGCGCGTGGTGTTGTAGTGGTCCTCGCCGATGACGTTGGGATCGACCTGGCGCGAGGTCGAGTCGAGCGGGTCGACCGCCGGGTAGATGCCGAGCGACGCAATATCGCGCGAGAGAACGACGGTGGCATCGAGGTGGCCGAAGGTCGTGGCTGGTGAGGGGTCGGTGAGGTCGTCGGCCGGCACGTAGATCGCCTGCACCGAGGTGATCGAGCCGGTCTTGGTCGAGGTGATGCGCTCCTGCAGCCGGCCCATCTCCTCGGCGAGCGTCGGCTGGTAGCCGACCGCGGAGGGCATGCGCCCGAGCAGCGCCGAGACCTCTACGCCCGCCAGCGTGAAACGATAGATGTTGTCGACGAAGAACAGGATGTCGCGCCCTTCGTCGCGGAAGTGCTCCGCCATGGTGAGGCCGCTCAGCCCGACGCGCAGGCGGTTGCCCGGCGGCTCGTTCATCTGTCCAAACACCATCGCCACCTTGGACTCTTCCAGGTTGTCGAGCTTGACCACGCCCGCTCCGATCATCTCGTGGTAGAAGTCGTTGCCCTCGCGCGTGCGCTCGCCGACGCCGGCGAACACCGACAGGCCCGAGTGCTGGGTGGCGATGTTGTTGATGAGCTCGAGCATGTTGATCGTCTTGCCCACGCCCGCGCCGCCGAAAAGCCCGATCTTGCCGCCCTTCGCGAACGGGCAGATGAGATCGATCACCTTGATGCCGGTCTCGAGCAGCTCGACCGAGGGCGAGAGCTCGTCGAACTTGGGCGCGATCTGGTGGATCGAGCGGCGCTGGTCGCCCTTGATCGGGCCACCCTCGTCGATCGGGCGGCCGAGCACATCCATGATGCGGCCGAGCGTGCCCTTGCCCACCGGCACCGAGATCGGCTCGCCGGTGGCTTTCACCTTCATGCCGCGGCGCAGGCCATCCGATGACCCGAGCGCGATGCAGCGCACGACGCCGTCGCCCAGCTGCTGCTCTACCTCGAAAGTGAGATCCTTTTCGGCGAGCGGATTGGCGGCGTCTGCCTCGAGCAGCAGCGCGTCGTAAATTCCCGGCATCGCGTCGCGCGAAAACTGGATGTCGATGACCGCGCCGATGCACTGGACGATGGTGCCTTGTGCTTGTGCCATTTTTTCCTGATTCCCTATACGGCGGCAGCGCCGCCGACGATTTCTGAAAGCTCCTTGGTAATGCCGGCCTGGCGGTTCTTGTTGTAGATCAGCGTCAGCTCGTCGATCAGGGTGGCGGCGTTGTCCGAAGCCGCTTTCATCGCCACCATGCGGGCCGACTGCTCGGAAGCCATGTTTTCCGACACCGCCTGGTAGATGAGCGCTTCGATATAGCGGGTCATCACCTGGTCGAGAACGGCGCGCGCTTCAGGCTCGTAGATGTAATCCCACACCGTTTCCGGTGCCCCCAGCCGCTCGCCGGAAAGCGGCAGCAACTGCTCGATGACCGGCTCCTGCTTCATCGTATTGACGAAGCGCGTGTAGCCGAGCATCAGGCGGTCGAAGCGGTCGCTGGTATAACCGTCGAGCATCACCTTGACCGCACCGATCAGCTTGTCCATCTGCGGGCGGTCGCCGAGCTGCACGATGTGCGAGCTGAGCTTCGCGCCGAGCCGCTGCATGAAGCCGAAGCCCTTGTTGCCGATCGCGCAGACCTCGATCTCCTCGCCCTGCGCCTGCCACTCCTTGTACTGCGCCAGCACCAGGCGCAGCAGGTTGGTGTTGAGCGCGCCGCACAGGCCCTTGTCGGTGGTGATGACGATGATCCCCACTCGCTTGACGGAATCGCGGTCGACGAGGAACGGATGACGGTACTCCGGGTTGGCGTGCGAGATGTGCGCGGCGACGTTGCGGATCTTCTCGCCGTAGGGCCGCGCGTGGCGCATGCGCTCCTGGGCCTTGCGCATCTTCGACGCCGCGACCATCTCCATCGCCTTGGTGATCTTCCGCGTGTTCTGCACACTGCGGATCTTCATCCGGATCTCTTTGGTGCCGGGCATCGCTCTCAGCTCGCCTCAGAACGAACCGTTCTTCCTCCAGTCCTCGATCGCGCTCTTCAGCGCCTTCTCGTCATCGGCCGAGAGATCCTTCTTGTCCTCCATCGCCTTGACGAGCGCTGCGTATTTGCCCTTGATGTAGTCGCGCATCGACTTCTCGGCGCTTAACGCCTTCTTCACCTCGATCGCATCGAAATAACCGTTGTTGACCGCGAACAGCGTGAGTGCCATCTCCCACACCTGCAGCGGCGAATACTGCGGCTGCTTCATGAGCTCGGTCACCATGCGGCCGCGCTCGAGCTGCTTGCGCGTCGCCTCGTCCAGGTCGCTCGCGAACTGCGCGAAGGCGGCAAGCTCGCGGTACTGCGCGAGCGCGAGACGCACGCCACCGCCGGTGTCGCGCCGCTTCATGATCTTGGTCTGCGCCGCGCCGCCCACGCGCGACACCGAGATACCCGCATTGATGGCTGGGCGGATGCCGGCATTGAAGAGGTCGGTCTCGAGGAAGATCTGTCCATCGGTAATTGAGATCACGTTGGTGGGCACGAAGGCGGTCACGTCGCCCGCCTGGGTCTCGATCACGGGCAGCGCGGTGAGCGAGCCGGTCTTGCCCTTGACCTGGCCCTTGGTGAACTTCTCGACGTAGTCGGCATTGACGCGCGCCGCGCGCTCGAGCAGCCGCGAGTGCAGATAGAACACGTCTCCCGGGTAAGCCTCGCGCCCCGGCGGGCGGCGCAGCAGCAGCGACACCTGCCGGTAGGCCCAGGCCTGCTTGGTCAGGTCGTCGTAGATGATGAGCGCATCCTGGCCGCGGTCGCGGAAATACTCGCCCATGGTGCAGCCCGAATACGGCGCGATGTACTGCAAAGCCGCCGATTCGGACGCCGAGGCGGCCACCACGATGGTGTAGGCCATCGCGCCGTGCTCCTCGAGCTTGCGCACCACGTTCGCGATGGTCGACGCCTTCTGTCCGATGGCGACGTAGACGCAGAAGAGATCCTTACCCTTCTGGTTGATGATCGTGTCGACCGCGACCGCAGTCTTCCCGGTCTGGCGATCGCCGATGATGAGCTCGCGCTGGCCGCGGCCGATCGGCACCATGGCGTCGATCGCCTTCAGCCCGGTCTGCACGGGCTGCGACACCGACTGGCGCGCGATCACGCCGGGCGCGACCTTCTCGATCACGTCGGTCATCTTGGCGTTGACCGGCCCCTTGCCGTCGATCGGCTGACCCAGGGAATTCACCACCCTGCCGAGCAATTCCGGCCCCACCGGCACCGAGAGGATCTTGCCGGTGGTCTTGACCGTGTCGCCCTCGGTGATGTGCGTGTACTCACCCAGAATCACCGAGCCCACCGAGTCACGCTCGAGGTTGAGCGCCAGCCCGAAGGTGTTCTTTGGGAACTCCAACATTTCGCCCTGCATCGCGTCCGAGAGGCCGTGGATGCGGCAGATGCCATCGGTCACCGAGACCACGGTGCCCTGCGTGCGCATCTGCGCCCCGGTGTCGAGGTTCTGGATGCGGCTCTTGATGAGTTCCGAAATTTCGGACGGATTCAGTTGCATGGATGCTCCTTAAGCTTTCAACGCGGTCTCGAGCGCGCCCAGTTGCGCGCGCGCGGAGCCGTCGATGACCTTGTCGCCGAGCACGACCTTGACGCCGCCGATCAGCTCGCGGTCGACCGAGACCTGCGCGCGCACCTTGCGCCCGGTCTTCTTCTCCAGGCGTTGGATGAGATCGGCGAGCTGCGCTCCGGTGAGCTCGAACGCCGACTGCACTTCGGCTTCGACTACGCCCTCGCGCTCGTTCTTGAGCGCTTCGAACTGCCGGTGAATCTCCGGCAGCAGCGGCAGGCGATTGTTCTGCGCCAGAACGCGCACGAAATTCTCCGCCTCGCCGCTCAGCTTGCCCGCGAGGATGGCGATGAACAGCCCCGCGACCTGGGCATCGGAGAGGTTCGGGTCCGCGACCGCAGCGCGCACGCGCGCGTCCTGGGCCACCTGTGCGAGCGCGGCGAGCATCTCGGACCACTTGCCGAGCGCCCCGGCTGCGTCGGCGAGCTTGAAAGCTGCTTCCGCGTACGGACGCGCGACGGTGCTGGGTTCGGCCATCTAGAGCTGCCGCTTGATGGCGTCGAGCAATTCGCCGTGCGCCCGGGCATCCACCTCGCGCCGCAGGATCTTCTCTGCACCAGCCACGGCCAGCGAGGCGACGCGATCTCGCAGCTGCTCGCGCGCGCGAGTCACTTCCTGGTCGATCTCGGCCTTGGCTGCCGCTTTCTCGCGGTTGCCCTCTTCCTTGGCTGCGCTCTTCGCCTCTTCGATCATCTGTGCCGTGCGCCTTTCCGCTTGGCCGATGATTTCGGCGGCCCGCTCGCGCGCTTTGCGGATTTCCTCGTCCGCCTGGCGCGTGGACAGCTCGAGCGACTTGCGTCCCTGCTCCGCCGCGGCAAGGCCGTCGGCGATGGTCTTCTGACGCGCGTCGATCTTGTCCTGCAACAGGGGCCAGATGAACTTCACGGTGACCCAGATGAAGAGCGCGAAAACCACTGCTTGCGCGAAAAGCGTCGCATTGATGTTCATAGCGCCCTCTCCAAAACGCTCTTAACGGAACGCCGTGGCGAGTGGGTTGGCGAAGGCGAAGAACATCGCGATGCCAAGCCCGATGATGAACGATGCGTCGATCAGGCCGAGCAGCAGAAACACCTTGGCCTGCAGCGAGTTGGTGAGTTCGGGCTGGCGCGCCGCGGCTTCCAGGAAGCGGCTGCACATGATGCCCACGCCTATGCAGGCACCCGCGGCGCCCAGGCCGATCATCAGCCCGATGCCGATGCCGGTGTAGGCCTGCACCATTGCCAGCAGTTGAAGTCTTTCCATCGGTGTTTCTCCCTTTCTTGGCGAATGTGACGAATCAATGCTGCTCGTGCGCCATCGAGATGTAGACGACGGTCAGCATCATGAAAATGTAGGCCTGCAGCAGCACGATCAGGATGTGGAAGATCGCCCAGGCCACGCCGAGGCCGACCGAGAGAATCCAGCCGATCAGGTAGTCGCTCTTGAGAGCACTGTGCGCGGCCCACATCCAGAGCAGCAGGAAGAGAATCTCACCCGCATACATGTTGCCAAACAGCCTCAGCGAATGCGACAGCGGCTTCGACACGTACTCGACCAGATTGAACACGAAGTTCGCTGGCCAGAGCAACGGATTCGTCCCGAATGGCGCGCAGAACAGCTCGTGGATCCAGCCTCCGAGGCCTTTGGCGGCGATGGCGAACCCGATCATCAAGAACCACACCGAGAGCGCTAGCGCGAACGTCGTATTAACGTCCGCGGTAGGTACAACTCGGAAACCGTGGGGCGCAAAGTAGTGGGTAACCAGCGCCACCCAGTCGGCGGGAAGGAAGTCCATCGCGTTCATCAGCACGACCCAGACGAAGACCGTGAGTGCCGCGGGCGCTATGAAGCGATTGCGATCACCGTGCTGAAATATGCCTTTGACCTGGTCGTCAACGAATCCAATGAGAAATTCGACGAACGCTTGGCGCTTGCCAGGCACGCCGGCAGTGGCTCCCCGGGCCACCCACCAGATGAACCCGAAGCCGAGAACGCCGAGCACGGTCGAGGTCAGGACAGAATCAACGTTGAGCGTCCAGAAACTGCTCTCGCCAAGCGGCTCCTGGAAGAAGCTGAGATGGTGCTGGATGTATTCGGAGGGGGTGAGCTCGGTGCCGGTAGCCATTTATCGGGCCATCAGTAATCGCGCACAAAAAAAGCCATGGCAAAGATCAGCAATGTGACGACGAAGGCTGCGATCAGGGCGCCGACGACCGCCTGGCTGTAATTCACCAGCACGATCCACAACAGCAGCACGGCGAGGCCGAGCTTCACCGCCTCGGCGCGCAAGGCGCTCAACACGATTCCCCCCGCCGACTTTGCATTCCCCATTGAAGCAACCAGCGCGGCCGCCAGCCCGGCAGTGATACTCACGAAGCCCCCGGCTAGCGCGGACACCGCACCGTGCCTGCCGGCGACGAGCGCGGCGGCAAGCGCCAGCGCTGCAGTTGCCGCCAGTTGCCATCGCAGGACGGTGAGGACCGGCTTCCCGAGGTGACGAAGCATGGCACTTGAAATCTTCGCACCGCGCAAAGGCGCCGAAGTATAGCGTAACTGCATCATTTCAAGCGCTTCAGCAGCTGCTCAAGATGATCGAGGCTCGAGTAGTGCAGCACGAGTTTGCCGGCGCCCTTTTTCGCCGCACGGATCTCGACCGTGGTGCCGAGGCGCTCCGACACCTCCTCTTCCAGCCGCGCGAGATCGCGGTCAGTCCTCTTGCGGCGTCGCGCTGCCGGGCCGCGCAGCAGGCTCTGCACCAGCGCCTCGGTTTCTCGCACCGACAGGCGCTTCGCCGCGACGCGCGTGCCGGCTTCGATCTGCCGCGCCGCGTCGAGCGCGAGCAGCGCGCGCGCATGCCCCATCTCGAGCGCGCCCTCCATCAGCATTTCCTGCACCGGCCTGGCGAGCTTGAGCAACCGCAGCAGGTTGGTCGTGGCGCTGCGCGAGCGGCCGACCGCATCGGCCGCCTGCTCGTGCGTCATCTTGAACTCGTCGACCAGGCGCTGCAGTCCCGCCGCCTCTTCCATCGGATTGAGGTTCTCGCGCTGGATGTTCTCGATCAGCGACATCGCCAGCGCGGCTTCATCCGGCACTTCGCGCACCAGCGCCGGCACTTCCTCCAGGCCTGCCATCTGCGCCGCCCGCCAGCGCCGCTCGCCGGCGATCAGCTCGTAGCGGTCGCGGTCCACCGGCCGCACGAGCAGCGGCTGCATCAAACCCTGCGAGCGGATCGACTCGGCGAGCTCGGCGAGCGCCTGCTGGTCCATCTTGGTGCGCGGCTGGTAGCGCCCGGGCCGGATGCGCGCCACTGGCAGCGTGAGCAGCGCTTCGCGCGGGGCTTCATCGCCGCCAAGCAGCGCGTCGAGTCCTCGTCCTAGTCCCTTGGGCCTGATCATGCGGGCGCTCCCTGCGCGAGGATTTCGTCGGCGAGCGCGAGGTAGGCCTGCGCACCCTTCGATGCGGCGTCCCAAAGCACTGCCGGCACGCCGTAGCTCGGTGCCTCGGCCAGCCGCACGTTGCGCGGCACCAGCGTGCGGTAGACCTTGTCGCCGAAATGCGTTTCCAGTTGCTGCGAGACCTGCTGCGAAAGCGTGTTCCTCGGGTCGTACATCGTGCGCAGCAGACCAGCGATCTCGAGCTCGGGATTGAGATGCGCGCGCACCCGCTTGATCGTGCCCACCAGGTCCGACAGCCCCTCGAGCGCGTAGTACTCGCATTGCATCGGGATCAGCACGCGCTGTGCTGCAGTGAGCGCGTTGACGGTGAGCAGGCTGAGCGACGGCGGGCAATCAATGAGAATGAAGTCGTAGTCGCCCACGACGCGCTCGAGCGCGACCTTGAGCCGCGTCTCGCGCGCCTGCAATTCGACCAGCTCGACTTCCGCGCCGGCGAGCTCGCGGTTGGCGGGCACCAGGTCGTAGCCGCCGCGCTCCGAGCGCGTGCGAACCGTTGCCAGCTCGGCGAGCCCGAGCAGAACGTGGTAGACGGTGCGGGCGACAGTGCGCTTGTCCACGCCGCTTCCCATCGTCGCATTACCCTGCGGGTCGAGATCGACCAGGAGCACGCGCCGAGCAGCCTGAGCAAGCGCGGCGGCGAGGTTGACGCTGGTCGTCGTCTTGCCGACGCCGCCCTTTTGATTCACGACCGCGAGCACGTGCGTCAAGCCTAGCTCTCCACGCGGCAAAGCACCAGGTGGCGCTCGGCGCCGAGCAAAGGCACCCGCAACCGAAATGCCTGATCGCAGCGGCAGCAGGCAGGCAAGCGCCCGAGCTCTTCGCCCGGATACGTGCCCTTCATAGCGGCCAGTGCACCACCGCGCGCAACCAGATGCCCGCATGCCGAAACGAAGCTGGCGAGTTCCGCAAAGGCGCGCGAGATCACCACTTCGAAGGGCCGCGCCGGTAGCCACGCCTCGACGCGTCCTTCCTGGACTTCGACGTTTCGCAATGCGAGCTCGATCGTTGCCTGGCGGAGGAACGCGCACTTCTTCTGGCTTGCGTCGTTGAGCGTCACGCGCCATGCCGGCCGTGCGATAGCGAGCGGAATGCCGGGTAGCCCCGCTCCTGAGCCCACGTCGGCGAGCACCGCGTCGCCCGAAGGCAGCGGCAGGTAGGGAATCACGGCGAGCGAATCGAGCAGGTGCTGGCTGACCATCTCGAGCGGGCTACGGATTGCAGTCAGGTTGTAGGTCCGGCTCCACTTCGCGAGAAGCGCGACATATCGCAACAACTGCTCGCGCGCGTCCATCGGAAGCGTCAAAGCAAGCTCGCCGAGCCCCTGGTCGAGCGCGGCCCGCGGCGTCATGCGGTTTTCTTGTGGGGCTGGAAGCCTCGCTTCAAATGCACCAATAGCAACGAGATCGCGGCTGGCGTGATGCCTGAAATGCGCGACGCCTGACCGACTGTCTGCGGCCGGTGCCAGTTGAGCTTTTGCTGTACTTCGGCCGACAGACCGCGGACTGCGCAATAATCAATTTCGGGGGGCAAGCCAAGCGTCTCGAGCTTGCTGTGGCGCTCGACCTCCTCACGCTGCCGCTCGATGTAGCCTTCATATTTCGCCTGGATCTCGATCTGCTCGGCGACCAGCGAATCGACGGTTGGCTCCTCCACCAGGCTCGCGTAGGTCACATCCGGCCGGCGCAAGAGCTCTAAAAGAGAGTGCCTTTGCTGAAAGCCTGCGCTTACATACGTCGACTTCAGGCGCTCCTGCTCACGTACGATGGCGTCGCGCTTTCGGTTGAAAGCGCCCCAACGGGCATCGTCGATGAGTCCGAGCTGGCGACCCGCCTCGGTAAGTCGCAGGTCGGCATTGTCCTCGCGCAGCATCAAGCGATACTCGGCACGGCTCGTGAACATGCGATACGGCTCCGAAACTCCGCGCGTGACAAGATCATCCACCAGCACCCCGAGGTACGCCTGGTCGCGTTTCGGCCACCAAGGCTCACGGCCCTGCACCCGAAGCGAAGCGTTGATGCCGGCAAGAAGCCCCTGGGCTGCGGCCTCTTCGTATCCGGTGGTGCCATTGATCTGACCGGCGAAGAATAGACCGCCAAGGCTTTTCGTTTCCAGCGACGCCCGCAGACTGCGGGGGTCGAAGTAGTCATACTCGATCGCATAGCCTGGCCGCACGATGTGCGCCCGCTCGAGGCCCCGGATCGAATGCACGAGCTTCAGCTGCACGTCGAAGGGCAAGCTGGTGGAGATGCCGTTTGGGTAGATTTCGTTGCTGGTGAGCCCTTCGGGCTCAAGAAATAACTGATGGCTGGACTTGCCTGCAAAGCGGTGGATCTTGTCTTCGATGGACGGGCAATAGCGCGGCCCCACGCCCTGGATCACGCCGGTATACATCGGCGACCGGTCCAGGGCGCCGCGGATGATTTCATGGGTCGCCTCATTGGTATGAGTGATCCAGCACGGCAGCTGGCCGGGATGCATGTCGCGCCGCCCCATGAAGGAAAACACCGGCTCTGGGGCGTCGCCGGGCTGCTCCGCCAGCACTGAAAAATCGATGCTGCGGGCGTCGAGACGTGGCGGTGTCCCGGTCTTCAAACGACCCACCGGAAGGCTCATTTCCCGCAGCTTGGCGGCGAGCGTGATGGAAGCGGGATCCCCGGCGCGCCCTGCCTGATAGTTTCGCAAACCGACATGTATCAGCCCGGCGAGGAACGTTCCGGTCGTCAGCACGACCGCCTGCGCGTGGAAGCGAAGGCCCAGCTGCGTTGCGACTCCGACCACCCGCTGCCCCTCGAGCAGGAGGTCATCCACGGGTTGCTGGAAGACGACCAGATTGGGCTGGTTCTCGATTCGTCGGCGAACGGCCTGCCTGTATAGCGCCCGATCAGCCTGCGCGCGCGTGGCCCGCACCGCCGGGCCCTTGGATGAATTCAGCGTCCGGAACTGAATCCCGGCCTCGTCGGTAGCCAGGGCCATGGCACCCCCCAAAGCGTCGATTTCCTTGACGAGGTGGCCTTTGCCGATGCCGCCGATCGAGGGATTGCACGACATCTGCCCCAGCGTCTCGACGCTGTGAGTCAGCAGGAGAGTGCGGGAACCCATGCGGGCAGCAGCAAGCGCGGCCTCGGTGCCAGCGTGGCCGCCACCGACCACGATGACGTCGAATTCGACGGGAAACTCCATGGGGACGGCGCAATTTTACGTCATCGTTCCACGTGGAACTAGCGTACTCGTCTCTCGACCTAAGGTTTCACGTGGAACAAGCGGAATGCTGCTATGCAGCATTCGCACGCGGCCTGTCGTCCGGCTAGGCTATTACGCGGCGAGCTTCTGGTGCATACGACCACGTCGCGCCTCTAGTGCGGCAGGCAGGCGCTTGCCAAGCTTGGCGAAAAGCTCGTCGTGCGAGGCGAGTTCGTCTTTCCACGCCGCAGCGTCGACCCGGGCGAGTTCGGCGTACCGCGCTGCCGAGAGCTTTTCCAGCCCCGTCCAATTGAGGTCCTCGTAGCGCGGCATCAGGCCAAGCGATGTTTCCTCGACGCCGCGCGTGCGCCCCCGGGACCGGTCGACGACCCATTGCAGCACGCGCATGTTCTCGCCGAATCCCGGCCAGATAAACCGGCCCTGGGCGTCGCGCCGGAACCAGTTGACGCGAAAGATCTTCGGCGGATGCTGCACAGCGAGGCCGATCTTCAGCCAGTGAGCGAAATAGTCGCCCATGTTGTAGCCACAGAACGCGAGCATCGCCATCGGATCGCGCCGCACGACGCCCACCTTTCCGGTAATCGCGGCGGTCGTCTCGGAGCCGAGTGTGGCCGCCATATAAACACCCTCTTCCCAGCTGGGCGCCTCGACAACGAGCGGTACCGTGGAGGAGCGACGACCACCAAAGATGAAAGCCGAAATGGGAACGCCCTGCGGATCCTCCCATTTCGGGTCCATCGACGGGCACTGGGCCGCCGGAACGGTGAAGCGCGCGTTGGCATGCGCGGCGAGACGACCGGACTGGGGGGTCCATTCCTTGCCCTGCCAATCGATCAGGCGAGCCGGCGGCTGCTCGGTCATGGCCTCCCACCAGACGTCACCTTCCGGAGTCAGCGCCACATTGGTGAAGATGACGTTCTCGCGCAGCATGCGCATGGCGTTGGAATTGGTGTGCTCCGAGGTCCCGGGCGCCACGCCGAATAGTCCGTATTCGGGGTTGATGGCATAGAAGCGGCCATCGCGGCCCGGCTTGATCCACGCGATGTCTTCGCCGATCGTAGTGACCTTCCAGCCTTTGAAGGCTGGCGGCGGAATCAGCATCGCCAGGTTGGTCTTGCCACAGGCCGAGGGAAACGCCGCGGCGATGTAGCTCTTTTCTCCAGCCGGAGACTGCATGCCGAGGATCAGCATGTGCTCGGCGAGCCAACCTTCGTCGCGCGCCATCACCGAGGCGATGCGCAGGGCAAGGCATTTCTTCCCGAGCAGCGCGTTGCCGCCATAGCCGGAGCCGTAGGACCAGATCTCGCGCGTCTCGGGGAAATGCACAATCCACTTTTCCTTCTCATTGCAGGGCCAAGGGAGGTCCTTCTTACCCGGCGCGAGCGGCACTCCGACCGAGTGCACGCCGGGCACGAAGGCGCCGTCTTCGCCGAGCCACTCGGCGACTGCGCGGCCCATGCGGGTCATGATCTGCATGTTGACCGCCACATACGCCGAGTCAGAGATCTCGACGCCAATCTGTGCAATATGCGAGCCGATGGGCCCCATGGAGAACGGCATCACGAACATCGTGCGTCCACGCATGCAGCCGTCGAACAGACGGTTCAGCGTCTGTCGCATCTCACGCGGCTCGATCCAGTTGTTCGTCGGTCCGGCGTCGTCCTTGTCCTGGCTGCAAATGAACGTGCGGTCCTCCATGCGTGCTACATCGCTGGGGTGTGACCGCGCGAGGTATGAGTTTGGCCGCAGCTTCTCGTTCAGGCGGATGAACGTGCCCGCCTTCTCGAGCTCGGCGCATAACCGGTCGTATTCGGCCCGGGAGCCGTCACACCAGTGGATGCGCTCGGGCTTGGAAAGGCGCGCGATCTCCGAGACCCACTGCCGAAGAGCACGGTGGCGCACCCACGCAGGGGCGTTCGATTGGTCGGCTGCGGAGGCGGGTGCATTCATTGCGCGAGACTCCTGAAAGGCAAACGGCCCAGCGCAAAGGCTGGGCCGGTCTAAGGCCGGGACGATTGTAGCACCGCGAGCCTGGCGCCAGATGGAACAGGGGTGCAGTCCGAACGAATAAAAAAGAATATTATCAATGAGTTCTTTACTGCGAACCTATCGCCGAGCCGCACGCGGACGGCGGGCA
>Ga0210382_10000309_pt1 | contig 18325 bp, 17 predicted proteins | sample PLMedo_FD_155452 | JGI IMG/M metagenome (GOLD analysis project Ga0210382, IMG submission 155452) | Groundwater sediment microbial communities from an aquifer in East River, Colorado, USA - PLM0_60_coex redo | ecosystem: Environmental > Terrestrial > Soil > Riparian zone | place: USA: East... | reverse complement strand
AACGGGAGCAGCGGTTTCCTCGTTCAGCTTCGATTCCAGGCAGGCGGCGAACTGCTTGGTGAGGAGCTTCGAGACCTCGGGCAGGAGCCCGCGCGAGAGCTGCGCGGCGGCGCCCGTGATCGTGATGTCGGAGCGGATGTGGACCGTCGTGCCGTCATCGCCGGCGGGCTCGAGCCACGACTCGACCTTCGCGTTCGCCACCCCTTTGCCTCGCTGCTCGCTGCCCTTCGCCGAGAGCCTCGCGCGGTGCGACGCATCGTCCCGTTCCTCCATCACGACCGTGCCGCTGAAGGTCATCTGCACCGGGCCGAACTTCACGTGGACCTTGCCCTTCCAGGTTCGGTCGTCCACGACCTCCGTCAGCTCCGCGCCCGGCATGCACGGGGCGATCCGTTCGACGTCCTGGATGAACGCCCACAGGCGATCGACGGGCGTGTGAACCGTGAAGGTGTCCTCGATCAGCACCTGTTTGCTCCCGATATAGCGCTCATCGAGACACGGACACGTACGAAGCCGGATCGGTGTCGAACGACGCCAGGCACCCCGCGGAGCAGAAGTAGTACGTGTGACCGTCGAGCACCGTACGGTAGCGGGCGTCGGCCACCCCGACCGTCATCCCGCAGACCGGGTCGATCGCCTCGTGATCCGCGGCGGTCCCTTCGAGCGGGGCCGGGCCGCGGAGCCGGTCCTCCGCCTTCAGCTGGACGATCTCGGCGAGGATCGCGGCCGCGATCTCCTCGGAGTCGATCCGTCCGAGGTCGAGGCCGGCGGGCGCGTGGACGCGGGCCAGGGCCTCCTCGCTCGCTCCGCGATCCCGGAGGTAGCCGAGCACCCCTTCGGCACGCTTCGCCGAGGCCACGAGCCCGATGTAGGCGGCCGGTGTAGCCAGCGCCTGCTCGAGGGCGGCCTCGTCGTAGTGGCCCTGCGTGGCCACGACGACGAACGAGCGCTCATCGACGCCGGCCTTGGCGAGCTCGAGGGTCGTGAGCACGCGGCCGGCGCCCGGGTGATCGGCCGCGTCGCCGCCGTCGTCGACGGCGACGCTCCGCCACCCGAGAGCGGCCGCCATGGCCGTCAAGGCGATGGCGGCCGGTGAACGCCCTACGGCCACGACCTGCGGTTGCGGCAGCACGGGCTCGACGTGAACCTCCATCGCGCCCTCACTCTGGCACGCGATCGGCACGGTCACGATCCCGTCGCGCTCATGCCCGGCCAGCTCCTCCGGCGGTCCGAGGAACAGCAGCCGCGGCGTGCCTTCCTCGAGCGCCCGCCGAGCCTCCCGAACGACGGTCGGCTCGGCGCACGCACCACCCAGCCAGCCTCGGACGTGTCCGTCGCCCGTGATCAGTGCGGTCGCCCCTACCTTGCCCGACGACGGGGAGCGACGCCACACCACCGTGGCGAGCACGAACGGCTCACCCCGCGAGGAGAGTGCGGCCGCCTCGGCCAGGATCTCGGGCTTCACCGTTCTGTGCCGGTTCCTCGGCGGATCGCCGATCGGTTCATGAGACCTTCGCCGCCTGGATCGCCTCCCAGACCTTCGCGGACGTGAGCGGCATGTCGATGTTCTTCACGCCCAGGGGCTGAAGCGCGTCGATCACCGCATTCACGTACGCGGCGGGGGAGCCGACCGTCGCCGACTCGCCGACGCCCTTCGCGCCGATCGGGTGGTGCGGCGACGGCGTCACGGTCTCTCCGAGCTCGAACTTCGGCGTCTCCCACGCGGTCGGGATCAGGTAGTCCATGAAGTTCGTGCCGATCGCGTTGCCGAGCTCGTCGAACGTGATCAGCTGCATCGCCGCGGTGGCATACCCCTCCGTGAGTCCACCGGTGATCTGCCCCTCGACGATCATGGGGTTGATCCGGACGCCGCAGTCGTCGACGGCTACCATCCGGCGAACGTTCCACACGCCGGTGTCGGGGTCGACCTCGACCGAAACGACGTACGTCCCGAACGGGAACGTCAAGTTCGGCGGATTGTAATAGTAGACGCCTTCGAGCCCCGCCTCCATCCCCTCCGGGTAGTTCGTGTACGCGGCGAACGCAACATCCTGGATCGTCTTGACCTGATCGGGCGCTCCTCGGACGGAGAAGGTGCCGGCTTGGTACTCGATGTCCTCCGCGGCGACCTCGAGCAGGTGCGCCGCGAGCTTCATCGCCTTCTCTCGGACACGGCGGGCGACCATGGCCGTGGCCGCGCCCGACGTGGGCGTGGAGCGTGAGGCGTACGTGCCGAGTCCATACGGCGTGTTGTCCGTGTCGCCGTGCATGACCTTGATGTGCTCGGGCTGGATCCCGAGCTCACCGGCGACGATCTGAGCGAACGTCGTTTCGTGACCCTGACCCTGCGTCTGGCAGCTGAGCTTGAGGATCGCCTTGCCGGTCGGATGGACGCGGAGCTCGGCGCCGTCGTTCATCTTCACGCCGATGATGTCGTAGTCCTTCGCGGGCCCGGCGCCGACGACCTCGGTGAACGAGGCGACCCCGATGCCGTAGAGCTTGCCTTGTGCTCGAGCGTCGGCTTGCTCCTTCCGGAGCTCGTCGTACCCGATCATCCCGAGCGCCTTGTCCATCGCGCCGTGATAGTCACCGGAGTCATAGACGAACCCGGTCGCGGAGGTGTACGGGAACTGCTCCTTGTCGATGAAGTTCTTCTTCCGTATGTCGACGGGGTCCATGCCGAGCTCGTTCGCGGCGTTCTGCACCAGGCGTTCGATCAGATACGACGCCTCGGTCACGCGGAACGAGCATCGGTACGCGACGCCTCCCGGCGCCTTGTTGGTGTAGGCGCCCTGCGCCGAGACGTGGGTCGCCGGCAGGTCGTACGAGCCGCTCACGATGTGGAACAGACCTGCTTTGAACTTCGAGGGCTGGGCATCGGCGAAGAACGCGCCCTCGTCGGCCAGCAGCGAGGCTCGCAGCCCGAGCATCGTGCCGTCCTTCTTGAGCGCCATCTCGCCCCGCATGTGGTAGTCGCGCGCGAATCCTGTTGAGATGAGATTCTCGGAACGATCCTCGATCCATTTCACGGGATGCCCCAGGAGAAGCGAGGCGGCGGTGGCGACCACATAGCCGGGATACACCGGCACCTTGTTCCCGAAGCCTCCACCGATATCGGGCGACACGATTCGGATCTTCTCCTCCGGCAGGCCGGCGACGAGTGCGAAGACCGTCCGGATGGCGTGCGGCGCCTGCGACGTCATGTAGATCGTCACCTGACCGGTCGCCGGGCTGATGTCTGCGATGCACCCGCATGTCTCGAGCGGTGCCGGGTGGCTCCGAGGGTAGAACGTGTCGAGCGAGACGACCACATCGGCCTGTGAGAACGCGTTGTCCGTCGCCTCCTTGTCCCCGGTCTCCCACGAGTAGACGTGGTTGTTCTCCTGGCCCTCCTTGTCGGTCCGGATGAGTGGAGCGCCGTCCTCGAGGGCCTGCTGCGGGGTCGTCACCGCGTCGAGCGGGTCGTAGTCGACGTCGATCAGTTCGAGTGCGTCGCGCGCGACGTAGGGGTCGTCGGCGACGACCGCCGCGACCTCTTGTCCCTGGAACCGCACCTTGTCGGTCACCAGAACCGCTTGCGTGTCCCCCGACAGCGTCGGCATCCACGCGAGGTTGTGCTGCGCCATCAGCTCGCCGGTGACGACCGCGATCACGCCGGGGAGCGCCTGCGCCCTCGTCGCGTCGATGCCCTTGAGGTTCGCGTGGGCGTACGGACTCCGCAGGATCGCCATGTGCAGCATCCCGGGGAGGTGGATGTCGTCGATATAGTTGCCGACGCCACGGATGAACCGATCGTCCTCCACGCGGCGCACGCTGTGTCCGATCCCGCGGATCTCTTCGGTCTCTGTCGCCATCGTCGTGTCCTCTCTGGTTAGGCCGTCGCCGGCTCGGCGGACGCAGCGGCCGCCTGGATGGCCTTCACGATGTTCATGTAGCCGGTACAGCGGCAGAGGTTTCCCGAGATCGCCCAGCGGACATCCTCGTCGCTGGGGTTGGGGTTCCGTTCGATGAGAGCGGCGCCCACGAGCATCATCGCCGGCGTGCAGAAGCCGCACTGCAGTCCGTGATGCTCCTTGAACGCGGCTTGGACCGGGTGGAGACCGTCCGCGCGCATCATCCCCTCGACGGTCGTGACCTCGCGTCCGTCGGCCTGAACCCCGAACATCGTGCACGACTTCACCGGTTGGCCATCGAGGAGCACGGTGCACGCGCCGCAGCTGCTGGTATCGCACCCGATGTGCGTCCCGGTAAGCTCGAACTCCTCGCGGATCAGGTGGACCAGCAGCTGGCGAGGCTCCACGTTCGCGGACCGTTCGGTGCCGTTGACGTTGACCTTGACCTCCATGTCGCGCCTCCTCTCGGGCTCAGGCCGCACCGGCCATCTCAGCCGCGGCCGCGAGGCCTCGGCGCACGTACACGTCCACGACGTGCTTCTTGTAGTCGGCCGAGCCGCGAACGTCCGTGGCCGGTTGGGCCGCTTCCGCCGCGAGTCGTCCCGCTTCCGCCCAGGCGTCCTCGCCGGGGGAGGCTCCCGCGAGCGCCGCTTCCGCGGCATCGGCCTTCAGGTTCGTGAGTCCGACCGAGGTGAGACCGATACCGGCCCGGGCGACCGACCCGTTCTCGAGCGTCAGGAAGATAGCGGTCGCGACGGTTGCGAAGTCCCCGATCTTGCGTTCGAGCTTCAGGTAGGTGCCGCCGGACCGTGCCGGTGGCGACGGGACTCGGATCTCGGTCAGCAGCTCGGTCGGAGCGATGGAGCTTTGGAAGGGCCCCTCCGCCAGGTCGGCCGCCGCGATCTCGCGCTCGCCGTCCTTGCTCCGAACCACGACCGTCGCTTCGAGGGCGAGCATCACCGACCCGAGGTCGCCGGAGGGGTCCGCATGTGCGAGCGATCCGCCGATCGTGCCGAGGTTCCGAACGATCGGGTCGGAGATCATGGGAGCCGCCGCGGCGATCGTGGGGTAGCGCTCCTTGATCACGTCCGAGGCGGCGAGCGCATTGTGGCGCACGAGCGCTCCGATCCTGAGGAACCCGTCGGCCTCTTCGATCGCATCCAGCCCCGCGATCCGATTGACATCGATCAGGCGGCCGGGGGCGGCGAAACGGAGTTTCATCAACGGGATCAGGCTCTGCCCACCGGCGAGAACCTTGGCGTCTTCACCGTGTTCTGCCAGGAGCTGCAGCGCTTCATCGAGCGTGTCGGGCCGGTCGTACTCGAACGGTGCGGGGAGCATCTCGTGAACCCCCAATCTCGACAGGGGTCGGGCTTCGGGCCGCGACCCGACCCTGGTGATACGGCCCGGGAAGCTGTTCGGCCTTCCGGCGTGGTCATCCTCCCCCTGGTCGAGGTGACCGGCAAATCGGCTCTCACGCGTCGAGCCTCGGGGTAGCGTGGCGTGCACAACCTCGAGAAGGCCCAGTTGAGCGAGTCATCCGGCGGCAGATTCGAGGTGTTCGACGCGAACGCGCGATTCGTCGTGATCCGCGACGAAGAGGGCTACGGGGTCTGGCGACTCGACGACCTGGAGGAGGGCGAGCCGATCGAGCGCTTCCCGGACGACGACGAGGGGTACGAACGAGCCGCTGAGCGATGGAAAGAGCTCACGAAGGCGGACCGTCGCGATCGCGATCGGTGGCTCCCTCGGATCAAGTGGGTCGTCCTGGTCTCGGCCGTCGTGTGGGCGCTCTCGGGTGTGGTGCTGGGAGTCCTGATCTTCGAGGTTTCCAACCTCGACCGGCCGGGGCTCTTCGAGACTCTCTTCAAGTGGGGTCAGATCGCCAACTCCACCGCGCAGCCGTTGACCCTGGGTGGCTTCGCCGTGTACGTCGTGCTTTGGCTGGAAGGTCGGCGCGGCCGGTAGAACTCGGTTTCCCTTGCAAGGCGTCCGGGTATCGTCGCTTCCGTGGACTTCAAGAGGGGAGCGAAGCTCGACCCTTCGCAGGTCGAGGACCGCCGCGGCATGCGCGGCGGTCGAGGTGTGGCCGTGGGCGGCGGCGCCGGAGTGGTCGGCATCATCATCGTCCTCCTGGTCACGCTGTTGGGCGGTGGCAACATCGATCTCAACGCGCTCCAATCGCTCGACGGCGTGATCGCCGGCGGTCAGCAGCAGCAAGGTGAGGTGCACAAGGAATGCAAGACCGGGCAGGATGCGGAGCAGAGCCGAACCTGCCGCTTGATCGGCACGGTCAACAGCATCCAGGCCTACTGGAGTCGCGTGATCGACGGATATCGTCCGGCGAACACCGTGTTCTTCTCCGGCTCCACGGACACCGGCTGCGGCCTCGCGACCGCCGACGTCGGTCCGTTCTACTGCCCCGCCGACGAGAAGGTCTACGTGGACCTCGGCTTCTTCCAGGAACTGCAAGCTCGGTTCGGCGCCGAGGGTGGGCCGTTCGCCGAGGCATACGTGCTCGCGCATGAGTACGGGCACCACGTCCAGGATCTGCTGGGCGTCCTCGACAAGATCGGCGGGGACCGGGAGGGTCCCCAGAGCGCGGCGGTGCGATCGGAGCTCCAGGCCGACTGCTACGCGGGGGTCTGGGCGGCGAACGCGCCGTCGACCGTCGTCGCCTCGGTCAGTGAAGACCAGATCGCGCAAGCGCTGGACGCCGCGGCCTCTGTCGGTGACGACCGCATCCAGAAGGAGATCCAGGGGCAGGTCAATCGGGAGGCCTGGACGCACGGCTCCTCGGCGCAGCGCCAGAAGTGGTTCCTCGCCGGCTACCGAAGCGGCGACCCGAACGCCTGCGACACGTTCTCCGGCCCGATCTAGATCCGGCCGGACCCTATCGTGCTTCGGTGCCCGGCCGGGGCCGATCGTGGATCGGCCCCGGCCGGTCCCGCAGGAACCCGCCAGCCCGGCGACGCTTCACCGCCACGATCTCCGCGACGATCGCCTGGGCGATCTCCTCCGGCCCTTCGCCGCCGAGGTCGAGTCCCGCCGGGCCGTGGATCGTCCCACGGCTCGCGTCCCCGATCTCGACACCCTCATCGCGCAGTTCCATCAGCAGCCGCTCGGTCCGCGCGCCGGGGCCGAGCATCCCGATGTAGGCGGCCGGGGACGCGAGTAGCGAGCGGACGTACTCCTTGTCCCTGAGGAAGTTGTGCGTCATGACGACGGAGAACGTGCGCTCGTGGACCCCCGCTGCCTTCGCGGCATCCTCGGGTTCGTCGACCGCCACGAAGGCGGTCGCCTCGGGGAATCGTTCGTGCGTCAGGAACCCGGGGCGATCGTCCACGACGGTCACGTTCCACCCGAGCACCGACGCCGCTCGAACGAGCGGGATCGCATCGTGTCCGGCGCCGCACACGACGAGCCGCAGCGGGGGGTCGAGCACTTCGACGAACGCCCGGACACCCTCAGCGAGCGCGCGCACCTCCGATCGCTCTTCACGCAGGAGCGCCTTCGCTGCCTCCTCCGCGGTCACGTCCACACCTGGGTCGCCGAGGGAACCATCGGATGTCCCGTCCGGCCGCACCACGAGACGGGCGCCCGGTTCCACGCCGGCGTGGGATGACTCGACCACCGTGACCACGCTGATGGGCCGCCCCTCCTCCAGCGCGGCCCGGAGCGCCCCCGCGACCTCGGCTGCCTTCTCGGCCGGCTCGATGAACACCTCGATGGCGCCGTTGCACCCGAGACCCAAGCCCCACACGGCATCGTCGTCCGCGGTGAGGTCCCATCCGGCGAGGCGCGCCCTGCCCTCGTCCATCACCACCCGCGCCATGTTGGCGACGTCGCCTTCGAGGCAGCCGCCGGAGATGTTGCCGACCGGTGAGCCCTCCTCCGGAACCAGGAGCCGCGCCCCCGGCCGCCGGTAGGTCGAGCCCCGCACGGCGACGATCGTCGCCAGGGCCATGCGCTCGCCCTTCGCGGAAAGAGCTTCGATCGCGGCCAGGACGTCACCGATCTCGCTCATGAGTGGATGGTACGCCCGCACTTCGCTCCTCAGGTCGGTCCGTCCCTGACCGATACTTGAGACATGGACGACGGGTTCAACTTCGGCGAGCCCGCGAAGCGCCGCGCGCGCCTCAGCGGACCGAAGCTGCAGCATGAGCGAAGTGCGTTCAACCCCAAGCTCGTGTGGATCGCGGCCGGCCTCGTCGTCGCGGCGGTGCTCGCCTTCGTGTTCCTCCGCAGCGCCGACGAGGCGGGCAAGCAGATCGCCGACTCGGAGACCCGCGCCGTCTCCCAGATCGACAAGGCGCAGGACGCGGCAGCGCAAGGAACCATGGGACGCGCGACCGTGGTCGCGCTGAGCCTTTATGCCGAACGAGGCACCTTCACCACCGATCTCGCAACCCTCTCGGGGTATGACCCCGGGCTCCGATTCACCTCTGGTCCTTCGAAGGATCCGATGACCATCTCCTACGCGGTCAGCGCCGGGAGCTTCGGGGCTGCCGTTCGGTCGGAGTCGGGCACGTGCTGGTGGGCCAAGATCGGCACGGAGAGCGTTACGACCTATGGAAGCGGGACCCCCTGCACAGGGAGCGCCGCCATGGCGGCTTCGGCCGCGTCCTGGTAGCCCTCACCGTCCTCAGCCTCACGACGGGAGCAGCCGATAGAGCGGGGATGGACGACTCCTTCTCGTTCCGGACCACCGTGCCGCTTCGTCGTCGGTTCGACCCCTTGACGGTGAAAGCGGCGGTCTTCGGCACGCTGGTCGTGCTCGGGACCGGGCTCTTCGCCAATTGGGTCATCAGCAGCGAACGAGAGAGCTTCTCGAGGGCCGCCCGGCACATGGTGCCGTCCGGCGTGGAAGCGGCGCCGGTCGATTCCCAGCCACACCTCGCAAGCAGCGATGCGGATGCCGAGAAGGCCACCGGCATCGACGCCGGGCCCGCGCAGCTGAGCGCGGCCCTCCAGCCGGGCTACACCTGGGCGGCGGCGGTCCAGGGTTCGGACGGGATGTGCCACTGGATCCGAGTCACGAGCGCGGGGAACGTCAGCCATGGCACTGGGCTCGAGTGCACGGGGAAGGCCGCGCTCACCCCTTCGGCTCACCGGTAGGGATCGCTCCCGCTTCTCGATTCGACCACTTCCGGGCTCGGGTCTACACTCCGGCTGCTTGTCTGTCCCCAGCGAACCAGACAAAGGGAGGCCCCCGTGACGAACGTCTCTGTCACCGTCAACGGGGCGATGCGAGAGGCCGATGTCGAGCCCCGCACGCTCCTCGTGTACTTCCTCCGCGAGACCCTCGGGCTCACCGGTACGAACGTCGGGTGCGACACATCCAGCTGCGGCGCCTGCACGGTGCTCCTGGATGGTGAGTCGGTGAAATCGTGCACGTTGCTGGCCGCGCAGGCGGACGGCCGCGAGCTCACGACGATCGAGGGATTGGCGGACGGCGATGAGCTCCACCCGCTCCAGGAGTCGTTCCACAAGAACCACGGACTCCAGTGCGGCTACTGCACGCCCGGGATGCTCATGGCCGCGGCGAGCTACCTGAAGGAGAACCCGAGCCCAACCGAGGAAGATGTCCGGCTGGCTCTCGAGGGGAACCTGTGCCGCTGCACCGGCTACCAGAACATCGTGAAGTCGATCCTCGACGCGGCCGGCTCCATGGCCGGCGCCGGGGCCTGAGGGGGACGCCGTGGCGACGACGGAGACGTTCATCGGTCAGCCGGTTCTGCGCAAAGAGGACCCGGAGCTGATCACCGGCCAGGCGAGCTACATCGACAACTGGACGATGCCCGGGATGCTGTGGATGGCCCTGGCCCGGCCTCCCTACGTCCACGCGAAGATCGACGGCGTCGACACGTCCGAGGCGGCTTCGATGCCGGGCGTCGTGGGCGTGTACACGGCCGGCGACCTCGAGCTCGGTGCGTTGCCCTTCGTGTGGCCGATCACCGAGGACATCAAGGTACCGGTGCACTACGCCCTGGCGTCGGACAAGGTCCGGTTCAACGGCGACGCCGTCGCGGTCGTGGTTGCGGAGACGCGCGAGCAGGCGATCGATGCCGCGGAGGCGGTCGCGGTGACCGCGACGGAGCTCCCCGCCGTCGTCGACATCGAGGAGGCGGCGAAGGACGAAGTGATCGTCCACGACGATCTCGGCACGAACACGGTCGTCCACTGGAGCCACGGCGGGGCCGGTGACCAGTCGGTCTTCGACTCGGCGCCCGTGATCGTACAGGAGCGCTACGTGCAGCCGCGGCTGATCCCCAACGCGATCGAGCCGCGCGGGTGCCTCGCCTATGGCGTGCCGGCGATGGACGAGTGGACGCTCGTCTCCGCCACGCAGATACCCCACATCACGAAGGTCACGCTCTCCGGCGTGACCGGCATCCCCGAGCAGAAGCTCCGCGTGATCGCCCCGGACGTCGGAGGCGGGTTCGGATCGAAGCTCAACGTCTACGCGGAGGAGGCCCTCGCACTCGGCCTCGCGCGGAAGCTCGGGCGGCCGGTCAAGTGGATCGAGGGTCGCAGGGAGAACTACGTGGCCACGACCCACGGGCGTGGCGTGATCCACGACTGCACCATCGCGGGGACCGAGGACGGGAAGATCCTCGGGATGAAGTTCGTCGAACAGGCGGACATGGGTGCCTACTACCAACTCCTGACGCCGGGGATCCCGGAGCTGGGCGGGTGGGTCTACATGGGTCCGTACGATCCGGAGGCGTACTGGTACGAGTTCACGGGGATCGTGACCAACACGACGCCGACCGACGCCTACCGGGGAGCCGGCCGGCCGGAGGCGACCTACGTGATCGAGCGGATCGTCGATTCGTTCGCTCGGCGGGTCGGCAAGGATCCGGTGGAGATCCGCCGGATGAACTTCAAGCCCGCGTTCGCGGAGGCGACGGCGGCCATCTCCGGACTGAGTGTCGACTCTGGGAACTACGAGCCGACGCTGGACACGGCCCTAGGGCTCGTCGAGTACGACAAGCTCCGTGCGGAGCAACGCGACCGGCGGGAGCGCGGCGATACCAAGCAGCTCGGGATCGGTCTGTCGACCTACATCGAGATGTGTGGATTGGCGCCCTCGAACATCCTGGGGGCGCTTCGGTATGCCGCCGGCGGCTGGGACGGCGCCACGATCGAATGCCTGCCCACCGGCAAGGTGCTGGTGAAGACCGGCACCTCGCCGCACGGTCAGGGGCACGAGACCACGTGGGCGCAGATCGTGGCGGACGGGCTCGGGGTGACGCCGGACGACATCGAGGTCCTGCACGGCGACACGCTGATCACGCCGCTCGGCATGGACACCTACGGATCGAGGTCGGTGTCGGTTGGCGGCCCCGCGCTCCACTTCGCCGTGGAGAAGATCAAGGCGAAGGCGCGGACGATCGCGGCCCACGAGCTCGAGGTCTCCGAAGATGACCTCGAATGGGGCGACGGCTCGTTCCACGTGGCCGGCGCTCCCGACAAGGCGAAAACGATCCCCGAGATCGCGTTCTCGGCCTGGCATGCGCACTCGCTCCCCGAGGGCACCGAGCCCCACCTGAACGCCACCGCGATCTACGACCCGCCGAACTTCACGTGGCCGGCCGGCGCGCACATCTGCGTCGTCGAGGTGGACACGGAAACCGGTGCGACCGAGATCGTCAAATACGTCGCCGTGGACGACTGCGGCACCGTGATCAATCCGATGATCGTCGACGGCCAGATCCACGGCGGCGTGGCGCAGGGCGTGGCAGAGGCGCTGTACGAGGAAGCGATCTACGACGAATCCGGGAACCTCACGACCTCGACGATGACGCAGTACCTCGTCCCGACGGCGGTCGAGATCCCGGCGATCACGACCGACGGCTCCCACCAGACCCCATCGACGACGAACCCCTTGGGCGTGAAGGGGATCGGTGAGGCGGGCACGATCGCGGCGCCGCCTGCGGTGATCAACGCGGTGATCGACGCTGTTTCGCATCTCGGCGTGACGGCGATCGAGAAACCGGCGTCGCCGGAACGAGTCTGGCGCGCGATCCAGGAAGCGAAGAACCATCAAGGAGGTGCGGCATGATCCCGGCGGCGTTCGAGTACGAACGGGCCGACTCTGTCGAGGCTGCGATCGCGGCGCTGCAGGCAGACGACGGCGCGAAGCTACTGGCCGGGGGTCATTCGCTCCTGCCCCAGATGAAGCTCCGGTTCGTGATGCCGACGAAGCTCGTCGACATCGGACGGCTTCGAGATGTCTCCTACGTCCGGGAGGACGGCGACACGGTCGCCATCGGGGCGCTCACCCGGTACCACGACCTTCACGCGAGCGACGCGCTCCGGGAGCTCTGTCCCATCGTGGCCTCGGTCGCCGGCCAGGTCGGCGACCCACAGGTCCGGCACATGGGAACGATCGGCGGTTCGGTGGCGCACGCCGACCCGGCCGGCGACATGCCCTCGGTGTTGCTCGCTCTCGGCGCGACGTTCGTGGCCACCGGATCCGGCGGCGCCCGAGAGATCGCGGCCGTCGACATGTTCCCGGGACTGTTCCAATCGGCGCTGGCGAACGACGAGGTGCTGACCGAGATCCGCGTGCCGAAGACGTCGGGCGGGTGGAGCTACCAGAAGTTCACCCGGCGGTCCCAGGACTGGGCGGTCGTCGGGGTCGCCGCCGTTCGGATGAACGGCGGCGCGAACGTGTCGCTGACGAACATGGGACTCACGCCCATGCGTGCCGGCGGCGTGGAGGAGGCGCTCGCGGGCGGGGCCGACCCGGCGACGGCCGCGGAGCGAGCCGACGAAGGATCGGCCCCGCCCTCGGACTCGTTCGGCTCGGAGGAGTATCGGCGAGCTCTGTCCAAGGTGCTCGTCCGCCGAGCGCTGGAGGAGGCGCTCGCGTAGACACGTTCGGCCGCCGTCTCGGTTTGGGGGCGACGGCGCCGCGGGTATGCCCGCAATAGTTCTCGAGCGTTCGTTCCGGCTCGCTCGCCGGAAGAGAGCGGCATGAGGAGGCATCGTGGAGAGGGAACCGGAACAGAAGGTGTCGAACACCCCAGCGACGACCTCACCCGAGGTGCCGTCGGGCAACGGGGCGCGAGGGACGGGACCGCTGATCCGATCCATCGCGTCGGATGTCTCGCTCCTCGTCACGAAGCAGATCGAGCTCGCGAAGCAAGAGATCGGCGAGATGGTGGCAACGCGCGCCAAAGCCATCGGGGTCTTCGTCGCCGCGGCCGTCCTCGGGCTGTTCGTGCTCGGCTTCCTCGGGATGGCGGGCGCCGAAGCGCTCGACCTCGCGTTACCTCGTTGGGCGGCGATGCTGATCGTGGCCGGAATGTTCGGCGTCCTCGCGGCTGTCGCCATCGTGATGGCGCGGAGCTGGCTGCGCTCGAGCGCAGCCAAGCCTGAGCTCACTCAGGAGTCATTGAAGGAGGACGTCCGATGGGCGAAACAGCAGCTGAAACGATGAGGGAGATCGACGCGACCCGGAACCGCCTGGACGGGGAGCTCAGGCAGCTCGAGGGACGGTTGCCCGCCGCCGCGAAGGTGGCGAAGCGGGCAGCAGGAGCGGCGGCCGGCATGGGCGTCCTCGGCGTGGCGGCGAGGCTCGCCATGCGGCGGAGGAAGAGCAAGGAAGGCGACCGCCGCGTCCGCGACCTCGAGAAGCGCCTCTCCAGGCTGGAGCACCGCCTGGACGACTGAAAACAGCATCCTCGCTCGGCATCGTTTACCTGAACGAAACACCCCGGTTCTCGATTCGGCTGTTCCGATGGCTGATAACGAGGCCAGCACAGGGCGACGGGGGGTTTGGGATGGCGATCGACACCGGCGACACGGGGTGGGTGCTGGGGTCTGCGGCATTGGTGCTGTTCATGACGCCGGGGCTGGCGCTCTTCTACGGAGGACTCGTCCGTTCGAAGAACGTCCTCGGCACGATGATGCAGTCGGTCGCCGCGATCGCGATCGTCTCGGTCGTGTGGGTTCTGGCGGGCTACACGTTCGCGTTCGGGCCCGACGTCGGAGGTGTGATCGGGGGGCTCGCGCACCTCGGGTTCCGAGGCGTGGGCGAGGCACCGCACGCGCTCGCGCCGACCGTGCCGCAGTCCGCGTTCGCGGCCTTCCAGATGATGTTCGCCGTCATCACGCCGGCGCTGATCGCGGGGGCGTTCGCGGAGCGGGTGCGATTCGGCGGCTACGTGGTGTTCGTTGCGATGTGGTCCCTTGTCGTCTACGCGCCCTTGGCGCACTGGGTCTGGGGCGGCGGGTTCCTTGGTGTCGACGGGATCGGCGCGCTGGACTTCGCGGGCGGGACCGTCGTCCACATCAGCGCGGGGGCCGCTGCCCTGGCCGCAGCCCTGTATGTCGGGAAACGTCGCGGCTACCCACGAGGGAACTTCGCGCCCCACAACGTCCCGATGGTGGTCCTCGGCGCCGGGATCCTCTGGTTCGGCTGGTTCGGCTTCAACGCCGGGAGCGCGCTCGGCGCGAACGGGCTCGCGTCGTCAGCGTTCCTCGCGACGCATCTCGGCGCCGCGGGCGCGATGGTCGGCTGGCTCGTGCCGGAGCGGTTGCGACACGGGAAAGCCACCGCGGTCGGCGGGGCGACCGGCGCGGTCGCGGGGCTGGTGGCGATCACGCCGGCGGCCGGATTCGTGAGACCGGTTCCGGCGCTGCTGATCGGATTGGCAGGCGGAGTGGTGTGCTTCGCAGCGGTGGAGTTGAAGTCGCGGCTCGGGTACGACGACTCCCTCGATGCCGTGGGCGTACACATGGTGGGCGGCCTGGTCGGCGCCCTGCTGACCGGGGTGTTCGCGAGTCTCGCGGTGAACCCCGCCGGCGCCGAGGGCGGGTGGATGCAGGTCGGTCGCCAGGGGGCGGCCGCCGGGATCACGCTGGTGTTCTCGTTCGGCGCCACCTGGGTGATCTTGAAGCTGGTCGACCGGCTCGTCGGGTTCCGGCTTCCCGCGGAGGCGGAGGACTCGGGTGTCGATCTCGCCGAGCACGGCGAGACGGCATACGCCTTCCGCGAGCATGGTCGCCAGGCGACCCCGCAGGTCGAAGCCATGACCGAGGAGGAGCTGGCCGAGATTCGAGAGCGGCTGGTGCTGGAGGCCACAGCTCGAGTGCTCGAGGCGATCGGCTCTGTCCCCTGGGGATCCGACCGAGGTGAAGCCGAGTCGTCAGGAACCTGACAGGACGGTCGAGACCTCGGTCGTACCCCTCCGCGTCGTTGACGTGAGGCATTCCGCCGGGTTGCATGGGGCCCATGGATCTGCTCGCCGCCACCGACTGGTTCGCCAGACCCTGGGTGAGGATGGCCATCATCCTTGCGGCGGCGGTCCTGGTGACCCTGCTTTCGCGTCTCGTCGTGACCCGGTTCCGAAAGAAGCTGGAGGGCACGGCGAGCATCACGCAGGAGTTGAATCTTCAGCGGGCGACGACCCTCACCGGCGCCCTCTCGACCGCTCTGATCGTCGTGATCTGGGTGCTCGCGATCCTGATGGCCCTCGGCGAGTTCAACAACTTCCACCTCGGACCGCTGCTCGCGAGCGCCGGGGTGGCGGGGGTTGCTCTCGGCTTCGGCGCGCAGAGCTTGGTGAAGGACACCCTGTCGGGCTTCTTCATCCTGTTGGAGAACCAATTCGGCGTGGGAGACAACGTCGAGGTTCAGACCCCTTCGAACAGGGTCGCGGGCCGGGTCGAGAGCTTGACGCTCCGCGTGACCGCGCTCCGAGCGTTCGACGGTGCGCTGCACTTCGTTCCCAACGGCAACATCCTGGTGGCCAGCAATCGGTCGAAGGGTTGGGCGCGCGCGATCATCGACGTCAGGACGGCTTACGACGAAGACGTCGAGCACCTGCGAAGCGTCCTCGAAGAGCTCTTCGAGGAATTGAAGGGCGACCGCACCCTCTCCGAGTGGATCCATGAGGCGCCGAACGTGTTGGGCGTCGAGCGGATGGGCCAAGACGCCCTCGTGATGCGGGTGATCGCCGACACGCGGCCGTCGAAGGTGATGGACGTCGAACGGTTGCTCCGCGAACGCATCACACGCCGACTCGTGGAGCGAGGGATCAAGGTTCCGGTCACTCCCGCGACGACGGTTCCCCCCGCCGGCTAGCCGTCGGCCGCGATCACCACCGCCTCCCACGGGTCGAGCCGGACGGCGCCCTCCACCCGCTCGCCGGCTCGGCCGCGCTCCGTGCCGAGGAGGATCTCGCTGGCGCCGAGGGGCAGCATCGAGGGCGCGTCCCCGTGGTTCACGACGATCACGGTCCCCGTTCCCCGTCGCCACGCCCAGACCCCTTCCGGAGCCTCGAGCGGTTCGTAGGTACCAGAGTGCAGGTCCGGTCGCTCGCGACGGAGCGCGATCAGATCGCGGCAGAGGTGAAGCATCGAGCCCGGATCCTCGCGTTGGTCCGCGACGTTGCGTGCCCCCGCGTCGCCCGCCGGCAGCCACGATTCGACACCGGCGTCGGTGAACCCTCCGGCGGACGTCCATTGCATCGGCGTCCGTCCACCGTCTCTGCCCGGGTTCTCCGGCCAGTGACGGACGCCGACCGGGTCCTTCAGCCGGCCCTGCGGGATCGTCGTCTCTCGCATGCCGATCTCGTCTCCGTAGTAGAGCAGCGGTGTTCCGCGGAGGGTGAGCAGGACGAGGAGCGCGGCTCGGCTGCGGTGCTCGTCGCCGCCGCACCACCGCGAGGCGAACCTGCCGGCGTCGTGATTCGATCCGTTCCACAGCGGCCAGGCCCCCGATGGCAGTACGGCTTCTGTCGCCTCCACGACGGCGCGCATGTCCGGCCCCGGTGTGGAGTAGACGAACGGGACGTTGAGCGCGAGGTGGAGCTCGTCGTCCCCGCTCCCGTAGAAGTGCGAGAGCGCGTCCAGGTCCAGTACCCAGGTCTCACCCAACAGGACCCGGCGTGGCTCGTCGTAGGAGTCCGCGACCCCTCGCCATCGACGGAGGACGTCGTGCGCTTCCGGTCGGTTCATGCTGAAGTCGGAGCGGAGACCGTGAGCCCGGACCCGCGGATCGTCCGTGTCGAGCGCGGGGGAGTCATCCCGCAGCGAGCGATCCTTCACCATCGCGTGTGCGACATCGATCCGGAAGCCGGCGACGCCGCGGCCGAGCCAGAAACGGATGATGTCCTCGAAGGCGTCGCCAACATTCGGGTTCCACCAGTTCAGGTCCGGCTGCTCCGGCAGGAAGTTGTGCAGGTAGTACTGACCTGTGCTCTCGTCCCATGTCCAAGCCGGACCCCCGAACGATGATCGCCAGTTGTTCGGGAGGGAGCCGTCGGGCTTGGCGTCTGCCCAGACATACCAGTCGCGGTGCTCGGACGAACGGTCGGATCGAGCGTCCACGAACCACGCGTGCCGGTCGCTCGTGTGGTTGGGCACGAGGTCCATGAGGACGCGGATCCCTCGATCGCCGGCTTCGGCGACGAGACGATCGAGGTCGTCGAGGCTGCCGAAGTCGGGATCGATCGAGAGGTAGTCCGCGACGTCGTATCCCCAGTCTGCTTGCGGGGACGTGTTGATAGGGCTGAGCCAGATCCCGTTGACGCCTAACCACGCCAGGTGGTCGAGGTGCTCGATGACGCCGCCGAGGTCACCCTGGCCGTCGCCGTTGGAGTCGGCGAAGGACCGAGGGTAGATCTGATACAGGACGCCGGCGCGCCACCACGGTGGCGCGCCGGCATCCTCGGGCTCGGTGTCAGGCATCCGGCGGAGACTACGGGCCGGCGACCTCCGCTTCCACGTCGACGTCAGCGCCCGCCGGCGCCGGCGACACCAGGTTCCCGTCGACCGGGCGCCCGTCGACCGCGACGGATGAGACCCGGCCGGTAACGCCGCGCGGCTTCCGGACCGCGATGCGGTACGTCGCGCCACGGAACCGCCGGACCGCCTCGTAACCCTCCCAATCCGCCGGCAGGCACGGGTCGATCCTCAGCCCTTCGTGTTCCGGCCGGATCCCGAGGATCCACTGGGTGATCGCCACGAAGTTCCACGCCGCGGAGCCGGTCAGCCAGGAGTTCTTCGCCTCGCCGGGGTTCGGCGCCTCCTTGCCGGCGATCATCTGCGCGTAGACGTACGGCTCGCATCCGTGCACGCCCGCGAGTTCCTCGCGGGCCGACGGGTTGATCCGGAGGTAGTTGTCGAACGCACGATCGGCGTTGCCGGTCATCGTCTCCGCGATCACGATCCACGGGTTCGCGTGGCAGAAGACCCCCCCGTTCTCCTTGTATCCGGGAGGGTACGAGCTGATCTCGCCGAGCTCGACGTGATAGCGGGAGAAGGCGGGATCGAGCAGCACGAGCCCATGCGGTGTCGCCAGCCGTTCCGCGACCGACTCGAGGGCACGCTCGGCCGTTCCGTCGTCGAGCCCGATCCCGGCCATCACACAGATGCCCTGCGGCTCGATCCAGATCTGCCCCTCGTCGCTCTCG
>Ga0210382_10000308_pt1 | contig 18335 bp, 16 predicted proteins | sample PLMedo_FD_155452 | JGI IMG/M metagenome (GOLD analysis project Ga0210382, IMG submission 155452) | Groundwater sediment microbial communities from an aquifer in East River, Colorado, USA - PLM0_60_coex redo | ecosystem: Environmental > Terrestrial > Soil > Riparian zone | place: USA: East... | reverse complement strand
CCTTCACGGCCAACCTACTCCTCTCGGGCGCGAAGAGCTGGGGCGATGGGGATTGCTAACGCACAAGATGCCCGCGGCCATGCCGAGGCGCCGTGACGAATGTCACGCAGCTGACCGGCGCGGAGGCTAATCGCAAGCCGGAGCTTGAGCTACAAGATGCGATGCAGGAACGACGTGGTTACTGCACGCTGCCACACGGACCTGAGGCGGCGTAACCACACCCCTCTCCACGCGTTACGCGGGCCCGGGCGGCCCACTCTTCAAGCATCACAACTGCGCGCGTAGCTGCCGGCACGGACGTGACGGTGATCGTTCCCGCCTACAACGAGGCGGCGAGCGTGGCCGACACGATTCGCAGTCTCCAGGCCCAGACCGCTCCCGCACGCCAGATCCTCGTCGTGGACGACTGCTCCACCGACGGGACCGGCGCGGTGGCCGCCGCCCTGGGAGTCACCGTGGTACGTCCGCCGGCAAATACCGGATCCAAAGCCGGGGCTCAGACCTTCGCGCTGCGATACGTCCGCACACCTCTCACCCTCGCCCTCGACGCGGACACGGTGCTCGCCCGGGATGGGATCGAGCGCCTGTTGCCGGCGTTCGAGCGTCCGGCGGTCGCCGCGGCGTGCGGGTTCGTGCTGCCCCAGCGTGTCCGCAGCGTCTGGGAGCGGGGGCGCTACATCGAGTATCTCTTCGCATTCACCTTCTACAAGCAGCTGCAGGAGTATTACGGAAAACCCCTCATCTCCTCGGGCTGCTTCTCCATGTACCGGACCGAGCTGCTCCGCTCCCTCGGGGGGTGGTCCGATCGCACCCTCGCCGAGGACATGGACCTGACGTGGAGCTTGTACCAGGCCGGTCATGACGTGCGCTTCATGCCGGAGGCGGTGTGCTACCCGATCGAGCCGCGCACCTTCCGGCTGATGCGGACTCAGCTGCGGCGGTGGTCGCACGGGTTCATTCAGAACGTGAAGCTGCATTGGCGCGGCGTGCTCACAGTGCCCTACCTCCGCTCGGCCGTGGCCGTGGCGCTGTGGGACGCGACCGTGGCGGCGGGGCTGTATCTCATCATTCTGCCGATCCTGGCCGTGCTGCTGGCGAGCCCCTGGGTGCTGCTCGGCTACGTCATCGACATCCCCGCCGTGCTGGTCCCCGTGATCGTCGGGGCCGCGCGGCGCCGGGAGATCGGGCGGGCGCTGGCCAGCATGCCCGCCTTTTTCGTGCTCCGGACGGTGAACGCACTCTTTTTTCTGCGGGCGGCCATCGCCGAGCTACTCTTCGGCCGCTCCCTGCGCGTCTACGAGAAGGGTCACTGAGAATGACGGCGGGACTTCCCGGGACCGGGATCGGCGGGTTGTTCTACGTGGCGAGCGCGCTCGCGATGCCGGTGCGTGAAGCGTATCGCCGCGCCAGACGCCGCGGGCCTCCAACGCGCTGGCGGTTCGTCGCCGGCCAAGCCGGGCTCGCGCTCGCCATTATTGCGGCCATGTGGGGGGCGGGCTGGCTGCTCGGGCTCGCGGTCCACGCCGTGCGGCCCACGCTGCCGTTCTGGGGAGGCGGCGCGCACGCGGCCAACGTCCTGCGCACAGCGACGCTTGCCCTCACCGTCGGAACGCTCGCCGCCGTACTCGGTGGCGTCGAGGTGCTGCGCGCCTGCCTCGTGTGGAGCGCGCGGCGGCGGCGCAGCACAATCACCCTCCTCGCGTTCGGCGTTGCGATCGCTTCGGGACACTCGGCGGCGGCTCAAAGTGCGATTTCGGGACAGGCCGCCGGGAGCCGGGACTCGGACGGCAACGTCATGTTCCGCCTGGGGACCACGGTCGACCTCGCGGCGTCCAGCACCACGCGATTCGGGCTTGCGGCGAGCCACGCGCGCGTGACGGACGGCGTGAGCGCCGCAGGGCTCGACGAGGTGGCGTTGCGCGGGACGTGGCGGCCCAGGCGAGGGTCGAGTGTCGACGTCAACGCGGGACTCGTGCGCGCGGCGGCGAGACTTGCACCGAGCGGGCAGGTGCGCGTCCGCTGGCGAAGATCCTCCGACGGAAAAGGGCTCGCACTTGACGTCCGGGCGCGGCGCGGCATCCTCGACGGCACCCCCCAGCTCCTCGCGAATCGAGTCGCGCGCTCGGAGCTGGGTGGCGTCCTGAACGTGCCCCTGGTAGGCGCGCTCAGGATCCGCGGCATTGGACGGGCCGCCGTGCTGCAAGACTCCCTCGAGTCGAACTGGCGGACCATGCTCGGCGGTGCGGTGGTACTCGCTGTGCTGCCGGGAGGCGAAGTGTCGGGTCAGTACTCCGAACTTCGGCATGCGCACGCGAGCACGGCCGGGTATTTCGCTCCGCGGCTCGTCCAGGTGATCCAAGCGGGATCGTACCTGGAAGTGGAGACCGCGCGGGAGCTCGCACTCGCGCTCGATGTGGGCGTGGGGGTGGGACGCGTCGCGGCACAGGGAGCGCCGCTCGGGCCGTGGCGCCCCGCGCTGCGGGGCTACGCCATGGTCGGGCTGCCGCTCGCGGGCCGGACCCAACTGTGGCTCGAGGTCGAGGCCGAAGACTCGCCGGGCGCCGGCGAGGTCGCCACCACTCCTTCGTGGCGCTATCTCTCCACCGCGCTCTCGCTGCGGTGGCCCCTCCCCTAGCGGATCAGCGGCTGAGCCAGTAGGACATCTTCACGAGGAAGGTGTTCTCCGGGTGCTGGTCGAACAGCCTCCGGAAGTCGCGCGGCATGGGACGTGTCACATCGACATCGCTGGCGTCCACGCGCCCCTGACTCCACACCACGAAGAGCGTCGAGCCCGGCCGGTACTCCCACCGCAGCACCAGGTTCGAATTGAAGGCCTTGAAGTTCTCGAAGCCCGGTGTGGCCGCAAACGGCTGGAATCGGTCGTCGTAGCGATCGGCGCGCGGATTCGCCAGCTCGCGGACGTTCGAGTAGGGCCCTTTGCTCACGAAGGGCGACGCGTACGCCTGCACCGTGAGCGTGGGACTTGCCGTATAGTCCAACCGGAATGACATCGACGCGGTCTTCTGATCGAGGTGCGCGAACAAATAGTGGGTCGTGCCCCCAGTGGTATCGGTGCCGACAAACTGCCAGTCATTGATGTCGTGTGAGAAGCTGAGACCGAAGGATGCCCGGAACTGCGTGGACACGCGCAGGTCGAAGCTCGGGCTCACGTTGAAGCTCGTTGAGCGGCCGCCGCTCCCCCGGAAAAGGTTGAAGAATAGGTAGGGAATGACAGGGCGGCGCTGGTCCCCCTCGAAGCCGAACCACGGGGCGATGTACGGATCCTGGCGAACGGCAGGCCCGCCGCGCGCCACGCGGTCGTCGAACGTGGTGCCGAGCTGGCCGACGGTGCCGCCGAGGTGCAGCCAATACCGATTGTTGAGCTGGAAGTGCGCGTTGGTGTTGGCGGCGCGCTCCGTGGGCAGCCCCTCGGTCGTCCAGAACTGCCACCAGTTGAAGTTCCAGAAGCCCTGCTGGAAGATGAGGAACGGCTTGGTCCAATTCATGGCGGCCCAGTTGTTCCAGCTCTGCTGGTCGGCGCGGCGCAGGAAGCCGAAGTCGTTCGCCTCGAAGCCCGCGGACCGGCGCAGGTAGCTCGTCTCGAACCTGACAAAGCCGCCGGTCTTCCCGAACAGGATCTCCTCGGCATCCCCCGTCAGCGTAGTGCGCGTGGTGTCCAGGGCCAGGGCGTCGTCGGGCCGCTGATAGAGGTGCACGGAGCTGCGCTGCGTCCTGGCGATCGCCGCTGGAGTCCCGGCGACGCGGCTCGCGTCGATGGAGCCCGTGACCTGATAGCGCCCGCCCTTGAAGCGGTGCCGGAAGTTGAAGGCACCGACGTAAGCGCTCTTCCTCATGAGGGTATCCGTGAACCGATCCACCCCGCGGTTCACCGCCGTCAGCATGACGCCGATGCCGCTTTCGCCCTTACGGAAGTCTTGCGTGAGCCTCAACCCGCCGTAGTTCGTGGTCGGCTCAAGCGTCGTCGTGTCGATCGTGACGTCGTTGGTGACGGCGTCGACGATGCCAAGCGTCAGGCCGCTGGGCAGGCGCCCGGTGATCTTGGCGGCGCCGAGGATGCGCGACGCGCCTCCCACCCGGCGCGAGTAGAATAGTCCTTCCCCGCTGCAGTTGACGACGCTGCAGTTGATGCCGAACTGGAAAATCCCCGTCCCCTCGATGAAGAACGGGCGCCGTTCCTGATAGAACGTCTCGAACGGACCGAGGTTGAGCACCGAGGGATCAGCCTCGACCTGCCCGAAATCGGGGTTCACGGTGGCGTCGATCGTGATGTTCGAGGTGAGGCCGTACTTGATGTCGGCGCCCGCATCGAGTTTCTGGGATCGGTCGAAACCGTTCTCGGGCACGTTCTTCGTCACGAAATAGGGCGTGACCTCGATCCGCCGAGGCGCGTCGAGGCCGTCGAGCCCGGTCACCTCGCCGAGCTGCGACATGAGACCCGGACGCGTCACGCGGTACAGGGGCCAGCTCACCCGCTCGGTGTAGCGGTCGATGTCGCGCCACACGCCGAATCCGAACGTATTGGTCGGTCCCGGCACGTAGCGCATCTGCGAGAGGGGAATACGGAACTCGGCGGTCCAGCCCAGGGAGTCGATCTGCGTCCCAACCTCCCACACCCCGTCCCACGCATCGTCTTCGTTGCCGTCGTCGTAGACGGCGAAGTCGCGCTTCACGCCCGCCGGGTTCACGGCGAATTCGTAGCCGGTGCGGCGGTCGTGGTAGGAGTCGATCATGATCTTGAGTTGGTCTGAGGCCGTTCGGACGTCGCGCCGGGCGAGGAGCTTGAGGATGCTGTCGGGGTGCGGGTCGAAGGCACGGACAAAGACATAGAAGTTGCGAGCGTCGTAGGCGACCTTGGTCTCCGTTCGGAAGCTCGGCTCGCCGTCTTCGACCGGCCGGAACTGCCGGAACCCCGTGATCGGCGTGGCGAGACGCCAGACCTCGTCGTCGTCGCGGCCGTCGATCACCGGAGGCTTCGCGGCCAGCGCGGCCCTGGTGGTCGAAGCGGAGTTGGAGGCGGTTGGGTACGCCGGGGACGGTGGAGACCCGGCAGCTTGAAGGGCGAGCACTAGGACGGGAAGCGACGCCAACGCAGCCATGGAGGCTCTCGGTATGAGGGGACCCTACGTTGGATGGTACGGGAGGGCAAAGGGTTGCGTTTCGTTTACCCCCGTTTGCGTCGCTCGGCCCGCCCCGCCTCGGGCTGCTGTTCGGCCCCGGCGTCCCCCTCGACGGCCACCTGGGCCGGGAACAGCTCCGACCGCAGCCACACCCCCGGAATGGGCAGCGTGACCGTGATTTCCTGCGACGCACGGGCCGGACCGTTGGCGGCCGCGGTCAGGGATATCCGCCATTCGGGCGTCGTGAAATCGTCGGACCTGAGCGGGAAAGCGACGTAATTCCCGACCCGGCCCACGACGACGTTCTCGATGACGTCGGTGAGCGGCCGGCCGCGCGGGTCGCGCAGCTTGGCGAGCGCGAAGAAGCGCTCCGCCGGGTCGCCGGCGGCGATGATCGTCGCCGAGTAGTAGGGAAGGTGTGACGCGATGTGCGCGTAGAGCCGCTGCTCCACGGCGGCCGGCGGCTCGCCCGCGCCGAGGACCTGGTCCACGTCGGAGGCCAGGGAGCGATCGAGTAGGCTGCGGCGCAGGGCGTACCCGAAGCGCCGTACCACCTCGCGCGTCGCGATGTTCGGCAAACGGAAGGGCACGAGTAGCGCGGCGCGGAGGCGGGGCGTCCGCACGATCACGCGATACCGCTCGACCGGCTCCACGAAGTGGTACGTCAGCACTCCCTCCGACCGCATGTTCCGGAGAGTGCGCACCGAAGACCCTGCCGCCTTGTCGCCATCCAGCTCGCAAACGCCGAGGGGACGGCGGCGCAGGGCTTCCGACATCTTCGCGGTGCGCTCGGCCAACAACCGGACGGTGTCCACGGCCGCGCCGGCCAGATCGGATGCGACACAGGGCTCGAGCGGCACGGCGTCTACGCCGTCGCCGAGCTGCCGGGCGCCAACCATCTTGGCGACGATCTGGAGTGGCCGATCGTGCGCGAGGGGTTTCTTGCGCCAGCGTCCGTCCGAGACGGCGAGCTTCACCTCATCCCCGGGACCGAGCGAGACGCTGTACAGCGTGTCGCCCGCCTGGGCACCGAGCGACTGCCAGATCAGCTCGAGCTCGAGCACGACCCCGTAACGCATCGTGGTGGGATCGGGCGGCGGCGTCGCGATCTGGGCTCCGTCAGGGGCGCCGGTGATTTCCCGGTCCTGGGGCAGCACGCCGATGCGGGCAAACCGTACCAGGTGGCCCGGCTGGGGCAGAACCGGCAGAATCGATGGAGCTGGCGCAGCGGGGGCGGGCATAGCGACAGACGGCGCAGCCGCGGCGGCAGCGCCGGCATGCGGCAGGTCGCGTGGAGCGGTGAGTGGGATCGGATCGTCGGGGAGCGACCGCGCGTCGAGCTCGATCGTCTCTTCGTTACGAAGACCGACGCGGAGCCGAAGGCGGGCGTGGTCGTGCTTGGGGATCCGCACCAGGCCGTCGGGGTCGCTGACCCAGTAGCCGCCGCCGCGACCGCCCTCCTGTAAAACCGTGACCGGGACTCCAGGGACTGCCGCCCCCGTGTCCTGATCGACGATTCGAAACGTCCAGGAGTCCTGCCAGCCGGTCGCCATAGTCGCTCAACTAAGCAAAGACGGGGCCAGTTTGCGAGGCGCGCAGTAAAGCGCTTTGGAGCAGGGGCTTACGACCGACGTCAGGCGACAGCGCGGTCGCTGGATTGCCGCGTTCTGCGAGCTTCCGTGAGGCTTTCCACGAAGGCGATGTACACCCGATCCGACCACCATGACCGGCAGCGCGTGATCTCGGCCATGCCCGCTTCCGGAGTCATCGCTTTGCGGTAGGGGCGCGATGTGGTCAAGGCGTCGTACACATCCACGATGCCGACGATCTGGGCCGCCAGCGGAATCTCGTCCCCACGCAGGCGGTCGGGGTAACCGGTCCCGTCGAAACGTTCGTGGTGCCAGCGGATGATCGGCTTCAGGTCCCAGGGGAACTCGACCTTGGCCAGCAGCTCGATGCCCCAGATGGGGTGCATCTGCACGACCTCGTACTCGTCCCGCGTCAGCGGTCCGGGCTTGTTCAAGATCTCGTGCGGGACTTTGACCTTGCCGACGTCGTGCAAGTACGCGCCCAGCTGGATGGCGGTCAGGACGTTCTCCTCCAGCCCGAGCGCGCGCGCGACCGCGACGGCGTGCCGCGCGACCCGCTCGCAGTGGCCGAAGGTGTACATATCGCTCGACTCGATCGACTGCCCCCACTCTCGCACGACCGCCAGATAGGTGGCCTCGAGCTCGGCCATCTTCCCACCCACGTTGACCAGATCGAGCCGGGCTTCGAGCCGCTCGAACAGGCGATGGGCGGAATTCAAGAGACTCAGCGCTTCCTGATTGCGACCACTCGCCTGATACATGATCGCGAGCTCGCGCGCCGCCTCCGCTTCTCCCAATAGGGAGCCCGCGCTCACCGCGAGCTCCATCGCCGAGCGCAGCCGCGACTCAGCGAGCGCGCTGCGGCCCGTCTCGCGGTACACCACGCCGAGCATCCGATACGCCTCGGCCTTGCTGGTGCGGGCGTCGAGCTGATCGAACAGCGCGAGGGCCGCTTCGGCGTTCTGCCGCGCGTCCTCGTAGCGACCCCGCGCGATGTGCACCTCGGCGTGATTCACGAGGCACAGTCCCTCGAGGTGCACGTCCCCGGCGCGCGCGGCAATCTCGTGGCAGGCAGTGAAGTAGCTGTCGGCCCGGTCGAACTCCCTGCGATCGGTGCTGACGATGCCCAGGTTGGCGTAGGCGACGGCGCAGCCGTGCTCGTCGTTGGCGGCGCGGCACTCCTCGAGCGAGCGCTGGTAGTGCACGAGCGCTTCGTCGAAGTTCCCCTGGATGTTGGCGACGATGCCGAGGTTCTGCTCGACGCGCGCGCCAAGCTCGCGGCTTTGCCGTCCCAACTCCACCGCGTTGAGGAAGTGTTTGCGCGCGGCGGCGAGGGCGCCCGACGCCAGATCGAGGCCGCCCAGGGTGTTCAACGCTTCGGCGGCTAGCAGATCGTTCCCCACCTCGCGAGCAACGGCAAAGCTCCGGTCGCATAGGGCGCGCGCGACCGCCGACTCGTTACGGTGGTGGCGCACGACTGCTAGCCGCCGCAGCGCCTCAGAGAGCACTGCTCGATCGCCGCCGCGGTCGGCGGCCGCGATGGCCGCCTCGTAGCAGGCGATCGCCTCGGGGATGCAGCCCGCGCGCTCGCGCGCGCGCGCCTCGTGCAACAGGGCCGCCGCCGGGCGGGGACGCAGGACTGCAGTCACCGGCTCGTTACCACGCGATCACGTACTCCGAGAAGTGGTTGACCTGTCCCGTGACCTTCTTGCCGAGCAGGTTGTCGACCGAGAGGAGGTACGAGAGGATGCCGAGCAGGTTGTTCGTATAGGCAATCCGCTTGGGGAGCAACTTCCCCAGCAGGCTGCAGTTCGCGTAGCTCATCGTGAGGGACGCGGACCGGTCGAACCGCAACCCTTCGGGCGCGAAGCGAATGCCGTTGACGCCCCGACCAGTGTCTAAGGTGCCGGTGATGGTCGTCGGTTGGGCGAGAGCGCCTGACGGAATCCGCAGGATGTGCGGCCCCACAGTGATGCTGCCGCCCGCGGGCCCGATCGTCTGCGTGGTCGAGGCGGCGGGTAGGGCCGAGCACTTGAGCAAACCGGTCGGCCCGAGCAGGCCGCCGATGAGGGACGCGTTGGGCGCCGCGAGTTCTGGAGCGGCGGGGGCAGTGGGCGCGCGATCGCTGCAGGAAACACTGATGCAGACGAGCAAAGCGACCATCAAAAAACGGATGGCCTTCATTTGACTCTGATTCTCCTCGAGGGCGCGGGGAGTTTTTTTTCGGGACTAGGGACGGCGAAGAACGTACTGGAATGCCGCCGATAATGTCGTGATTGCGGTCACACCGGCGCGTCGGTTGCGCCGAGCGCCGTCAGACTGCAGCGTTACTTTCATGCGCTACCAAACTCTCGGTGCGATTTCGGCTTTTGTCGGTTTCGCCATTTTCACCGGCACGGCCGCCGCTCAAGACGCGCGATCCGCCGACTCGGCGTGGATCCGCAGCGACACGCTCATCCCGATGCGTGATGGAGTTCACCTGTTCACCGTGATCGTTGCCCCACGCGGCGGCACGGGACCCCTACCGATCCTGATGACGCGGACGCCCTACGAGGCCAGCGGCAACGCCGGCATGGTCCCGCGCGCCAATGAGTTGGGCCTGGGCGGCTACATCCTCGTCTTCCAGGATATCCGCGGCCGCTTCCGCTCCGAGGGCGACTTCGACATGAACCGGCCCCCCCGCTCCGGCCATGCGGGCACCGACGAGAGCACCGACACTTACGACACGATCGACTGGCTCGTGAAGCACGTGCCCAACAACAACGGCCGAGTCGGCATCTACGGGGTGTCGTATCCCGGATGGCTCACGGCTGTCGCCGGCATCGGTGCGCATCCGGCGCTCAAGGCCATCAGCCCGCAGGCACCGATGGGCGACGCCTGGATGGGAGATGACTTCTTCCACCAGGGCGCGTTCCGCCTCTCTTACGGCCTCGAGTACGCGTGGATGATGGAAGCGTCGAGCGACCTGAGCATCACCCCCTCGCCCGCGCGCTACGACACCTTCGAGTGGTATCTCTCCTTTCCGACTCTCGGCGCGCTGGCGCAGGGCGTCGGGGCGAACGCGTGGCCGACGTGGCGTCGCTTCGCGGCACATCCTTCTTACGACTCAGCCTGGAAAGCCCGCTCCCTGCCCCGCTATTTCACGCACACGACCGTCCCGACGCTCACCGTCGGCGGCTGGTGGGACCAGGAAGACGAGTACGGACCGCTCGCGAGCTACGCGTCGCTCGAGCGCACCGACAGCGCGGGGATCAATCAGCTGGTCATGGGCCCGTGGTATCACGGGCAGTGGTCGGGGGATTCCGGCGTCGCGCTCGGCAACGTTCGCTTCGGGCGTGCGACGGGCGTGGACTACCGGGCGCTCCAGTCCAAGTGGTTCGGCTACTGGCTCAAGGGCGAGGGTGACGGAAAAGTCGCCGAGGCGACGCTGTTCGACGCCGGGTCGAACACCTGGCGCGAGTTCGACAGTTGGCCGCCGCGCGCAACGCAGCGGCGCCGCCTGTACCTCCGCGCCAATGGCGTGTTGTCTTTCAATGCTCCTACGGCCACAGCCGGGAGCGATCAGTACACATCCGATCCGGCGCATCCCGTCCCCTATAGGCCCCGGCCCGTGGAACGGACCTACTCGCCCACGTCACGTTGGCGGCGCTGGGAGACCGAGGATCAACGCTTTGTGGACGGGCGAGCGGATGTGCTGACGTGGCAGACCGCGCCCCTCACCGCCGACGTGACGATCGCGGGCGACGTCGTCGCGCACCTGTACGCTTCGACTACCGGAAGTGACGCCGACTGGGTGGTAAAGCTGATCGACGTCTATCCGGACACCATCCCCGAGCGACCGACGATGGGCGGCTACGAGGTGATGGTGACAGGCGAGATCATGCGCGGACGGTACCGCCGCAGCTGGGAGCGCCCGGCGCCGATCACGCCCAACACCGTATTGCCGTTCACCGTGGATCTGCACCAGCAGGCGTGGACCTTCAAACGGGGCCACCGCATCATGGTGCAGGTGCAGAGCACGTGGTTCCCGCTGTACGACCGCAACCCGCAGACGTTCGTGCCGAACATCTTCACGGCGGGCCCCGAAGCGTATAGGGCGCAAGTGCATAGGGTGTATCGCACGGCGCGGTATCCGTCGAACGTGGAGGTGCAGATCCTGCCGTGATCCGCTAGATCCTTCGCGAGCGGATCTTTTTTTTCCTTGTTTTGTAGGTGCGCGGAGCTGTCATCCTGAGCGAGCGCGCGGGACGCGCGAGCGAAGGACCTGCTGGACACGGCTACTTTCGCAGGTAGGCGTCCGTTTTGTCGAGCCAGTCTTGGCGGGGGGGGCAGAAGATATCCAGGTCGAGTGTGTCTTCCAGCGCACGCGCTGAGTGGGGGACATTCGATGGCAGGTGGAGCACTTCACCGGCGTGGATGATTTCCGTACGCCCGCCGTCCTCACCGATCTGGAACTCGAGGGCTCCCTCGAGGATGTACGTGAACTGCTCGTTCTCGTGCTGATGCTTGGGGACGACGCACCCCTTCTTCAAGTACACGTGCGCCAGCATCCCCCGCTCGCCGGTGACGAGGCGGCGCGAGAGCAGATCGTTGAGCTGCTCTTTGGGGAGGTCGTCCCAGCGGAACTTCGTGGCGGGCGTCAGTGCCACTCAGTCCCGTTTGGCCGTCTCGAAGATGCGCAGATACTTCCCGTATCCCTCGTCCGCCAACCGCTCGACGGGAATGAACCGCAGCGCCGCGGAGTTGATGCAGTAACGCAGCCGACTGGGCGCTGGACCGTCGTCGAATAGGTGACCGAGGTGGGAGTCGGCGTGCGCCGAGCGAACCTCGGTGCGCTCCATGAAGAGCGATCGATCGGTCTTCTGCGTGATGTTCGCCGGCTCGAGCGGCCGCGTGAAGCTGGGCCACCCGGTCCCCGACTCGAACTTGTCGAGCGAGCTGAAGAGCGGCTCACCGGAGACCACGTCCACGTAAATCCCCGCCTTATGGTTGTCCCAGTACTCGTTCTGGAACGGCCGCTCCGTGACCTCGTGCTGCGTGACCTCGTACTGCAATGGTGTCAGCGTGCGCTGTAGGTCGGCGTCGCTCGGTTTCGGTTTGATCATGAAAGCTCCTTCCCTCTCCGCGTGCGTCGTGTCGGTGCCCCCCGTGCCCCCCGTGCCCCCCCCCCAGATCTGCTGCAGGATCCGGTCACGACCGCAGCCGGTCCGATACATGCCGTACCTGACGGGATTCTTCTTGGCGTAGTGCTGGTGATACTCCTCGGCCGGGTAGAACGGGCCGGCGGCGCGCACTTGCGTCACGATTTCGCGTTGGAAGCGCACGCCGAGCCGACGCTTCGTCTGCTCGGCGACGCGCTGCTGTACCGAGTCGCGATAGAAAATCGCGGACTGATACTGCGGGCCGTGGTCGCAGGCTTGCCCGTTCGCCTGGAACGGATCGATGTTGTGCCAGAACGCTTCGAGCAGCTTCGCGTAGCCAACCTTGCGCGCGTCGTAGACCACCTGCACCGACTCGAGATGCCCCGTGCGACCGGTGACCACGTCATCGTACGACGGGTTCACGCTGCGACCACCCATGAACCCCACCGTCACCGACGTGACGCCGTCCAGCTGTTCGAAGGGATGCTCCATCGACCAGAAGCACCCGCCGGCGAATGTCGCGGTGTCGATGGGCGCGAGGACCAGCGCGCCGAGGAGGAACAGATGCATGCGTAAAGATACCAGCCTTGACCAGGCCTCGGGCGAGGCCTAGTCTCCGGCCCCATGCTCGGCGCCCAGCTCCCCCTCATTAGCGTCCTCCCCTTCGTTGCCCTGCTGCTGGCGATCGCGGTGGCCCCCCTCGTCGCGCCGCATTGGTGGCACTCGAACCGGAACAAGGCGCTCGTCGCGGCGTTGGTTTCTCTCCCCATCCTGTTGCAATTGGGAATGGCGATGGGCGAGCCGGGGCGCGCGGTGCTGAGCGAGAAGGCCCACGAGTACCTGGGGTTCATCGTGGTCATCGGGGCGCTGTTTGTGATCACAGGGGGCATCAACATCGAGGGATCGCTGTCTGGAACGCCGCTCGTCAACACGGGCGTGCTCGGGCTCGGCGCGGTGCTCGCGAACCTCGTTGGGACAACGGGGGCTTCTGTTTTGTTGATCCGTCCACTGCTGCGCGCCAACAGGAGCCGGCAGCGGACGGTGCACATCGTCGTCTTCTTCATCTTTATCGTGGCGAACTGCGGCGGGCTGCTCACGCCGATCGGCGACCCTCCGCTGCTGCTCGGATTCCTGAAGGGTGTGCCGTTCGAGTGGACGCTGCGGCTCTGGCCCCAGTGGCTCACGGCCGTAGGCGTGCTGCTCGTTGTCTTCAACCTGTGGGATCAGTGGGTGTTCGGCCGGGAAGAGCGCCAGCGCCCCGGCTCGCAGCTCGAGGAAGTCATGGTGCACGAGCCAATGCGCGTGCGCGGCGCCGTCAGTATCGCGGCCCTCGCCGGCGTCCTCCTGACGATTATCCTGGCAGGAAAAGCGGCGGCGGGGGGGCGTCCGTGGCCCACGGGTATGCAGGACGCGATGATCGCCATGCTTGCCGTCACGGCGTACATCGCCACGCCACGCGACGCGCGCGAGCGCAATGCCTTCACCTTCAGCCCACTGGTCGAGGTGGCGGTGCTGTTCGCCGCGATCTTCGTGACGATGGCGCCCGTGCTCGAGATCTTGAACGCCTGGAGCCAGGGGGGGCGCACCGTCCTCGGCATGAGCTTCGGCGTGTCACAGCCGTGGCAGTTCTTCTGGTCGGCGGGAGCGCTTTCGAGCGTGCTCGACAACGCGCCGACGTATCTCGCCTTCGCCGCCAGTGCCGCCGGGCTCCAGGGCGTGCCGGCACATGGGCCGTTCATTGGAGCGCTCACCCTCGATCCCGAGACCGCGCGCATTCTCGCGGCTATCGCCACGAGCTCCGTGTTCATGGGAGCGAACACCTACATCGGGAACGCGCCCAATTTCATGGTCAAGGCGATCGCGGAGGAGAACGGCATCAAGATGCCGTCGTTCTTCGGGTATATGGCCTACAGCTGCGGGATTCTGCTGCCCCTCTTCGTGGTGATTACGCTGCTCTTCTTCCGACACTAAGCGGTCACTGCACCATCCCGAACCGCTTGTTCTGGGCGGTCATCTTGATGAAGTAGCCGAGCCGCTGCTCGAAGGCTGCGCGCCGGGCGCGGGCCGCATCGATCCAGCCGATACGAATGCGCCGGTACGACTCCGGAAAGCGTCGGTAGTTTTTCCATACCAGGGGATCACGCTTCAAGCGTCGCTCAATGTCGGCGGGCAACTTCCACCGCAGCTTGGGCACGTGGGCGATCGCCTTCAGACCAGCCTTGGTCATGCGCTTCGCAGCGATCAACCGCCGCACGCGCTCGCGATTCATGGCCGACAGGCGGCTCGTGGACCGGCGCGGTGAGTACCGCTGCGCCCAGCAGTCGGCGTCGATCGGTTTGAGGATGCTGTCGATCCACCCGTAGCAGAGCGCTTCTTCGACGGCGTGGTTGTAGGGGACCCGCGGCTTGCCGGTGTGCTTCTTGTAGTAGACCAGCCAAATCTCTGGCGCCGTGGCGTGGTGCTTCGAGAGCCACGCACGCCATTCTCTGCGGTTCTTTACGTAGAGGGTCTTGCCGAGCTTCACGCGCTAGTGGCGTCGGCCTCCGCCCCCGTTACCCCGCGATCCCCCGCTCCGCGTCCCACCCCCACCCGATGGCTGGGAACGGCCGCGCGAACCATTCGACGGCCGCGACACGCTCGGCCCGCGGCTCGAGCCCCCGCGGGGTGACATACTCGGTCCGCGGCTCGAACCGCCGCGGGGCTGGACACTGCGCGGCGTTACGATGCGATCGCGAGAACCACGGGCCACGGGCCCGCGGTTCGCCACCCCGTCACGACGACGGGGCTCGATGCCTCTCACCTGCACGCGGTCACGCGGCATGACGAAGCGCGAGCCACCCGTAAAGCTGCGCCCCAAACCCCGGGGCCATGCCCCGCGGTACCGGCTGTAGGCGTACGGCCGATAGTAGTATGGACGACCGAAGGAGTAGGCCGAGTACCCAAAGCCGTACCGCGACCCGCAGCTCCAACCCCAGAACGGGTCGTAGCAGAACGGATCGTAGCCCCACCCGTAGTAGCCCGGGTACCCGAACGAGAGACCGACGCCGAACCGGTACGGATGCCCGAATCCGTAATAGCCGGAGCCATAGTAGCTGGACCCGTAATTCGACGCGATCTCATTCCCGACAACATATGTGATGACGTCGTACTCGAAGCGCATCTCCCCGGCCATGCGGCGCGCGATGTCGAGGAGGCCGGCGAGTGGGTCGTCACGCAGCTCGCTGGTCCCGCCACCGAAGGCCCGGTAATCCCAGTGGTCGTTGCGCACAAAGGCGTCGTAGCTGAATGGATCGGGCGAGAAGGCCGCCACCACCGTGCCCGAGCCGTCGCCGTCGTCCACCAGGAAGGCGTCGCGATCGGAGCGCCCGCGCAGCTCGAAGCGCTTGCCGCCGCGCACGAAGTCGTCATCCGAGGGATCGAGGGGGAACAGCACGCGGACCCGTCCGTCGGGGTCAGCGTGCAGCACGACGAGGTGGCCATCCTGCACCGTCTCGACGTAGACGCGGGCGCGGTCGCCGCGAGTGAATTGCTCATGATTGAGTTGAAGGCGAACCGGGGGGGGGGGGTCATCGGCCTTAATGGCGACGGCCGGACCGGTAAGCGACAGCAGCAGCGGGAGTATCATCATAAAGGGCGCCTCCTAGGACCAAGATATACCCCAGTGTCGCCCCGAAGGCCACTAGAGCCCTTCAGCAGCCGTGACCCAGCATCTCGAAGGCTGAGACGAACTCCCGCGCCGCTCGCGTCAGCTCCGCGTCGGTGATCTGTTCCCTGCCCACCTTGTCGAGCGCGCGGTCGAGCGCCACCCACAGGTCGCGCCGGTAGGGATCGAGCTGGAGCGCGCGGGCCAGCGGCCCGATCGCATCGCCCGCCCAGCCGTGCGCCGTGTAGATCCGCGCGATCGCGAGCATCGCGTCCACGTCTCCCGACTGCTCTTGCAGGTGCTGCATCAAGGAATCGACGCGCCGGTCGACCTGCTGCAGCTCCGCGAACGACGCTTGCTGCGCGCGTTCAGGCGTGAGCACGCCGGGACCCGCGATCAGGGCGGCATCGAATGCAACGGCGATCAAGAGACCAGTCCAGTAGCGCATGGTATCCTCCCGGGCACGAGAGAGGCACAAGGCGCACCAGGAGGTTTTGTGAGGGGCTAGGCGCGGGTCGTGTCAGGGGGGACACGGGGCCGGTGGGCGCCGCGTGTCCCGGGAGACACGGGATAATCAGGGTCTAGGCCGGATCCAGACGGGCACGATCGTGGTGCCCCAATGCAGCCGCAGCAGCGCCGAATCGGGCGTGACGACGGGGAAGTAATAGGCGAGCACTTCCATGTGCGCGCCCTGTTCCGAGGTGACCGTCACGCGCAACACGTCCGACGACTCACCGGGATACGGTGTATGCCAAACGCCGAGGGCGCGGCTGAAGATGACGGTCCAGGGCTGTGGTGGTTCGGCGGGGATCGTCCAGAGGGTGTAGCGGCCGGCGGCGAGGTCGTGCCCTTCGATCGAAACGTCGCGGCTGAACGAAATCGTGGTGGCGGAATCGGCGCCGGGGTGCCAGACGCGACCCCAGCGAACGATTCCGCCCGTGCCAAACAGCTCGCGCCCGCGCGCCACGGGGCGGTTGTACGAGATGCTGATATCGGTGCTGCCCACCCGCTGCGTGATCGTGCCGTGCTGGCTCCGCGGACCCTGCTGGAGCAGCGCGGTGACGATCAGCGCGAGTGCAAACCTCACCCAGTCCCCTCCGCGGGCTTTTCGTCCGGCTTCTTCTCGCTCCACCGTTTGAACGCCCACACACCGAACCAGACGAGGGCGACGAGGAATGCGATCTTGAAGATCGTGAAGAGGAACCCGATCAAGACACCGGCGAGAAGCTTCCAGAGGATGACGCCGACGATGCCGACGGCGGCCAACTGGAGGATAGGCTTGCCCATATACGCTCAAGGATAGGGACCCAATCCGTACGAAGCCAGACGCGGGGATGTGTCAGGGGAACACGGGAACACCGGAACCTGAGGAACGATGGGACCGAAAAGCAGTATGTTCAGGACCGTAACGTCCTCAGCCAGGGAGCTCCATGCGCAAAGTCAGCGGTATCGCTCTGACCCTCATCGTCGTGGCCGGCGTCGCCTGCGCCGCCAAGCGCGTCCTCGTGCCCGCGCGGATGGATCTCCATCCCTTTGGAAGGATCGGCCTCGTCACCTTCACCGTCGAGAACGCCAAGGGCAACCTGCACCAGTTCGCGACCGAGCGCTTCGCTGAAAACGTGCTCTCGGCGCAGCCGGGGATCGAGATCCTGGAGCTGGGCAACGTCGATACGCTGATGCAGCGCGTGGGCGAGCGCGAAGTGGGGCCGTTGACGGCCCAGGAGCTGGGCAAGCAGCGCAGTGTGTCGGCGGTGTTCGCCGGCCACCTCAAGGTCACGAATCCGACGGCTTCGGGAGGGATCGCCGGCCTACTGACGCCCCGTCTCGAGGCGACGGTGCGGACCGATCTCATGGTGCGGCTCCTCTCCACAGGGTCGGGCGGCACGGTGTGGCGCTCGAGTGCGTGGGCGACGCAGAAAGTCGGCGGCGTCTCGATTGTCGGTGGCCAGCTCAACTTCGGGGCCCGCGATCCCAAGACGGCCTACGGCCCGATGGTGAACACGATCGTCAACATCGTGACGCGGGACATGTGGTCGACGTGGCAGAAGCAGTAGCCTAGTAGTGCGTGCCGTCGTACACACATGCCTTTGTCGTACGGCGCTGGCGGTTGATCGTGAAGTGGCCGTCGTGGTGGCCGAAGATGCTTAGCGTACCGTGACGGTTGGTGCAGTAGAGACGCCCTCCAGCGGTCGCTGCCTCATAGGCGGCGACCGCTTCGGGCATCGGGTGGTGGTAGCCCGCGTTGACGCCCGCTGAAATCACCACCGCCTGCGGCGTCACCGCGGCGAGCCAAGCCGGCGATGTGCCGTTGTTACCGCCGTGATGTGACGCCTTCAAGACGTCCACGTCCAGCAACCCCGCATGATTGGCGACGAGCCAATCGCGCTCCTCGGCCTCGGCATCGCCCGTGAACAACATCGAGAAGCTCCCGTACTCCATGCGGATGATGAGTGAGTTGTTGTTCTCGTCGTGGGGGCACGGGTCGTCGTTCGGGTCGGTCGGCAGCACGATGAAGCGCACGCCATCGACGACCAACGTGTCGGCGCCGAGGGATTGCGCGGGGATGTTGCGGTCGCTCAGCGCGGCGCGAATCGCGTCGTCGGTGCTGCGGTTCGGACAGTCAGCCAGGTTGCCGACGAAGCGATCGACTGGCAGCGACCGCAGCACCCGCGCCATGCCGGAGAAATGGTCGATGTGGCGATGCGACACGAACACCAGCGCCAGCCGGTCCACACCGAACTGAGGTCCGAGGGAGTCGGCCAGCTGGCGATTGGGCCCGGCGTCGATCAGGACCCACTGGCGATGCGGCGTGCGGATCACGATG
>Ga0210382_10000307_pt1 | contig 18337 bp, 15 predicted proteins | sample PLMedo_FD_155452 | JGI IMG/M metagenome (GOLD analysis project Ga0210382, IMG submission 155452) | Groundwater sediment microbial communities from an aquifer in East River, Colorado, USA - PLM0_60_coex redo | ecosystem: Environmental > Terrestrial > Soil > Riparian zone | place: USA: East... | reverse complement strand
TTCCGTGATCGACGAAGTCGAGGACAAGCTCGAGAAAATCCAGTTTCCGCTCGAGCATCACCCGGAGCTCCTGGGCGAATACGCCGAGCGCGAAAGCGCCGAGCGGCACATGCTGGGCGTAGCCGCCGCCGCGCTGATCGGGATTTTCCTGCTGCTGCAGGCCTGTTTCGGAAGCTGGCGCCTGGCGCTGATCGCTTTCCTCGCCATCCCGGCGGCTCTCGCCGGCGGGGTGCTGGGAGCGTTGGCCGGTGGCGGAGTGATCTCGCTCGGGTCGATCATCGGGTTTCTCGCGGTGCTCGGCATCGCCGCCAGGAACGGCATCTTGCTGATCAATCGCTATCAGCGTCTGGAGGCAGAGGAAGGCGTGCCGTTTGGTTTCGATCTCGTCGTCCGCGGAGCGCGGGAACGGCTGACACTCATCCTGGCGAGCTCCGCGGCGATCATCGCCGCCTTGCTGCCGATTGTCCTCCTCGGGCGGGTCCCCGGTCTCGAGATCGTGCAGCCGACCGCGATCGTCATCATGGGCGGCCTTGCCGCATCCACCTTGTTCACCTTGTTCGCCATGCCGGCACTGCTTGTCGGGTCGGGAGCGCGACGCGAAAACGATCTCGGCCTGAAGGACGCGTAAAATGATCAGCGCGGATCGGTATCCGGCGCCGGGGAAACCCTGCGCCGGCTTGACCCGAATGTCTCGAACCGACGCAGCCTGCGCGGGATGGTCGACGGCGCTCGCTGTCACCTTGGGCTCAAACCTGCCTGTCTGCGCCACTGAGCTGAAGATAGACAGGAGCGAGGGCGTCTTCGCCGATGCGCCGCTGGTTCGCTCCGATGTCCCCCAGGGACGCCCGCAGGGGAGCGAGAAGATCGGGCCGACCGACCCCGATCCACCGAAGTCGAGCATGTGGAACTCCGAGGCTGGTGCGAACAATATTCAGTTGGCGCAATTCCAGCTGCCTCAACGCTCGCCCGGAGAGGGACCTCCGCCCTCATCCGACGGCGTCACGTCGCGGCATCGCCTGCCGGGAACCCTGCCGTGGGAGCTGCCTCAACGCCTGTCGTACCAGTATTCGTTCGGCAGCGAATCGGAGATCACTTACCGCCGGGACGCGGATCTCAACAGGCACGTCCGCGACAACTCACTCCTCGTGAAGCCGCAGCTGAACGGCCTGATCGTCTACCGCCCCACGGATTGGATGGTCACGACGCTGGAGATGATCCTCGAGAAGGAGATTCCTGCGCACGAAGAGACCAGCGTTACCCTTCCGAACGGTGAAACAACTTTTCCCCAGCCAAGGCACACCTCGCTGCTTGTCGATCAGGCCTTCGTGACGATCAGGGGCATTACCGCTCCGTTCGAGTTCAACGTCGGCCGACGGAATTACGAGGACGAGCGGCATTGGCTCTATGACACTTCGATGGATATCGTCAGTGCCACGTTCAGGCAAGGCACTTTTCGGGTGGAGGCACTCGGGGGTCGCGAAGTCTGGAAGGACCTGGCTCTGATCGGCCGGGAAGTGAAGGATCGAATCAACACCTATATCGTGTACATGGAGGAGCGTGGGATCGAAGACACGAAGGTGGCCGCCTACACGATTGTCCGCAAGGACCGCGACCAGCGGGAGGGTCAGCCGCGGCTCATGGGCGCGCGCGTCTATGGCGTGCCATCCGAGGAACTGAATTATTGGACCGAGTTCGCCTACTTGCACGGCTCGGATGAGCTTTCGCGGCCGTTCTCGGCCCGCGCATTCGATGTCGGCTTCACGTATCGGTACCTGGATCTCCCGCTGTCCCCGAATTTCACCCTGGGCTATGCGTTCGGGAGCGGAGACGGCGTATCGAACGACAACAAGAACACCGAGTTCCGTCAAACCGGATTACAGTCGAACGAAACGCGGCTCGCCGGTTTTTCCAAGCTCAGAGCCTACGGCGAGGCGCTCGACCCGGAGCTGAGCAATCTCAGGATTTTCACCTTGGGCCTCGGATTCCGGCCGGCACCGACCACCTCGGTCGACCTTGTCTATCATCGCTACCGCCTGGACAAGCTCGCCGACGAAGTTCGCAACTCGGGGCTGACGGCTCAAATGAACCAGGATGACGCGAACCTCAGCAAGGATGTGGGAAGCGGGTTCGACGTCGTGCTCGGGTTTCGCAACTTGTTCGGCGTGCAGCGCCTCGGCCTGGACCTGAGAGCGGGCTGGTTCTTCCCAGGAAAGGCCTACCGCCTCGAGGAGGGTGACCCCAACAACCCCGCGTTCCGCCGCAACGACAGAGGACTCAGCGTGGTCGCTAAAATCTGGTATTGACGTTTTTATATGAAGGAGAGCATCAATGAATAAGCGTACGGTTCAAACGATTCTTGCCGCAGTCGCGGTTCTGACATTTTCCACGGCATGGGGGCAGAGCAAGAAGTCGGAGTGGCAGGACGAATTCGCCCTCTCGAGCTGCAATCTGACGACGACGGGCCGCAATCCATACTTCGTCCTGGAGCCCGGCTTTCAGCTCGCCCTGGAAGGAGGCGACACGAAGCTCCAGATCACCGTTCTCGGCGAGACCAAGATGATCGATGGAGTCAACACTCGCGTCGTCGAGGAGAAGGAATGGAAAGACGGAAAATTGCACGAGATCGCGAGGAATTACTTCGCCATATGCCCGCAAACGAAGGACGTCTTCTATTTTGGCGAAGACGTGGAATTCTACGAAAACGGCAAGGTGGTCAAGCGCGACGGCTCGTGGCTCGCGGGCAAGAACGGCAGCAAGGCCGGCCTGATGATGCCCGGAACGCCGAAATTGAACATGAAGTACTACCAGGAGCTCGCGCCCGGCGTGGCGATGGACCGGGCGGAGATCGAGAGCCTCACGGAGACATGCAAGACGCCCGCAGGGACGTTTTCCGGATGCATGAAAGTGAAGGAAACCTCGGGCATCGAGCTTCTCGCGAAGGAGTACAAGTATCACGCTCCGGGAATCGGGCTCGTCAGGGACGAAGAGTTGCGGCTGGTCAAGCACGGTTTCATCAAGGACAAGTAGACGATCGCATGAAGCAGGCGCGAGTTCACCAGGCGAATCAGGGTTAAGCGGCAGGAGAGGCCGGCGCAGAACCGATCCTAGCCTCATATTCCGGGTCAGGCACCGGGCTTATCATACGGGTCCCATGCCAGAAAAGCCGCGACCCATCCGGCGCGTAGTCACCGGAAACGACGAGCAGGGGAGGTCGCGCGTGCTGTTCGACGGCGCGGCCCCCAACGTCAATCCGGGGGCGGTCAGCGCTAGCGCCGGAATGACCGACATCTGGGTTTTCCACAGCTGTCCCGCGGTCATTTCCGGCGAGCGCGACGACGGCAACCTGCCTTTTCAATTCGAGCCCCCGGAAAAAGGCGGCCATCTGCGCATTGTCCAGTCGGCGGGACGGCCGCAGAACTACGATCCCGCCCGGGACGCTTTCGCGGTACCGGTACACATGCCGCGGCAGAGGCCAGGCGGGACCTGGGACCGCGGCGGCCAGAACGCCTACAGCTCGCCCGTCCACAAGTCGGCGACCGTCGATTACGGCATTCTTCTCGAGGGCGAGCGCGTGCTGCTCCTCGACGACGGCGCGCGCGTGCTGAGCCCGGGCGACGTCGTGGTGCAGCTCGGCAACTGGCACGGCTGGACCAATCCGACGAGCGGCAGCCTCATGGCCTTCGTCATGATGGGCGCGAAGTTCGAAGAATGAGAGCGAAACCGGTTCGCAGGATCGTCTGCGCCGACGACGAACAGGGCAAATCGAAAGCGATTCACGACGGGCCCTCGCCGGATGTGCGCACCGACCCGGCGCGCCCCGGGTTCTCGTCGACGCGAATCTGGGTGACGGACAGGACTCCGGCGGGAATCAAGGGAGTCCGCGAGACGAACCATCTTCCGCACACGATCGAGCCGCCGGCGGGCGGTTCGGTGTGCCGCATCGTCACTTTTCCGCCCGACAAAGCATTCAAAGGCGGCGCGAAAGAGGTGCGGGCCTTTTTTCAGGCCATGGGCTCGCCCGGCGCCTCGACCTATGGCGCGCACTCGCCCCACCCCTACATGCAGAAGACGCGGACGCTGGATTTTTGCCTCGTGCTGGAAGGCGAGATTACACTCGTGCTCGATGCCGGAGAGGTGCACTTGAAGGCGGGCGACAGCGTCGTGCAGAGAGGCGCCCACCACGCGTGGAGCAACCGGTCGGACCGGCCTTGCACGCTCGCGATCTCATCGCACGACGCGACCACCTGAGAATTCGGACCGCCCATGCTCGAAATCGACATGGCGACGCCGGCGTTTGCGCGGCTCGTGTCCGCGGACGCGCCGCTCGATCGCATCCATCACGGCTTGAGCTTCGGCGAGGGGCCGCTGTGGAACCGGCGCGACGGGACGTTCCTCTGGGTGGACATCGTCGGCGACACGATATATCGCTGGAAACCCGGCGTCGGTGCGGAGGTTTTCATCCGGCCTTCGACCAAGGCGAACGGTCTCACCTTCGACAAGGAAGGCCGCCTTTGCGTGGCAGGCTGGGCTTCGCGCTCGGTGTGGCGGGTCGAGCGCGACGGCAGCGTCACGACGCTCGCCTCGCACTACCGGGGAAAGCGCATCAACAGCCCGAACGACATCGTGGTGCGCTCGGACGGCGCGATCTATTTCACCGACTCCCCCGGCGCGCTCTACAACGTCGGCATGGCCTCCGAGGACCTGCAGCAGTACCTCGACTTTCAGGGTGTGTTCCGCATCTCCGCGGCCGGCGCGAAGCTCGACGCGGTGATCACCGATACGGTGTATCCGAACGGGCTCGCGTTCACGCCCGACGAGTCGGCGCTCTACGTGAACGACACGCGCCTCGGCGAGATCCGCGCCTACGACATGCGCGCGGACGGCAGTTGCGGGCAAAAGCGCCTGTTTCACAAGCTCACCGGGAGCGAGCCCGGAATCGCCGACGGCATGAAGGTGGACCGCGAAGGCAACGTCTACTGCACCGGCCCCGGCGGAATTCACGTGATCGCTCCCGACGGAAAGCTCCTCGGCCGCATCCGCATCCCGGACCATTGCACCAACATGGCCTGGGGCGACGCGGACTGGCGCTCGCTCTACATCACGACTTACGGTTCGGTGTTCCGCACTCGCGTGAACGAACCGGGCGTCCCGGTTTGGTAGACAGCGTGAATTAATGAGCAAGTCGCGGCGCGCACACGAACCCTGTCTTCCATGTCGGTCTAAAATGGTCCAACTACCCAGGGTTCGGACCGAAGAGGAACCATGCGCGCACTCGCACCGTATGAACGGCTCACCCGGCCGGCAGTGCTCATCGGCGCTGCCTTAGGGCTGGGCGCGCGCGATCCGCGCTGCAGCCGGGGTCCGCATCAACTGCTTGCCGGTGGACTGCTGGCGCACCTTTCCGCTCAAGGCGCCGATGTGCTCTGGCGCGTCACGCTGCAGCCTCAGCTTCGCCGCGGCAAATCCCGGGACGATGCGATCGTCGATTTTTGCGCGCGCCTGGCGCGCGAGGTGAGCGCGGTCGTCGGCGCGGGGGAATTTCCGATCGTGCTCGGCGGCGACCACAGCTGCGCGATCGGAACCTGGAGCGGCGCGGCCAAGGCTGTGTCCGCCCGCGGTCCTCTGGGGCTGGTCTGGATCGACGCCCACATGGATAGCCACACGCCGTCGACCAGCCCCAGCGGCATGCGGCACGGAATGCCGCTCGCCGCGCTGCTCGGGCACGGCGCGGATCCGGAGCTCGCCCGAGGCGCCGAAGGGCCGCTCGCGCCCCAGCACCTGTGTCTCGTAGGCGTCCGCAGCTATGAGTCCGAGGAGGCCGCTCTCCTCGCCGAGCTCGGCGTGAAGATCTTCCCCATGACGGAAATCGAGGAGCGCGGCATCGACGCGGTGCTCGACGACGCGGTCCGCATCGCGAGCACCGGCACCGCAGGCTACGGAATCTCGATCGATTTGGACGCGCTCGAGCCGAGCGATGCGCCCGGCGTGGGCACGCCGGTCGCCGGCGGCATCCCCGCGGGCGGCCTCATCGCGGCGTTGCGCAATTTTTCCGCCGACCACTCGTTGCTCGCGCTCGAAGTCGTCGAATACAACCCGCATCTCGATCGCGGGCGCAAGACCGCAGTGATCGTTGAAGAGATTCTCGCTGCGGTGCTTGGCGCGCCGGCAGCGTCGGCGCGTTCGCCGGAGGAACTCGAGCGCTCGTTCGGCGCGCGCAATTACGATTCCCTCCCCGTAGTGCTGGTGCGCGGGCGAGGCGCCTACCTATGGGACGACCATGGGCGGCGTTATCTCGACTTGATGTCCGCGTATTCGGCGGTGAGCCACGGCCACTGCCATCCGCGGCTCGTCGCGGCGCTCTCGCGCCAGGCTCAGACGCTTGCTGTTACTTCGCGGGCGTACTACAACACGCGCTTGCCGCTGTTTCTCGAACGCCTGTGCCGGCTCACCGGACAGGATCAGGCGCTGCCCACGAACACGGGTCTCGAGGCCGTCGAAACCGCGCTCAAAGCAGCGCGTAAGTGGGCGTACAAGGTGAAGGGCGTCCCCGAAGACTCGGCGGAAATCATCGCCTGCAGCGGAAACTTCCACGGTCGCTCGATCGCGATCGTCGCGATGTCCACCGAGCCGCAGTACCGCGACGGGTTTGGGCCGTTTCCGCGGGGATTCAAGCTCGTGCCCTTCGGCGACGCGAAGGCATTCGAGCGCGCGATCACGGCGAGCACCGCGGCGTTTCTGGTTGAGCCGATTCAGGGCGAGCAGGGCATCATCGTCCCTCCGCGCGGCTATCTCGCCGAATGCGAACGCATCTGCCGCAGGCACAACGTGCTGCTCATCGCCGACGAAGTCCAGACCGGGCTGGGGCGCACCGGTCGGCTGCTCGCCTGCGACCACGAGGGCGTGAAGCCCGACGGACTGATCCTCGGCAAAGCCCTGGGCGGCGGACTGCTGCCGGTATCGGCGTTTCTCGGCCGCCGCGAGGTCATGGCGGTGTTCGAGCCGGGCGATCACGGCAGCACCTTCGGCGGCAACCCGCTCGCGGCTGCGGTTGCGCTCGAGGCGCTCGACGTTCTGGTGGAGGAGCGTCTGGTCGAGCGCTCGGCTGAACTGGGCGAGATCCTGCTCTCGGGCTTGCGCGCAATCCACAGCCCCGTGGTGCGCGAGGTCCGCGGCCTGGGCCTATTCAGCGGCATCGAGATCGACCCGGCCTGGGCAAGCGCGCGCGAGGTGGCCATGCGGCTGCTTGCGCGCGGAATCCTTACCAGGGATACCCACCACACCGTCGTGCGCGTCGCTCCGCCCCTGGTGATCAGCCGCACGCAGCTCGAGTGGGCGTTGAAAAACATCCGTAGCGTGCTGGCCGAGATCGAGCGCGGTTTAAAAAAAGCCGCGTGAACTGAATCGGTCCCGGGGACACGTCACTGCGACTCACGTAAGATTCGGGCACTGTGGATTGCCCGGACTCTCCCTCTGGACTGCCGCGACCAGCTTTTCCCGGCGCGCAGATCTCGTAGGGGCGAGGGCGTGGCGACGAAGCACATCGTTTGCATCACGTTCGATTTCGACGCGATTTCTGGCTGGATCGCGCGCGGCATGACCACGCCGACGCCGGTGTCGCGCGGCGAGTTCGGCGTGATCGGCGCCGCGCGCATCCTGGCGCTGCTCAAAGACCACGGCATTTCCGCCACCTGGTTCATTCCGGGGCACACGCTGGAAACTTATCCGAAGGCCTGCGAGCGGGTGCTCGAGGCGGGTCACGAGATCGGCCACCACGGCTGGACGCACGTTCCGCCCGCGAACCTCTCGCGCGAGCAGGAGGAGGCCGAGCTCGTGCGCGCGAACGAGCAGATCAGGAAACTCACCGGCCGCTACGCCCGCGGCTACCGCTCGCCGTCATGGGACCTGAGCCCGCATTCGGTCGAGCTGCTGCTCAAGCACGGCTTCTATTACGAAAGCAGCATGATGGGTAACGATTACGCTCCGTACCGCGTGCGGCTCGGCGACCGGATCGAGCTGCAGAAACCCGCGGTGTTCGGGAAGGAATCTCGCCTGATCGAGATGCCGGTCAGCTGGTCGCTCGACGACTACCCGCACTTCGAGTTCGTGCGCACCCAGAGCGCGGTGCTGCAAGGACTCAAGAACGCGGGCAGCGTGCTCGCCAACTGGATCGACGATTTCCTCTACATGAAGCGCGAGACGGACTGGGGGGTCATCACCTACACCTTCCACCCCTTCGTCATCGGCCGCGGCCATCGCATGCTTGCCCTGGAGCGCCTCATCGAGCGGCTCGCCGCCGAAGGCGCGGAGTTCATGCGGATGGAGACGGCGGCGGAACTGTTCGACAAGCGCGCGCCTTTTGAGAGCTGAGCATTCATCCTCGACGATGAGCGAGACGCAGAATTGGCAGGTGCGCAAGCCGGCGGCGCGCTCGCGGCGCGGCATCGTCGCCTCGCAACACCGTCTTGCCGCCGAAGTCGGCGCCGAGATGCTCGCCGCGGGAGGCAACGCGGTCGATGCCGCGGTCGCCGCCGGCTTCGCGCTCGCCGCCATCGAGCCGTGGAACAGCGGCCTCGGCGGAATCGGCTACATGCTCGTCTACCTCGCGAAGGAAAATCGCGTCCAGGTGGTCGACTTCGGTCCGATCTCCCCGCGCGCGCTCGATCCCGCCGATTTCCCCTTGAGCGGCGGCTTGGCGGGCGACCTATTCGCCTGGCCCGCGGTTGTGGAAGACCGCAATGTGCACGGGCCGCTGTCTTTTGCTTTGCCCGGCGAGGTCGACGGCCTGGGACTTGCGCTCGAGCGCTTCGGCACGCGGACGCTCGCGACGGTCCTGCAGCCGGCGATCGATCTGGCTGAGGAGGGACTCGCGGTCGATTGGTATCTGACGCTCAAGGTCGCGACCCTGGCGAGCGAACTGGCGCGCTATGGCGCGACCCGCGACATCTGGCTCCCGGCGGGAATGCCGCCCGTCACGCCGCCGGACGCGCCACTCCGCCGGCTCAAGCTCGCAGGACTTGCCGATACCTTGAGACGGCTGGCCCGCGCCGGGCGCCGCGACTTCTACGAAGGCGAGATCGCCGCCGCCATCGCCAAAGACATCCATGCCATGGGCGGCGTGCTCGGGTCGGAGGATCTCAAGCAATACCGGGCACGCATCGCCTCGCCGACAGAATGCGACTACCGCGGCGCTACGATGGCGCTTGCGCCGCAGCTCACCGCGGGCCCGAGCATGGCCTGGGCACTGGGCCGGCTCGCCCACCGTAGGTTCGAGCGGGGCGGGCCGCACGCCGACGCCTTTGTCGCGTACGCCGAAGTGCTGCGCGAGGCCTATGCGCAGCGATTGCAGACCATGGGAGAGTCCAAGGCCCGCGCCCCGTCGAGCACGACTCACCTCAACGCAATCGACCGCGACGGCAACATGGTGGCGCTGACGCAGACGCTGCTCTCGGTGTTCGGCAGCAAGGTCGTCCTGCCCGCCACGGGCATCCTCATGAATAACGGCGTGATGTGGTTCGATCCGCGTCCCGGCGCGCCAAACTCGCTCGGGCCCGCCAAACGGCCGCTCACCAACATGTGCCCCGTGATCGCCCGCCGCGCTGGAAAACCGTGGTTCGCAATCGGCGCCTCCGGCGGTCGCAAGATCTTTCCCGCGGTGCTGCAGATTGTTTCGTTTCTCATCGACCACAGCATGAGCCTCGAGGACGCGTTTCATCAGCCGCGCATCGACGCAAGCGGCGGCGAGCACGTCGGCGTCGATCCGCGGCTGCCACAGGAAGTGAAAAGCGCGGTGAGCGAAAAATTCCCCGTCCATCCGGCAGAACTGGCGGTCTACCCGACGAACTTCGCTTGCCCGAGCGCGGTGCTGGACGAGCTTCGCACCGGCGAGCGTTTCGGAATGAGCGACGTGATGTCGCCGTGGTCGGGTGCCGCCGCCGAGAAGGAACGATGATCCGCGCGGGGATCGTCGGCCTCGGCAGATGGGGACAAAACCTCGTCGCGAGCGTGCAGGGCAAGAGCGACGCGATCCGTTTCGTCGCCGGCGCGACGCGCACTCCGGAAAAGGCCCAAGGCTTCGCCGACAAGCACGGCTTTCCGCTCCATGACCGCTACGAAAAATTGCTGTCTGACCCCACGATCGACGCGGTGGTGCTCGCCACGCCGCACAGTTTTCACGCCGAGCAGATTATCGCCGCCGCAAAGGCGCACAAGCACGTGTTCGCCGAGAAGCCGTTCGCCCTCGCTTTACGGGACGCAAGAGCCGCGGCGCGCGCCTGCGCCGAAAACAAGGTGACGCTCGCGATCGGCTACAACTGGCGCTTTCAGCCCGCGCTCATGGAAATCAAGAGCATGCTCGGCGACGGGCGGCTCGGGAAACTCCTGCACATGGAGGGCAATTTCTGCGGTCCGAGCGTGTACCGCTTCGAGCGCGAACACTGGCGTCAGAGCCGCGAGGAAGGACCCGCGGGCGGCATGACCGGGCGTGGCGTGCACCTCGTCGATGCCATGCTCTTCCTCTCGGGGAGAATCGAGTCGGTGTACGCGCAGAGCTCTCGCGCCGTCCGGGATTTCGGCCTCGATGACACGACCTCGATGCTGTTCCGCTTCGAAAGCGGCGCGACCGGCTATCTCGGCACCGTGATCGCCACGGCGGAGACCTGGCGCCTGCAGGTCTTCGGCGCGAACGGCTGGGCCGAGGTCGGCGACGTCGAGCACCTCGCCACCTGGCAACTCAAAGTCTGCACCATCGACCGGGAGAATCCGCATCTGCACCGCAGGCCGCAGATCATGTCCTTTCCCGAAACCAGCACCGAGCACGCCGAGCTCGAGCATTTCGCGCAAGCCGCGATGGCCGGACGGCCTCTCGCGGTCGCGGACGGCGGCGAAGTGCACGGGGTTGCGGTGCTCGAGGCGATCCTCGAATCGGCCCGGGACGGATCGCGGGTCCGCGTCGCTTGAAAACTGAGAGAATAGCCGCGACTACCCGGGAGGAATCGCCCATGCGAAATCTCGTCACCTTGCTTGCGGGCGCGACGCTCGCGATGTGGGCCGCGGCCTGTTGGCCTCAAGGCGGCAGCCCGAACTTTCCCGCGAGACCGGTTCGAATGGTGGTGGCCTTCACGCCCGGAGGCGGAACCGACATCATCGCGCGGATCGTCGCGCAGAAACTCGGCGAGCGCTGGGGCCAGCCGGTGGTGGTGGAAAACCGCGCCGGCGCCTCTGGCAATATCGGGACCGACCTGGTGGCGAGGAGCGCACCCGACGGCTATACGATGCTGATGGCGTTTTCCTCCCACGCGAGCAATCCCGCGCTCTACGGCAAGCTGCCGTTCGACATCAACAAGGACTTCAGTTCCATCACCATGGTTGGAACCGCACCGATGGTGGTGATCGCGAGCCCCGCGTTCCCCGCGAAGACGCTAGCCGGGCTGATCGAGTACGCCCGCGCGCGTCCCGACGCGGTGAAGTTTGGGTCCTCGGGCATCGGGACCCCCGTGCACCTCGCAGGCGAGCTGATGATGCAGCTCACCGGAATCAAAATGGTCCACGTGCCCTACAAGGGCATCGCGCCGGCGATGACCGCCATTCTCGCCGGAGAGATCGAGATCACCTACGTGGCGGTGCTGACCGGCCTGCAGCATTTCAAGGCGGGCAGGTTGAGTCCCCTCGCGGTGGCCGGCCGCAGCCGCTATCCGGCGCTGCCCGACGTGCCGACGGCCGCGGAGGCGGGCCTCGCAGGCTACGAAATCGATTTCTGGTACGCGCTGCTCGGGCCGGCCGGCATGCCGGCACCGCTGGTCGCGCGCATCCAGCGCGATGCCGCGGCCATCCTCACGACGCCGGAAATGAGGGAGAGCCTGCTCGCCCAGGGCTGCGTCGCGGCGGGCGGCGGGCCCGAGGAGCTTTCCGCGCGGATCAAAAGCGACTACGAGCTCTGGGCGAAAGTGATCCGGACCGCCGGCGTGAAACTGGAGTGATCCGTTCGCCAGTCCGGGCGAACAGCGCCGCGTAGGCCGCGCGGCGCTCATCGGGCGAGCGGCCCAGCGAATAGTAGTGCGGATGCGGCGTGACCAGAGCGTCGTCATCGCCGAGCGCGTTGGCGCGGTAGCTCGACCAGGGATAATCTCCCGGACGGGCGGCGAGTCCCGCGCGTACCGGGTTCTCCTCGATGTAGCGCATGCACGCGAGCAGATGCGCCCGCGCGTGCACGGGTGAGGCGTCGTAGGGTTCCTCCCACACCGAGTCCTCGTGGCCATACGCCGTCGCGAGGTGGCGCGTATAGCACGCGGCGATCGCCGGCATCAGGCGCGCGGCGCCCGCAGTGCGCGCCGGTGTGAAAAGCAGGTGCACGTGGTTTCCCATTAGCGCGTAGGCATGGACGGCGCATTGCTCACGCTCGGCGCATGCCCGCAGGGCCCGTAAATACACGGCGCGGTCTCCCGCACAGGAAAAACAGGCCAGACGCGCGCGACCGCGCTGCACGACGTGCAGCGTGCCGCGGGGTTCTTCGGGGCAGGCGAGACGCGGCATGACAAACCAACGCCGCCGGTCTAGGCGCCGTTGACCCGCCCGCGCGTGGCCGGTGAAGCGAAAACTACAGGACGGGAATTCGCACGTGCGCGAGCGCCGAGCGCCCGCCGCGCACTTCTTTCAGACAGCGCTGGATCGCCGCGGGCACGGCTTCGGGATCGTCCACCCTCTCGCCGTAGCCGCCCGCCGCTTCGCAGATCTTGGTGAACTCGACGTCGGGCGCGAGGAGCGCGTTGAACTCGTTGGTCGCCTTGGCGTCGCCTTCCGGATACACGCGCAGCGTCGCTTCCTTCACCGCCGACCAGCCCGAGTTGTCGAAGAGAACCGTGAAGATCGGCAGCTTGTATTGCTTCGACACGGCATATGCGGAGGAGGGATTGCCGAAGTAGAAGCCGCCGTCGCCGACCATTTGCACCACGGTCGCATCCGGCTTTGCGAGCTTGATGCCAAGAGCTGTCCCCGACGAGCTGCCGAGGCCCCCGCCCGCGAAACCGATCGACGAGCCTGGCCGGGTGCGCATGATCTGGTTGTTGACGACGGGACCGTTGCGGATGCCTTCGTTGACGACGATCGCGTCATCGCCGATCGCTTTCGACACTTCGGCGCAAAGGTAATGAGGGTTGATCGCACCGGTTCTCCCTCTGTCCGCGGCCTGCTTCGCGAGGTCCGCGCGCCGCTCGTTGCCTTCGCCTCGCATCGCTGCGACGCGCTTCGCCGACGCTTCGCGGAACGCGGGCGTAGCTTTCGCCTTCAGCGCCTCGAGCAGTTGTTTCAGGATCAAGACACTGTCGCCCTGGAGGCGCGCGTTCGAGGCGAAGCCCCAGATCGGGAAGCATTCCTTCACCACGTCCACGTCGATGTGCGCCCACCAAGTGTGCGGGTTTTCCTTCGTGTGCTTGGGGATCCACGGCACGTCCACATCGACGAGCAGCCCCACGTCGGCCCCGGCGATGGCGGGCATCATGCCGGCGAAGCAAGGCGAGGCGCGCGAGATGTTGAGGTAGAGCGGGTTCGCCTCGAACACGCGGATGCCGGCGAGGCGCGCGACCTCCTCGATCAGCGCCGGCGCCTCGAGGTTGCGCCCGGCGTAGGAAGTGACCATGACCGGGTGCTTCGCGGAAAGAAGCTTGTCGGCGATCTGCGCGACGGCGGCCGCATCGGCCGCGCCCGAGCGCACCGCGCCGTAGCGCTCCGCCGGGAAGGTGCGCATCGCGGCCTCGTCCCAGGTCTGAGTGAGCGTCTCGCGCGGCAGCATCAGGTAAACGGGGCCCATCGGGTCGCTGTGCGCGACCGTGTGCGCGCGCCTGAGCGTCTCTTTCGTCATCACGCCCGAGGGCAGCGTCCATTCCCACTTCGCGTAGGGGCGCACGATCCCCGACTGATCGAACGGCTCCTGGATGAAGTGCACGTAGTTGTCGCGCGAGCCGGGCAGCTCGCCCCGCACCGTGTAAGGCGCCTTGCCCGCCATGAGAACGAGCGGCAGCCGCCCGCGGCGGGCGTTGTGCATCGCCATCGCGGAATTTGCCGTGCCCGCGTCCACGTGCACCATCACCGCCTGCCCGCGGCCGGTCGCCATGGCGAAGCCCGCAGCCATGTGCATCGCAGTGTTCTCGTGCGGGCAATTCAGAACCTTGGGATAGTGCCACCCCGATTTTTTCCAGCGCGCCATTTCCTCGATCAGCGGCGCGTGATCCGTTCCGAAATTGGAGAACAGATACTCGACACCGATGTCGTTCAGGCCATCGAGAAAATAGTGCGCGGTCGAGTGGAGCTTGACTTGCGGCGCCTTGTCCATGGTTCCTTTTCCCTAGCGAATACTGATGGCAACAACCAAGCGACATCCCTTCCCGCAGCTGGGCGAACGCTCTCCAGACAACAAGGACCTTCCCTGGTATTGCACAACCAGCACTCTTCCGCCGACCAGCGCCGCGGTCGCCGTACTGAGAAAACGGTTTGCGAACTCCGCATCCGCAGCCGGCACGACAAATAGGCGCACGCTTTCGCCGCCGTCGCGCACCTCATCTGCACATTGAAGCTGGACCCTGTCTCGCCATGCGCTCACGTCAACGGGCGCGCATGGTGCTTCACGAGTCTCCTGCGCCCAAATGGCCTGGGACATAAGCAGCGATGCCATGACAATCGCAGGGCGCAGTGTGTCTTGCATACGTGGCCGAATCCGTTCGGCGGCGAATATCTTAGCGGAAATCCCGCTTGGCGTAGAGGCGCACACTCACGGCTCGATTCTCCCTGCGGCGGCGGCGCGGATTCGAACGATCGGCCGATTCGGTTTTCGGCGGGCCACCTCTTCGAACCCGGCGGCGTCGTACATCGATTTCGCGCCGAACCACATGGAATCGTCATTCGATCTGCCGGGCTTGTCCACCGGGTACGCTTCCAGGAGGGCCACGCCGCGCTTCCTGGCATAGGCGATCGCCCCGTCGAGAAGCGCCCGGGCCACGCCCCGGCCACGATACCGTGACGGCACGACGAAGCAGACGATCGACCAGACCGGCAGCTCATCGACCGCCTTCATCACGGGCGAGCGACGCAGCTTCGCGTAGTCATCTCGTGGACCGAGCGACACCCAGCCGACCGGAACCTTGCCTTGATACCCGATGAGACCCGGTGGCTCGCCCGAGCGAAGCAGTGCCTTCAGCTCGGCGCGGTTCGCCTGTGCGCGTGTGGTTCCCGCCGGCAAGGATCTTCGCGGCCCGCTGCGGCGGTAGTACATGCACCAGCAGCCGCGAGCGACGGAACATCCCTTGGCGTTGAACACGGCCTCGAGATCGGGCCAGCGCTTCGAGGTGAGCGGGAATACGGTGAGTTTCATGAGAGATCGAGATGAGTCAGCCAAAACCCTAGCGCTTCACCGGCTCGAGGTTGCGTGCGCGGTGCACTTGATCTTCCCAGGGGCCACGCTTCGCTTCAGGCGGGATGGGCAGCATCTGCTTGTCCCAGCCTTCGTAGGCGCGCTTGAGCTGCTCGAACACCGCTGTGTTCTTCAGCCTGAAGTTCGCGTTCTCGGTCTCGTCTTCGACGAGGTTCGCGAGGTACTCGGCGCTGCCCGAGCGCACGTACTTCCAGTCGCCCTTGCGGGCCGCCATCATGTCCTGGGTGCGCCAGAACACCTCGCGCTGGATTTCAGGTACTTGTCCGCGCAGCACTGGAAGCAGATCGATACCGTCCGGCGGATACGCCGGATCGGGCCTCGCGCCTGCGGCCGAGAGCAGCGTCGGAAGCCAGTCCATGCTCATCGCGAGCTGGGTTACGGTCTTGGCCGCGGGCAGGGTGCCGCGCCACACGACGATGGCCGGGACCCGGATGCCGCCTTCCCACAGGAAGCCCTTTTCGCCGCGGAGCGGCCAGTGATACGAATAGCGCTCGCCGCCGTTGTCGCTGGTGAACACGATGAGGGTGTCGCGGGCCCGTCCGGTGGCCTCGAGCGCCTTCAGGACTCGTCCCACCGCCGCGTCCATGCTCTCGACCATCGCGCGAAAGATTCTCGGTGATCCACCCTCGTAGTGCGCCATCTCGCGGAGGCCCGCGGCTTGCGCCTGGTCCTGCGGCCCCTCCCACGGCCAGTGCGGGGCATTGAAGTGAAGGCTGAGGAAGAACGGCTTCGGATCCGTGCGCTTGATGACCTCGATCGCGCGGTCGGCAAAGAGATCGGTCGCGTATCCTTCGCGTTCGACGCGCGCTTCTCCTTCGTTTAGAGCGGGTATCGCGGGCACACCAAGGAACGGGCCCGACTTGTGCGTGAAGTACGTCATCCCGCCGCCCATGAAGCCGAAGAACTCGTCATACCCGCTCTTCAGCGGACCGAACACAGGTAGGAACCCCAGGTGCCATTTGCCGACGAGTGCCGTCCGATATCCGGCCGCCTTCAGCAGGCTCGGCAGCGTTGGCTGCTGCGGCGGCAGCCCGGCCGGAGCGCCTCCTGGAAGGGGATCGTAGAGGCCCACCTGAAGCCGGTTCTGATATCGCCCGGTGATGAGAGCTACGCGCGTTGGGCTGCACGTCGACGAGTTCGCGTACGCCTGCCTGAACCGGATACCCGCTGACGCAAGGTCGTCGAGCACCGGCGTTTTGTAGTCGGGCCGTCCATAACAGCTCAAGTCCCCCCAACCTAGGTCGTCCGCGAGGATAAAGAGGATGTTCGGCTTCGACCTCGACGCGGGCCCCTGCGCGCTGGCTTCGAATGCCGTCGAGGCCGTGATTGCCGCGCTCGCGACGAGGAACTCACGGCGAGTCAACACGGCGCCTCCTGGGCTAGGGAGCCGTCACTTTGTACACGTCGTCGTTCTCGCGGGCGTGCTCGGTCACCTTCAAGCCGATCTCCTGCCTCCTGCCGGCTTCGGTGACCGGCTGGTGCTCGACCTGCATGGATTCGACGCGCTGGCGAAAGTCGCTCGTGTGTCCGAGGATGCGGATCGTGTCGCCCACGCGCAAGGATCCCGATTCGAGCCGTATCGCCGCGACGGAAAGATGGCCGTAGTAGTGGGTCACGAAACCCACCCGCTCTTCGCCCGGCAGTGGGCCGCGCGGCGGGACCGGAGCGATTGCCGCCGGCCGCGGCCTGGGCGCCGGGCGTGCGGCAGGCGCTTTCTTCGGCGCCGCGCGGCGCGCCGCCGGTTTCCTCGCCGGGGCCTTCTTCTTCAGGGTGACTTTCTTGCGGGTTACCGGCTTTCCTGCCGGCGCCTTGCGTTTGACTTTGGCTTTCGGTTTTCTCTTTGCGGCGGCCATGACGCTCTCCCTGGAGGTGTACGGGTAGTCAATCCTAGCCGCCTGGATCGAACATATCAACGCGGACCCCTTTTTCCCCTCGGGAGAAGGGCCGGGGTGGGTTTTGAGGCGGCTTCTATTCCAGCAAGTGCGCGATGGAATTCGCGTAGTAGCGCAGCAGCGGCAGCTCCTTCTCCCGCGCGAGGTAGACCCCTTCGTTCTCGTCGACGAGGTGCCGCATGAGCAGCATCCGCAGGCCCACGTCGAGCGCGTAGTCGAGATCGCGCCGCGGCACGTAGACGCGCGCCGCGGAGCGCTCGAGCCGCTCGATGAGCCGCTCGACCTCGGACTTCAGCTCGAGCGCCGCGAGCCGGCGCTCGGGATTGCGCACGAACACGGTCGCCATGAGCGGCACCGGCACCACCGGGACGACCTGGCCCACCGAGCGCATGAGATGCTCGCCCAGCGCCGCCGTCTCACGCTTGCGCTCCTCGCCCGAGAGCCGCTGGAAATCCACGCCGCGCGAGCTGCAGTAGGCGCGCATCGAGACCGGCGAGCCGAAATTCACGCAGGCGTAGCCGAAGCGGTGCCACTCGCTCTTCAGCATCAATCTGAGGTTGTGCGCGGCGAAAGCGAGCGTGGTCCACAGCATTTTCACGCGGCCGACGCGCCGCGCGTCCGGGCCGGCCGCGATTAGCAGGCTCCTGTCCTCGAGCACGCGGTCGTAGTTGATCCCGAGCGGCACGAATACGAGGTCGCGCTCGCCCTCGATCCGGAAGCCGCGCATCATGTAGTCGATCACCCCGAGCTTCGGCTCGCGCATGAGCCCGTCGCGCGTGAGGCCCCCCTCCGGAAAGACCGCCTGCGGGACGCCGGCCTCGGTCGCCATCGCGATGTAGCGCTCGAGAACGCGCCGGTAGAGCTCGTCTTTCGAATCGCGGCGCACGAAGTAGGCGCCCATCGCACGGATCAAAGCGGAAAGCGGCCAGATGCGCGCCCACTCGCCCACGGCATACGAGAGCGCCGCCTGATCCGCGGCGAGATACGCGGCGAGGACGTAGTCCATGTTGGAGCGGTGGTTCATCAC